>Ga0307517_10000426_pt1 | contig 72262 bp, 103 predicted proteins | sample 23_EM_MG_FD_194515 | JGI IMG/M metagenome (GOLD analysis project Ga0307517, IMG submission 194515) | Populus trichocarpa ectomycorrhiza microbial communities from riparian zone in the Pacific Northwest, United States - 23_EM | ecosystem: Host-associated > Plants > Roots > Unclassified | place... | reverse complement strand
GCTTTCCTCCCCCTGGGGGGGGGGGGCTCACTCATCGATTTGCGAAGCAATCTACAACATCAGTGTTGCGATCGGCACAGATCCATGTAGAGACGGTAAGCAAATCGTGATCCGTGAGCTGCTTCGACCAGCGTTTGACCCGCTTCGAAGCTGGTTCTGAGAGGATGAGGACCTTTCAGACCCAGTTTCTGTGTGCATGGTGTGACGGTGCGTTTGCGAGTCTTCTCGCTCAGCACGGCAGGCATGGTTAAAGGATTGAGACAGAAAGCAGAGGAGAGATTAGCGGTGAACTTGATTTTCATCGCCTAAGCTTAAGCGTTGTGGTCTATTGCCTGCTCGGCTGTTCCACCGGTCCCGCCGAAAACAATAGACAGGTTGGATAGTCGCAAGTTGAATGGCCTGTAGCTATTGGGATTTCGAAGGGAGAGTCAAGTGAACAAAGGTTGAAATTAATTTTATACCCTGTCAACCTTTCTCGGAACATGGAAACCTTTTGACCGCTCTCATTGGATGCCGATTCAAGCCTGTATTCAACGGTTGCCCCCCGGGGTAACCAGGTGCATCACTGTCGGTTTTTGACCCGCCCCCCATCAGCATTCAATTGAGTTTTTGCCACTAGCGCCGGTCGGCTAAGCTCGGGTAGTCATCGCGTCCCACCCTAGGAGGTGACAGGTTCTACTGATGCCTCTGACGGACAACGCAGCCAACTCTGCTGCTCCTGGTCATATCCACGATGGAATTGAGCCTTCTAGGCTTCCTACACGCCGTGAAAGGGTCGGGTCGGAAACAACTGATGCATTTCAGGAAATGAGACTTTTTCGACTCTATTTGATTTGTCTTTGACCTCGTTGTCTCTGCCGACCGTCGCCATGGATGCGCGCGCGAGAAGTCCATCCTCGTTATAAACAGCCCCGACCCTGATCGACGTCGTTACCTCTTTTCCCCCCCCCCTCTCTTCTCTCCCACCTTCTCTTACACTCTCTTTCCCTTCCTTCTTCCCTTCTTCCCTTCAAGCCTTTTTGGCCAGGGTCAGCTAAGCCTCGCAGCAGCGCTGCTTACCGTTTTCTTTGTAAGATTAAACCCTCTCTCCATTCCACGGTCAACATGCCTGCTGACGACTTTTCCCCCTCTCTCGCTAGAACTTGCCTCTCGAGGATTAAACCTTTTCGTTTTCTTCATAGCCTTTTTCGACAAAGAAGCTTGCTTCGAACTCCCTCACCGTCATTTCTCCCGACTCGAATCTCTCTGACCTTCCCCTCCTTCCATCCGTGCAAAGAACATGAAGTCCTTCAAGCTCTCTTTCGTTTTTCTTGCCGTTGCCCAGCTCTCTGTTGCCCTCTTCGTCCCGGAGTCGAATGGCCTTGTAGCCCGTCAAGTAAGTCTACCTGGACTTCTCATCCCACCTTCCGATTACTCATATTTACTCGTTCATTCAGAACAATAGGTTCGGCGGCAACCGCAATGGTCAGGGTGGCGGCAATAACAACCAGAATGGCGGAAACAACAACCAGAACGGTGGGAACAACAACCAGGCCGGCGGCAACAACAACCAGACCGGCGGCAACAACAACCAGAATGGTGGCAACAACAACGGTGGTAATGGAGCAAATGCGGACCCTCAGACCTCCCTTAGCGAGTCCCTTCTTCTCCGCCTCCCACCTCACATACTGACGTGTTAGTCTAGCTCTGGACCCCACTATCATTCAGCAGGTCAACGGTCAGGGTCTGGCGGATGGTGAAGCAAACTCCCTCGTCAGCACGTGAGCTCGATCCTTTTCAGAATAATTTCGCGGCTGACTTTGTTCTAGCAACAACTTCATCAACTTTTGCGTCGGTAAAACCATCACGAATGGCAAGCAGGTTCAGGCTGGCTCGTGCAACCCTACGCCGATGGGTGATATCCCTAGTGTTGACAATATGCCTTCTGTCAAGTTCGAGTTCCCTCCCAATGGTGGTAACGTCGAGCCCGACACCGCATTCACCATTGTCATGGTTTGTGCTCCCGTTCGCGTGCCCATTTCGTCCTCTTTACTCATGCGCTTGTTAGAATACGAAAGGAATGCAGACCGGCACGTTCACCAACGCCGCCAACACCTATTATGCTGCGCCTCAGCAACTGAACAACGGTGGGCAGATTATCGGACACAACCATGTCGTCGTCGAAGAGATCGCATCTCTTGACTCGACGCAGCCCACCAACCCACGCGTATTCGCTTTCTTCAAGGGTCTTAACGCTGCTGCCGCCAATGGCAAGCTCACTGCCGACCTCCCCAAGGGTCTCCCTGCTGGTACATACAGGTTGTCTTCTATCTCCTCTGCCGCGAACCACCAGTCTGTCGTCATGCCAGTTGCCCAGCGTGGAGCTGTCGATGACGCTGTCTACGTACGTTTATTTCCCCTCCTATGCAACCTTTTTTTTGACGTGTGTTCGTGCATCTAGTTTACCGTTGGTGGTAATGCCAACGGCGGTCAAAACGGTGGAAACAATGGCCAGAATGGTGTTAACAATGGTCAGAACGGTGTTAACAACGGTCAGAACGGAGGAAACAATGGTCAGAACGGCGGTCAAAACGGTGTTAACAACGGTCAGAACGGTGCTGGCAATCAGAACCGCGGCAACGGTGGGCGGCGCAACGGCGGTCGTAATGGTCGGCGCTACGAGAGGCGCTTCTTCACATGGCATTAAGTTGCTGGGCTCTGGGGTGGTCGCCCGCTCCTTGTTGTTCTTGCCGATTCTATAGATTCCCCGTCGACGGTGTAGGATTCTGTTTTCGTCGTCTAGCTTTCTTTGACTTTCCACTCTTTATTTTCTCGTGTTGCATTTAGCTGAAATAGTGTAGGAGTCGTGATATACAGAGACATGTCCCACCGAGAGGGGGGCTTTTCTGACTTTTCGTGGCGGAACGACGAGAAGGAGTGGAGGTGGTGCGGGCAGTCGATCATCGACCGAAAGGCACGCGTCAACTTCAAACAGATTCTCGATCGCCGAGTTGTCCATTTCCCCATATGTATGTTGGCGCACAGGTTTACAAATCAAATGTATTTATATATAACCCCGCGAAACCGCTATCCCATCGTGGATCTCCTTCTCCCTTCTCCGCCATAGCACTCCTGTCGACCTAAGCCATGAAACGAATCTCCTCTCTCCTCCTCCATGTCGCTCTAGTCCTTGCAGCTGACCCACAATACTGGGATTTCAAGCTCACGTCCGACGCCAGTCAACGATACCTCATCAATGCGCAGATGGCGAGTTTCCGTGCCCCACCTGTATCCAACAACCCCCTGACCTGACCTCTCCAGGCCACTGGTGCCGCTTCGCAATTCTTCAATTTCGCCCTTACGACCAGCAGTTCGTTCACGAGCGTCGCTGGTGTTGGCTGTAGCACTTGTAACGGTGTGAGCTCGTAAGTTTTTTCTCCAATTCATCACCGCCGATCCTGATGCAGATGAGCTAACCGATCTTTCTGATCTTCAGATACAACCAACAAAACTCAACGACCGTCAAGTCCCTCCCAGATACGGACGCTCTGGACCTTATCGGAGGTGGCTCAACCTCTGGTCCACTCATCAAGGAGGATTGTGCCCTCGGCGCGAAGAATGGCACCAGTTGGCCTTACCGCAACCAGACTAGTGCGTAATTTTTGACCCTCCAGTATCGTGGTCTAATCAACCGCAATTTTCTCCCAGTCATCATGTCTAGCCAGTCCTCTCAATTGTACGGCGGTCAGGTCTCTGGCTTGTTTGGCCTGGCTTCGGGTCAGTCCACAAGTAACCTTAACGTGAGCGTTATCGGTGGATGTTTCAGCCGTTCGCCCGCTAGGCCAGCCATCACTTTCGGCCTTGCTCTTCAGCCTCCCAGCATCAAGGGCTCTGACAACGCTGGTTCCCTCCACTGGCTCGGAACCGACTCAAGCGCCTATGAGGGTGACATCACATGGAAGACCACCACCAGCATCACCAACTCTGATATTTCGACTTTCGAGATCGACGGCTGGCAATTTAAGGCGGGGGGCACCACCGTGACCAACAGCAATCAAGACCTCTCCTCCGCTATTGACCCGTACTACGCCAACATGTTTTTCCCGGGTCAAGAAGCCCAGCTGATCCGTGAGTGAATAATTCCTGGGAACGCCCTCCAAATACGTATCCTCATTCTCCCACAGACGCCGCCATCAAAGGGTCATCCTCCAACCCGGCCTACAATGGTCAGTCCACCGTCTACGCCGTTCCGTGCAACTCCAAGTTCTCTCTATCCACCATCATCGGAGGACAGACTTGGCAGGTAGACCAGTCACTCCTCGTCCAAAAGTTCGATAATGGTACCTGTGTGAGCACCATTCAAGGTTGGGCTGATGGCAACAACAAACAATATCTGTTCGGGAGCGCTTTTTTGAGCTCGCTTTACGTGTGAGTCCCTCGTGGCGCGTTTGTCCACACACTTTGATTCTCACAGATCGTCTCTAGCATCATTCAGGTCGGAAACCCCAACGGTTCTCAGGGTAATCAAATCGGTTTTGCTAAACGCACCGTCCCGCCGTCCATCGTCGGTCCCATCGTCGGCGGTGTCGTTGGAGGCGTTGGTGGTATCGCTCTCATCTCTCTTGCCGTCTTCTTCTGGATCCGCCGCCGCGATCAGCAAAAGCTGAAGGACATTTTAGACGCCGAAGACCGGGGTGGCAATGTCGGGCGTTTCGTGGAAAACAAAGACGTCGAGCCCTTCCCCTTCTCCGGCCCACCCGTGAACGCTCCACCGACCAGCCCCACCGCTGTCTCGTATGCCTCCACCTCTCATCCCCCGACCACATTGGGATTCGTTAACGAGGCTCCACAATCACCTGATGTCAACGTCAACGATCCCCTCTTGCCCCCATCTTATGACCAGTCGTATACTGCCGGAACGAGCAATCCTTCTCAGCAACAACAACAGCCCAATCTCTTCCCAGGTCACGCACGCAAGAACTAGACATGGACCCCTGTAATGTTGCTCGCCGCGCATATGCGTGTTGATGTTCCCTGCGATTTCCCCCTCCCCTTTCAGCACGTTTCAACCGTCATCCTCCCGACGATTTGACTCCCTACTTGTATTTCTAAGTATTGCGCGCGGCTTAATTTCTTGGTTCCTCTTGCACGCCCGTTGGAGACATTTTCGATGGCTATCCTCGGTAGTTTTCTTCGGTATTTTTTCTTCATGCCCCGTATTTATCAGATAGTTTGACGATATTGAAATGGGATCCTATCCGCGCCAAAGGCTGCTTTGCACGAATGATGAGTGGACTACCATAACTTTCCTAGAAGGGTGCCAGCTGCCGAGATTTACTCCGCAATATCTGGGAACTTCCACGTCGCGTTCACCAATGGGGCTCGGCAACCAAGCATCGAGGTAACACCAGCGTATAGTGGCGTTGAAGCAGGCAGGGTTGCAGCCCTTCCCGAACCCGCAATTCCAGGGTCGGGTGGATTCCGAGTGAAATGGCCGTGGCACCGCGATTCCAGATGAGCGGTTTGGAGACAATATCCCCAACCCGACAGAGCGGTCGGGGTCCTGACAGTTCCCTTTTAAGTGCATAAATATCCGTGTGCACATCGTACAGACCTACGGACAGTGGGCGACTGTCCGTAAGGCCACAACGTGTACACACAAGTATAGACAAATACCGAGAGCCTTTTAAGGGAACTGTCAGGACCCCGTCCATTGCCTCGGGCCATGTATATTGTCTCCAAGCCGCGCATCTGGAGTCCCAGTGCTACGGTCGTTTCGCTCGAAAACTGGCCGGCCCTCCAAGTTACGGGTTCTGGAAAGACTGTGGTATCATCTACTCCAACCGTACTGTACGCTGGCATTTACCTCAACGCATGATTGTCCAGTCCCACTGGTGCACGCGAGGTGGAAGTTCTCAGAAATTGAGGATAAACCTCGCTTAATGGAATCCTTCTACGACAGATATTTATATATCCCTAGTCTTACGGACAGTCACCCAGTCACTCGATGATCACATAAAGTTTCATTCATCTGGTGTAGCGAAATGTCCTCTCCATATTAGGAGTAGAAAAAAATGCAAGAACGGATACATCTAAGAAGAAACGTGCGATGCTTGATACCGACTACTTAATACCGAGGTTGATATCCGGGTCCGTTGTAGATGCTGTCGTCCACCCATTCTTGTCGGCGGCCACCACCACCACCACTTCGGGATCGGTGATGGTGGTAGCGAGGCTGCAACGCTGGAGGATGAGAAATGGATGGGCCGTTGAACAGAGGTGCGTTGTATTCGCGGGGAGGTCTGTTTGCACCGATCCCAGCCATACCAGGTCCAGTTTGCCCCCTTTGCCTCGACGAAGCGTCATGACCTTGGGGTATACTGTCGGGAGTGTTGTTCCCTCCTGCCCAGCTTGAGATCCGCTCGCCGCGTACGCGAGCCAACGCGGGTTCCGCTGACAACTGCTTTGACCGGCGTCCATTGGCACGCCTGAACGCCGCTGCAAATCCCACCAGCGTCAGTTAAGGTAAGGGTTTTTGGTACTGTCCATACCTTTGAAACAGCACACTATCATCCCAAGGACGAATAGGCCCGCTACAACCGTCACAGGAATCGAGATCTGGAGGTTCTGCCTATACCATGCCTGACAAGGTACTACATCAGCACCTTAGTGACCGCGGAACGCGAGAAGTCGCCTCACTGTGAAGGTATCCCAGGCTGAGCCACTGCGACAGCTTCCACTCAAACATGTTCCGCCGTAACCTGTTGTCACAGCCACTTCAGAAATAGGTTTCTCAATATAAACAAAGCCATGCGCACCGCAGGGCGAACCATCGACCAGTTGTGTCTGTAGAACAACACACTGATTGACTGTTCTGGGGTCCTGACATGAGACCTGGCATGACCTATCATTCTTAGATGGGCATGTTTTGGTCAACCCGAGCGCAGAGCCCGCCGACTGGCATTGCACTGAAGGGTGGTCAGTGTTCCGCTAAAGTGAATGTCTGTGGCATAAGGGAAACGTACAGTCCAATGACGTGCAAATCCCGTTGGCGCACGCCAGCCCTCCAGTCCCACAACTTTGACCTTAAAGAAGTGTGAGAACGATCCGCACGAGAGGAGTAAGAGGTCCTCACCGTTTGGCTTGACGATATCCGTCGGACACGTTGACGAGTTACCGGTACAAAACTCCTGTGCATCACACCTATCATCCCTGGACCTCCTGCACACTTGTGTTCCCGGGGCAAACCGGCAATTGCCTGTGCAGCAAGTCGAACTACCCGGGTCGCACACGGCTCCGGCTCTGAATTTGCAAGTCTGTGGATCACAGCATGCTGAATCGTTACCCGAACCGGGGTCACACTCCTCGTCCGCTTCGACAATGCCATTACCGCACATCTGCACAGAGATAACTTTACGCGTGGGATCAGGGTCGAGAATGCAAGACGTATTCGTCTGACCACCTCCGATCCCCATCATCAATGAACCTTCGAAATTATACCACGGTCAGACCTTGGGTGCTGCGGATCACAGATGAGGCTTACAAATATTGCCAAGACTGCAAGGGGAAAACTGGGACTCGGTTTCGGAGGCGGTGGGGCTCATGATGAATCGAGCAGTGGCACTGCATCCAGTCGTGCTCAAGGGGCAACAAGCGCTGGACATGGTACAACCATCCGCACACTTTGAAAGATACATTCAGCGCTGGAATCTTTTGGCAGAGAGACCGGGAAGGCCTACATCATGCTGGGGTTATATTTTTTAACAATCAATGGTTCTTTGCCGAGAAGGAAGATGTATGACTTACAATCGCACCGAAATTGTGACCAATCTCATGGGCAACCACCTGCCACTCAGTCCTTCCAGCAGTTGAGACCCCAGTGCCAGAAACAACGTTGGGAGAGTCTCCGGTCGCAGTTACCTGGCATCTACACCAATAGGTTGATTGAGTGGACACGTGCGAATCAGATAGGAAGGTGCGCACAAGGTTGCCAACCAGGCAATTCCTACTTCAGAACCAGTCGTACACCTCGATAAAAGGTGCCAGAGGCCAGTACCATCCGCACCCTTGTTCCCTCTCCATTGAGAGAAGAGTGAAAGGCGGTCGTTGAGCGTCACGGACCCGCAGTCAATGTTCCATGGTACCGCGGGATCCGTAGCGGTGGGACAATTAGAATCCATGACTTGCAATTCAACGATACCAAGCGAAATTTTGAAAGTGTTCCTATACAACGCGCTTGCCGAGTTCCAGGTGTTCAAGATTTGCTGGGTTGCGTTTGTCTGAGATCCATACCGTTGGGTGTACGTGCAGTCGGCTGCAACACCCATGTAGACGACCTTTTGACTGGAAGGGCATCCAGATCCATCTCCTATGTGGTCGACGAAACTAAAGGTCGAAGCTGAGACAGTGTACGTCTGCCATGAGTTTAAATACTGACTTGGTGTTCATCCCATCTCCAGCCACATCATCTCGCTTGTAAGCGGAAACGTTGGGAGACGTGGAGTATGCGTCGAGCACGTTGAATGGGTCATACCATGGCGAGGGCGGTTGTGGCTTCCTCAACGCAGGGTTCTCGTACGGGTCGGTGTTATAAGTGAGGGAATCGTGTGCACATGAAGCAGGCCGCTGGAGAGGAGAGGCTTTTGGAGGCAAACCGTGCTTCAAGCGAAGCGCGGCCTCCTCGTGGTGTGGTAGGACGTCGGAATCCCTCCAGATTACGAGACCGGCACCCGAGTGGGTCAGATCTACGAGTTCGGGGTCAAGCTGTTGTTTGTTCCGCAGGTAGTTGTCGGAGGTTGAAATATGATGAGTAACGCCGTTTACGGTGAATGCACCTTCAAGGACAGGGGGCGCTCCCGTGTTTGAATCACCCTGGTAATGGACCATGATGCGCGCCCAGCCAAGGTGATTCCTTGTATCCGGTACGACTCTGGCAGCATCGAGTCGCAGCCTCTCTGAGGAGAGATGGGCGGGGACGACATCACCGTAGTAGGCTTTTACGGACTCTCGGAGAAGGGGTTCTGTGCGCGTAAGAACTGTTTGGCCGTCGGATGTGACAGAGAAATAGTTGATGCGTGCGGCAGGGTGGATGAGATGGTCGTTAGGTCGTAGGTGAATGTGGAATGTTTCTCCAAATGCAGATAAGGTGAGTCGAAAGGAGTCTGAATGGAGGAGGGCAGACGAATCCAGGGAACGATGGCGGCGATTGAAGACATCGTAGTTATCTGTCTGGGAACGCGGGAGAATCTCTATGGCCAAAGATTCTGGGTGTGCAATCCGCTTGAGTGGCCTCGGACTGGTGCTGGAAGCTTAAACGGCGAGTCAGGAGATTGGGGAGTAAGTGTGGAGGAGGAGGACGAACCGAGGGCATTAGAGAAGGAGAGGAAAAGGACCAGTATGCACGGTAACAACATACTGGGGAGAGGAAGAAAGAGACCAAGGCTCGTTTCTACTCAGAGATTCAGGGTCGGCGGTTTTGGTGATGTGACGGCACAGGACCTGCCGGACTTGGCGACGGATAGGAGGCGCAGACTAAGAAAAATGGAGAACCGCCTGCGGAAAACAAGAGAAAAAAAAAGAAAGAAAGGAAAGGCTCAGGTGGCCAAAGGGTACGTCGGACAAGAGTGTTGCGAGTAAATAGGGTGTGTAAAGAGAACGTCTACTTCGTTGACGACCATCGATCGTCATCGCGAACAACTACGACGAATCCCGCCCATCCCTCTGCGCCCTACGTCCATAGTAAAATCTCTCCCGACCGACCCCGCGGAACCAACTCAGTCTGTGCGGGCGCAAATGCCAAGGTGGTCATAGAATAAGTAGAAGATCAGCATCTACATGACGAATCCCGGAATGCCCGAAAGCGAGCCTATACTGACCGAGACACGAGGAGGAGGACAACAAACTGAATAGCAACGGACCGGCGTCAGCGGCGGTACGCTGATGAGGACGACCTTCACTCACGGTGATGTTGCCGTGGGTCATTGCATTCCAAGAACCAACGTCCCACCGGACGTCCTTGAGCAGTCCAATGTACGAGATGGCAATGCTGAAACCGCGCGGAAATGAATGAATACTTTACGTTTGCGCTAAGTGGGCGACATACTGGGTAACCTACATATATCGGTGACAGCTGTGTGAGTACGTTGCATCCCCAGGTCGGTCGTCGAACTCACATCTGCGATAGCCAACACCTTGAGCACAGCGCCAACCAGTCTCTCCTGCGAGACAGGGTTTGACACCGAATCCCTCACCGCCCTGAACACGAACGAAGACATGAGCGACAACAGGAAATAGCCTGAACCGCCCAAGGTCACTTGAGACGCGCGCGCAGGATGACACAAGCGCGGATTCTACGCACAATTGGCCAGCTGCCAAATAGCCATCCTTGTGCGGGGTTCTAGCGGTGATGAAGCAGCACTCCCCGGTATCAAATCATCGTAAAATGCCTGAGCGCCTGGGTAGATAAAGACGTGAAACGCAGGATATATTGTAGATACTGTAGTTCTGTGAGCACAACGTGAGTTCCACTGTATTTTTACTTACATGGCTCGACGTAAAGGAAGAGGAGTCTATAATAGCCAGTGAGAGTCGGAAATTCGGACATTGACGCAGCAGAACAAGCGCCTGCCAAGTTATCGCAGTCAGACCAAACTTTCCTCTCAATCACCACCATCCCTTGACCCTCGAGTTCGAGACACAGGCGTTCTCCAGCCATGAAAGGGATATCAAAGGCCGTTAAGCGGTGCGTTCCGCCTTCTGATCCCAGCCTATTGTCCTGATAATCGTCCTCAAGGACCCCGCACATGGTCACGACAAAAGTGGGCATGTCGAAGCGTACGGGTTTTTATAATATTTCTCCCTTCATTTCCGCCCACGTCCAAACCGCTTCGCAATCTCAGGTTCGGTCGATAAGGACTTTGATGAACTCAATCGTAACTTCGCTGCAATCGAAGGATCCACCGATAAAATCCTCAAGGATGCAGCTCAATTCTGCGAACACGTAAAGGGTCCGTACTATGAATCGCCTGTGGTTTACTCTCCGACCTGACCGCTCTTTTCTCGTCCCCAGCCATGTTCAATGCTGGTGTAGGATTTGCCGATCACTTCATTGCCCTCTTCTCCTCAGCCCCCGGAGAATTTGACCTGGCCAGGCAGCATTCGGATTCTACCGCAACATTTGAGAACATGATCTCATACCAAGAGCTATTGGCAGAGCTCAATCTTGCAGTACAGCCGGAGTTGGAACTGATCCAGAGCAGGATTGTCGGCCCCCTGAAAGAGTTCAAGGAGGTTGTCAAGGCGGTCCGTAGAAGCATCACAAAGCGCGAGCACAAGGTGAACCACCGCTTTTTAGCCCCTTCACCAGCTTCGGCCCTTCGACAAAGGAATCTAATAATTTCTGTCAGCTTGTCGATTTTGACAGATTCAACAACTCGTTAACCAAGCTTAGGGAGAAGAAAGACAAGAGTTTGAGCGATGAAAAGAACTTGTTCAAGGTTTGCTCGACCCCGTTGGAGTTGTAGCTTTGCTCATGCTCGTTGTAGCTTGAACAAGATTTCGAGATCGCTACAAACGAATTCGACAATATCAACTCTTCAATGAAACAAGACCTCCCTCGATTCTTGCTCCTCGCTTCTAGGTTCATTGCACCACTATACCACAGTTTCTTCTATATGCAGTAGGTCTACCTAATCCAATGCAGCCACCATTATTCTCACCCGAGGACAGATTGAGCATCTACTATATGGTCCTGGAGAAGCTCTCCAACTTTGCTGAAGGCAAATACGACGTCTCCCTGCCATTTCGCGATATAGCTGCAGATTACGAAGCCAAAAGGCCAGACGCGTTGAAACAGATTGAGGACATGGCCATCACCAAGCGAATCATCAGTACTTGTAGGGACTATCCTCGCTCCTTCGCGACCAGATCGGTTTGACTCTTCTCCATTCTCCAGCACGATTGGTGCAGTCCAACAGGGCACTCACCAGTGGTAGTCTCGGAAGGTCCAACACCACGACATCCACGGCCAGTTCTCTGACATCACGAACCGCGCTGTCCCCATCGAGGTCACCTTCTAGTGTATCTTCCTTCAAGAAACCACCACCTCCCCCTCCGGGTTATTCCAACAAGGAAACTGTTGCGCCTCCTCCGCCATACACTGTTGGTAATGGTGTTGGCGGCAGTAGTGTAATTGGGAAGAAGCCTCCTCCTCCTCCTCCGCTAAAGCCAAAACCCAAGATTGAACCGCCAAAACAATACGTTGTTGCTCTCTACGATTTCGAGGCCCAAGCAGACGGAGATCTATCGTTCAGGGCTGGTGATCGCATCGAAATAGTAGAGAGGACCGCTAGCGCTGAGGATTGGTGGACCGGAAAGCTGAACGGCGCACAAGGCGTTTTCCCAGGTAGGTGTTTACTCCTCCTAGATTTGAGAAACCCGACCAAGTCTTCTCCCACAGGTAACTACATACAGGACACCTGATAACCGACTCCCACATCCATATGTATATATCATCATGCTTCTCTCTAACAGCGACCCATTTGACCTGTGCACACCCTCCTGAGTAAATGTCGTTACCGATGGATAAAGCTCCGATCACCGGGAGATCAGACCTCGGAGACTATGTGCGCGGGTGATAACAGTATTGTCTGGGACTGGCCCCCTGGATGTCTCTGTTCCCGGTCTATGGCCGTTGGCAAGCACCTTTTCGCCGGAGGCAGCCGTCCTCTGGGATCGTTCGCTGCGAACTCCCAGTGACAGACACGAGCGAGAGTCCCTTTGTCATAACGGTAGTCACCACTACTGTCCATATCTCTCCCCGAAAACCGGATAGGGGGGCCACATCACTGGTTTTTGGTGATACGGGTGCGATTCGGACACCCGTTCCTCACCTACTATCGACCCAAGGCGCCGGTGCTCTTGTATGGGACGTCTGAGAGCATCTATTCAAGCCTTCACCTTCGGTGAACAGCGACACCTGTTAATGGGATGGTCAAGGCCGCTACGACCAGCCATCGAGGAGGCGACGTGAATCGGGGCGTTAGAGGTTTTCTGTGTATAGTCACCCTTTGGTGAAGGGTTTCACTTACACCGCCGTGGGCTATTCTATGCCGGACCGGATGGGGTGGACTCGGTCTTGCGGAAGAAGGATCCAGCCTTTCGGTGAAGGCGGGGTGCCAAAGCACAGTTGGGTTCGCAGTGGAAAGAGGAAAAGTTAGCATAGGGTTGTTGCAGCCATATTAATGACGGAACCAGGTTGTGATGAAGCTAACCTGCAGGCTATTCTCCGAGCGCGGAGTGAGGTGTTAATCCCGTTATCGCGTGGGCTGGGGTCTCCGCCATCCTCAACATATGTCATGAGTTAGGACAGGCGGCCTTGAAGCTTGAAGCTTGAAGATCGAACGGTGTCACGATCTTACCGTGCAACCGTTGCAGACGGAAAATCGAACCTCACCATCGTAGCGGCGCGCGGTTTATCGGTCAGTCTTGCCTCCAAATCACACCGAAGATAGGTGGAGAAAATGTGGTAAACAGACCCACAGGTGATATTACAAGCGGGAACAAACTAAGACTAAAGTAATAAGCAGGAGACAGGAGTAGGTAGAATTCGCGAGGCTCTATCAATCATCATTCTCGCTCTGAGTCAAGTACTCATCGTCACTGATGATCTGCTTCCTCCCCTTCTGCTTCGAGGTCGAAGGTGGAGGCGGAATATCCTCCTCCATAGGCGTCAAAGCCGAATCCGACATTCCTGGTAAACCGCCAGGGGCGTCAGGAAGCCCCGAATTAGTCATCACACGGTTGTAGGTGGCATCGAAGACCCTCTCCATCTCCTCGGCGTCGTTGTACACCCAAGAGCCCTCCTGATTGTATTGTCGGGCGTTGTTGAACATGAGCCTGAAGTCGTCCTGGAACTCAGTGACCGTCTTGTAAGTCCCTGAATTGATGCGTTTCCGTAGTGTTGACAAAGCAATGGGCCGCTCGATCAGTTGGTAGTAATCGGGATACTCCTACATCGGAGCTGAGTAGAAGAACAGCAACACTTTAGATGAAGAAGCAAGCGCATACCCTGCGGTCAGGAATTTCTCGGAAAAGTTCGCAGCGTTTTCTGCCGGTACTCTCTTCCTCGCAGTTGACAACAGCCTTGAAACACTCGTTGAAAGCCTTCTTCATCCTCTCTTTGATTGATCCTGGAACGTCCTTCGTCTTCGTCTTACGACGTTTCTGTGATATCATTTAGCATTGGGCGATGGGGCCCCGCGATAGACCTACCAAATCACGTTCCTCATCGTCGTCGTTGATGGAGGGGGTTACAGATGCGGCCTTCGCACGTTTGCGTTTGCCACTTGGAATGCCATCGTCATCGTTGAGTCTCGGCCTCCCTCTCCTTCCACGGCCGCGGCCGCGCTTGGGCTCCGACGCTTCTGGGATTGGCGTTCCCACAGCGGAATCCAGCCTGCGGTTCCGGTCTGCAACCTCGTTGATATCCTCACCCTCTTCGAGCGCCATAGCCCACTGGTCGTCGTCCAAACCGTCATTGTAATTGACAACAGTCCTGCGACGCTGACCACGACCCTCTATCTCGTCGACTGCATCAACAACTTCGAACGGCTCGTCGGTCTTGTAGCAATCGGGGAGCTCATCGAGTTGGATCAATGACAGGGGCGGCTTCCCGCGTTTTCCGGCGGCCTTCCATGACTCCTGGGCTTCGCGTTCCCGTCTAATGTCCATATCACGGAAGAGTACCGCCTCCTCTTCCGACCTGGCAAGGATTTCGTTAATCTCTTCGTCGTTCATATCTCCTGCCTCCTCGTTGTCATCGTCCTGGTCGGCTTCCAAGATAGACCGCTGCGGCCAAAGTTAGAGTGGAACATTTAGAGAGAAAGAGACTCACCAAAAACTCCTCCTGCTCCTCCTGCGTAGACTTATTATCGAAACGGCCGGCTTGGATGACCTTGTCATCAATGTCGAGCTTGAATCGCGCGCGGGAGTACATCGCCTCCTCGACACTCTTGTCCGTAATGAACCGAAGGATGCGGACTGCTTTGGTTTGTCCGATACGGTGCGCACGATCTTGGGCCTGAAGATCAGCGTGAGGGTTCCAATCGGAATCGAAGCTATAAAAGGTGATTTTGAGCCAGTGTGTTGTTGAGGAATAGCGAGGAATTCATACATAATGACAGTATCTGCAGTTTGCAGATTAAGGCCAAGTCCGCCAGCCCTAGTGGACAAAATGAAGACCGTGTACTCCGAATTCGGAGCGTTGAACATCTGGACGTGGCCAGCGCGTTCCTCCGTCTTCGTGCCACCGTCCAACCGGAGATACTTCCAACCCATCATTTTCAAGAAATCTTCCATAATGTCCATGACCTTCGTCATCTGGAAGAAAATCAAGATCCTGTGCCCGGTTGCGAAGAATTTTGGGAGGATGCGTGACAGGAGTTCCACCTTTCCGGAAGTACGAACGAGGGTGTCGTTGATATGACCAGTGGGATTCATCTTGTCCTCGACGCTGTCAAACAAGAAAGGATGCTGGCAAATCTTTCGCAACTGCATCAATTCATTGCTCAGGCCCTTGATGCCACCAGGTTTCCTAATGTTACAATTAGCCAACGAGAAACTGAAGCAGAAGAATTCGGAACATACCCTCCTTTCTCCCTTCCGTCCGCGATCATTTTGTACTTCTTCATCTGTTTGTACAGCTGTGTCTGCAGCGCGCTCATCTTAACCTTGATCACCTTCTCCACTTTGTCTGGCAGCTCGGATTCGACATCTTTCTTCAATCGCCTCAACAGGAACGGGCGCAAGACCTTATGAAGGCGTCGGATAATAAGCAGAGCCTCTTCTTCGTTCAATTCCATCTTGTCTCCCGTTCCGGAGTTTGCGAATGGCGTATTAAACCACTCTTCAAACGACTTCACCGAGTTGAAGATCTTAGGCAAGGCGAAGTTAAGCAACGCCCACAGTTCGGGAAGGTTGTTCTGCAAGGGGGTCCCAGTCAAGATAAGGCGATGCCGAGTGTGGTAGAATTGCGTCAAGGTTTGAGACAACTTGCTCTGAGTGTTCTTCATACGATGACCCTCATCTAACAAATAACGGTCAGCGAAGATCGGCGTGGGTGAAGAGGTGACTAACCGATGATCATATGGACCCACTTAATCTTACTAAGGTGAGGTCGGTCACGAATGATGAATTCGTAAGTCGTCAATAACACTTGAAAGTGACCCGCGCGTAATTCTCCTTGGAGGGTTCGTCGTTGTGTTGGGTTACCCTTGTACGGGATCATCTTCACAGAAGGGGCCCACTTGGCGAACTCGCCCTGCCAGTTGGTCATGGTGGTTAAGGGAACGATGACAATGTAGGGGCCGCGCTGGCGCTTGGATTCTATCAGGAAAGCAATGAGAGATATAGTTTGGATGGTCTTGCCCAGTCCCTAGAAATAGAAGAGTAAGCAACAAATAATGACGCCTTCGGAGAGCAAATACCATCTCGTCTGCGAGGATACCGTTGAGCTTGTTGTTGTACAAGCTCACCATCCATTGTAGGCCCTTGACTTGGTACTCCTTCAGAGTACCACCAATAAGCATGGAAGGTTGTTTGGTAACCTTCTCCCGAATCCTGTGGGCAACTGCATAGTAGTCGACCTTGTCCTTGTCCTTCTCCTCATCGTCGAGCGACATCGATGCCCCAAAGGTGGCCTCGCTAGCGGGACCTTCCTCTTGATCGAAGTCGTAATTTTCCCGTCCGTCGGTTTGTTGGGCTCGGACAGCTTGAGCGAGCGACTCGAGGTAGTTGTCGGTCTGTCGTAGCAGCTGGGTGATACGGGTATCCTTGGTCGTGTCGATCAATCTCATGTACGTCTCCTCATCGTCAGCCTTGAGGGCCTTCAAACGCTCCTTTGTAATCCTTTCAATCCTCTTTTGCTCCTCCTTCTCGGCCTGAATATGGAACGTCGAAACGGCTTTACCGAGGCGGGTAATCCTGTCTTGTGCATGGCGGTTGACTTGGAGAATGTCCCTTCCGTGGGCGCAGATGACACTGAGTTGGGCGACGTGCCTCTGTTTGGCCTGTCTCTCTCTATCGGCTCTCTGCTTTCTCTCCAATGTCTCCGTCTGGCGAGCGTCCCTCACCGTTGGCTTCCTAACCCTCCTAAACTCGACGCGGTTCAAGGGAAGGTTTGTTCCGTGAGTCAATCTCTCTGCAACAGCAGCCCTCAGCCCGCGTTGCTTCTCCAACACCCTGAGAGACCTCAACTCGATCATAGCCTTGAGCTTTCCCTGAGGCTCAACCTTGACGAGATGGTTCGACTCGGTATCCTCAAGGCTGTCAGCGATATTCTCAAACCCTCCATCTCCCATGGTAGCCGGCATCACTTCGAGTTCTGCTATCCTCTGCTGGATTCTTGCATCGACGTAACGGTTCCTCTCGGCGATGATCTGGTGGGGATCCAATCCTCCGGGCATGACCGACGGCACGATAAGTCGTTGAAGTCGTGTATGGAGTAACTTGGGGTCTTTGAGGGATTTGAAGTGGGAGAAAGGATGGACGTAAGCGTTATATGGATATATACCAGAGTCGGTCTGGTCTTCTAAGAAGGGACCCTTTGGCAATTCGGAAGCATCTGTGTCGCTGTCTTCGACTTTCAAAGCGGTCTTGGTAGGGCCTACTCCTCCGGCAGTGGAGGTAGATTCAACGGGGCCGGTACCAGGGGTAGAGTCGGCACCGGCGGAGTCGGTGGACTTCTGGACCTTGATAACGCTGTCCACAATTCTTGCGCTCGGGTCGGAGGAAGAAAGCAGCCTCTCTAATTCGGGGGTGGCGTGGTGAGGATTCCTAATCACATTCTGAATGGATTCTGGGATGGGGACACCGCGTGATAAGAGCTTGAACGCGTGTATCTGGGTACGAAGGTGATTGATCTGGTCAGGGGTGAAGGAGACGGGAGTATGTGGCGACTGTGGAGGCGGGTGGGCTGGATGGTTGCGTGGGGGGACGGGGGCGGTGGTGAGAGGAATGGCAATCTGTGGGACATTGGGAAGGGCACCGTTGACGATGGGGGTGTGGCCATTTGTCAGCTGACCACTGGAGTCGCCTGCGAGAAAAATGTGGGCGGTAAGTAATGCGGGGAACGGTATGTGGTGGGCAAGTTCGCATCGCGTACCTGGACGCGACTGCTGAGGATCGGGGGGATTCACACCCAAATTCGCCTGGAATTGGGTGAGGACCTTGAGGATTTTCTCGAGTTCAGGATTCGTCTGGGGTGTGTGACCCATGGATCTGAGCTGGCTGGCGCGCTGAGGCAGGGTGAGCACGGGCCATGGGGATTGATTAGAGGGGGTCACAGACCTGAACCATTGCCTGTAGCTGCGCATTTGTTTTATTCTTCTGGATGAGGGCAACATTCTGGATATTCTGCTGCATGTTTGGGTGGATTGACTGTGGAGGAGCCTGCATGGTGGGGACGGGGGCGGGGAGTGTGTCCGGAATCCGCTCTTGTCCTTTCCGCGTCCGCACTTCGGTCAACGGCTGGAGAGCTTGCCACGAAAAACGTATGGGTAAGCCAGAGGCGCAAGATTCCCTGTTTGGGAAATGCTTAGGTAACCATCAACAGCAGCACGTGATCAAAACGCGGTCATCCATATTGACTGTTCCCGCCATCTGCAACGAGCCCAGGGTTCTTTGGAGCCACATCATCCAACATGCCAGCGGAACGAGCTGGGGTAGCCATCCAACCCCACGATATCCCCGCTTTCATGACTGATTTCCTCAGTACACAGCCACGGTGTTCGTCGTCGACCTCTCCCCGTCGATGGCCAAGACCAGGAGGGTCGAGGTCCCCTCTGACGATGGCATCGCGATAATCGAGATGACGAACCTCGAATGGGGCTTGCAATACGTCAAGCTCAAGGTCCAAGAAATGGTACGCCGTGCTAGCCCAGACCCATTCAGCCGACCATCTTCCGATTCCATCTCCCCGCAGATATACAACGGCAGGAAAACGGACCAGTGCGGCGTGGTCGTATTCGGAACACCAGGTATACCGCATTGCTACTAGTGTTGCATGCTCCGAGCCATCTGACCTCACGGCCCAGAGACCCAAAACATCCTCAATGAGCGAGGTGACGGATATGAACATGTTTACGAATATATCCCCATCGCCCAACCGAACTCGAGCACAATAGCCAAACTCAATGCCCTTCGTGCAACAGACGTGTGCGGTGATCGTACGTCCCGACGAGTCTCTTTTTAATTCCCGTCCAATTCGTCATCTCTCATCTCCGTATCCCTTTTGGCACAGCGATCGATGCGCTGATTGTTGCAATCGAAACCCAGCACATCTACCTCTCTTCCAAGAAAACCTGGACGCGTAAGATCATCATCCTTACTGATGGCGAAAGCCCGATCGAGCTGGACGAATGGGAAAACACCGCGCAAGCTGTCATCGATCGCAACATAATCCTCACTATCGTGTATGTTTCAATTGCATCTCCGCACCCCAGTCCAGGTGCTCACCTCGCCCCAGCGGGGTTGACTTCGACGAAGATTCAGATCAATTTCGGTACACGCAGCAGGACAAATCCAATATTAAGGTTTCTATCTCGTCACGACCTTCGTCACCCTCTCTGACCCGATCTACAGAGGGAAAATGAAAAGTTCTACAACATTTTCGTATCAAAGATAACCAACGGGATCGTCGGCACTTGCGAGTTTGCCCTCCAGGACATCTCCAGACCTGACATCAAAACGACAAAATCCGCCCTCATGGGTACAACCCTGCGCATTGGTGACGTCCAGAATAGGTCTACAGAATCCATGGAGATCCAGGTTAAACTGAGCAAGTGCACGGCGGTTGCGAGACCGAAAAGCTGGAAGCGGGTCATGCTTCGGAAGAAAGATAAAGATGAGGATAAAGGGAAAGGCAGTGAGGAGGGTTCAGACGAGACCGAGGACGATGCCGAGGAATCAATGGATGTGGACGAAGGAGACACCTACGTCGAACTCAAGAAACGCTCCGAGTATTACCGGGATTCGGACAAATCTGACGACGATGACGATGAGGAGAGTCAAGTGCGAGTCAAAGAAGAGAAGACGGACCGTGACGACACCCGGGCCGACCGTGATGAACGAGTTGCGCCCGAAGACGATCGTAGGGTGGAGAGGGAAGAATTGATCAAAGGTTTCAAGTACGGCTCGACCTACACGCCTTGTCCGGATGGCCAGTTTGATCGGCTCAATACCAAGAAAGGGATAGATATCTGTGGATTTTTTAAGTCGAAAAATGTGCGTGCTTCTCACGTTCTCGCGCTGAATCCTCGGTAATAACCCCAGATTTTAATAGTTTCGTCGAGAATGGGCGATGGGAGAAGTTCAATACATTTGGGCAGATCCAGGCAGCCCACGGCAACAAGTAGCCTTGTCTTCCATCGTGCAAGGGATGACACGGGCCAAAGTTATGGCAATTGGCCGGATGGTATCTAGGGACGACATGGACCCCAAAATGGGCGCCCTCACGGCATGCAGCTTTGAAAAAGTGGACTGTCTCCTCTGGGTCCAGGTGTGTATTGCGATCAGATCGGAGAAAGGTAGGCGTTGATCGAATTGGCAGATGCCTTTCGCGGACGATGTGCGCAAGTACACCTTTGCGTCCCTGGAGACGCTATACAACAAAGCGGGAGAGGAGGTAACTGAGCACCCGTACCTACCCACGGAAGCACAACAAGATGCGATGGACAAATTCATGGAAGCGATGGATCTGACATCTGCCGGCGAGAAAGACGAGAACGGGTAAGTGTTGGCCAGCGGACTGGAGTGTTTGATTAACCTGAGTGAGTGTCACGTGCGCTTAGGGATCGGCAGCCATGGTACGACAATCGAATGTCGTACAACCCGGCGGTTCACCGAATCAAACAAGCCATGTTCCATTGCGCGGTGATTACGGACTTGAGCACAAACCCTCTACCTGCACCACACCCCGAACTCACCAAGTACATGCGGCCACCTACGGAGGTCGTCAGGTGTGCGGCAGAAGCGATGATTAGGTGCAGGAGCGCGATGGGCATTCAGAAAGGCAAGAGTCACCCATTTCTGAATTCAATACCTGGCCTATCCGTCATGCTGACAGCGTTCCAGTTGTCAAAGCGGTACGGAGACGGAAGAACGACCACGTGTTCGCCAAGGATGCGGATGACGAGATGTTGCTGTTGGATTCGGCGCCTGTTCCTGGCCGTCGGGCAGATCAAGCGCACACTCAATCCCCCCATGCGTCTTCCCCTGAGAAGCAGCGACGGCTCGCCAAAAAGAACGGAAGCGAGACGGAGGATGAAGAGGACCATCTCCTTCTCGGGGCAGTGACAGCACCAGACCCCGATTCAACGAATGCATCAGCCCTTCCAACCCCAAACCGATCAATGAGTCCAGACCTCGAGATTGATGAACGCGAGGAAGGGCGGATAATCGGCTTTTCTTATCCATTGGAGGACTGGAGAAGGAATCTCGCGGAAGGGGACGTGGTTAGCAAGGCGGTAGAAGACATGGGTTACGCGATTCGAGAGATCGTCAACCGACCGTTCGCAGAGCGTCGACACGGGGAGATGATAGAATGCATGCGGGAAATGAGAGAAACATGTCTGAGGGAGGACGAGATTGATGAATGGAATGGGTGCGTGGCAAGCGGTAAAATGGGGCAATTTTGGACCCCGCTGATAATTGGGGGTGTCTCACAGGTTTATGATGGACTTGAGGGAACAATGCCTAGAAACGGATGGGGGCGGCAATAACGCATTTTGGAAGGAGGTGTGTGCGGTCGGTCGCACTCTGAGTCTGATAAGCAAGACCGAAGCGGCCAGCGCGGGGGGCAGGAGTAGGATATCAGAGTCAGTGGCGTCAGAGGTGGGTTATAAGAGAGCGTATGTCCGTTTGTTACTGATTAAAAAGCCTGTTACAGTTCGTTGTAATCAAGTAATGTATTTGAAATTGAAGTGTATTAAGACCTGTAACCGAATTGCGTCACCGCCATCTAGAACTTGTAGAGTTTGTATGTGATGTCACTTTCGTTCTGGACTAGTCGATCACAGACCGTCAACAAGTACCCGAGCACTATAATCCCGTTCTTTCTCTTCCCTCTCTCTCCAATCGTCCTCACAGCAATTCCCTCTCCCATCTCTCTTCCACAACTTCCACATCCCCGCCGACCGGGAAGAGGCTCATGGCCGACCAGGATTTCTTCTCTACAAACGTTCCCGCCTCCAATCCGAAACCCGGCCATACTCCAGAGTCGACCGACTCGTTTGCAAAGGCAATCCAGTCTAGGTTCGGCTCATCATCTCTCACCTTCCCCCCTCCCCTACACCTCCCACCATCGAGCGGTTCCAAGAAGAAACCAAATAAACATGGCTTTTCTCTCTCTATGCCTGCACCAGCTCTCTCCCTCCCCACCCCCGTAGCATCATCATCAACCTCATCATCGACAATACCCATGCATTCATCATCTTCATCTCAACTTCTTTGCTCCGCTCATCCCCCTTCTGACCTCGACCAATTCATTAACGACCCCGAATGTCTCATTCTCGACATCCGCTCTCATGCTGCTTTTACCACTGCTCGTCTCACTAATGCTTTGTCGCTCTCCGTACCCTCAACACTGCTCAAACGCCCCCTCTACTCCCTCGAAAAACTGGCCCTTATGCTTTCTTCAAAGTCAGGTCGAACCAGATTTTCTGCCTGGACTCAGGCATCATCCATCCTTGTCTACGATGCCGACTCTTTCAACATCCCAGAAGGTTCAAATCTTTACGGATTGTTGAAAAAGTTCCGGGGTGAGGGGTATCCATCAGAGAAGCATCTCGCTTGGCTCAAGGGTGGGTTTGTTTCTGTCTGGAGGGAGCGAAAAGATCTGGTTGTCTCCGGTCCCGACAAAGCACAGGTCGAAGAGGATGACGAAGAAGACGACACTCTTGAGCCGTTGTCCCCTTCTCAATCTACCGGTCTCCTCAGGGCCAGCGCGTTGCCCTCCTCCGCCTTTAACCTCTCCTCGACCACATCCCACCGCCCCTCCCGTGCTCTTCAACATTCTCCAACTCAACCCACTTCATTACTCCCTGCCGCCCGCATCCACCCATCCGCAGCCAAATCCGCTCCACAGTATTCACCGCCACAATCACAGGCTGTAGCATTCAACCCCTTCTACGACACCGTTCGCCAGAACCTTGAGCTGTCGCAGGGCATCTCGGAACGCATACCCCTCACGTTACCGGCATCTGTTCTTGAGCGGATCGCGGATCTGCCATTCCAGTGGCTACGTCATATTGCCCGCAGGGCAGCTCCGACCTCCAGAGACTATACTCCCCTGGAACACTCTGCCGAAAACACAGAGGAAGAAACTTCGTCATCGTCATTCTCGTCATCGTCATCATCAGCTGGCGACTCGGATCCGGATACGACCCCTCCTCTGTTTCCGCCAGATGTTCCCCGGCCACCCAAGGACCTCATCGAGGAGGGAACTGAGGCTCTCGCCATGCAGTTCTACCGCATCGAGCTTGGAGAGCAGCGGAGGCTCATGGGTATTATGCAACACCACTCGAGCGAATCCGGTCGTGTGTTGACCTCTTCGAGCTCGGGCACTCCCTCTTCTGAGGAGAATTTCGAAGCACCTGTTCCTCGAGTACGCCACCATAAATCCAGGTTGAACCGCACGGAGGTCTCGTTCCCGTACAGTATTACCGCAGGTGTTGAGAAGGGCGCCAAGAACAGGTAACGTCATCTCCACCTCACATCCGACGTCGACGGAACGATTGACGCTTTCGACTCAACTCCAGGTATCGGAACATCTGGCCGTTCGAGCACGCCAGAGTTCATCTCCTCCGGAGTTCCTCTGACGACTATATCAACGCGAGTTTCGTTCAACCGCTCGGAACCTACAAGCGGTATATTGCCACCCAGGGTCCTCTGGAAGCCACCTTGTCCGACTTCTGGACGTATGTAGATCGCCATTGGCTCGATTATGAACGCCGATCACTGACGATCGATTATTTTCCTACGTTTCGGAACAGGCTCGTTTGGGAGCAGAACGTGCACGTGGTCATCATGCTCACGCGCGAGGTTGAAGGAATGCATGTCAAGAGTTGCAACTACTGGGACTCCGGCCAGTATGGCCCATTCTTGCTGGAAATGGTCCAGACAACAGAAACTGCGGATGAAAGGCGGTCCCGCCAGACCCAACCGACCGAGTTCTCGTGGGATTCGGGACCTTCCTCTCCTCCTGGGTCCAAGAATCCGACAATTATGCGTAGACTCGAGCTCAGTAACATGGACTTCCCGTCGGCTGGCACGCGAAGCATCGTCCAGATGCAGTACCTGGAATGGCCAGATCTCAATGTTCCCGATGACCCGAGAGGTATCCTCGACCTCATCACCAACCTCCAGCAGGAAGTCGACTCGATTCCCGTAATCAAGCCCACTGTCGACAATCTCCGGCATGATGAGGCGGACCCTAGCACGGGCACCGTCAAGCGGGGCCTAGACCATCCACCTGTCCTCCTCCACTGTTCCGCGGGGGTGGGTCGTACTGGTGGCTTCATCGCCATCGACGCGATTCTTGATGGGGTTCGGCGAGAGGTTAGGAAGAGGAGGGCTGCTATGGTGCGGAGGAGGGAAGAGAGGAGGAATCGTGAGACCCATGAATCGTCCCAGTCCCCTCCCTTCGGTATCGACCGAGACGTCGAGATGAGCGATTCGAAATCATCCCCTCCTCAAGAGAGTATGGTGCTGGACGAGGCAATCGACGCGACTATCACCAGGACAGCCGACCGTTCGCTCGTCATGCCGATCCACGGCACACCTCATGGCTCCGGAGAGCTCCTTTTCCACGTCCCGGTCGCTAGGTGGGCCCACGAAGACGGCAGCAGTGGTAGCGGCGGAGAACGAGATCAATCGAGTGGGGACCTATCAAGCCAGAGAGATTCACCCTCCCCTTCTGAGCATATGGACATCGACGAGAAAGAGCACGCTCGGTCGAAGCTTAGGATGCAGAAGTTAGAGCAGACCTCCCCCTGGACCGGCACGAGGCGAGAACTGAAGGAGTGGCCGACAAGCGGTGATTCCGACAGATCCAGCCATGTCGTGCGGCCACACCCCAAGAGGATGCTTTCTGACGAGAGCGACGCCCACCAAGCCCGCTCGGACCAATCCTCCTCCTCTGGCAATTACCGCCTCGCATTTGCCTCTGGATCCGGCACTGGGTCGAGCTCTGGCAGTGATCTCAATCTCGCCGCCAGCCTCCGCAAGTCTGTGGTGACACAACAGTCAGAGAGCCAGATGACCGACATTTCGACCGGTGGAGCCCGGAAAATGTCGCCACCGGCATCGATAGGCTCGTCAGATTCGAACTATCGGACGAGGACGGCAAGCACACCGGGAACCCTATCGTCATCTCCGGCACCCCCACCTCTCACGGGGCGGCTCTCATCCCCCCTCGGTTCTTCTGAGGATTATAGCACTGGTGTCTTGTCTACATTCGGCCTCCCAAATCAAGGCGAAACCACGGCTGCTTCTTCACTCCCTTCGTCTCATAAGCGTACAAGTGATGAAGGGTCGACGTCCGCGAAAGACCGTCAGGATTCATCGAGGGCTTCTTCTGAACGAAGACGCGGTACCCTTCACGAGGTTCACAATGTGCCCAGATCGCTGCCATCCGAAACCGTCAAAAGCACCCACGCCCGGCCATTCGATTACGCGGACCCTCGAGCGATGTTCCCCGATGACGAAACTCCACCTTTGCTGTCCACGTTCGGGGAGCCGATCAGGCGAATCCTTGAAGACATGCGAGAACAACGAATGAGCTTGTGCCAGAGCCTCCGACAGTATGTATTCGTGCACAGAGCCATCATTGAAGGATCCTTGATGATCGTGGACGAGGAGAAAGAAAGGGAGAAGGAGGGAAAGTTTATCCGGCAATACAGGGACGCCCATGTCCCTCCAAAGCGATCCAGTCGATCAGAGATCAGACACACCACAGAGAAGGCACCCACACTCAATGATACGCTATCCACGACGCAACCCGTCCAGTTCATCTCGAACCCCCACTTGGCCGCTGCTACCTCGGTGTCCATCTCTTCTGATCACTCCTCGGTGGGGTTCTTTGCGCCAGTCCGTAACGCCAAAAGGAACGCTAGCCCGACAGAGCTGATGAAGGAAGATACGACCGGCGACCCAGAACAATCGAAGCGGCCTGGTACGAAACGACGACACACCGAGGACGTCAAGGAGAGGCCCACACGAGCTGGGGTGGTGGTGTCTCCGGTCCGAACGATGGCTTCCCCTCATTCTGCCTCACATCACCATTCGTCGACAAGATGAAGTGAAGGGGTCTCACCGTCAAAAGTGGGGTTCTTTGAGGTCTGTGTCACGGTGAAGTCGTTTCTTCTGGCCGACATGATGAGGGTTGTGCTAACGATTTTCACCCCTGTCGTACGCCCATCGTTATCTGATGATGGTATTGACAGTTGTTTGTGTCTTGCTCCCTTCCTTTACGTTCCAGGGCTGGTTTCCGCCGATCTTTGCCTTCAAAACTTCAAGGCATCACTGAATGCACTGATGGGGGTGACATGGTATTATCTTCGTAATGGGCCGAACCGATCACTGCTTATACTTTATTACTTCCGGTCTTATGCTGTTTCTCGTTCTTTCCCTCTTGCATTTTTCACTCGTACCCCTTAGGGGATTACGATCTAAGGACATTGTCGATTACCTGTCCTGTGTAGTACATAATGGCGCTCGGTGCGTTGAACACGACTATTCTTCGATGACTGTCCGCCTCGAGGTCACTGGTTACGTTCAGGCCGCGTCCCAGGTAATGGTTACGCTTTCTCGTGACTCGGGCGCCCCAGAGGAACATTGTATTCTACTGCGGTGGTACATACGGCTGAATGAGCATCTTGCTAAAGTCTTTCAACTTCTGAGGGCCACGGACTTCCTCCGTGAGTAAAGGGAGCTGAACGATATGGAAGAATTCGTCGTAGAGTTCGTGAGCTTCGTTCAAATACTTCTGCTGCATCTTGTGGCGAACGTTACAGTGTTCACAGTCGGATGCTAAAATGTCCTCGTGGTGAGCGGATCGCTTAACAAACAGACCAGTGGAGAATACTTACTCGATTTCGGGAATAACAGTTGATTGACGACGATATTGTGGGTGTCAATTTCGTATGCGGTGAGCTCTTGAATGAGACGCTCTGTCTCATACAGGGACAAGAACTCGGATATACAGACACACACGAATGTGGTCTTTTCCTAGGGGAGAGTGGGTTTTCCGCCGCGATGTCAGGCTGCGGCCGCAAGTCACCGATAACAAATAGGGTACGAACTGGATCTTTGAATTGGCTATTGACTTCCGTAATCACCTCACGCATGGATTCTAATTTGGCGAACATGTCGTCGGTGCCATCCGCTTGACCTCCCATCAGACTGGTCATCTTCGGATCGGTGATTGAGTATTGAATGGGGGGTGGACGGTTCTAAAGTGCTTTTTTTCTCACCTGGTTGATCATCGGACCCAGGCGGCCGCTCAGGGTCGAAAGTTTCCCCAGGGCCTTTTCAAGAACGGTGGGGAAAGACAGGAAACGGAGCGTATGTCCGGTCGGGGCGGTATCGAAGACAATCACCGAGTATTCCATTGACTTGACGTGCCTAGGAACTTCGTCGATTAGGACCGGACGGTCAGGAGCCACGCGTTCATGGGAGGAAAAACCGACTTCATAATTTCTGCGAAGCTCATGGCCTCATCGACACCAGGAATCGCAAAAGCAAGATCTTGCATCATGCTACCCATCATACCGTTAGAGTCGGCTGTAAATAGCGGTCCCCTTGTCAAGAGATGCAAAGCCTCGCACTAAATAAACCGTACATTGTTCGACCATCTCCTGGATGGCACTTGAAGGGTCGATTTCCATAGCAAACAGGTTATCGAATCCATTCACTTTGGTGGCGTCCTTCGAAAACTTTTGACCAAAGGCGTCGGAAAGATTGTGAGCTGGATCGGTCGACTGTTGAGACGATCCTTAGATATGGAACTTTATGCCAGCAAGGGAAGTACAAACGATTAACAGAACCGATTCACGACATTGAGCGAGTTGTATAGCAAGAGAACAAGACGTGGTGGTCTTGCCGACACCACCCTTGCCGCCTAGAGAGTACGAAATTGCGGAAAGTCAGGCTGATTATCCACGGATCGTGTCGCAGGGAACAAACCGCAGAAGATCCACTTTAAAGTCCTCTGGTCGAGGATGTTCTGTAAGGTTGGTGGGAGGACAACGATTTCATCAGCCATGATCGCGGTGGTAGGTCAAAGTTAGGGCCCATGTCTGATACCGTCATCTCCTTCAGAGGTAGACCTCATCCTGACACCCATCTGCCATGGGGTTGCAAAACAAAACTGATGTGTGTTTCTAAACAGCACTTTTTCTCGCGAACGAACAGCGCAACGCGTATGGGCTGCGGTATAATGACTACACACGATACCGGTATGCACCCGTCGATCCTCCGAGACAACGACCTTAACCAAGGCGATTTAGTAAACACTGCGCGAATAGGACACACAGACTCAGGTCTTCCCTGAAGATCACCCACGGAAAGGGTAGAGAGTTCAAAAAACTGCCTCCAATCACACCTGAGATCGTGAATGATGGCCAGTGAGTATCCGTTGTCATTACACTTCGCAAATGCTGTCGTATTCATATCTTTCTAGCCTCCAGTTGCTGTTATTTGAAGCAGAACGTGCTTGGGCATATTCCCAGGAGCTGACTACCCAGTCCCTGGACCCAGCGAAAGCGGACAAAGGATCTGCCCTCCGACACGGCGCTACTAGCCGCTTCCGACGTGCGATTAACTGGGCAACACGGTTGCTCTCCCTTGCGCAATCCCTTTATGCCTCCAAACGTCTGTCGGCCGAAAATCTCCTCGAGCTCACGACATATACCCTCATTCTTAACGGACGATTCCTTCGCTCGAGGGAAGAGCTGTTACAAGACGCACTTTCCCAGTTGAGCGTCGCCAGGTATCTGCTGGACAACCTCTCTGCTCAGGCGACCAGCAGTCGCGACCAAGCGCTGGCCACTTTGTTCATCGACGAGATTGGCCCGGAGATCAGATACTGTGCTCATCAACTCGGGAACAAGAGAGCCTATGACGTGGATGGAATTGTCCAGGAGCTCTCGGCGGTCCACAAAGACAAGCTCGTGGAGGACTGTGACAATGTCTTGGCTACGCTGAGGGAAGAAACTGCCAGCGGAATCCGGGGTTCGCTCAAGCAAAAACTCAATACCCTCATGTGGGAAGGGAAACCGGTCCCGATCAGAAACCCGGAGCTAGTTGATGCTCTCCTCAAGGTGCAGGAAGCCGAGGCAAAACTTGCGGCTACGAAGAAACACCCTGGAGGTGACAAGGTACAGTCAGGTAGCAACACCACGAAGCGCAGCGTGGGAGCCTATGACGCCGTCTTATCAGCCTTGAGCGATTCCGAAGAAGTCGCACGGAAACAGGCTGAAACCCAACAGGTCGGCGTGTGTTTCCCTCCCCCATTTGCACGTGGCTCACGCACCTTGCTTGGATCACTCAGCTAAGTGGATCAACCGCAGCAGTCAGCGTTGGTGGTCGGGATATCGAATTCGTACATGGCTTTATCGTCTACCAGCTTCTTGCCAGAAGAACCGAACGCGATCACTTGCTAATCAACGCCCTGTTATCTTCTCATCAACCCCGCGTGCCGCGTTCGTCCCTTGAGAAGGAACAGGTTGATGGTCGGCTCTTCCCGGCTGTCGTGAAGCTGCTCGACACGGTGCTTCAGAACCTTACCCAAATGCGGACCCTGAGCGTTGTTGATGAAAGCCCGGACCTCGCCTCGGGTGTAGATGCGAGAATAGCTTTTACAAAATCAAAAAGGTGAACCTCCCGCTATACAATTGGCAGTTAAACTGACAGCATTCAGATGTTTCTTCCTCGCACGCTGTTACGCACCCCTGAAGAGGTATGCTGAGGCGTTGACTTTGGTCCAACGATCACAGCTCCATCTTCGGGAGGCACGGTCGATCACATCTACCGCCCTGGAGGGTGACCCTGAATTGTCACCAGCAATCTCGTTCTATCCCTTGGCGGGGTCGGGCTGTGATGAACTGGATAAAGAGATATCACGGGTCAGCTCGGAGCTGAAAAGGGACTGGTTCACATTCAATGGTGGTTCTCCCACGCCTGACAACAATTCATACAAGAAGCCGCTCTTCTTTGACATCGCACTCAATTACGTCGAGTTGGATATGGATCGGTTGCAACAGCGGGCCGGAAAGGAACCTCGGCCGACACCCACTCCTACCAAGATCTCGCAGCCACAACCTCAACTTCCGCAGCCACAAAAGGGGGTCACGGCAAAAGCAAAGGCGGAGGAGATACCAAGCCCAGCCACCCCGGAGCCGAAGGCCGAGACTTCGCGTGCGGGGCTGGGCGGTTTGTTGGGCGGATGGTGGGGACGCAAGTAAAGTTTCAACTCTATCTGTAATTTGAAGACAAAACACTCTCACCTACGCACTGAGGTTGGCGTGATCCCCGGGCACTTCTCTCGCGCGGACAAAATCAAATCCCAGCTCCTTGTCACTGTGCGTCGATTAAGTCAACGAACGTGCAGTCGCCCAAAGGAGATTGTGTGAAACCGCACCTGGGGGACGTGGGCGGCAGCTAATGTTATTGTACCCCCGCACGCTTTTGTCCTCAAGCTGTCGGACCCACAGCCCCGCGATCGATGGCCACTCTTCCGGGCGGAATTTGGGCCTCTTTAAGAGTTGTTCCGAGACAGCTATCGCACCTGAGTACATCGTAAGCGCTTAAGATTTTGCCTAGGGGTGATTTGCGGTCACGGGGTGACCTTGGCGTTGGATGGACGACCCTCAAAGGGGACCGGAAATCCAACAGGGAACTGTTGCGCTCATGCGGTGAGTGCGGGGGCGCACCGGTGGGGATCGGTGAGGGATCTGGGGAGGGGATCTGGAAGCCCGAGTGCGCCATGGGCGTGCGGGGAACAGATCTTCGGCCAGATGCTGTACGTTTTAGCGACTTACGTTTTATTTCGACACCCTCTGATTTCTCGTGAATCTTTACCATTGTGCGCTTGTCTGATCTGGAATGCCGCGATAAGTAAAGCGTCCGAAGTCGGGGGCAAGCGAAATGGCTGCGGATGTATGAATGTGAATTCGGAATACAATAAGTACGGAACCAGCGGCGAGAGGTTTTATAGGCGAGTATCGTAAAAGGGTCCCTGTTAGATGCGCCGAATGAATGAAAGCTTAGTGGTAAATGTGCGCATTCAAAGCGTATAGAGCGTGTTTCCGGGGTGGCCATGATTCGCATGTCGTCGTCATATCAGTTTCCCTTGATCCTGGGGACTGTCCCATCATCCAACCGTCTCCACCTCGTGGGTGTCCCAGCGTCATTTCCGTCGTCTCCGGGATTCCACTTGGAACCAGACTTGCCCCGCCGTGGCGTCTGGGGTGGCATAACGTACTGTGGTTGGGGCATTGGTACCGGCGTGGGTTGTGGTGCGTGATGTTGTTTCGATCGATAGAATGTGAACAGGGAGTTGATGAAGAGCGTGAAAAATGCGAGCGAGACAACGGAAAAGAACTAGGAAGGATAATTTTAGAGAGAGAACTAAAATGTCACAATGGCACTTACGAAAGTCTTCCAGCTGATGTTCTCCACGAATGCATTCACAATCTCGGCCAACAGTTGAGCGCCGATCCTCGCTCGCCCGATTTTCGATGGGTCTCGATTCATACATGTTTCCCACTCCCCGCAAGGCTGGAACATGTGGGGTACAATATTCCCTTCACAGAAGTTGTTCTTGTACAACACGGAACAGGCTTTGATCTCCTGGACGACGTCTTGGGTGCAAGTCAGCATAACCGGTGTGGCCATCGGAGGGGACAATCGTACCCATGGAATGCTCCAATATTCTCTGCTGCACATCCCTCTGGACAGTGAGGATAAACTGTAGCAGCAGCCATAGGAATACCATACATAGCGAGGTGTTGAAAAATACCTGGAGATACCTGTGAGCAACATCAGCGACATACCAACAGATTCTACCATGAGACCGACCCAGAAAGTGTGTAAGGGAGATCTGGGTTGGTCGTAGGGGCGCTTGATGCCAGGTTGAGTGTGTAATGGTTATTCGTTGTCGTTGGCTTGATGGGGTTTATCGCCCGACATTCGCGGTCGCTCTGCTCCTCATCTTCGCTGTTTACGCTCTCCTCGTCGGCGTCGTCTGCATCGATATTGTGTTGTTTTGACGAGGCCCTCCCGTAACGAGATCTGAACACCCTTCGAATGCCACCGAGGGCCACAACCCTTGATTCCTTCTCCGGCTTGGATGGGGAATCCTCCTGTGTCTGTTGCTGGACCTTTGGGATGTTTGGGCTTACCTCGTTCATGTCGACATCGACTACCTCAGGGTTTTTGACATGAGGGGGCGGTGGCTGCCAGCGGGGTGGGAAGAGAGTGTGTGGTCCGGGTGTTGGAAAGAGGTAGGGTTCGCTCGTGGGAATGAAGGGGCGTTCTGGAGCGGTGTTCTGAGGGGGAAAGGGTGATGGCGGAGGGTTTGCTTCATCGTAATTGCCTGTGGGGAAGAGAGCTCAGATGATTTTGGGCGGGGAGGTGGTGCGTCATACGTTTTTGGGGAGTATGAAACGGATCGTCCGGAGCCCATGCGGGCTTAGTGTTGGACGATGCCCTGTGGGTGAACTCAAAGTCCATCGGAACGGCAGTGGATCTGTTCGACGTCTGTCTGCGCTTTTGCTCGACGTTGAACATTACGAAGGCAAGGGACGCGTCTGTGTCACGTGCGACGGAGCACTCCTCATCCACTTTCCTCCACCACTCGTCGTCAGACATGGCTGCTGCAGGACTGAAATTATGGCGGTCACTGAAGCCACGTTCTATTTCCTATCGTGGGTTTCATAGTAGCGGTGATTCAGGCTGGCAAGGATCTTCGGGGAACCTCGTTCCAATGGTGATAGAACAGACGGTGAGCTGGAGCACGGCCTGGATTGTTTCAGGATTATGAATAGAGCTGAAAAACGACGTAAGGGCAGGGGTGAAAGAAGTTATGACATATATTCTAGACTTTTGCGGGAGCGTGTTATCATGCTTTATGGGCCGGTGCGTGATTGCTCATACTCGTTGGGTGCAGGACAGGGTCCTCATGTGTATGCGTATGGCGCGCCAGATTCGGGACGCCGACTCGGCAAGCATCGTGTCGCAACTGCTGTTCCTGGAAGCCGAGGAAGCGTCCAAACCCATTCACTTGTACATAAACTCCCCAGGTGCGAGATGAAGTGTATGTGGTTCCCGTTTACACCAAACGACCTAGTCCTTTGTTGGCAGGCGGCAGCGTGACTGCGGGGTTGGCGATCTACGACACGGTGAGTTGTTGAAAGAAGGTCGGAGGATGTGCGTGTAAGTTGACGTAAAGAACAGATGCAGGTTTGGATTGAGTCCCTAATGTCCGAGGATGTGCGAGTATATTGAATCGTATTTGGGTTACAGTATGTCAATTCGCCCATCCACACCTACTGCGTTGGGCAAGCATGTTCAATGGGATCCTTGCTGCTGGCTGCAGGTGAGTGCAGAGGAGGTGGAGCGGACGGTGGACTTAATTATGTATATCCAGGGGAAAGGGGCAAACGACACTGTCTGCCCAACGCGAGCATCATGATTCATCGTACGGAATCTATATCCGGATCCGAGATGGAACTTTGAATATTTCGTACAGAGCCATCCGGGGGAGCGTCAGGTCAGGCATCTGATATCGCCATCCACGCCAGAGAAATTCTTCGCATCCGCCACCTTCTCACGGACATCTATCAAAAGCACTGCAGCAAACCCGGGGAGTCCCGAGAAGCCGGTCTACTACGCTTTGGTATGTCATCAGCAACCATCTGCGGCTAAACGCTCAACGCGGAAACCCTAAATACAGAGACGGCGCTCGAACGAGACTACTTCATGACAGGCACGTCCAACCCCCATCCTTTGTTCTGATCCTTTCTCACTCCCTGCGTCTCACCCCGGCAGCCAACGAAGCTCTGTCATTTGGCATCGTTGACAGCATTCTGGAAAAGCGACTGTGAAAGGCGAGGGAAGGGGGGATAAAGAAAAAAAAGAAGCTTCCGCTGTTTCGGGGTGCCCAGATAATTAAACCACCCCTTTGGTCTGTCACTTTGCTGCAGTTGCCGACTAGACCATATATAGGTTGCCACGTAATCCTTCCCAATTCAGTTCATCTTTGACTCACACGATGCATTCCGAATGTGACATGTGACGGGTGACCGCGTGCCTTGGTTTGGGTTTTGAATTGCGCAGATGACGCCGAGCCCCATCAAAATGTCTTCGGGTCCTGACACAGGAGAACGATGGCGCTCGGCGTCTATTCTAAACCGATATCTCCATGGTTCATCTTTTCCCTGTAGTTCTCTCTTTCCTATTCAGTCCAAGCGAACTGAATTGTGACAATAATTATTTTTAGGGGGATTTACCTTATCAGTCCCGGTGTCTAAATCTCTTGCCCCAAACATGTCATGTCATGTACAAGCCCCATCGCAGTTGCGCTTCCATATACGATCGGTTGCAATTTCCGACGGATCGTTATCTTCACTCAGAGGCGCGGTGTTGCCGTCATGTAGAATTGGTCTAGTCCCTCTGGAATACACCCAAGTCTCGCCCATCCGATTCGGCCCCTCGGCACTCTCCCCGCCCTCCATCTTCGTTGTCTCCCCCTCCCCCAGTCTTCGACACACTGCACTTGTAAGGTAAAACGGTATAGGCCGCCGCCGTTCGTGCATCGCCCCGGCACTTCGGTCATTTCTTCCCGGCCGCTCGTTCTTCCTCCTTTTTCTGGGGTCCCGTCGATAAATATACTGGCCGTTCCGTGCGCGCACAAATACGATATATATACCTTTTGTTTCTGTCTCAAGATCTCTGCGTCCCTGTGCAGAGCAAACGATGTATCCCGTATTTGTGTCTAAGGCCAAAGAAAGACTTACGCTTCCTTTCTTTTCGCCAACGAGGCACCACTTTCTTTGGGTTTCTTCTGGGCTGCCGTCTTCTTTTGCGCCTTTTGACGATCTTGCTCTCGTTGGTTACCGCCTGTGGAGTCCCATGTCGTCAATTATCGAGCAATCGGTGGGGACACAAGCATATCGCCCTCACGAGTCATTCTGGGGGAAGATGTGGTTCAGTGTCAAAAGGATGGGCCACGTTGTCACCTCCGGAGCTCAAAGCCGCGGGGTGATTTGCCAAATTTGTAAATCAAACAAGCTTCCCCCGAAGTGTCACAACAAACGCAACGCATCGACTCCATGGGCCGCAACAGGTCGCAACCGACAACGCTGGGTGATCTAATTCCCATTCATGGATCATCATTCTTGCCCTCGCCACACTCCTAGCGAACGGCCGTTCCACCACCACTAACCAATACGACAAATTGTATCCGTCCCTTCTGCCCCTCGAGCTAAACGCCCAAACATCCACCGCTTTTCCTGTCCACGGCACCTTTCCCCTTTATTCACAACCCTGAAGGCCACGCAGCTGCATCAGGGTTAGACCCATGAATATATGAACCTTGGCCAGGGACCAATACGAAATGGCCCCACGTGCGCTTCTTTCGGAGTGATGGGCGGAATCTGTGAATGCCAGATCTCGCATCGGAGATCTAATACATATCCCTGGAATATCAAATTCTTGGCGGCTGATCTCCGACCGTTTTCTTCTTATACTTACTAACACCATCTTCTCCGCTCTTTCGCTCTTTTCCCCTTCTCCCCTCCTACGCGCTCTCTTCCGGTCCCCCCCCCTCTCCATTCCCTTCCCCCCTCTCTTTCCCTATCCCCTCGCCCGTGCTGTGACTCTATTTCTCGTTCGGTAGTTGTCATGTCTTCTCGACACACACCACGCCAGTCAGAACGGGATCTCCGCCTCCACGATTCAAGACCACCGCCAAACCATGTCCACCCTCACTTGAACGGTACCTCCCAACCGCCACTCAACACGTCATCAATACCCCCGCAATCGAGGAACCACGCTTCACCAGCAGTTTCCGCCAATGGAACTACCCCAATCTCCAACGTCCAAAAACTTGCCCAGGCGAACGAACAAACGTGGTTACTGATTGGTTCGGATATTTCTCCAATTCGTTCCCTCGCCCGGGAAACAAGTGTCTGACATTTCCCACTGTAACATCAAACAGGTAGAGTAGCCGAGCAGATGGGAAACTCGGAACATGCCCTGTCCGCTTATGAAAATGCGTTGCGTCACAACCCAAATTCATTGCCTGGCCTGATTCAAGTCGCTGGTATCGCCCGGATCAAAGAAGATTACCAAAAGGTTGGTGGCAACTTCTCGGTCCGACGATTCCGTCCCGATCATTTCTTGGTACTTATGTAATCACGCACACTTAGGCGATCGATTACTTCCAGCGTGTGGTTGAGTTGCAAAACGACAATGGGGAAGTGTGGAGCTCCCTCGGTTCGTTCGTTTCTCCCTTCACAAAGTGCCCGCATGTGAATAACCCGCCTTTCATAGGCCATTGTTATCTCATGCGCGATGATCTGCAAAGGGCATACTCCGCTTATCAGCAAGCCCTCTATTTGCTTCCGTCTCCCAAAGTATGAATCAATTGAATTCGCTCTCACTTCCCCCTTACAATATGTTTCTATGCAGGATGATCCAAAGTTGTGGTACGGTATTGGTATTCTCTATGATCGTTATGGATCCTTGGATCATGCCGAAGAAGCCTTTGCTTCGGTCCTCCGGATGAACAAGGGTACGCCTGCCACTTCACAAGTACCCGCTCTGATCTGACCCCTTGCAGACTTAGACTTCGACAAATCCAATGAAATTCTCTTTCGATTGGGCATAATCTATAAGCAGCGTAGCAAATACAAGGAAAGTCTCGGTTGCTTCGAGAAGATTCTTCAAAGTCCCCCAAACCCCCTCGCCCACGCGGACATCTGGTTCCAGATCGGACACGTGCACGAGCAACAGAATGATGTACGTTTATTGGTTACCCCCCTCAAATTCGAGCTCAGCTCCTTTTTGGTAGCTCGTAAACGCCAAGGGGGCGTACGAACGGGTCGTGGCTGATAACCCAAACCACGCTAAAGTTCTCCAACAGCTTGGTTGGCTTTACCACCAGGACGGGTCTACGTTTCAAAACCAGGAGACTGCGGTCACTTACCTCACTAGGAGTCTCGAGGCCGGTTCGTAGTCTTAATCCTCTTAGCCCCACCAATGCCTCACATCAATCACACGTTCTAGACCCTCATGACGCCCAGAGTTGGTACCTTCTTGGTCGTGCCTATATGGCCGGTCAAAAGTACAACAAAGCCTACGAGGCCTATCAGCAGGCCGTATACCGCGACGGTCGTAATCCCACTTTCTGGTGTTCGATCGGTGTTCTGTACTTCCAGATCAACCAGTACAGGGATGCCTTGGACGCTTATTCGCGGGCCATACGCATCAACCCCTATATCTCGGAGGTTTGGTTTGATCTCGGGAGTTTGTACGAGAGCTGCAACAACCAGATCTCCGATGCCATTGATGCCTATGCTCGAGCGGCGGAGTTGGATCCGAGGAATACAGCGATCACTCAGCGGTTGGAGCTGTTGAAGCAGGCGCAAGCAACAGGTGCCCAGCTTCCCGCAGCACCAGGTCCCCAGGATGTGCATCCAACTGCTTATGCCAACACCGTTGTACAACCGCCCGGCCTAACCGGTCCTCCTCTACTTCTCCAAGGCAGTAACGCCAACCGCGTCCCGCCCAGAGGTGATCTGCGCAACGGCGATTCCAGCCTACCCCTCCCGCCTCCACCCAATACCATCGGCCCAGGCCGTCCCACCTCCCCACGGCCTTTCCGAGGAGGTCCGCCTCCACCAGTGATTGTTGATGAGAGCCGGCACAATCAGTCGAGGCTCGCGCCGATGGATGTCGACCGCCCTCCCGTCCACAGCCGTGATCCTCCGTCGTTGTACCCATCCAGTCGCGGACCCTCCACTGGCAGGCACTCAAACCTCTTGTTACATCAACCTGTACCTCAGCCTCCTCCTTCGGATGGTCGTAATGGGCACCATCCTCACAGTCACGATCCCCACTTCCCCCCATCTCGGCAGATCCGGCCACCATCAACCTCGACCTCCCCTGTTCAACGTGGCCACACCCCCAGAACATCCTCATACCCTAACCACCCTTCTCAGCGTCCGCCTCCCCCCAGTCTCAGTCATCCCCCGAGGTCCCCGCGATCTTATCCCGTGGAGGTTACCGATCGGGACGGCCGACGCGACGATCGGGACTGGGATCGTGAACGCCGCGGTAGGCATTTGCAGGAGTATCCTGCTCCTCCACCTCATCAGATCTTTGCTCCTCGAGTCCACTCCCCTCCTTATCGCGGTCATAGTCCTGGTCCTCGCTCTGCTCGTGACTACAGCCCACCTCAACCATCTCCCAGGAACACTCACCAATCGGTTCCCAGTAGGTCGTACCCCTCTCCATGGATTGAGAACAAACCCGTTGCGCCTCGTTCCCCACCGACTCAGCCCCTCCCTGAGCCTCATTCATCTCGGAGGTATGATCCAAGGAATGACGGCCGGGATCCCAGGGAATTGAGGGAATATGATCCGATGGATACTCGCCCAGATCTTCGCAGCCGCCCTCCATCTCATCACGGTTCCCCTGAAAGTGTACGAAACACTCTTCGTCAACCTCCTCCACCTCCTCCCGCCTATTCCAAGAGGTCTCCCAGCCCACACCTTCCACCCCACCATGGTATACATATGCCGGAAAGTCGTGGTCCCGGCCGTCGTAGGGGTTCTCATAGGGAGAAGGAGCTCGAACCGCCTTATTCCCCTAGTTCTGTGGATGCGAGACGCGACCGCAAGAGGAAGCTCCCCACTGGAATCCCAACAACCAGCATGAAGAGGAAGGAGGAGGATAGCATGTACATCGACCGACAACCAAACAATGGTCAGCCCTCTTTCAGGGTTAACGCCTACCCTCCGAGGGGTGAGAGTCCTGAACCTGTCAGTTCGGGCGGTTCCGTTGTCCGTTCCGTCCACCAATCCCCCACTGCGGCTCCCGTTCCGCCGAAACGTTATGTGGACGAGGACTACGATGAGGGCGTCGCCGAGGTATTGATGGACCTGGCTTCGTATCGCACCCACGTACCGTCTTCTCAGCCACTTCCTCCTCCCCCTGTCCAGGGTTCCAGTGGAAGAGGTTCTCCTCGTCCGATGAACTCCCACCGCGGATCTATCTCATCTAACAGAGGCGACCGTGACTCCCCGGCGCTCTCTACTGGATCCAATCAGAAGCGACCCTTGAGCCCCACCTCTGAGGACAACGGGAGTGGGGACGTGAAGCGACCCAAGGTTGATGGCCCGAAATTATCTCCCACGTCGAAGCAAACGCCGACCCCATCCACAAGGCCATCGCCCATCCCATTCAGGACTCAACCCACGTCCTCCTCTCCCGAGGTCCGTCAGTTGGACGCCAGTCATTACAGACAAACGAGTCCGCCACCCCTACCTGCTGTCCTTCCCCCACACCCTCGCCCGATCGGTTCCGGAATGGCATTGCCACCCATTGCAACCATGTCGCCAACCTCGTCAGGATCTCCAGGTAGAGATGAAGACAGGATGGTTGTCGACAGGCCCCGTTCCACGAGTCCACTTCCTTCGCGGGCTAAGATCTCTGAGGTCATGAATAGGCCCAATGAATCACCCACCTCTACATCCATGGACAGAGAACACGCACATTAGTCTGATCCCGGTCCCGACCAGCGCTCTTTCCTCCTTTTCTTTTTTATTATTGTTTCAAATGTTTTCATGTGCATTGTTTTCCTCATCTCGTCATGTGTTCGCCGATTCATGCTTCACGGGTTTTGATCTGTCCGAGTTCCTGCCCTCTCGCCGCCAAGTATATTTCCCTTCCCTTCCCCTCTTTCGAATCCGTAGCAACAAGTCCCCTCAGGTCGTTGATGTATTTTTGAACCACGAATAGTGAACAATATGATACTTATCGTTTGACAAAAAGTGCGAGCAGGAGTGGGACACTAGGTGTTTTCCTAAAAAGGCAAGCTGACAAGAAAGGTTGTCGTCTCACCTCCTCGAGGCCCAGCACGCCTCCTTCCCGGCCACCCGGACCACTCTTCATACATCGCCTCGCCCGTTCTCTCACGCACATTCTTTTGACCTATTTACCCAATTACATTCACCCGACAGCACCATCCGTCCATCAGTTCAAAGAAGGTAGCCACGGTCAAGCGGGATGAAACCAGCCAGCAGGAATAATAACTCCGCTCCAATTGTCATCACCGCCGCTCTCGACCTACGCCGAAAGCCGTCTGTATCTACCTTGGTTTCATCATCCTCGAGGCGTTCTTCGGTATCTGAAGGCTCGGAATTTAAGAAATCCCACTTGGTGGCTGACGGGGACTTGATTGGTAACTCGAAGCCACTTAACCGGGTCTATACACCAGCTACGATGCCCAGAACCTCAATCAACGTGCCTCAGAACGAACTCCCCGCCGTCACCGTGTCATCTCTCCCAGAGGCGAGCAACCTCAGAGAGTTCACTTCCCCGACACCCTCGGGGGATTCCTCACCTCCTCCTGCACAATACACGAGCCCTTTCACGACCTTTACAAGACCTGGAGACGAAGACCTCTTCGTAAAGGTTCCACCGCTGCCCCAAACGACGGGTCCGAAGCAGTCTCAATACATCTTGCCGAGTCCTCCGCTGACGAGAGCGGGTACCGAGTCCACTCGGAGGTCGGCGCCTTCGCGCCCAGGATCGGGACCGCAGGAAGGTCAGAGCATGGAGGTCCAGGAAGAGGTTGACGTTACGGATATTCGGCAGTCGCAGGATTCACACGTAGACGATCCGAACCCTAGCTTGGATCCCGAAGAGGGGGAGATTGTGGGTTCCTCGCGGAGGACTGCCCATCCGCTCAAGCTAGATATTCCCCCAAACTCTCAGTCGCCACCCCTTTGGGAAGTCATTAGACCTCCGGAGGACGATGACGTTCCTCATCGTTCAACTAACGAGACATTCGCCGCACGGCAGTACGTTCCTTGCCTTCCGCGCCGAAACCACCTCTCATCCGTTCACGTTTCCAGATCTTCCAAGGGGCCGATACCCAAGTCTTCCTACTACTTCGGCCCCCCACCCTCCGATACGGCTTTTGGTACGGACCCAATAGGTCAGATAGGAATTCATCACCCCCGTGAAATTGTTCGGATAGAACGTGACTACTCTGGCGGCGAGATCATTCAATTTTCAGCCGTGTATCCTCTGGAGTTTGAGGGAAGGGTATGTTCACAGACCCCATGAGCCCAGCCCCCGCAATCACTGATTTGGGGCGCGAATGTCAGATAACGCCGACGCAGTTCCTCGAGTCGATAAACGCGATCAACGAAATCCTTATTTCTGCTCATAGCTTGTCTCACTCGTGCCTGGACAACATCCTGGCATTTTTCACGCTGCAGTTTTCACGATTGGTCACCGTCACTCACTATGAAAAGGTATGTCCGCGGAGCAGACAACACGCCGCCCAGTGGATCCTAATCTCCGCGGGATTCAACGGTACACAGGAGATGAGTCGGTTGCACCAGTTGATCGATGCGATGAACAAGACCACGTTCAATCCCGTGGGGCTGAACATTGTGTGGCCAAGGAACGTTGCCTTCATCTTTGTGAGTGACAGATCATCTGTCGTCAACGTGATAGGACACCGATTTTGCATCTTCACAGCTGGAGGTCGAATACTATGTATGTCATTTCTTTCAGCTTCGCCCCTTCCATGTTTTGAGCCGACACGGTTTGGACAGTGACCTAGCTTCGAACAGCACGGATGTTGATACTGTGTATAACTATTATGAGGTCAGTACGTGGATCACACCCAAGGGGAGCGTCAACGGTAACCCAAGTAGGACCCGTCCGTTGCGTCACAGGAACGTTGGGTTGGCTCGGGAAGGCAGGGGTGATCGACAGACAGGCTGGCATCTACGCTTTCTTGTGACTTACATCTTTGTTTCTAAGTTTCCCTCTTTACTTCGGTGGCTTGTATCTTTATCGTGATTTATTTCCAAGGTAATAGGCTACAAGGTTTTCCCCCATTTGGCTAATGTTCTGTATATGATCACTACTTATTTGACCACGTTCGCGGGAGGTCCCGAGGTATTAGTTTGCACCGGACCGAGATTCTGAGTTCGGGTGGGTTGAGAGGACGGCGCAGCTCGGCGACCGGTGGCCGAGAAATATTGGTAATAAACGAGAATTATTCCAGGGGGGTTTCTCTCTCACGCTCCCGACCGCTTGACTCCCACCCAGCCCGTTCCCCGCATTGGGTGGCAAAGCAATATTTGACCTCTTAACTTCTTGCTTGACCTTCACCGGTCATCTCTTATATCTCTCTCGTCGAATCCTTTTTGCCGGGCTGGCACTCGACCTGACCGTCGCCCTCGGGTGTGAGATCGACGGATTACCAATCCCGCCCACCATCATCCCCCCCTTCTCCCACAATCCCCTATTCACACCCGTACCACCAAACTTTGCCTTCACCGTAGCAGATGGAGTCCAACGCGAGCTCAATGCCCTTTTGGGAAGTCTCTCAAACCCCAATGACCCTCTCCCAGATTGCAGACGATGATTTCCTCACCCTACTCCAGAAGCAGTTTCCCACCGACGTCCAAGTCCCTTTCGACCTCAATTTTCCCGGTTACAACAACCCTGCTGTTGTCAATCCTCAGAGTCTCTCGGATTACACGTTCCCGATCTCCCAGCCTACTCCACCGTCGAGCGATAGTGGTAATAGTCCCGTTTCGACCACAAACGATAACGATGACCGCTCTCTCAAACGCAAGGCCAGCGACGAGAGGATGGACGTGGAGCCGGCCTCAAAGACGGCTCACACCGGTACGTCAAGACCCACATCGTCCCCGCTGCCTTTTTTCTTGGGCGGCTGACATTTGACTCCTTCATCAGCCGCCCCATCAAATACCACCACATCTTCCGGCAACTCCAACAAGAAAACCAACACACGCCGCAAGTCTGGAAACCCGACGCAGGCACGCATTCAATCTTGTCTCCTGTCGTTCTCCTACTCATGTCGTTGCCATCACAGGACGAGCTCCGACTGCTGAAACGCAAGGAGCAGAATAGAGCTGCTCAACGCGCATTCCGTGAGCGGAAGGAGAAGCACGTCAAAGACGTAGGATCAGTTCATTTATGATCGGGAGACCCGTTATCTTACTCATCGCCTGCAGCTTGAGGATAAGGTTGCGGAACTGGAAACGAAGAACCAGCGGACCGAGTCTGAAAACGAGAACCTGCGGGACCTACTGTCTCGGTTACAGGAGGAGAATGTGCAACTCAAGAAACAGCAGCAGCAACATCAAAGTTCCCCCTCCCAATCCTTCACATTCGCCATCCCAAAAGATTCCCCGGCTACCGTGGGAAACAATGCCAACTCACCCCTGCAAAAGGATTCACCTTCGGTTCCACCTACCATCTCATCCGCTCCTCCTCAAACCAACTTCTTCACCCCATTTACCGGGTCAGAATTTGATTTTGGCTCGCTGATCCCCTTCGACCCCGCAGTGTTGAATGCACTTGATGATACACAAACATCGTCGTCAGCTTCTGACGATGTGATGAATCTCGACTTTGGGTTCGGAAAGCCCAACCGACAAACGTTCAACATTTTGGCTAGTGATCCTGCCTACATGTCGTTCGCCGAGCCATCACCGCCTGACTCAGCCTCTGTCTCGACACCGATGAACACGATAAACCCATTTGACTTCTCGGCGCTTGACCAGTGGTCACGGTCCGGACCTCGGTCAAATAGCGGGGACACTATGCAAACCTTCGATGAATTATTTGGCGGCAGCAGCAACCTCCTCCCCTCTTCTAGCGGCATCGACTTTGCTGAATTGATGAAGAAGTCGCCTTCACTCATGACCTCAAGTCCGGTCTCTCACACCAATCTTGGTGGCAACGACAGCGGGGCGGCAAGCGTGAGTTCGCCGTTAACGTCACCATCGACAAATTCACCCGAGACACCGTATCACAAGGGTGGGGACGGCTGCCCCAAGACCAAGGAACAACTCTTGGAGACTATCAACAAGGCGGGCCTTTCGTCGTTCGTGATGGATAGTCCTGGGAACGGCAACTCTTCCACGCAGTGCGAGACAAGTTCTATCCCGTTCCTGAAGAGGGGCACTAATAAGGACGCGCCGATGGTCATGTGTCGAGGGTCTAGCTTCCCCAAGACGGAACAGAACGATGAGAATATAGAGGTGCTTAGCGCTTGGAGAAGCATCACCTCAAATCCTCAATTCAAAGTGGGTTTTTTTATTAGTCACTCCGGGCGAAGGGTCTCTGATGTGATTGCAGGATATTGACATCAACGAGCTGTGTACGGAATTCACGAACAAAGCCAAGTGTGATGGAACGAAGGTGGTGCTCGAGCCTGCGGGGGTCACGCATATTATCGACAAGCTCAACGCCAAGGTGCAGCAGAAGGCTGCCGCCTCTGCCACTGCCCCAGGCAACAAATAGAGGATGGGTGTACTTGTTCACTATTTCATTCAACGGTTCGGCCGGCGCCACACATGGGGCTCCTTTGCATCGTCGCGTATCAGGAGGCCAGCCCACTGCCTGGAATGGGTCGTTTCCCGTCAGGATGGTGGCTGGATACTGGTTGCGCACAACACTTCCACCCATATTACACACCCTGGTCGGTTCCACGGATGTAATTTTGGTCCACACAAGTCGCTCTGCTCTCTTTATGTTTTCTTTTTGTCTTGTTGCATGTATTTTCTTTCTTACGCATACGTACACCCAGCTCTCCGCCACTCCGTCGCCTCAGTCCTGCTTGTCTGCATTCTACCCCTCGTTCATGATCGGTATCCTACGTTCCGCCTTGCGCAATAATGAGTTTCAGTGAACAGAACCAGACTCTGGAACAAACGATGACGTCGTTCGAGACTAGACTACACAGAAAACAACGGCGATGAACGACGACTGGCTATCGAAAGAAATATCGCAAATTATCTCTTCCCCCCACATCTCGTTCCCAAAACCAACAGGCCTGCTTCAGTTCAGAATGGGACCTGGCCCGGTCGATTTGTTCAGCACGAGATTCGACAACGCGTTCGCGTTTGATGTGAGGGCGACCGTGGCCGGGAAGGAGGTGTCGAGAGAGGAGCTCAAGGCGAAGCTGTTGGGTTTGCAGAAACACTGGAATGCTGAAGAGGTCAAGTTCCAGGATAAGTCTGCGGGACCGGTACGTGCTTGTCTTGGGAGGGTCTGCACCCGCTGAACGCCCATGCGAAGCATTTGGAGACCGTCGTCCGTTTATCCGCTGGCAAGACTATCTCTCTCTCTGCCGAGTATGTCTTGTTTATCTCGATATCTGTTCGCCGGCTGATCTTTCCACCACCAGAACCGAGGTCGAGGGTGGCAGAAGGAGGATTAAGAAATTCTCTCTGGGCGGAGACCCTTCGCTCCTCAAGTAGGTCCTTTAGGCAGTTGGCTCGTAACCTCAGTACAACAAATCTGTCAGTCGACCGCCTCTTGTAGCCTGTAGGGCCGATTGGGAAAGAGTTTCATGATCCGATCGAAGGAGGGCAATAGTCTCCGACGACCAGCTCATCCTCTACCTCTTCCACTGTTTCCCACTTAACCCGACGGTCAGACAACGTGTACTTGTCCTGCCCTTGCCCGCTGCGACACCCCGCCCGAGCAAGTCGGGTCAGTCCCTCGCTTTTCACTGCCCAATGTTCCGATCCAACCCTTCCGCGTCTTCGTCGCCTTCAAACTCGCTTTTCAGTCCGGAAAGGGTGACAACCTTACTGGTCTCGGTCTTGGTTGCCCTATGTTCCGGCACTAACTATGTACGCACTCGGTTGGCTACACTTTGGACGGAAGGAACTGACCGCCACCTTTCAAATTTCACCCACCAGGTTTATTCCGGTACGATGCACCCGACCTCCGCTCGGAACGCATCAATGACCAACCTCCATCTTTAGCTTACGGCCCCCAACTAGGTGTCCGACTAGGACTCTCCCATATGCAGCAGAACCTCGTTGGGTTAGGCGGAAACGGTATGCCTATCCCTTCCCTGCTCTGACCATCACCCCCTCACCCTTCTCAATCATCACAGCCGGGACCTACGGCACAAATCCCCTCTATGGTAAACTTGTGGATGCACGCGGTCCGAGGTTACCCCTCGTCATTGCCTTCTTTACCCTATTCATTGGGTATATGGGCACCAAGATGATCTTCGATGCTGGGCTCGGACAGGGCCAAGAACGGGCATCGACCACGATCGTCACTCTATTGATCATCTGCGGCTTCCTAACCGGCAATGGAGGCGCTGGCGGCGCATCCGGCGCACTCAACGCCGTCGCCAAGAGCTTTCCGGAACACATGGTAGGTACCCGAAACCCATTCGAGAAACTTTGCACCGACATTATGCCGACTCCTCGATTACTACGCGTAGAGAGCCAGTTCCACAGGGTTCGTGTTATCAGGTTTCGGATTGTCAGCCTTCTTGTTTTCTACAGTCGCACATTCGATCTTCCCCGGGAACACCTCTGACTTCCTCCTCGTCCTGGCGATTGGCACCTCGCTGCCGATGATTTTAGGATGGTTTTTCATTCGCGCGATACCTCTCCCGATACCAAACGGCGCGAGCACCATTGAGGGTGGGATTCCAGCCCCACGTCTCACATCTTCTACCCGGAGGTCGTACTTCGAGAGAGGTGATGGTAGTGGCACGCGGCTGTTACCCGACAACGAGCTTGACTACGACGAGACTTATGTCCGGTCTCCAAGACAACACGCTCGAGCTGTGAGCGTAGCGAGTTGCGGAGAAGTCGGCATCAGCGCCCTCCCAGAGGACGAGCTGCCTGATATCAGCGGTAAGGAGTTATTCATGAGCCTCAAATTCTGGCTGTTGTTCTCTATCACATCCCTCTGTGAGTCTCCCAACGTGCGTCACATAAGTGGGTACTGACCCATTCCAGTGAGTGGCGTCGGTCTGATGTGTAAATCCCCCGGATTGCTTTGGTCGACCGAGAACTGATTGACTAACATGCAGGGATTAATAATGTGGGGTTGGTCGCCCAGTCCCTCTATGCCAAAGATACCCCGGTATACGATGAAGTCGAGAGTTTCAAGTTCCAAACGCTTCAGGTCTCCGCTGTCAGTGTTATGAACTGTGTCGGAAGGATATCCATCGGTGAGCCCGTTTGGCATTTCTGGGGACGGACTGGCAGGGCGCTAATTTGTACAGGTATATTCACGGATTTTGTCAAGACCCGGATGGGCGTACGCCGGCCATATTGTATTTCTCTCGTCGCTATGTTGTTCTTCATCTCTCAGCTGGTAGCCATGTCCATCGTGGACGTGAAGGAACTCTGGAAGGCCAGTTTGTTGGTTGGCTTCTCGTACGGTTCCATGTTTGGACTGTTCCCGACGATTACCATTGACTGGTTCGGAATGGGTGTGTCCTCAGCCATTGAACTTACACACATCCTGAATTTATTTTCCGACCCGCTAGCCCACTTTTCCGAGAACTGGGGATTAGTTGCCCTCTCACCAATGATCGGGGGGAACCTTTTCTCCATGGCTTTCGGAAGGAACCTCGATAAGCATATCTCGCATTCGGAGGAATCAGACCTTCCACCGACGACATCCCCCGACACAACGATCCACGCTCAATGCATGGATGGCGTGGACTGTTACATTTGGAGCCTGAAACTGACTACTTGGGCGTGCGTCCTCGCGTTCGGGTTAGCAGTTTGGGCGGGGTACAGTGATTGGAAGAAGAGCACGGAAGGGGGGAAGGATGGGGAGTATCGTCCGGTCTTCGACAACGACTCGCGAGGTTGAGTTCGTATGTATTGCATTTGTACAATCTGATATAATCTTGGATGTATGCTCTTTAAGTGATCCAATGCCATTTGACTGTGTGGTAAAGCCTCGCTCGGAGCAGACCGTCAAGTTGATACACGATGCCACTGCCATTCATCACTGAGAGCTGGATAAGCTTTGAATCCTCTATGCCACCTAGTGGATTGTAATGTAACCCTATGGCCATGACCACTATATCATGTTGATTTTCATGCTATGTATTCCTCATATTTGTGGACTACAGCTTGGTACCATCCTAGAAGGAACTGCAACAGATGGAGTTGAATCTCCTGCCATGGTTGAACTTTGAGGAACATATATAATGGAAGATGATATTCATAACTCTGGGTAATATCACAGAGCTTCTGTCCCCAAGGGCATTGTCAGTAAAACTCTAGCTACCAGTATGAGCACCTACATCAGCATCTAGGAAAATCAAGGGTATTGATTAGGAAACCTCCTGGTATACCACATGTAAATTACTTAAAATAAATGGGAGTAAGGATTGAAACACTGTAGGAGGTTCCTTGGTAAGATAGTAGATGTAGTATGACAATTCTTCTACCTCATTTTGTTGCATGAATATAAAAATCATTGTGCATTAACACACGATGACTTGGGCATCTTGCTATTGCAGATTAATATAAGAGTGAAGGGTATAAAAATAGTCTTACCTCTGAAGAGGCCAGCATGGGATAGCAGCCAAAAATCACCTTTGCAGAGGGGACTTCTGATGCAACCATGCAATACCCAGCCAGCAGGTAGATTCTTTGCCCTCCCACCCATATCACTAGCATCTGTGTTTAGTACTAAGCCAACATTTATACAAAATCCACATACTGGTCAGATATAGGGATAAACCTAAAATGGTGAGGGTATTTACTAGTGTAATATCCCTGACCACTTTGTAACAAACAGGAACATGTGTTCAAATTTTGAGATCCCAATTCAACTGTATGCATCTGGAGAATGCAAATTTGGGACTCCAGGGAACAATCTGCTGTTATTATATTTCAAGTTTGGACACTTCACTTGACAATATGTTTATTTTTCTATTTTACTTGTGTTTGCTGTTGCAATGTAGCATCCCATTTTTACCACAATCCACTGTCATCATAGATATAAACTCATGGCTTCCCCACTCATTCTCAGTGTTGGCCTTTATCTGCACCCTGAGGTTAGTTTCTACTTCATGTATTTTTGATCTTATTTACCATCTAACTCTATGATTAGATGTTGTGTTTGTCTATATGTTAGATTATAAATCAAGTACTCACTTTTATCTGCACACTGATATATTGTATACATCTAGATAGATGACACCCAAACACTCATGAGCACCCAGCTCACACCTGCAATTGCTTGAAACCCCTCCTGATATAGAGTATCAAACTCAGAGTCAAGGGTGTTGCTCCTGTAGCAGAAGAGCCGGAGGGGAGCAGCCTATAATACAGGTCAAGATCCTGTTCTGGAGAAACAGAAAAAAATCACTTTAACCATCAATCCAAGGACTTGGATGACCAAGAGCCCAGATGGTTGGACCCTAGTCTGTGCCTAGTATAGAATAAAGGTAGACTCAAATGATGTAGTGATTCCAACAATCAGTGGGTGGGTTTTATTCACCAGGACTACAGGAACAACATGAGTAATCAGATTAATAAGATGGCTAAGTGAAGCTACCCAGGACTTGAGATGTCAGCACCTGATGTCCAGGTCAATTGAGAGGGACCAAGTTAGTTAGGGAAGCTGCTCACCAATGACTAAGGTAGGTTTCTTTAATAGTGTCTTTTATATTCAGTCATTTGGAACAATGGTTGGTTTGCAATTTATGCCACCAATTTTGGCATTGGTCCTAGTAGGGGAGTGATAATAATCAGGAAGTGTTAAAATTCAATTCATACTTTAGGGCAACATTTATGAGGTATTGAGAGGATGGATGGTTCTTAATGATCTTGTCTTAGTACTATAGTGGTTTTTTGGTTAGAAACTAGGAAATAACATAACTGGAATTAGACACTTACAGCACACTGAATCCTAACACCTAGCTCAATAGCTGTAATATACCTAACCTGGGTTTGAGCATCTGGTCCATTAGGCAACACTACAACAAGGAGCTTTGGCCAACTGCCAGTCCTCTTGTATGCAACCTCACCACCCTGCTTCAAGGCCTGAAACCCTGCTCTTGGATGCAAGTCACATAGAACCAAAGGAGACATTACAGCATTCACAAGCATGTCATGAGGGAAGCCAGATTTGACCTCAGGGTATGTGTTAAAACCTTGAGGAAGCTATTAATCATAAAACACCACCGAGACCATTGGTCCAATAACACAAATGCCTACCACTAGAAGTGTAAGTCATTGAGAGTCATTGAGAATATAGGAGGAGAGTAAATGGATACTTGCCAAGTTCAATTGTTTTTTACAGTATGGAGCCAAGTGAAAAGACTGCAAGGCCCGAGACTTTCAGTCCCGGGAACTATTGACCTAGTTTAAGGTTCGCATTCGTGTGGAAACCTGTGGCAACACGAGAGCCACCACACCACACCACCGTGATTCCCTAGGAGTTTTCATCAACGAGTAGGTTGGTGGTAGTTTTTCGCTTATCAAAGGGGATCCCGTGTACAGTGATGAAACAGGCACATGTAGACGCAAGCATACACGGGTTTGGCGTTGGGATTGTCGTCATACACCCATCCTGACTGGAGCTCACGTCACGCCATCGGACGTCCGATCAATCCTTCCTCGAGGGTACCAGGGGTCGGTTCGGCCTCGGGTCTGGAGAGGCAGCCTAGCTCGTGGAACTCCCATGAGGGAGCGCGGTTGTGTGACTCCATGTCCGAGCGGGTTACTACCCCCCACCAGGCCGTGATGACCTCGAGCCACTGTCAACGGGCCAACGGGCTCGTTTCCGATGGAATGTCACACAACGGCCTGATTCCATCGTCCCCCGCAGGGTTTGCAATCGATGGCCAGGGGATCAGGATAGATTTGCCGTTCACACAGAACTGTCCCAATCGAAGTGGGGAACGGGAGAGGGATTGCAACCGGAGCGAGTTCAAAAAGTGCCAAGTAAGGGTGTAAAATACATCTCACGACGATCTCTCGATTAAACAAGAAACCACAAAGGTCGACTGAGCGTGGGAAAGGGATGATGTTGGTCGGATGAGAGTGTTTGCCGAGAGTGGAGAAAGTGTCCGTGAGCCGTGCTCGATACACTTACGGAGTGGACATAGAGACGAACGAGGAGGGTATAGGAATTCTGGAGTATGATGTGTGTATATGAGTGCGAAAGAAAGTGGGTCAATAAAAAAGGGTCAAAGTCAGAAATGAGAAGGGAACCCAAGCTTTCTGGATGAGATCTGATATCTGAATCTCCATGGCAAAAAAAGAAAATGGAAGGGGAAAGGTGCGATTCTAAAGCATGGGCTGGGAAGAAGCGGGTGGGGAATAAGAAAAAATGGGGAAAGTAAAAGGGTGTTATGCGAGACTACAACCGATGGAGAAATTGGAAAAAAGGGCATTGCTTAGTATAGGAGTGAGAGCAGGCAGTGGGAGTGAGCGTGATGATGAAAGGAAAGGAAGTCCGTTGTACCATTGAACCTGTATATACCATAGTCGAGCGACTTACACGAAGAACTGGGTGCTGAAGTGATCGTGAGCTCCCTGGCCCGAATGAAAGACAGTAAATACCACTTACTGGATCCGACTGGCGGCGTGAACCTCCATCTCCTCCATTTTATATGAGTTCAGCTCCTCCTTGATCCTCTGTGCCAGGGCAGGTGTTAACCGACTCCACGTGGCGGGTTCGCTGCGACGATCGTACACGGATGGAGGGAACGTGTCGTACACCGAAAGGTTTGACGCGAAGGTGAGGCGTTTGACGGGTGCGGTGGCAGAGCGATGAGCCAACGTTGGAGGGTTCGGGGAGAACACAGCAGATAAGACCGGGGCAGACGAGTTGGAGTGGCTGAAAATCGTCTTCTCCGTTTGTGGTGATGGGTTTGAGTCCGAAGAGTCGGTTGCTGAGTCTGATATGAATGAGAGAGGAGGAAGGGACGGGATGACGGAGGAAGAAGGTGAGGGTTGTTGGGGATGGGGATGATGCAAACCGTCGATATGATCTGGATCGGATGACGGGATGCGCGCAAGGGGGCCAATCTCTGCAGTGTGCGTGGGGACGGAGTTATACGAGTTTGACCTGGCCCTAGCAGTGAACGCGGGTCCTGGTGGCTCCACCACGGGTGTCGCCGCTAAATGAGGGATGGGTCAATGAGGGCGCAACGAAAGCGATAGATGCCCTTACGTTTCAGTATACCCTTTGCGGGCACTCTCGTCCTCTCAATACTCCTCCGCAGACCAATCGCCCAGGGTTCCACGTCTTCATCACGGCTCAGATCGATGCTATCGACGCCACCTCGGATGGTGATCTCTTCGTCGTCTTCACCTTCGCCCCAATCTTCGTTATCATCCCAACCATCAAGCGAATCCTGACTAACGTGGTTATTACTGGGACCGGTGAATTTGTCGTCATCGCTATCGGAGTCCTCATCAGCCGGCCGCGTGCCATCTTCCGAAACAGGGCCGTTTGCGAGACCTCCGTGACGATTGCCGGAATTCTTCTCCCAAGCTGGTGGGGTGGCAATTGCGTTCTTTTGAGCTTCGGCTTTGGCTCGCTCGGCAGCCTCGGCGTTGGTCTTCAGAGTATGTTGCCGGGCCAGCCTCGCGGCAGGAGAAAGCCCGTTCAACTCGGCGCTCCACTCCGAACGATCCAGCTCCACGGTAGCAAGAGACACGCTGGCTTCAGATGCTTCAGCCTTGGTCCCATTCTTACCCTTCTTTTTCGGCTTTCCTTCCTCACCCTCCTTGTCCTTTTTATCTTTGAACAATGAGGTGATTCCAGCCAGAGAATTTCGTCGTGTAAGCTTGCCGATGTTCCCGAGCTTTCGGATTACCATCGATGCAGAAGACATCGTTGATGACAGCGATATGTTATCAGTAGAGGCATTCAGCTTCGAGTTGAACAACGCCCTGCGAGACTTCTTCGGGAGGGTTGACGAGGCAGTATCTGGGGAGTCGTGAGGTGACCCGGTTGCCTCGGACTTGGCAGGCGTTTCCGCACGAGTCTGGGGTGCCTTCCCCTTGGACGGTGTTTCTGCCTCCTCCTCCTGGAGGGCATTGAAGGAAAGAGCGCGGCGGAAGCGACTTTTGAGACCACTGCGAGAGCCACCAGGCGTAGAGTCGTGCATTTTACCAAGATCGCTGTCGTCTCGTGAGATGCGCTTCTCCGCCGCGGTGTAGTTCCCTTGAGACAACGGCGAAGGTTTAACGGGTCGTGGAGTCGCGGTCGAGGGCGTCGAAGTGGTGGCATTGTTCGGAGTAGCACTCGTAGACGAGGAAGTTCCGTTTGGTCGGGCGGCAACAGACGACGTTGTAGACGAGGCAGACGGGTGTCGATTGTGGGGTCGCTGATTGGTCGAAGATGAAGATCCGGGTGAGATGTTACTCGGTCGCGTCGGGGCGTTCGTCGGAGTGGACCTTGATGGCTGTGAGGGGTTGGCACCGTTCTGACCGGCGACGATCGATCCTTGGCTGTCCTTCCGGCGACGAGAACTCTGGCTAGAGGCTGTGTTGACGGATGTGGACGAAGAAGATGCATCGTTGCGAGCATACGGTGGCTGGAAAACCGGAGTGGCACCTGGGTTTGATCTCCAATCGTGTTGTTGAGGAGGCTGGGTAGCGTCTTGACCCTGTTGGCGATTCGGCCGGCGATAAGGGTGGAAGCCTCCATACTGCTGGGTGGGGTCACTGGGTGACACGTTTCTTGGATATCCGTTGCTGCCAGGAGGTGGATGGGGAGGTGGAGGTGTTCCACTTGGGAACGGATTGAAGGCGTTGTTTGCGGGATAGAACTCCGGTTGGGCACCGTTGCTCCCTGACCTGCCGCGTTGGGAACCTGGATTAGCGGGATGCTGGGGGTACATGGGCATCTGGTGGTTTTGCTGGGCGTTGAACACCATCTGCTGGTATGCCCACTGTGTGAACGGATTGTTGGCGGCATCATAGAACGGATTAGGGCTCATCTGGGCTTGATGACCTTGATGCATGTAGGGGGAGTGAGGAGGAGTGTTTTGATAGAAGCCGGGGTAGTAGGGAGCGTTGGCGGGGGACCAACTCGCTTGTTGTTGTTGTACCGGGTAGGGATACGGTTGCTGTTGGAGGTGGAGCGGGAGCTGCTGGCCAGACTGCTGGGCCATCGCGGAGGAATGGTTGACAGAATTTGGGGAAGGGGTGTGCTGCTGCCTGGAAGGGGGTTGATTAGCGGTCGTCGGGGAATCCATAGCTTGCGAAGGTGATGGAAGATGCCAGTCTTGTGCAGCGAGAACAGCCATGGACTACGAGGCGAGAAGAAAGGAACAGGAGTGTATCAGCAGGGTCAATGCAAGGACATATACAAAACTGGAGGCAAAAGCGAGGAGAGTGGTCACGACCGTCAGAAAGAGGAATAGTTGTGGTGGAAAGGTGGCAGAGCAAAAATAACGGGTAGGGCGAAAGGGAAAAAACCCACCAGGGGAGGTGTCCAAACAATGGGAGAGGGCGGCTCGACGCCTCAAACAAGGATGGCCGTCGTCTTCGTGGTTGTTGTCGTGGTCGTCGACTGGGCCATCCAACGGCGCAAGGGAGAGGAAAGCCTGCGGTGTGCAACCGGTCACCCTGTCACAAAACATTCCGTCCACCGCTGCTCATCCGTTTTCCTCTCAAAATATTTTATTATTTTCGCTTGCAAAAAGCCCACAGAACGTCCTGCCAGCGCATCTCTAACCGAATCCAAAACTTTGCGGAGAAGCCCAAACAAAAAGGAGGACGGGGCGCGCCGTGGACTGCCGGCATCGAAGCATCGGACAGCATCCGTCACAGTTGCATCAGCAATGCCGCGCCACCCCCTACCCAATCTCCGTTTCCAAGTCCAGATACGACCGACGCCCATTCTCGCCTCGCGGACACCCATCAGCTCCGTGGCACACCAACGCACATACCATCCGAAAAAGAAGGCGTTCCGATCGTGCGAATCTCCGAGCTTGATCTGTCTTCTGCTCTTGTTGCATCTTGGCCATGGTCACTCCAGAAGATATCGCGGAGGAGATCCGCACCAGCTTTCCTGGAACCGAGGAGATCGTCGTTCAGTATCTGGCTGGCTATCTTTTGGACGACGCTGGCGAGGATGAAGATATTCTCCAAATTGCCAGGCTCATTCTCGAGTCCGTTGCTGGCCGTAATACAAAGGCTTTGGAAACCCTTATGACAAAACTCGCCGATATGCTCGAGGACCTCCTAATCGCTCGAGCGTCTCAAACGAGCCGCGGTACTGGCCTTACCAAGCTCGACAGAGCTATGGAGATTGGCAAGACCGCCGCCATGTCCGGCACCATCGCCATGAGTCAAGGTGTTGATCTTGAGAGCATAAACAAGGGAAAGTGAGTAATTTTTGCAGCAAATGCACATCTTGGTTTGGTGGTAATATTTTGTAGAGCCTCTCGTGTCGATATTAAGAAACTGGAGAAGCAAGAGGCCAAATTGAGGGCCAAGATTGAAAAACGCTCCAAGCGAGACCTGTACGAGGGTTCCAAGCTCTTGGACCAGGCAAGGAAGCAGGTGATCAGATATTCTGCGACGCACGCGAGCTTTTCCCTGATCAAGTTACCGCAGCAATCGTACGAGGAGATGTTTATGAAGGCGAGCGTATTGCGCTCACGTTCAAATCTCATGCTGATAACCCATAGATCAATCCACTTGAAGCTGCGGCCACTTCTAAGAGTAAAAGCAAAGACATACACCTCACGAATTTGGAAGTAAACTTCGCCTCAAATCGCATCCTGTGAGTGGACCTGATTATCGTCCAAGCCCTCGCGAAACGCTTAATTACGCCAATAGTTCGGGGGCGAACCTCACCCTTGCCTATGGCCGAAGGTACGGCCTCATCGGTCGCAACGGCAAGTTTAATCTCTGGATAATTTTCGCGTAACCTTACTTCCATTAATTAAGGTGTCGGTAAATCCACCCTTCTTCGTCACATTGCCATGCGTGAGGTTCCCATCCCTCCCCATATCACGATTCTATTCGTCGAACAGGAGGTGAAAATAACTGTCCTGGCTTTTGCAATTTACTCACACGATCTTCCAGATCGTTGGAGATGACACCATTGCCTTGGATTCGGTGTTGAAGGCTGATGTCTGGCGGGACCATCTGCTTCAGGAAGAAGCTGCTTTGAATATAAAGCTCTCTGAGCTCGAGGCTGAAGGGGACGATAAACGTTTCGTCGATGCACGAGAAGAAGCTTCTACAAGGCTAGCTGAGGTCCACACCCGGTTAGCGGACATGGAAGCGGAAAGTGGTCCCGCTCGAGCGGCCGCTCTTTTGGCCGGTACGTATCCCAGAGCGCTTCGTCAGTTTTCCAAGCATCACTCTCGCCACCGACAGGTCTGGGATTTAGCGAAGGGGACCAAAAACGCCCGACTAAATCCTTCAGCGGTGGTTGGAGGTACATACACCCCCACGGATTCGGCATCCGCATTTTCTGACCGACTACTAGGATGCGTCTTGCCCTTGCCCGCGCGCTTTTCGTCAAGGTTGACCCCCATCCTTATGTAGTTATGTGAGGACTGATCGGTTTTAAAGCCAGCGTTGCTTCTGCTCGACGAACCCTCCAACCACAGTGCGCCTTTTTTGCACTACAACTGACGCATCATCGCGTTTTACACGTGTCATAGTTGACCTCAATGCCCTCGCATGGCTGGAAGATTACCTTCAAACGTGGCAGGGAACTCTCTTAGTTGTGTTCGTGGCATAGCCTTGTTACATGATCGGTGTCACTGAACTATCCGTCCTCAGGTCTCACGATCGTGCATTCCTGTGAGTGTCCATGCAAGACGCCTGTTATCGCGAGTATGACCGTCCGCATCCAGAGATGCTGTGGCGACCGACATCATCCATCAACACTCTGCTCGCCTGGACTACTACAAGGGGTAGGTCCATCCACCTATGATAATATCTCGATTGTGTGCTGTGAAGGCACGCCACATCCCCTCGCGCTTCATTCATGTTTTGACGTTTGACGCGAGACAAAAACGGACATCTCTCAGGGTCCCCTGATCTTCTGATGGAATGATTGTCAGGAACTTCACGCAATTCTATTCAACCAAATCAGAGAGAGATCTTAACCTGCGGAAAGAGTATGAAGCGCAGATGGAATATAGAAAACACTTGCAAGCCTTCATTGATCGGTGGAGGTATAATGCGAATCGAGGTGCAGTCGTTTAGAATTTTGATGTTGGAGTTTACTGACGCCGCAGCTCGACATTAGCTGCACAGGCTCAGTCCCGGATCAAGATACTAGAGAAGGTAACACCTCACCCAGATTTTTGGGAGCCGACTGTCAGGTCTGATAGCATGAAACAGTTACCCGAGCTGGAGCCGCCGGAGACAGAGGAATCTGAGACCTTCAGGTTAGTGAGCGATCGAATGCGACTTTGCATTTTGTGACAAGGAAAAAAGGTTCCCGGAGACAGAGAAGATCTCCCCGCCAGTGCTACAGCTGAATGAAGTCTCGTTTGGGTATACTCCAGAAAAACTTCTCCTCAAAGGCATCAACATCGATGTTGGGCTCGACTCTCGGGTTGCCATTGTTGGGGCTAATGGCGCCGGAAAGTCAACGCTGTGCGTTCCGGATCGACCATATACGTGGCGATTGCTGATTCGATCGGATAGAATCAAACTTCTCACTGGAGAGCTCAAGCCAATGTCAGGGCATGTAAACTCAAACGGACGATTGCGGATGTGCGTGGACCCCGTGCGGCTGCTCTGCAACGACATTAATTCTCCGGCAGTGGATACTTCGCCCAGCACCACGTGGATAACCTGATCCCAAATATGTCCCCGGTTCAATTCCTCGCCTCCAAGTTCCCTGGAAAGACCGAGCAGGAGTACCGCTCACACTTGGGCAACTTCCAAATTACAGGAATGACCGGCTTGCAGACCATAGCCACCCTCTCTGGAGGTCAAAAGTCTCGTGTAGCCTTCGCCGTCCTATCCATGCAAAGACCGCATGTTCTGTTACTGGACGAGGTATGTGTCTCCCAAATGACTCCAATTTGTTCTGGGCCCGCCACTTACCCCCACCGCGCAGCCAACTAACCACTTGGATATCGAGGTCAGCCATACTCCGTGGGGTATCGGGTATGAGTTAATCATTTTCCGTCGACCCTTGCGTCTTCTAGGGTTTGGATGCACTGATGAATGCGCTAAAAAAATGGAACGGTGGAGTCATCTTAATCTCTCACGACGAGAGATTTATCACGTCTGTTGCGAACGAGGTGGGTTGGCTCAGACTTACCTGGTGACTAACTTTATCTCATATCCCTCCAGTTATGGGTATGTTCCGACGGGAAGGCGGAAAAATTCAGAGGCGACGTGCAGGCCTATAAGGTATGTGCTCGAAGTATCTCCCACCATCTCGCTGACAAACCTCGAACACCACGCCAGAGCTTGATCGTAAGCAACACCAAAGCAAAGCCGTAGAATTACCCCGGCAGTGTTTCAATATCATGAGATTGCCCCAAACGGGTCTGTCCAAAGCAAATCTAATTGTAACAGAAACGCGCGGACCTACTGGTGATAAAGCAAGCGGAAAAGATCAGCGTACTACGGTGGAATTATCCATGAAACGGAGCAAGCGGCGTGCGATGCAACTCAAAGAGAGGTACAGAGCAAGAAATGGAGAGGGAACGTCAGAACATAAGGAAACCAGGATAGACATGCCTCTCCCGTCATGCTTGGCCAAGGAAATAAAAAGAGGAGGAAAGTGTCCCCGCAGAATAACAGCTGAGCCTGTGTTTGGCTCTTGGCTGTAGCAGACAGGTCATGCCAGCTTCTCAAAACCCTTGACGCCTTCCCTACCCAACAGGGTCGCACACCCAACGACAGCAGCGCCGACCTTCTTCATCCTCTCTACCCCCTGCTTATCCACCACGCCACCCACTCCAATCAGCTTTATCTCCCGCATTGCCTTATCTTCATGACCCACCAATGACTTGGAAAATGAAAACACGTTGCCAAGCGAGAGTGCATGGATCGGTTCTCCAGCCAATCCGCCGAGAACAGGTCCCAATGCATACCCATCTGCCTCATGTCCCGCAGCGGGCGAGGACCCGGTCTGGTGAGCGAACAAAAGGCTATTTCCAACAGTATTTGTGCATGTAAAGAAAGCATACGGGTTCGTACGATTCCCATCTTTCAGGTCGTAAGAAAATGAGGTAACATTTTTGACGACCTCTTCGAACTGGAACGACGCGACATAGGGTGCCAGCTTCAGCCCTATTGTGAGGGTCCTATCCGCTCGATAAGACTGGGCTAAGACTTCAAGGAGTGGAAGGAGGGTGGTGAACGAATAGGCAGGGGGAGGTTTCCCTCTGATGTTGGGACAGCTGGTGTTGAGCTCTACGGCAACCCGGGAGGGCGTGCCTTCAACACAGTCTCCCAGCCTTCGGCGAAGCCCCTGTACGTCTTCAACCATCCGGGCCAGTTCGCTGGCGGAGTTCGACGTGATACTTATGATGAATGGTTTAGAATTGGCACCACGGGAGAGGATGGTGTGCAACCACTCCAAGTAACGGGACAGTGGGTGAGGCGAATAACCAAATGAATTCAGAGTCGATGCCGATGTGCTCCCAAAGACTACCTAGGAAGCTGCGGGTAAGAGTAGACTCTGTAGATGGGCCAGGTCACACACCGCATGGGAGGAATCCTCAGCGAACCCGTCCAAGGTTGCCGTTCGAGTAGTGACGGCACCGGTGTATGGGGAGTTGTACAGCTCCTCGAGCTGTGCAAGTTCGGAGGCCCACGCACACGATGTGTTTATGATCGGGGGTTCAATGCAGACTCCGTTGATGTCGACCATTGGGATGAGATAAGGGGTGAGAGGAGCGTCGGCCCGGAATTAGCCGCAGACGAAAGGTATTTTATTTGAGCAGTTCTTCTCGTTCTATTACAGATCTCTCGAGTTTTATCAGTATCGTTGTCCTTCCGGGATATGCATCGCTGGGTGTATTGTGAGCAGTGACTCTGGCGGGCTGCATCTACTGAGTTAGGGAGACACGGTTTTCCAGAAAACCCAGTCACGTACGAATCCAAGTCCATCCAGTACTGCTTCCACAATTCCGGCAGTAAAGGAGGAACAACTGAGCTGACTCATGTCTCGCGGAACGGAAATGTTTCGCGTTATGGGAGGGTCATTGTCGACGATCATGTCTGCGAACGTTCGATTTAACGGCCCTGGGTGGTCAAGGGATCGGAAACATACACTCATCGTCGTTCTCCACACTCTTCTCGATGGCATCAGCGGGTTTCCCAAACACAGCCCTCCATACTTGAGTGTGGATGGACATGAGGGCAGGGAGAAACTTTATCTCTCGCTTTGGAGCCTTCGAAGTAGACTCTGTTCTCCACACGTTTAGCTCAAGGACCCTCATCCCAATTCTGTATCCCAGCGTGTTTAACCTAGATAATTGAGTAAATAGGTTTCAAAATACAAACCGAGAAGAAAGAAGACTACCTCCGTTCGAGATCATTGATACCACTTACCCGCTTCTGGGTGTACTGGACAACTTCGGAGAAGAGGTATGCGAAAGAAGATGCGGAGACCTCTGCGACACGCGTCTTGTTGAGGTGCCTATCGTAGATATTCGGCCGGAGAATTGGTCGCGGGGTGCCGAGAGCCGTGTTGATTGAGGGCGTGTTTGGAAGAGAGAATCTGCTCGAATTTGGCGATAGGTGTTCGGCTGAGGAGAGGGAGGAGGATGAGAGCACGGAGAAGCGAGGATTTTGCGGATTTGCTTGGGTGTGGGCCATGGGGAGATGAGCAAGGGAGATGTTGATGGCTGATTGCAGCTTGTTCTCCACACCGGCCATCTGGAGAAATGGACTCGTTCCCTCTTCCCTTTTCCCCCACCTCATCTGCATACACCCCTGATACAATGGTCGCTCATTCCCCCAGGAACTTGCAGGACCATCTCTACGCCTCCTTCCTCGAGGGCAGCACCGCAGATGTCGCTCTGCACATCTCTGGCTCCTGGCACGCCGTGTACAGACTGCACAGAGTCGTCTTGATTCAAGCCGTCAGCTTCGTTCACTTATCTCGTTCGTGTTGTCGTGCTGAACCGCGGTACCCCCGCTATAGGAATTCTTCCGACGCCTCTTTACCGCAGGTTTCTCGGAATCACGTTTCCGCCAGAGTCCATCATGTTGCGGCGGTCCTGAACCGATTCACATCCACTTTCCAGATCCAAACATTACAAGGCCAGGTGTGTCTGACCAACTTGCGTGCAAGGCGGACCGATAATGACCTTCTGTTCCCTTTCATCACAGCTTTCGAGTAAGTCCAGAATTTCAAATATTCGCTACCCGCCTGACTCGTTATGCACAAAGGATCTGCATCTCTCGCCTTTATGGCGGAGGGCCGCAGCTGCATCTCCCCTCGACCCTGATACCGACCCCATTGTACCCGCTTGCTCGTTCCTTCCCCAATTACGCAGAACCCGAGGCGACACCGCCTGGGCACCACCCTGTGACTCCTCGCCTTCTGTTATCTTTACTCGCAACCGCCATATATCTGTCCATCCCTTCAGTTGCCGGACAATCACTCACGCACATCCTCACCACCGTTGGCCCCACCACTGCGATCCGTTACCTCAACTTTGCTATCGGGAAAGGCATTGGTCCCGAAGAGGAGAATGCTCCCGAAGCTGCTGTCGGACTAGAACACCTCGCGGAAATCGCCAAGCCCAGCGTGGTGGACGTCGCTTCTATCTCCAGTAAGCTCTCTTGCCTCCCCATGGAGGATGATGAGACAAGGAAAGAAGATCCTGCCGAGGCCGTTTACGACGAAGATTGCGAAGGAGAATCCACTGACGAACGTCATTTCATCTACGGAGGTATCTCAGATAAGGTCGGCGAGGCTGCCGCTTGTTGGCTTACCAGATGGGGCTGCGACATGCTCACTTACGAGGAAGAGGAATCGCCATCGCCCGGTTTCATCTCGGGATCCTCCCTTGGGAAGCGCTCTTATAGTGCGTTTCCAACCGTCCCGTCCGTCCAGACTCGCCAGCCCGCACCTTTGATCTGGAGGAGGGGTGGTCTCGATGCTCGCTGGGCCAGGGCCATTCTGTCATCCGATTTGTTCTTTGTCACGGGGGAGCGTGAACGGTATGAGGTGGCAAAGGCGGTCTTGGAACTCAGACGAATGGGCGGAATTGATGAGGAGGAGGAGAAGGAGTTTGCTGAACTCTTTGAGAACGGCATCCACTTCATGCACATGGTAGGTTGGTCTATATACAGCCAGCCAGAAGTCTGACCAAAAGAAATCCAGTCTACCGAGGACCTCATGCACATCTCAACATCTGACGTTTCCCACACAACCGGCCGCCCCTATGTGAGCACGAACCGTTTACACAGCTCTCATTGGAAGCAGTCAGAGCTCAGAATTAAAATCGGGACAGCTATGCGCGACAAAGAACTGGGGATAACGCGCTTGACCGCAGAAGTTGCTGTTCCATCTGACGTCGCCTTCCATCCACCAACGCCGTATTGGGTAGTGGCCTCTGATTCCTCAGAGCGTATTGGTGATGGCACGGGCCTCGAGAATGCAACCATGGACCAACTTTTCACCGGTCTACCACACGATGATAATAAGAAAGCCATCCCAGCCAACACATCCGAAGCCAACTTTTTCGGAATCCTTCCACCGCTTCAGAATGCAGCTACTGTTGCTCATTTTGATCCAGGATCGAAACGGAGGTGGTCACCTTTCCCTCCCATCCGTTTTGCAGTCGAATTTTGGGACGTAGACTGCTTGAAGGAGAAAACCAGGATGCACTCTCATACCGTCTGGTACGCGGGAAGTTTATACAACGCTTACGTGCAAGTCATACGCAAGAAGGGCGTCCAGCTTGGGGTATATCTTCACCGGCAGTCTCACATTGATCCTATGCCGCCGTTCTCTGTCCCCAGCCCAAGGCGGTCAGAATTCTCTCGAATCCCATCGCTCCGCCCCCACTCCAACTCGTTCAGCACTGTTACGCAGTCTCTGGATGCTTACAGGATCTCTACACCAGCCAGTGCTTCCACATTTACGCTCGGGGGTATCAGGGGCACCACACCAGTCTCCGCTCAGCCCGGGTCTTCAACGCCCAACACCCCGCCGCTTGGAAACCGAACTGCGAGCCCAGTTAATCACCCCACCCAGCCGTACAGGGATCCTCGTTCAGCCATCTCCGCCTACTTCTCGATCTCGTGCGCGAGCGCGACAGGAGCGTCGGTCACAAGATTCTCGAGTGGACCAGACACTTTTGCGATTTCTCAGAGTTGGGGCTGGAAGAGTTCGACGTTGAGGACCGAAGAGTTCTTGGAGCTCGGTGATGATGGACAGCCTATCCCTATTGGTCTCGTCGACGTTTGTGCTGGAAAGCCGGTCAGCCTCAGAGCGACCATTGTGATTGGTATCATTTAGGCTTTGAAGCTTGATCCCTCTCTGTACCCGTTCCAATTCACCTGCCACGTATATTCACGGCTTACCATTCACGGTTTGTCGAGTTCTTCCATCCTAGCCCCTACTCATGGATCCAGCTTTCACCTTGTGGTCTGTAGTTCTGGTGGTATTTCTTATCGCACATATGTACACTTGCTGCTTATCAGCACCGTTGTTTCTGTATTCCTTGGGTTTTTCCCCTCGTCTTTGTCACCCTGTATCCTTCCGTCGCTCTGGTAGCTTCTATTTTGACCTCGACTAAGTAGTGATGGTGCGGTGTGAAGCTCTCGGCTCCGCCCGAAAAGTAAGCGATCGCCCTTTTCTTGTCACGACCACACAATCTGAGACTCAAACAGATCTTCGTCACACTGTACGCCATCAGGCTACGAGACGACGAGCCACCGGCACTTCGGACGAAGTGGTATCGGGCAGCGGTATTATTAAAGGTGAGGGTAAAGACTAAGAAAAAGAGACGAATGGAGGGATGGAGAATGGAAACATATCGTACAACGAGGTGAGCAGAGGCGCAAGCATAGTTATGGTAATAAGTCAGAAGGCTGATCCAGAGGTGACTAGAGGTCTGAGGGTGTGTGGCTGGTTTTGAAGTTACGTTCCCACCTTACACAATGTGGCAGTACTCCGCCTGGGGAATCACGCATAGTATATGTCGTTGTGCGGAGTATGAACGCCCGGCGGGTAACCTTCCCAACCGATTGCGGAAACGAATGGATCTTGGCTGCCGCTGAGAGATATCGGAGTCGTCTCCGGGGAAGCAAGGTAAGCGGGCATGCCATGGTACGACTGTTCGTGTTGGTATATCGGGTATTGATATTGTGAGCTGTCCCCAGAACTGGCGGGAGTCATTGGTAGGGGTATGATACCCTAGAACCGGTCCTGTGAGTACAAGCCACTGTTCATTCAAATCCTCGAAACTCACCTCAGGAGGGGTGAGCATCGACAACGAGAATGTAGGGAGCTCGTGGGACAGGTACTTCTGCGGTGAGAAGAAGAGCCCGGGGGAATGCTGAGCCCCATCGCGATAGAGAGGTTTCGAGCTGAACTGGGGAGTGATGGGACTCTGGCTCGAGGTTGGTGAAGTAGGTGAGTTTTGGGCCGAAATCGAGGAACAGCCCTCGTTGCTGACATCGAGTTCCTTCACCGCGTTCTCGAGAGCAGACCCTTCGGCTCCGGAAAGCAACAGTTCCGCAACTTTCTTGCACCTCCGTTTGTCCTTCTCGCTATTCCTATTCACGTTGCGCTTGACGGGCTTGTTCGTTCTGGTGATGGGGGAATAACGGTAGCCTGGGTGCTTCCTCAGGTGTTCCTGTTTCTCTTCCTCTGCTTTGGCTCTCCAGATTTGTTTCTCTTCCTCTGGCAAGCTGTTCCAGCAATGGCCAATGATACGAGAGATGTGACGATGATCGTGTTCGATACCCGTCGGGATCTTCTGTTGTGCCCAGACGGTGGATCGATAGATCATGAACGCATTTCGAGGACGTGGAACATGTTTGGCTCCAGGCTTCACTAACGCGGCGGAAGACTTGGACGACTTCTTTTGAGTGGTAGACGGCGATTGTTGATCGAGTGGCTCAGCCCGGCGGCGCTTTTGTGGCGAGGTGGTAGGCAACTTCGCAGGGGTGGCATTGACAGCTGGAGCCGGATTCACTGTTCCGACAGTTGGTGCGAGGTGTGGATCGTTCTCGTAATCGAAAGTTTCAACAACGTCGAACGTCGGCCACGGATCACCTGAAAGCGGGATGAGTGGCTCAGAGCAAAAAGTCCTACTGCCGAGGTCGACGGTCCGCTCTTTGCTTTGGGTAGTGGTATTTTGACCTTTTTCAGCATGTGTGGTCAGCTTTGGTCTTTGGAATTGATTCCGCTGGTGGAAACGTACCAGAACTGATGGGGCTCTTCGCCTGCATCATTGAAAGAAAGTTGGTCTAGGAGAACGATAGAAACACCTGTCCGGTGAATTGGACTGAGGAACTGGGACGGTGGGGGTGGTCGATGTGGGGGAACGAGGACAAGCTTGAGAGTAGGGATAAACGGTGATTTAAGAGGAATCGGAAATCACTCCGGACATTATTCCTTTCACCATCCACCTTCGAGGGTTCGATCGTTGAGTGGCGCGCATCGACGCGTGACGTATGTGAAGAGTTAGGATGTGATTTAGGAGGGTTTGGTTACGTAAGGATTAAAGGACCCTGTTTTGGGGATCACCGCCTTCCCGCACGATGACTGGGCTCGAGGGATTCCCAGCACGAGACCGAGTCACGCCTTGTCGTGCGTGGACTCGTCGTGTCTGGCTCAAGTCTGACTCGTGCAGGGGTTCTGTGTAATGGGATGTGCTACCTGCACCTGTGTGATGTTTCTATAAAAGCGATGGTGATTTAAGATCTGGTTGACCGTGCCCAGAACCGCCGCCTCCGACGTTACCGCTCAGCATCCACCCAACGATAATCCAAGCCCACAACCATGCCTCCCAGGAAGAAGGCTACGCCTGCCGGCATCGACTCTAACGCAACGCCAGGTTCTCAAAACACCAGAACGGTCAGGTCGAGTGCCAGACTTGCCTCTCAGGCGGTGGCGGTAGCGGCGAACTCAGACTTGGCAACTGACGGAGCCACTTCCTCCAAACCTGCGCCGAAGGCGAAAACTAAGGCTGCTCCAAAGCCTAAACCCGCGTCAAAGACCACGAAGCCAGCCAGCAAAGCCAGGTCCAAGCGTACCAAGGCGGACGTTGATGACGATGAGAATGATGCCCCCGCATCGAAAAAGCCGAAGACCGCGACCGTTGACGAAGAAGAAGAGGATGATATGGCTGTAGACACTCAGGATGACAAGAAAGACGACAATAAGGCCGACAATAAGGATGACAGGAAAATGGTAGCATTCACATTATGCCAGTGGTTCGTGCCAATTGACCTTCGCGTCAAGGTAACCGTGCTCCAACGTGGTGCAGCTCCCGTTGATCCCTATTCAGGGATGGTTGGTCGGTTTCCGGCTGCCTCTCCCCAACCCGCTCATCATTAATGTCAAAACGATTGCAGCCACCCATCAGGTATATGCCAGTGACGGGGAGGTCTGGGATGCCACTCTCAACCAAACCGACCTGTCCAAGAACGCGAACAAGTACGTGATTTTAATGTCCTCGCGGGGGCCATGTGGTCGACCCAACGTGTCCTGTTACAGGTTTTACGTGTTGCAGCTTTTGCACCCCATTGGCAACAGTTCTTCCTGCGTGCTGTTCACGCGTTGGGGTAGGGTCGGAGAGAGTGGTTCGTCCCAGCGCAAGGCGAGACACCCCTTTGCAGTTACCGAAACCGCTTCTAGAATGATTCTCTTCAGGGTCCATTCGCGGCTACTACCGCTATTTCTGAGTTCAAGAAGCAGTTCAAAGCCAAGACGGCCACGAACTGGGAGGCCCGTCGATCAATGATATCTGCGAAGTCAGGTAAGACTCAATCAACCCCACACCATGCGTCCTTCTGACGACTCGCCCCAAGGCAAATACATGTGGATTGGTAGGCCAAGCACAGCTACTCTACGTGTAACGCGTTTTTAATGTGATTGCAGAACGTTCGTTTGGGGATGAGGAGGAAGCGGAGGCTGAAGGGTCTGGGGAACCCAAGGAAGAGATCAAGATCCCAGAACCAACTCTTGAGCCTGACCTCCAGACTTTCTGCAAGTTGGTCTTTAACTCAGAGTCAGTCTACCAACCCTTGGTTCGCGACCGTACCGAAACTCACTTCAAAGACAGGATCATTCTCAACGCGCTGTCCGAGATGAACTATGACGCCAATAAACTCCCGTTGGGTTCGTCCTACCCCCTCACATCACGCGGGGTGTTTGCTGATGGAAGTTTGTGCAGGCAAGCTCGCAAAATCGACAATCTTGTCCGGTTTCTCCGCGTTGAAAGAACTTTCTGAGGTCATCAGCCAACCGGACAACGTTGGGACCCGTGGTTTTTCGAACTTCAGGGCCGCGTGCGAAGAATTGACCTCTCGTTACTACTCGTGGGTCACCGCTGTGACCTTTCCGAGCGAACATCTGACGTGCGTTCCTTAGTATTATTCCCCATGCATTTGGTCGCAGTCGCCCACCAGCCATCACCACCTTGGAAGTCTTGAAGCAGGTTCGTCTCCGGTGATGGCAATGCTGACCACAACGGCTCAATGTTATGCAGGAGCTAGAACTCGTCGACGCTCTCGGAGATATGGTATGTATGTGCTCCACGCACATTCTGGATTGAAGCTGAGTTGGGCCTACAGGGAGTTGCCTCCAAGCTCATCGCCGATTCTGTACCAAGGGATGCAGATGGGAACGTTATCAACCCACTTGATGCACAGTTCCGCTCCCTCCAACTCACGAGCATGGTCCCAATTGATAAGAGTAGCAGCGAGTTTGCGACTTTACAGGCTTATGCGAGGGATACTCATGGCGCGACACACGGTTTCAGGGCACAGATTGAGTGCGCGTTCAGGGTCGATAGGTGACACTTCTACTTCACCACTTTAGGTCCTCGAGATCTGACTCAGGATTATACAGACAAGAGGAGGCCAAAGCCTGGAATGCCTCTCCGGCGTGCAGCAAAATAGGGGATGGAGATCGGCTGTTGCTCTGGCACGGTTCGAGGTCCACGAATTTTGCTGGTATCATGAAACAAGGGTTGCGTATCGCTCCTCCTGAAGGTGAAGACTCTCACGATTGGTGCTCTTTTCCTACCGCTAACGCCGGCGTTTAGCTCCCGCTACTGGTCAGTTTCCTCAACTTTGACTCGTTTTGGGGTCTCATGACCATTTAGGCTACATGTTCGGAAAGGGCGTGTACTTCGCTGATGTAGGTCACTGCTGTCACTATGGCATAATATTGATCACTGATTTAATTTTTTTCTCAGATGATGTCGAAGGTGTGTCTGTGGTCCGCCCGTGCTGCATGGCTGTTGTTAATCATGTCATCTTTAGTCCGCGAACTATTGCCACTCATAGTAAGTCCACGGTGGAACTCCGCTGACGGCCCCCTTTGATGTGACTCCCCCTTCCAGCCTGAGTGGAAATGTCGGGGTGTTATTGCTTTGCGAAGTCGCCGCGAAACCCTGGCTCGAGCTAACCGATGCCCACTATGACGCTGACAAGGCCGTCAAAAAAGCTAAGAAACTGTACGACCACTCACTGCTCTTACCGCCACCACTTCCGCTCACACACCTTGCGTAGGGCCACCAAGGGGGTTGGTCGCACACAACCGGTAAATTGGAAAGATGCTGGCGATGCCCTTGGACACGATGAATTGAAGGGATGTTTGATGCCGAACGGTTCGGATAATTTCCCAATTCGACCCTGCCGTATGCTGATCTGGCTGTTGTGAAAATTTACAGGGAAATGTGCGGACGTTAACCCGTCCGGTAGTTATCTGCAATACAATGAGGTTCGTCACGTTCCAGAACTGTTATGCACATAGCGAACCGGGCGGCTGAACCTGTTTTTGTCTCCTCGTGTCACAGTACATCGTGTATGATACTGCACAGATTCGCACACGGTACTTATTGATGGTGAGGATGAATTGAGCCGAGCTAGCATAGCCATCCTTGTCGGACCACGAGTAGCGTCTTATAGAAAATGGAAAAGCTGCAATATTTCTCGTCCGTATTACCCCGTTGTGTACCGCAAAGAGCCTTATTCTCCGCTCCGGATGGCTTCCGTTTTTGGAAGGAGGGATATTTTCAACTGTTTGCTTGCCACCAGGGCAAACCTTTTGTTCGTAACCAAATCTTATCTCTCCTCGTGTGAGGTAACCACGCCGGGCTCACGGTTCACCCTCTTGTCCTCCAGAAAGCCTATACTTCATGACCGAAGACAAAGGAAAGCGTGTTGCCCATGCGCCAGCCAGTGGTGCCATCAGTTCCTTCACTCTGGCTGCCGGACCTAGCACAAACCCGGCCACGTCTATAACTACTCTGTGGAACTACATCCAGCCAGCGTTGGATCACATTGTTCGCTCGTCGACAAACAACATCGACAAGGCACCTGCGATCGACGTACAATACCACATGGGAATCCACACAGCTGTATACAACTACTTCACCTCCCAACCTGAGACCGTGGCACCCACTCGCTCTGGACCACCTTCGCAGAAGTCGCCCTCGTCCAGGGTAGACAACGAGAAGTGGATGAGCGGGATGGATATTTACGAACGCCTGGACGACTATTACACATCTGTTGCGCGAGAGCTTTTCCTCGGTACACCTATGGATGACAGCGCCCTGGTTCACTACCTCGTTCCATGTTTCCATCGCTACTCGGCCGGCGCACAGAGCGTCAACAGACTGCTCAATTACGTCAACCGCCACTTTGTCAAACGGGCTGTAGATGAAGACAAGGGATGGTTGCGGCTCAATGACGTGCTAGATGTTGTCGCGAAGATGATCAAGGATGGCGACGCGAGAGATCAAATTTCTCTGAAGTTGAAGCAGCGTCGGGCGGAGGAACTCAAGCGATGGGGCTACGAAGAGGGAGATTCCCGAGAAGTGCTAGCGCGGGCGGAGGCGAGTGCGGAAGCGGCGAGTGCGGTGGATCGGGTGGTGCCCCTCTCATCGTTAGCATACCGAAGGTTCCGGGTGGAGGTGTTGGATCCTCTTTTGGCGGTCCCCAAGGGAAAGGGAAAGAAACGGCCGAAGAAACCCCTGCAGGTGAATGGAGAACGACCGTTGCCGAAAGGAAGGCTCGCAAGGGCGGTGAAATGGTTGCTGGAGAGCGAGGATGAGGAGAGACGTGGGCTCGCAGAGGGACTGGCGACTGCTTTGCGAGTGTGCGGGATAAGGGTCGACCATCCGCTTCGGAAGAGACTGGACAAGTTTCTTCTGATGGGTAGTAGTCCCACATCAGGATCGGCAGATACATCGGGCGGCGGACCGTGATCCCAAAAACAGATTATTTTGATTGCGAACTTTATGATTAGCATTCCGGAACTTGATGACATTTTCTATCACGACCGCCCGGTCGAAGGCCTCGTTTTGATACACACAGGCTGAGGGTTTGACCGACCACTTGTCTACTCGTGGCAAGGCCGCCGGAAGCAAACGGCGCAGTAAATCATTTATAGGGGGCGGGCACCTTGGCCTTCCAACTTGACGCTAAATGAACTGCGACTGCCATCCCCCCCTTCACATCCCCTCTCTGCCTCCCCCATGCAGAATACCTTGTCGTCCAAGCAGACGTGCACCTCCTGCAGGTCAGTGCTTATCGATATATCACACGATAGTGGCACCCACCCGATCTTACTCCACGCTTGCACAGATCAAGAAAAGTCGTCAGTCTTGTTCCCATTGTCCCTTTCTGCCCCTATCCGCCTTGTCCTAACCGTCTCCATTCCACAGAAATGTGATGGCGAACAACCAAGATGCGGCCCGTGCAATGCTTCCCGTCGTGACCTCGACTGTGTCTACGGAATTCCGCTGGCAGAGATGCGCAAGAGAGAGGCTCTCAAGAAAGGCGAGGCCTGTATACCGTGCAGGTAACGTGCCCCCCACCCTCCGATCCCCCCCAACAAAATCCATGTTCACCCTCTTTCCACTCTGCACCGGCATCTAGGAGCAAGAAAAAGGTATTGTCTCTCCTCCCGCACTCCAGCGTCGACCAACAGATCTTCGCCTAGAAATGCGACGGTGCGCGCCCACGATGCAAGACCTGTCGAAAAGCCCGGACCGCACAAGAGTGCACGTATGAATCAACAGACCACCCCGTTCAACCCACACTCCCCGACTCCTTCACAGCCCTACCTCCCCTTGGAATTCCTCAGGATCAAATCTTCTTTCATGACCGTACACTTACAGCCAGTTCATCAAGGATCGGGCCGCCGCCCGTCCCATCATTTCCTATACAAGCTCCGGCTCCCCAACCACCAACGAGTCAAGCTGTCGTCCGTGGATCGGTCCCAGTTCGCTATGAGTTCGTTCATGTGACTCCTCCTCGGCCAACGTTGTACGCTCTACCGTTTCGTCTGGCAGATATCATCGATCCCGCCGCGTTTCCCATCTCAGATTCCACAACTAGTGAACTGAGCATGAAATTGTGCGTTCCCTTGCAAATCATTCGAACAAGTGATCGATCCCCTGATTTTTCTCCCAGCCGTATCCTTACGCTATCTCATCGATTGCAACTGGGCATCCCACTAACCTTAGCCAAACAACACGCTGTCGCTCTGGGTGACATCTCGAACACCATCATCCATCGCTTTTTCACCTACTACATGACCGTATTCGGCTGTCATCTGGACCAGGAACGGCGGCGGAACTTCGACCTGATTCACATTCAGGCGTTATTGACACAACTCTGCCTTGAGACAGTACTGACGATGGTGGAAGCGGAGGACCCCTTCTCCTTCATCCAGGCTCATTGTTTCATGGCTAACTCGTGTTTCTACACGTACACGTATGTCCCGGGAAGGCGGTATCTCAAGAAGGCGATAGACATGGTCAAGAGGCATGGCATCCGGATAGTCGACCGGTCGTTCAGCAACAGCTCTGACTCCCCGAACCATAATACAATCATGGATCCCCCTCCAGAGTACCTTGAATCGGTCCAGGAACGGGTAGCGACGCTCGCTCAACTAGTTTTTATGCCGCTCCAGTACCGTCTTCTGACCGGGGATCACATCGCTTTGTCGGATTATCTGGAAGATCAATTTCGGAATGAGCTACCGGTTGGTTGCG
>Ga0307517_10000425_pt1 | contig 72337 bp, 84 predicted proteins | sample 23_EM_MG_FD_194515 | JGI IMG/M metagenome (GOLD analysis project Ga0307517, IMG submission 194515) | Populus trichocarpa ectomycorrhiza microbial communities from riparian zone in the Pacific Northwest, United States - 23_EM | ecosystem: Host-associated > Plants > Roots > Unclassified | place... | reverse complement strand
CATCGTTCGCATCATGAGCGCCGCACTTGATCAGCTTAAAAAAGCGCTGTCATTAAGAGATCGCGGTTCTGGAGCTGGGTTACATTAACAACTCTACAATAAGTGACAGGGGGGAAAGGGGCGTAAATTCACAAGTGTTAGACATGAAGCGTGAATGACCAATCGATTAACCAGCCAGGGCCGAAGGTTGCTGGGCCCGGATGCCAAAAAGTGCGATAATATCTGGAAGAGTTCTCAGTGGATGGGATGACAAGCTAGCTGCCTTTGTAGCTCACCCTGGAGACGAGCTTCGCGCCGTTGGCGGGGGGTCTCTTTGTTTTTCATACCAGAAAAAGCCTCCTTGACAAGATTCTTCTTCTTCTCTTGTATTTCTATCACCTACATCGACGAGGAGCTGTCAGTGTGCGAACACGACTTGAATCTTCATCTCTAACCTTGGACTCGACGGTGTTCTCCGCAATCAGCTGGTACACATGAACCGGCTTCGTTTGACCTACAAAGGCAAGTTAGTCATCTCGACACGCGCCAGGTCGTTCAAACAACCATACCAATCCTGTTGCAGCGATCGATGGCTTGGCTCTCGATCCCTTCTTGCCACCATCTGTAGTGGACGAGAATGAGATGAATAAGGGGTTCAGATCCTGTAAACTCACGGGTCCATACTAAACAAACGCACATTAGCACGCCGTACACGAAGAGAAGGGAGGGGGGTGGCTCACAGGAAGACATTATTTGCGACGGTCAAATTAAGGCCCAAAGCTCCGGCTACGAGACAGTTGGGAGCGCGATTGAGTTTTGCTGACGAAGTGCTCACCTTTGAGTGAGATAAGCATCACGCGGGGGTTAGACTCTCCCTCCAGCTCCCTGAGTGCCTCCAAAACGCTCGATCTTGCTTTCCCCTTTGCTTTTGCCTTACCTTTGCCTTTCCTTCGTTTGGCTGGAGGCTGTTCGTCGCTCTCGAGCTCCGTGGCGCTGTAGTCGGATTGGTTGTCGGGGACAAAATCGGATGCATTATCTCCATCGTCATCGATCTCGATCGCTTGCGACTGAGATTGGGCAGCAGCACCATGGCGTAAACTTCGTCCAACAGGTTCTTCGGCGACCGCGGGAGGTGCACCCTGGACTGGGATGCAAAATTTGGCAATGGTGTCTGCACGACGCTTTGCGGACATCTTTCCGTCAAATCGACAATATTCTATACCCGCATCATCAAGTGCGTCACCAATCTAGAGACACGTTGAGTCTGCTAGAATCTGAGAAAAGGCTATCCGTACCTTGTCAAGGAAGCTTGTGAATTGAGAGAAGACCAGAGATTTGTCCGTACTTGGCGTGAGTCGGAGAAGGTGAATCAGTTGATCGATCTTCGCAGACGAGCCGGTGTGTAAATCGTCGTCTGTTTCATCATCATCGTCGCTTCGAACGGGTGCCTGGGTGAAGTCTGTAACGGGTGGAGGCTCGATCAAGTCCCCCAACCCAATATTCCGACGGTCCTACGGAAGGGATGAGCGATATAATCCGTGAGTCATGACTCCGGCTCACCATGGGACACCTCGGGTCTCGCGTTATTGCCTCCGAGATGCTGGGAAGGGTGAACAACGAAGATCAAATAGCTCTGCACGTAAACCTACCACGGGAAGCAATACGCATGGGTACAGGGCGTAATTCTCGGGTTCATGAGGACTCCAAAACAAATCGGGCATTCTTCGTTATCCTCCATAGCCTGGAAGAGGAGGCCTTGTAGTCGAATTCTTTCCGCAGGTGTGACTTGAATGATGCTATGTGCTTGATCGCCCTCTTCGGACATCTTCAGCTGTTCCAAGTAGTTTGCTGGGATGAGCCCCGGATGTAAAGCGAGTTGACGGAGCCGGGTAAGCATGCTGAGAGCTCCGGTGGAGAACTAGAAACTTTCAGAAAGGTGTCTGCGCAAGGTCGGTTCAACCCACGTTCAAACCACCAGTCCTTAGTAGCCCCTCGACCTTGCCGCGCGAAACCTCTTCAACGGCGTCGTAAAGTTCCTAGGAGTCAATTAGCACCGAGACAATCGGGCCTGATCCGATCAGCCTACCCTTGCTCTCCGGTCCAACGCAACGGGAACAACGATCATATCTACCTTGAGGGGGGTCAGTGATCAGTCGGAAGGTTATATTGTACGCTTACGGGTGGCAGGGGAACGAGGTTGTTTCCTTCGGAATCTTGCATCTACGAGACCTTGGGTTAGAGACTCAACTGGTCGGAAGCCAAAGCACCGGTACCTCCTTTGTTCGCCTGATGCAAACCTGGGTCATGATACCCTGATGGTGTGTTAGTTCTAGATTTCCGTCCTCCTTCAAGCACGCATACCCGCAGTAACTCTGCTCCCGTCGATCCGCCATATTTTAATGGACGTAGAATAAGCTGGTTAAAAAAGTCTGGTTGGTCCAAGGGGCGACATATCTTCAAGAATGTCAACAGAGAGCCCAGATCTTTCGGAGAGTTCAACTACTAAACGGTGAACCTGTGCCCACACGGAGAACAATATAGAGGAAGAAACGCACAATCGGAGTTCCTGTCAGAGCCCAACGTCGCTCGGCTGTCAGTGCACTGACTGCGATGGCTGCCTTCGTTGCCGGGTTACGGATCTGGTGCCCCTCATCGATGATGACCCTCTTCCACGGGATGTTCAACAGAGTCGACTCGGTCCTTTTTCTCTTACTTGAACCTTCTACAATAGTCTTCGAGCCCCCGCTGTGATCGCTGACGACAGTCTGGTAGGTTGTCAGTACGACATCGTACTCCCCTAGTTGCTCTGCACTGAGGTTTCGGTTGGTCCCGTAGTAAGTGACGTAAGTGAGTGCTCCAGGGGCGCAGTGTTCGTCTATCTGCGTTTGCCAATTTGATAGGACGGACACCGGTACGACTGGGGTAAGTTTAGTGATAAGTTAAGATCTCACAAGACAGCTCGACTTACCAATGAGGGTAGTCTTGGAAAAACCTGGCGATGGATCAGGCTTGGTTGCAAGAATGAGAGCAATCATCGTAAGAGTTTTCCCCCTTCGAGATATTTAGCACAGGTTATGTAGAGAAACTGTACACGCACAGTCCCATGCTATCAGCGCACAATGCTCCTCTACCAAGCTTGGGTGGCGTCTCTTGTGGGGTCTTTGTAGCAACTTCAAATAAGGTGAGGAGATGGAGAAACGGAAAAATGGTTATGACGCACGATTGAAGTAAAACGTCTGTAAAAAACGCGTGAACAGACGCGGAGCAGAAAAAAGGACGCGTCGCTCACCTTCCCGTTGGCCTTCTTCAGTTGCCAGAACTGCACAGGGTGGTCTGTCTCTGATTTTGGGAGGACCGGAGTCTCCTGGTCAATGCACCAGACCAATGCTTGTTTCTACTTTCATGTCAGCATACCGTAAATCCCTACATTGATGCCAGATTCATACCTGATGCTTCAGCAAATTAACAGTGAGGTTTCCGGCATCGATTCCAGGAGGGTTGGGGTGTTCAGGAAGGGCAAGCACATCGTCCGTTGATAGGAGCTGGTCCAATAAACTGGCCCGTCGACCTTCGTCGCTGACCTTCTCCAAACCATCCAGAACCTGTCGCAGTTCTACAGCCTTCCTCATATCTTCTGCGAGCTTCTTCTGAATGGCCTCTTGTGCAGGGGTCAGTACAGGAGCATGTGGTTTTTGCGGAACCGAATAAGGCTCGTGATAAGAAGAATAAGAAGAATATCCGGGAGCGACGTGCGCCTGGGTTATCTGCACGTTGGTGCGTTGGGATGGTGAGGGTCCAAATCCTCGTTTCCCGGGAGTGGCCCAGATTAGGAGGGGTTCCAAAGTTTGTCGCTGGTCAACTCTACCGTAGATTTTGACGCTCCTGCAAATCCCATTCAGAAAGGCTCGTCGAGAGCGAGAGGCCGCGGGTCTCACATAGAGAGAGAGTACTTAAAGCTGCTCACTGGAGATGGTCAGCCATGCTCGAATCGGAGTGTGACACAGAAGACCCACTGTTTCCCTCGAGCATTGTACCTTCAATAGTCACTTTACCTTGATCAAGCAGTGGAGCGAGCTTGGCAGCGGTGGCTTTCGGGACGTGACCAACTTGGATGTTGTTGATGTTCAATACTCGTATCGCGTTTCTGAATTGTTGGTCGGATTGACGTGTACATGCATTATCGAAGCTGCTCACCGGTCGTATTGATTAGTTGGCTCCCGTTGGAGCTTCACCTGTTCCCCATATCCGACGAGGCCTATCCGAGCCGTCAATATGATGTGTCCAACAAAAGCTCCGGCGCACACAACCTTCATAGTACTGGACCCCGACGACTTCGGTGTTAAGGGTGGTGTACAGTTCCTCAGGAGGTTCATCCTCCTGTGGGTCTTCGACGTCTGCCTCCTCCGCGGCCTCGATCATCTGGGAGGTGGTCGGCGGGTATATCGCATTCGGTACTCTCGGAGCCGGAGTAATCGCAATGGTACTAGACGTTGCAGATGTCGGGGTGAAAGACGGTTCAACAAATGAAGCCTTTCTTTTCTTCTCCTTTGCTTGAGAAGTGCTCGAGGTAGGCGCGGTCGAACGGGCAACTGCCGCATGGACGGTCTTATTCTGAATAGCGAGTCGGACTTTTGCTTGATCACCCGCGCTATCAGAGAAGATTAGTAGCCGTGACTGTATTTGGCTTGGAAAATTCTACCTCAGTGAATACCATCCTACGGCCGACTCCGGTCGTGCCTTGCCAATTGCACCAAGTATCTTAGGCGTGACGCACTCCCTGAAATATGGTCTCAGGCGAAAACGAAGGAGGTATAACCGGTGTGAGATACCAATGTCTCCACTTCACGAAATCTTCCCTTCGGCCCCTCTCCCATTTTGCTCCGTATCTCAGCACCCCTTTTTGGATGAGAGATCCTTTGCACGGGTAGTCACCCTGACATTTTGCTCGAGACGATGGGCTATACTAGGAGAGAGTCAGCAAGCGAACTCTCTCACCATGCGACTTGGAAAACTACCTCTAGATAGTGAATTAACATCCCTCTGCTAAGCGGGGATAACTGAGAGGATCAAAGTAAAGCTTAAATCGCGTGACGCGAGCTCACGTGGCTTGGGACTCCTTTATGTCACTGTCACGCCCACGGCGGACGTGGCCCAGATCATCGACCGTTCCCTTCAAGATTCACCCTCACCACCCTCACCTTACTCGCTGTGCTGGGTGCTATATCGGAGAATGGCGACTCAAAATTCCTCAGCGGGACCATCCACCCAGAGGATGGATTTGACTTACGATCCCGAGCAGAACCCCGAGGAGCGGAGACGTGTGCGGCGTGATTACCGCGACTTGGCAAGGGAGACAGAGAGTCAGTCAGCCTCTTAGGCGAAATACGGTCCCACGCTAACCAACCCCCAGATGCGAATCCTGCAGAATATTCGGCGACAGAAATCTCTCGACGGTTAAATAGGGCCAATGACCTCTTCGGACAGGGTACAGGAGGCCAAACAACGGCCGCTGTGTCAGTATTACTGACTAGGTTTCTATTCGCTAGTGAAGGGAACTCAGGAGGCGACCCTCGATTCTGCGTTCCTGGTGATGGCCTCGAATATGAGCGCTCTAAAAGCCCGTTCTATGAAAACAACCGCTGGGGCGTTCGATGTGGAAGATTTCATTGAGAAGCTTATTTCCTTTATGGGCGGTAATAAAGCAACTGGGGAAGCCGCCGACGAAGGCGTGGAGGTGGATGATACGGCTCCTTTGAGATGGGACAAGATTGGACGCAAAGCCCTTGCCAAGAGCCGGCGAGTCCCAGTTACGGATTTCATGTGAGTGGATGGATGTGGGAATGAAGTATATCCAGTTGACTTCGGTTCAGGCTCGGACCGCTCTCTGTTGAGCAGAAGAAGAGAGCCCAGTCCAAACGTACCCGGTTAGAAAAGCATGAGGAGGACTTACGGCGACCCCAAGAGATTACCGAGGAGGATATCCAACGTTCTGAAAATGAGACCACGAAAAACGTGGCAAACGTGCGTCGGCAGTTCCTTCAAGTACGTGACTGCGTCCGAACCATCCCGTAACCTCCCATCAGATCCAACGTATTCTCGATGCCAATGGATCGGTCAACATGTTCAAGTTTATCATCAACCCCGATGACTTTGCGCAATCGGTGGAGAACTTGTTCTACCTTTCCTTCCTTATTCGGGACGGGAGTTGCAGCCTGGAAGTTGAATCGGGAGAACCGATGATCTGTACGTATTCAATACACCTTTACCAAACACGTGCTACAGCTCGGAACAGTCAGCGTAGAAAAGCCCACCCAACAGGAATACGACGAAGGCCTCACGAGAAGACAGTTCGTCTTTGAATTTGACCAGGAAACATGGAAGGTGGGCCTCGCTCTCACCGCCCAATCAGGTTTTGACAAGGATCTTCTAGCGCGCCATCGAGGTTTACAACATCACCAAATGCATTGTTCCTGCGCGTCCTAAAGACTCAGGTGCCACAAAAATCACCGGGAAGAGGGGGTGGTACGGCTAGATATATGCATGCTCTGATTGACAAGATACCAGGAGGCGTGTATATACCGTTACTGTATCTGTACCAATAATCTTACTTTGCTTCATCGTTTCCACTAAACACCAAGGTGATATACACGGATAATTCAACCAATAATTCCCGAAAAAGAGATGAGAACACGAACAAAACACGCGGGGAAAATTAAGGTGCAGTATACAAGTACAAGCAATGGATACACGAAAACAATGTGAGGTGCGCTAGAACGGTGATTATACGAAGTCTGGAGATGAATGAATGAAGATGGCCAGCATAAGGGGCGGGTGGGGGTGTGAGCATAGACTAATATCGTCCGCGTTTCTCAAGGACGGGGTTGCCCACAGAAGCGCCGCTCTCCCACGGCCGTTTTAGCGGCATGTTAGAAGAAAGACATGATGACTTATCCATCGTCGAGTACTGTATGCTGTCCTGGGAGGACGTCCGTGTAGATGTTGGTTTGAGATGTGCAAGGTGTTTCTATCAGGACGTCCGATCAGCACCGAGAAAGAGAGAGGATTGATATGCAACACACCTCTAGAATCTCTATTACCTCTGCCTTGTCGAGGGGTTTCCCGAGAACGTCGTTCATACCAGCGGTGAAGTAATTCATGACCTGACTGGGCTTGGTATTTGAGGTAACGGCAACGATGGGAGTGACTCGGTTGAACTGGCGGATCATAGATGTGGCTGAGCAGCCGTCGAGTTTAGGTATGGTTGTATCCTGTTGACAGTGGTCAGAACGCGGAAAAGCTAGGAAAGGAGACGGTGCGTGCCATTAAAACCAAGTCGAATTTCTCTATGTTCATCTTATTGACGGCAGAAGCGCCATCAAACGCAAGATCGACAGAACAGCCGTAATCTTGAACGTACTCGGTGCATAAATTCCGGCTGGCCTGGTCGTCCTCAACGAGGAGAATGCGAGGAGTTGTGGACCAAGGCAAAGTAGGTTCCGGTTTCTGTGAAGCTACATCTCCTGACATCGCATTGAGCGATTGTTCGAAGGAGGCTTCTGCTGATGAAGTGCGGAGCATACCAGATGTCATGAGCCTTGTGAGGACAGAATCTGGCCTTGGTGGGGCGTCTATCGTCCGAAGGTTGAAAGGGGGTCCATCCTTGGAGGTTTCGATGTTGAGGGGACCACCGGAGACATCACTCATGAAGTCGTCGACTGAGAGAGTGGCCCCGCCCTGTTCAGGGAAAAAAGGATTGACGGGAGTAGAGCTCTCGAAGAAGGGGGAAGTCGAAGTGGTATTCTGGTTGGGGAGGATATGTTGGGTTGTGCGATTGGCATTCATTGTCTGGTCGACCTGAAGAAAGTGCTGGATAAGGCTCTGAACGAGCATGTCGTGCTGGCCAAGATCACGCTGGAAGTTGACCATTTCGTTCAAGACCTCCTTGTAGTTGGTCTCCACGCTGCGTAGCCGCTCGGCCATATCATCGTGGGCACGAGTAAGGTGGTCAACCTGGGCCTGAAGGCTCTCGATGGTGCGGATATATTCGACGGAGGAACCCTGAGGAAGGGAGGAAACATACGGAACAGTGGAGGGCTTCCGCGAGTTGGCAGCCTTGCGCTTGATGTTTTCTAATGAATGGGGACGGTCCGCTCGAAACTCTGGATGTCGAAAGGTCCAACTCTAAAGACAAAGGATTGGGCGCTCTTGAAATTTAGAGCGGGATGAAGGAGGTCACCGCACCTGTTCGCCGAACTGGCTGTCATCTGAGCTCTTGACTTTGTGGAAGTCATACTTGTTGAGCTGTCGGACGAAGCTCGCAAAGTTGGAGTGCTTGAATATCCGAGGTAGAACGGATTTAGTGAATTCGTTCATATCTTTGACGACGAAGGAGTCGCCCTTGGGACCCCAGGATACGGTGTTCACAACCTCGGTCTCCTCAAGCATCCTATATGCTGTCAGGCCCTGGAGGCTTTAGGTCGAAATTTGAATGCGCACCTGTACAATTTTTTGACGAAATCACTTGTTGTCCCTCCTTCACCAGATTCCTGTTTCGTGCTGGCCTGTTGGCCTTCAGACTCACTGTGGAGTTCATCCTCGGCGGATGATGCCAGCTTCTGAACGGAGAAGACGGAGGTTCGGGCGGGGTTGCGGGTAGAAGAGGAGTCGAGGGTAGTGATGGTGGGTAGAGATTCGGGAGTGCCGGCGGGGTAGAGAGGGGGCTTCGTTAAGAGGAGGGGTTGTGAAGTCTGGATCCGTCGGCCCTGGCGGCCAGACTGGTTCGTCAACGGCTGCTCCATAGGTTGTGGGGAGGATGTGTCTGAAGGGATAGCTGTTCACCAATCGACCATTTCTTTTGAGAGCTGATCGAGATTGGCCACCGACCGTACGATCAATCCAAGGGCTCTAGGCCAACATCGAGGCCCACTCGAGGTCTGTCCTGGCCTGTCTCACTACAAATCCCAACACCTCGACTGGCAGTCTGGACGTCGAGCCCGCAGTCCTCCAGCGCGAGCGGTCCCTTGAATACTCCCGGCTTATGACAGTCGTCCCATGATCCTCCCAGCCCGTTTTCTCCCAACCCCTCCGGTCCGGATCGAGATCTCTCGTGGCTCGCGGGAGGCTCGCGCGCTTCATCAGCTCGTCCCGCTCCATCCGACTCCGCATTCCGGGAAAACTTCCGTCCTGTAATCCCCGTCAGGTTGCCGCCCAGAGGTCGTGTATCTGGGCGTTAATCCTCCACATCGCATCACAGGGTGTGGCCATGGGTGACCCTGGCTCGGGATGATTCTCGTAAACACGACCGTGCCTCCGTGTTCCGGCGAATCACCCGTGGTCATTGCATGTTTTTGGTGCGGTTCAAACGTTCGTGACCGACTTACCCTGGCCCGCCGACTCGTCAAATGAATGGCCCTGTGACGCGAGGGGGCCCATTGCCGCTCCACACAGCAACCGCTGTTTGTCTCCGTTTACGGAGACAATACCGATACCGATGTTTATAAACGAGTCCAAAGTCGGCTGGAACCCCCCCCCCCCCCGTCCCAACCAACCACTCTACTCGCCCCAGTCACCCCCCTCCCAAGTATCCATCATCATGGTGAAAGCTAGGAAATGTTGCTGCACCCCTGAGCCGTACAAGCATTTGCTTTACCTCGTTCTTTATCGTGAAAGGGTGCGTCGGGTTCGCACCAAGTTGGGTGGCCATCTATGTTCTGACTTCAATCAAGACTTTTCCTGAGAACCTGAGAGATTGCGCAAGCGCGAAGGATGTTCTCTCTTTCGATGATCTGGCCGCTTGGGTCACACTGCCATCGGTCGTGCTCTGGCAGCACATCCACACCAAATATGTGCGGGTACCCCAACGCATAGGATCTGAAATTGTCCTCCGTGCTTCCCTAGAAGACCTAAGGACATATCGCGAATTCGTACGTCTGCGAAAGTCCCTGAGTTCTTATCGCCCTCTCATCGATCCTTCTCCCTCAGCTCCTCCCGCCACAAACTCGAAACCACCCCATCTTTGAGCTCGAAAATGCCAAGCAGTGGGTCGATCCCGGTCATTTTTGGGCATTCAAAACGTACGGCGCACAAGGGTTTGATACCTCTGGCCGCTGCTCATATTGCGAGTTCTACTACGCCTTCAAGAGGTTGGAGGAGTTGGAGAAGAAAGAGATGAGGCGTGAAAGCCGTGCCGGGCGCCCCGGCTTTTTTCAACGCATATTCAGCCACGTCGGAACTCCAATGGGGACGCACAGCCCCAGGGTCCAAGAGGTTGCCGTGGCATGTTAAGCGCGTACCGCTTCATGCACTCTGGTTTTAAGGATTATTCAACTTTTATTGGAACGCCCATACGAATTACGGAGATCAATGTACTTTTACCCACCTACACAAATAATTCACTAAGTATTGGTTGTCATTTTCTCCGGTGCCCCTCCATCCTCCGGCAGTGGGCTGAAGCCGGATTCTCGCCCACGTGACCAACGCGGCCAATGTAAGCGCCCATCTGGGACCCCGGATCCCAGACACGACACTCTTTCCTTGCTCATTAGCACGCTGGCCCCGCCGCAAATACTTCTTCCTGACTTACACCCACCGGAAAAGCAACCGTAACCTGAACATAGTACATGCGTGTCTTGTGCGTAGCCGAGAAACCATCCATTGCCAAATCAGTCGCGCAAATCCTTTCCGGTGGCCAATACACTACGGTGAGTATTCGACACTCGGGGAGCGCGTCGCAACTGTGCTCAGACTCTGGCAAGCGCGGCACTTCCTCTGTTTTCATCAAGAACTATGATTTCGACTACCCCCAGACTCGATCCCAGTATACCGTCACCGCGGTCGCCGGACATCTTATGAATCAAGACTTTAGTCCTGAGTTCAAGTCCTGGAACGGTTGTGATCCATTCAGCCTCTTTGAAGCGCCTATAGAGGTTACCGTCATGGCTGACAAGAAGGACATAGAAAAGAACTTGCAGCAGGAGGCCAGGCGCGCGCAGACTTTGATGATTTGGACGGACTGTGATCGGGAGGGGGAACACATTGGTTATGAAGTCACGACTGTCTGCAGACGGGCGAATGCACGTATTACCGTGCAGCGTGCTCGATTTAGCGCAATCATAGCTCCGTGAGTCTCTCGTTATTTCGTGTGGAGCCAGGGTTGAGCCTACGACAGACAGATACATAATGCAGCTCAGCATCCAGTTCAACTCGACATGAATCAGGTACATTCCGTTGAAGCTCGTATTGCTCTGGATCTTCGCATTGGTGCTGCATTTACCCGCCTGCAAACCCTTGCACTACAAACCCGATTTGGGGTCCTGAAAGAAAACGTGGTTTCCTACGGTACCAAGGAGTAGTCGCCGTTCTGCAGTCATATCGCTCACACCAATCTGTAGGACCTTGTCAGTTTCCTACCTTGGGTTTTGTCGTTGCTCGCTTCAACCAAGTCCAAGCTTTCCGACCGGAAACCTTCTGGTATATTTATCTGGCTATAAAGAAACGAGACGATAATGGACCAGAAAAAGAGGTTGTGTTTTCCTGGGACAGAGGCCACTTATTTGATCAGGATATCGCGCTTCTCCTTTACCAGTCCGCACTTGCACGTCAGCGTGGTGTTGTAGTGACTAAGGTCACGAACAAGAACACGGAAAAATTGTGAGTCGTAGTTCCGTCCCCGGAGAGATTGTATCGTTCACACGGCGGACTCCACAGTAAGCCTCTGCCATTGACGACTGTGGAGCTCCAGAAGAGTGGCTCGAGGCTACTCAAGCTTGCACCGAAGAAGATTCTTGATGTGCGTTTGTAGACAATCAAGGAGGGAGTCGCCACCTGAGGCCATTTATCCACAGATAGCAGAGAAGCTCTATCAACAAGGTTTCCTCTCCTACCCCAGGACGGAAACCGACAAGTTTGACCCCCAATTCAACTTCATGTCCCTCATTGAGAAGCAGATGGCGGACCCCGCGTGGGGAGGTTTTGCCCGAGAGTATGTTTTTCATCCTTTCGGTCGCGTATTGGCTACTTACGTCTTGAACAAGTTTACAGCAGGGCGCGTTCCAGCGACCGAGGAACGGAAAAAATGACGATCACGCACACCCTCCCATTCATCCCACCGCACATGCTGGGAACCTGGCAGGGGACGACAAGCGCGTTTATGAGTACATTGCTCGCAGGTTCCTCGCATGTTGCTCAAAGAACGCTCTCGGATACCAAACTCGCGTCGAAGTTGATTACGGCGGGGAAGAGTTCCATGCAACTGGTGAGCCGAAAATGAATAGACAATTGACATCCAATTCATATATCCCAAATCAGGCCTTATCGTCCTGGAACGCAATTACCTCGATGTCTATCCCTACGACAAGTGGAACGACAACGAATTACCTAACTTTACAGAGGGCGAAGAGTACGTACCTTCGGAAGTCGAGCTGCGTGATGGTCAAACAACCAAGCCAAACCTCCTCACGGAAGCAGACTTGGTGAGCCTGATGGACAAGAACGGCATCGGTTGGAGTCTTCTCCTACGTCGGCTCCCTGTCTCTGACAACTATCTCACAGGAACCGACGCGACCATTGCTCAACACATTGAGACCATCGTCACCCGAGAGTACGTGATAGAGCGTATGGAAGGAAAGACGAAGTACCTCGTCCCTTCTTCCCTGGGGATAGGTCTAATCGAAGGTTACGAGAAGATCGAATTCGAGAAGAGTCTGAGCAAACCGCAACTCCGTCGAGAGGTGACTACAATCCCTTGTAGTTCCCGGTCGCCATAATTGACGGATTCAAAGACAGAACGCAACATGGTTCAAGTTTGTGATGGCACGAAGACAAAAGGGGGTATGCTGGAAGAGGCGATCGTACAGTACAAGGATATCTTCATGAGAGTAAAGAACGGGTTTAACAACGTCCTTGCTGTGAGTCTAGCGCGTTCCAGATATAATACGGCGCGCTAACAATTTCTCAGAGCGTTCAAAACCGATTGGAACCCCCTCCGGGCGAGAATAATCGAGGTGGTGGCGCGGGCGGAGGCCGCGGCCGTGGAGGTGCGGCCAGAGGAGGTAGGGGAGGTGGTGGACCAGGTGGTGGGCCTGGGGCGGGAGGAAGAGGCGGAGGTGGTGGGAACGACGACGACGACGACAACCTCGATGGAGGTGCCGGACGCGGTGCAGGGCGTGGTCGTGGTCGTGGTCGCGGAGCTGGGAGGGGACGAGGAGGTCCACCACCTCCACCACCTCCTAGGCCGCCTACCCCCCCAGACGCCCTGCTGGACGAGGACTTTTTCTTTGGTCAGTTCGTTTTCCCCCTCCATCTCCCAGGTCTGAACCAGATGGAAAACAGATGACGACCCTCCACCGCCGCCACCACCCAGACGTCCTGAGCCCCCCCCAAAGCCAAAGCCTGCTCCAAAAACGACAAAGGCCGTTGCTCCCCCTAAGCCTCCGAAATCGACGACGACAGCAACCACATATGCAGCGACAACGACCACAAAACATGTTGTGCGGCCGCCACCACCCGCACCAGTACCTTCTACCTCGACTGTGCCCTATTGTGAATGTGGTTACCCTGCACTGGAGACGTCCGTCATTCTCGCCAGGGGTCCACCGTGTAAGCGGTGGGGCTGTGGCAATCTCGGCAAATGCGAATTCTTTCAAGTCGACAAGAACCCTATTCCGATTCCGCTCATACCTCAGAAACGGCCACCTTCGGAATATGTAAGGACCAACTCACTCCTGTGTGACGCCCTGGTCTCACCGTCGTTTGTAGAGTCCTACAGCCAAGAAGGTTGCAAACCGGCTATGTTATTGTACGAATATTGCCAAACTCTCGGAGACCGGTACCGGAAGAAAGTTCTGGGGTTGTCCTGACGAGAAATGCACCTTCATGGAATGGACCTCCGGTGGTGCAATGCAATCTCAAGCAGATTCAATGGGACCCTCGGACTACATCGGCGCCGTAGGGCGGTCTCGGGAAGCCGATCTCTGCTTTAAGGTATGTAGTGGCGGAGTAATTCACACACCGGTGATGGACTCACAACCGTTTTAGTGCAACCAGACCGGTCACTGGGCATCAGGTGATTGTTTTAGTATGCATGTACCGGGTTTGTTTCTTACCGTTGCGTTTCAGATTGCCCAAACGCTGCTGGTCCGAGTGAACCGAAGCGCACGAAGAGTTCCGCGTCGGGAGGCCAAACTGGCGCCTGTTATAAATGTGGCCAAGAAGGTCACTGGGCAAACGGTATGTCACAGCCTCTGCATTTCCTGTGCAATGATTGCTGATCAACGGGTAGCATGTCCTAACCCCGATGGAGGGACGAGCAAGACGAGATCGCGTACCACGACTCGGGCGACGACAACATCCAAGCGAGGCGCCAAGACGACCAGATCCGCGTCAGGATCGTCTACAAGAGGGGGGAAGAGTACGAGAGGAAAGAAGGGGGCTAGTAAATTTGCTGCGGCGGATGAGTGGTAGCGTTCCTTGCATTCATTATGTCTTTATTCTGTAATTTTATGGTATGATATGTACGCTACATGGCGTCCCCCCATAATCTAGATCATGATTTTCGATCATTGGTTCAAGTTCACCTTTCCTCTACCTCTGCCTGTTCAGACATCGCCTCAGGATGGATCGCATCGAAAAGGTTATCTACGTGGACACTCTTCAATCTCAATCTGCGGTGCAGAATATGTTCGCACCGTACGGAGAAATGTAAGTGTGCTGCCGAAAGATGATCTTCCTGAGCTTCCTACCCCCGGCCATCATGATGTTTCCATCTGGGGCCCACAGTCAGCCGTTCTGCGTCCCTCTTGCTCAATACATGTATTATCATTCTTGACAGCCGAGGACTGTACCGGTGGAAGAGTGACCGCGACAAGGTCCATTACTTTGTGGAGTTCACGCAGGCGGAAAGCGTGAGCCGGGCACGAACCTCGAAACTGAATGTTCCCGATACCCATGTACACGCGTTGGCTTATATCCCTCAGCTCATCGACCGGTTCTGTGCTCTTGCTGGTGCAGCTGGGGATCCTGTTCCTGACGTCAAGCGATCCCGGCCTTCTTCCCCTTGTCGGCTCGGCATCAGTCAAACGCGACGGACAAGCTTGTCGGGATCTAGGGACATATCTCCGCACATACCTGCCGCTTTTTGTCCCGCTTTCGGTGATCCTGATTTCACTTTGCGGGTACCTGGTACTAGCCAGAGGAAGTCGCCAAGCCGTGGACGTCCCCTCTCCATCAATTCTGAAACCTGTCCCAGAACAGCCGCCTTCTCTCCGATCTCAATATCACTCTCGGACTCGTCACCCGTAGCTTCATTCGTATCTGAGCCTACTCCTCGGGCTAGTCGACAAATCCTGAATTTGACTGTATGCGACCAACCTATCACGGTCAACCTCGAGGGATCGGAGGATGATCCCAAGGGGATCATCTCGTTGTTGGAACTCTCAATTTGCGAACGAGACAAATGGATCATAGTTGCAGCCCATTACCGAAGGAGTGGAAACCCGGTTGCCGCCATCAAAGTATTGGAATCCATGATGAAAGGTGATCCTCCCCCTATTCTCTATTTCATTTTGCGTTGCATATGGTCCAAAGGCTGATACTTACGCATACCGCAGTGTTTGGAAGGCTCGGCATTACCGATGAAGACATGAAACCTGCATTTCTAATGATTTCTGCCTGTCATGGCGACCAAGCCAAACGTACAAAGGATTCCTTAGGATTGAACACCCCGGAATCTACGCAACACTACCAACTATCTTTGAAATGGTTACAGAAAGTCTATGGGACATCGATTTCCCTCCAGAAACAAGGGTCTACTGGCGCCTCTAACTCGGTGGAGCCGATCTCACTCATCGGAAACAGCTCATTGCCTCAGGTCCGCAGCAGGGATGAGCGATCGTCTCTCCCTCCGCGACCCTCTTTCCTCCCTTTACCCCGAGTTTCTCTGCATGCATCGCCCCAGCATCCTTCCGCCAACCGGATCCGGACTCTGGAGCACGAGGTCGATATCCTACGGGAACGCAACATCCGTTCGGAGAAGGCTGTTGCCGAATCGGAAGAGCTTAAGCGAAAATACGAACAAGAGCTTTCCCACGAGAAATCCAAACGCCGAAAAGTCCAAGTGGAACTGGATGAAATTTCTGCAGAGTTGAGAACTACAAGGCGGGCGGAAAAGTACGCTTCGGACTCGGTCAAGAGAGAAGTAGAGCTCCGTCGGAAGGCGGAGATGCGAGAGAAGGAACTGATCAAGAGGATCGAAGCGTTGGAAAAAGAGAAGAAGAGAGTTTCTGATGGTGGGAAGGCGGTGTTCTTTGAAGACTTGGCGAACATGTTCCAGAAAGCTGCTCAGCCTCAAGGAGATGGAAGTGGAGGTTCAGTCAAACTCAGTCTCGAACCCGGTGGAGAGGATCCGAGCTTTGGAGGATCTACGCTCATTCCATCCTCGGATTCACTCGCAAGGTTTTAGACCGCCTGAACTCTGTTATCGGATTCCGGAAGGCTCCCTATAGGTCTTCCACTGGCTGGCGCGCATGCCTCTTGTTCTTTTATATTGTACTCCGTCCCGTTATCATCCAACCTTGTCTCTTGACCTGTTGTTTCATTTCGGTTATCATTCTCATCCACACGCACCAGCGCTTCGGGCGCCATCTTATCATCACCTCCACGTTGTCACTTACTCTAACTAAACTCCCGCGATACCTTTACCACACTATAACTTTAGGCGTCATTTCTCCAACACGAAGCTCCCTGGTATTTTATCTCCGCGATCTCATCGCCATATGATCCAGACCTGCCTTAACCTCCCAAACGTTCCCATTCGTCGAGCACCACACGGAACTCGGAAGGTAGACGATCACAGCGCGCAGCCTCAGACTGAATCGTGAATATTCTTCTCGATGATGGTCTCCTTGGTTTTGAGCGATTCGTCTCAGAATAACGGACACCGGTCGGGCCATTCCACCGTGGAAGAAAAATAAGGGACTTGTCGGATAACTTGCGAAAAGCTCAATAGATGTTCGGTTAAGATTCGGGGTTTGAGGCGAGCTTCCTCAGCCACTGGATGAGTTCTCCCCAGTGTGATCACGAGGAGGCAAGACTTTTCGGCAACTCCCAGATCTTTTACTAACTTTCCCTGTGTAGTGTGCGTGGGAGAGGCGCACGCCGCTGGTAACCCGCCCTGTCGGTGTCACTGTCACCAAAATATACCCCTCACGGGACTTTCAAGAGGGGATTGTCATGATGCGGGTGTGGGGTAGTAGATTCACAACTTCTGCGGGAACGTCGGGTCCGCAACCAGACGCCCTTGGGCCTGGACAATTCGCTCGGCCAAAGCAAGCGCGGAACGGTTTTGATGGACGTTTCTGATAGCAATCACCTGATGGAGAAAAGTGAACGAGGGGAGAACGAATAACGTGCACTGAATTTGGAAATCAAAGACTTCAGGCAGCTAACGCTGCCCGGTCATATTTTCCCTCGCGAAAGCACAATGGTAACGCTCGATCTGGAGGGACAAAACACGGACTGGAATGATGGCACGGAGCCTTCAAGTCTGGGAACGAATCCCTCTCAAAGTCCGACAGGCTGAAGCGCCAGCTGACGGTGCCGCACGCTCTGGTAGTCTAACCCGTCCGGAATCCGTGGAGAACGACCGGACGGACACAGTCCGATCCTCGGCATCTTGGTTGAAGGAGGAAATTTTTGAGGGTCCGAAAGAAGCGGAGAAAACGGGCAGTGGCGGTCTGGACAGCGGGACCTTTAACACTTGGTCCGTGGCCCGATCCCTCCCCGTGGTGCAGCAATGATCCTTCATTCCTCGGCGACACAAAAGGGTGAATGGGACGAAGAGCAGGAACCGGGTACATGTAACACAACAAGACAATACGCATTTACCGATTGGACTTCGCCACACGCTCGAGTTCGTCTTTTTTCTGTACATAAAAGAAGTCGGGATCTGAACTCTATCTGAAGCGGGCGGGAACGAACCTTGATAGCGTATGAATTCGATGAACCTTTCGCAGCATTGATGAGTTCATCAGCCAAGCACTCAGCGATGGATTTCACGTTCCTGAACGCTGACTCGCGGGTCTAACGACATCTCATCAGACAAAACCGAGGGAAGAGGAGAGTAGGGTCATACGCCAGTAGTCAAGAGGGCGATGGCCTGGTTGACCCGTCGCAGAGGTGATACGTCGACGGCCTGACGACGGACGGTCCCTTGTGAACCGATACGAGTAGAGTCCTCACGAGGACCAGTGTTGACAATAGCGTCAACCAACACCTGCTACGAATTAGGATCAGATCCTGGACACCGATTGGGGACGAACCTGAATTGGGTTCTGGTCGGCGAGGAGGTGGATGATTTCGAAGGCGTGGGCAACAATACGGAGAGCAAGAAGCTTCTTGCCGTTATTGCGACCCTTCATCATAAGGCTAACCACGAGTTGAACACGGTTAACGCGGCTGTAGTTCCGGCACTGTTTCTGTGGGCTCGTACCTGTCCACCAAGCGCTCGACGATGGGCATCTGGGCCTTCTTGAACTGCTTCTTGGCGTAGCGACCAGCGGTGTGGGGGAGGTAGACAGCATGGTGGATTTGAATGTAGTCGTGGAGGGAGATGTCCTTTACTTCGATTCTGAACCAAACGTTCTAGCTGTCCATCATAATTAGAGCGAATTTTGAGGACGCACCCGTGAGTCTCCCACTTTCCGAAGAGCTTGATCTCCTGCCCGAGCCTGGAGACATCTTTTGGTAGAGTTTGAGCGGCGGCCATCGTATGTTGCCTAGAATTACAGATAGGATAGTCGTCGGTATGGTGCACCAAACAAGATTTGCGGAGGGGACGGGGTTCTCCGAGACAGCTATACAGCTGACCTCCGTTTTAGGGAGGGTAAAGCTAGGGTTCCGGATTAGGAAGGTTTTCGATCACGGAGGATCGGGCAATCAGCGAGGGAGAGATCCTGTCCGATTTTCCGGGATGCGCCCGGTCTTGCGGTCGGCAGCGAGGAGCCGGAGGGCCATCCACCTAAGCTAATGGTGGGTGTTAGGTGGTTTCCATCCACCGAGGGGGGTGTCTGGGTTTGGGGTGGTCACTCCATTTCTCGGTGGCTTCGGAGACAACCGCCTTCGAGGCTATGACTGTTTATGACCAATCTTCGATGCTGTTATGGGTTACGATGATCGTTTGGCTTTCCAACGAATCAAGAGTATTATAAAAGAGCCGGCCATTTATCTGAATGGCCCATGCGTTTTCCATGTACGTGCCCCCTCGGCTGTACGTATGAGATGGCAAGGCAAGCGGACATCGGCGGGGGCCACCGAAGGAGGATAAACTTTCCCAAACTCATTCTCTCTCGCGTCACGCGGTCTCGCAGAGGCTCAAACGTTCACATGGTGGTCTGCGGCGAGCTGGGCGGGGTCATTAAATGATCAGCTCGTCATCTGCAACATCTGCGCACAGGCCTTGAGATTCTCCGGCGTTTAGTTGTAAATTCACCAGCCCCAAGGGGCTAAGTACGCCCGATAGCATTTCGTCCGTCCGCAACCTGCGGTTTGAAATCCCGAGCGCCAGCCGTGGGGAGGCAACCGTGCGTGCCCTGGGCTAGGGGTAAGACCACCCAAGGTCACCGCTACCCTGCGATGATATTATTTTCCGCGGGTCGTATGGGAGATCAGGTCATGCATCAAATTGGCGCCGCACGTTTGCGTCGTTACAGCCCAAGTCGTCCCGGTTTCAAGATGTCGTCTGTCCACCCTTCCCCGTCCTCCGGGCTAGGCCGTGTTTCTGTCGGTAGATAATACAAGGGGGGCAGCGAGATAAAAGAGGGAAAGTCGGGACAAAACAAAAGACATTATAATAAAATTCCAATAAGCCGGTGTTTGACGGCCGGATTAGCTTCCGAAGAGATGAGAACATCGCCATTGTCAGTTTACCATATTCCCTGCCCACCTCCGCCGTTTACCACCACCATCTCCCCTCAGACACGCTCTCGTTCTCGCCCGTCGTGAGCGATGTCCGCCACCCACCCCTTCTCGACGGCCGCTGCATCCTCCAGCAACCCCAAGAAACGGTAACCCCCATTCTCCTCACACGTTCAATCCCCCCTTCTTCCCTCCACCATGACTAACATCCTCCCTCCACCCAGCAAATTCACAAGAGATCAGCTAGTGCGGAATCTCCAGGTATGCTATTCAGCGTAACCCACCTTCTCCCTACTCAACAGTAGTCAATGCCTCCAGATCCTTGGCACCCTCTCGGCTCCACTGCCGCCTGAGCTACCCATCTCACTGCCCTTGTCCCGTTCCCCCTCCCCATCACCCTCCAACAAACGGAAACTACCCGCCAGCTCTGATTCAGAAAAGCTCAAGAGACCCCGCACACTTCCACCACGGCCACTCAAGGCCGAGCCGACGGAAGATGGCGAACTTCGAGAAGAACACCCTGGCCCATCACCTGCGGAATCGATCCAACCCTCAATAGCCGCTCCTCAGGCGGCTTCATCAGCAACTGTCCCAGTCCGCCGACCTCGCAGAGGCCGTGGCGATGCCGTGCGTGCCATAGAGACCAAAGAGAAGTATCATGCATACGGGAAAAACCTCAAATACTCTGGAGATGCTCGTTTCTGGTCTACATATCCACCCAACCATCGACATCATCGACCTTTGGCGAACCCTCCTCCTGTCGGCTCCCCATACCATAAGAACGGGAACTTGATCGCGAGGCTAGAGCTTGTAGACGCCCTCATTTCCTTCGCTTACTCAATATGGAGTAATGAGTACTTCCACAACGATTGCGTTGCCGACACATGGGGTAACATCAGCGAGTTTCTTGCCTGGTGTAAAGCCAAGTGGTCATCGGAAGATACTCAAGGCGAACAGGAAAAGGCATTCCTCGGTTTGGTGTATGTCTGAAACGTTCCCACCATATTCGTCTCCCTAACCCTGCCTCAGGTACATGATCGAGGCCTACATCAACTATCGCAAATTCGTTTATGCGTGCCTTGACCGAAGGGGCAAGGATGGTCAAGCCAAGGAAGGTCTCGAGTCGACATCTACTCGTCTCTGCCGCGAGATCGAGCGGCAACAACAGGCTGCGGTCGATGCGCTTGCACAGGCTGCTGTTTCCCAAAAACACGGATCGGGATCCGTGAATACACCAACAATGCTCCCGTCACCAGCGAGCGCCAGCAGCGTCAATTCCACACCCACTATGGCAAATCGGTCTCCCGTGAACCCTGGACCCCCGAACCAATCGCAACCTTCAAATTCCGTCCCTTCACAACTAACCCCGGGCACCCCTCAGTCCTCATCAACGCATCCACCAAGCCAGATTCCCGCCGTATTCCCTCTCATGCTCCAACCAGAGACCATCGCCGCGTTCAGGAACCAGAACTTGGCGATCCATGCCGCCAAGTGGTGCTCACACCTCGCCTCTCAGCACCTTAGTATCCCCATTTTGTTGAGGCACTTCCCGACAACGTGGGAACGGATCGCCGGGAGTAGTCTTTCGGCGGACGAAGAGCACGAACCCGATATCGAAGATGACGAAGGGGAACTATATTGGCCCGGACAGAGCCAAATCGGTGAAGGTTTGGGATGGGTATGCCTGATGGGAAAGGCGATGGTCAAAGAGTTTGGTAAAGGTATTGGTTACCTCGGGATCGACGGCGTCATCCGAAAAGAGGATGTCATGCGGGGACGGGATATGAAGCGTACGGCAGCCTCTTCCAACCACAACGCTCCGCAACACGGTCAACCAAGGGGTCCACCCATGCCACCACACATGAGGCACTCCATGCCTTCGTCTGGTCACATGCCCTCAGGTCCCCCTTACGCCACTTGGAATGGGAGGTCACCACCCACAGACATGGGGCATACCCGGTAGCTGACCCTGTCGCGTGGTTTCAGGGATCATAAGCCGCCAGTCTTAGAGTTCACCCCCTCCCCCTCCCCTCCTGTTCTTTTGGCACACAGTTAGGCCGGAGCGGCCTTGCTTGTGATTGGTTAATATCCTTCCCTAGCTTCTCCGGAGACACCTAGGGACACCCCACGGACATACCAGGATACACTGCGACACCCCGCTGTTCGGGTCCATTCCGTTGCATTTCGTACTGCCGCACTCACGCAAACCGATCCGTTACGATCACCGCACCCCCATGTTTCATCCCCTCCGCAATCCAATTCTGTTGTGCATCAGCCGTAGAACCATCTTTCCTTCAATCTGCACTCCTCATCTCCCACTTGCTTTCGGACCTGCTGTAGTTGGCGGACATCCACCCCCACATTTGCATAATCGCGAACGCACCCCTTGTACCTCCCCATCAACATTCGTCTGTGTGGTGGTAGAAGGTGACCAATATGTCTCGCACACGAGTATTGCTATCACTATCTCATTCATTATTCTCGCAACCCTCACACGTTATCTGGCATAAGCAATTTCCTTGCACCGCTCGATCCCCACATTCCCTTCATCCCGACATGGCTGACATCTCTCTCCTGTCGACAACACCCCATCCGCCCCGCATCACTGGGGCTACTCTCGCCTCATTGGGAGCTTCTTTGTTTCGCCTCCCCTTCATTCCCTGTCATCCCTTAATTATATTCCCGTTGCATCATTTCCCCCATCACCTCGACATCACCCCGCCCACTTTGGACCGTCCTAATATCATTGTCTCACTTCCGCTTAGTCTTCGTTTCCCTTGGTTCCTTCCCCTTTCACCCAGCTTTCCTCATCGATTGTACATACTGAGAACTTGTAGTTTTTCCATCAATTTAAGGCAGCCTACGCCCTGTTCCGCTGAACGAGGGCCTTGGCTGATTCTTGGGAGTTCTGATCGTTCAACGTTCAGGAGTCACCTATTCACGCCAAGTCGCGGTCAACTAGAGTCCTTGACCGATGCCGAGGTAACTATGCAAAAAATGTGATTGCAGCTCGAAAGTGAATCAAACATCCCAAAATGTCATGGATGCGAGTAGCCGAGGGCTCATCAAAAACGGCTTGATTGACCGTCTCGTGGTCAGTGACTTTGATGTTATTTCCGGAATATACGAAATTGGATGACCCTCTGACCATCATCGAATGAAACCCCCTCGGGGGTTGCGGGCTATCGTCCGTCTTTGATGGGACAAGTTGGTGCATCGTCGACATGAAGACAGCTTGCGAACCTCTGAGGCAAGGGTCCATTCGAGCACTCTGTCAAGCGGAACTTTCTTGGTAGTTCCGTGATCATGTACAATCAAGTTTTCAGCGAGCGTACGTATTTATAAGTACGTTCTCTGAACAGGACGTGGCGCCGCTAGACTTTGTTTGGAAAATGCTAGCTGGGAGATAGGAGCCCCACCAATTCCATCCCCACTAGCAAGTCTTCGGGGCTGGGCCGTATACAGATCCCTGCAGGGAACTCCGCAAGAATCTCGGGCTCCGACGTACCCCCGCCGTTGAAAGCGTCTAAATGTCATATGCGGCACGGGGCCGCAGCTTTTGGGACACCGGAGCCAATCGAGGGTGCGGGGAAAAGGGAATATCCCACTCAAAATCCTTCATCCTTTGTGTTTGTGGAATAGGGTTTTCGTTGCGTAGTGTCACTTTTGGTGCTGCGTCACTGCCTGCGTGCTTCAAATCGTTCCACGGGGATGTTCTTGCGAGTGTGGTACATAAATGCGTGCCTTTCGGGTGTCATTATATGTATGGCTGTCACTCTCTGAGTTTTCAATGGTGGGAAACATCCCCCCTCTACGGACGCACGGTGGTGAAGGGGCACCGCCGCTGTAATGATAGATAGCAGAGATACGCATTCAGTTACTCAGATAGCTCATTTCGCGGTATGCCGAGTTTCCGACACTGCCGGCTATTACATGGGAAATTATGTAGCCACCCCCGTTCTCTCAGAAGCGGAAGGATTCGGATAGGGTGCAACTTTTCCACCAGTTACAAGGAAACCGGGGGTGGGAACCTACCGATGCGTAGCGCTTGCGCACGCGCGATTACACAGCACCAGGGTTATCGTAAAATGATTGGCGCCCCCCGCCCGTGGCTCTCGGAGAAGTGTGTGGGAAGTTCGTGGCACGTGACGAGGACTGGGGAGGCGTAGCAACCGTGGGAACAGTTCTTCGATCCGCTTTGGGTACAAAATTCACCTCTGGATCTGGCGGTTATGGCTCGCATTCGAAATCAAAAACAGGGTTCTTCAACTAAACCTTCGTACCAAAAGAAACCTACCGGGAAAGTCAAACCGTCGGAGGGCTCTGGCGATGAAGAGAATCTCGTGACGGAGGCTCACGAGACGAGCGATGTGAGTGGGTGCTTGAATTTATCTTCATGACCGTTTTTCACCCCCAGGTCCATTGAAATAGCCAACTCTTACAACAGATGTCTCGACATTCTTGAAGGACCTGCACGCCGGTTCCTCGAAGAAAAAACGCGACGGGAAGGCGAAGGAGGATGCTACACTCCGGCCCACTGAGAAACCAAAGCCTAAGGAGAAGAAATCCTCCGGCAAGGCTGTAAAGTCTCCGAAGAAGGGCCTCAAGGAGACGGAAAAGGACACCGAAGTCACACTTCCGAAACCCATCCAATCCAAATCTTCCTCAAAACTCATCTGCTCTCCAACATCGCAATGGTATTCCGCCGTTCCTCCGCTTCCTGCTACCACAAACCTCCCCACGCCCACCCCGACACAAACGTCTTCGCTCCTTTCAAAAGCGACATCGCTGCATACTACCGACGTTCAGAATTATACCACTTCCGGGGTTTCTACGGGTTCAGCTTCCGACAGCCAGTTCTTACAGAAAGTCTTGCAATCTGGAACGTTATCTGATCGGCTGAGTGCCATGACGCTGTTGGTTCAAGGGAGCCCCGTGCATAACGTCAAATCTTTGGAGAGTTTGAAGAATATGGCCCAGCGAGGTAAGGGGAAGGGTGGTAGGGAGGAGAGCTTGAAGGCTCTGCGGTGTATCGTTGATTGGTGGGTTGGAGGAGGCGCACCGGATCGTAAGTTGAGGTGAGTTGCGTACTAGTACCCACAGAATGGCCTCTGAACGGTGTTGGCCTGCAGATACTTCCTCGATCAACCGTTGTTGCACCCTCAAGTGACGGACCAGCATTTTCTCGTATGGTACTTCGAAGATTGGTTGAAGAAGTATTTCTTCTCCGTACTCCAGATCTTAGAGGTGAGTTGTTTTTGTCGGTTTGCAAGTACGCTTTCACCCAACTAGACCATAAGGACCTGTTGCACGATCCTCTTTCGTATGTTCGGACACAGACAACCAGTCTCGTGCTTCCCATATTGCGAGACAAGCCTGAGCAAGAACAGAACTTATTGAGATTGCTTGTCAATAAGCTTGTATGTGTCAAGCTAGGTAGGTTAATCGTGTACTCAAACTTGTTCCGCAGGGTGACCTGGAAAAGTCGATTTCATCTCGTGTCTCACACCACCTTCTCCAACTCCTCCAAGCGCACCCATCTATGAAAGGCATTGTAGTTCGAGAGATCATCTCACTAATTCTCAAACCTCGAGCCTCCACCGCCGCTGCATCGTCGACCCTCCCTTCCGAGCCCGCCCCTCTGGCGAAGAACACAAAAATTGTGTTCTCTGATGCACCATCTACATCCACGTCAAAACCGCTTCCAAAGTCTTCAAAGGAAGACAAGAAGACAGTTGGGATCTCACACGCTCGTTACTACGCTGCGATCACCTTCAATCAAATTTTTCTCTCTCCTTCGCAGGCCGATAGGGACGTCGCCCGAGAGTTGGTCAATATCTACTTCGAACTGTTCAAAGACATCCTGGGACAGGACGACATGGACTTAAATGATGGTACGGAAGATGTGCCCACGGCGAAACAGGCCAAGGACATTCCATCCAAAGGAAAGTCGAAGAAACAGAAGGGAAAGGAGGTGAAGGGAGATGCTGGTTTTACTGAGCTCGAAGACTCCGGCTCGAAATTGATATCTGCCGTCTTGACTGGAGTCAACCGCGCTTTACCATTCGCCAAGCTCGACGCTAGTGACCCCAGATTCAAAAAGCACCTCGACACGCTGTTCCTAATCACACATAAGTCTACATTCAACATAACGCTCCAGGCACTCCTGCTCATCCACCAAATCTCTACGACCGCGTCGTCGACATCATCCTCTTCCGCTGGACCGATCACGGACAGATTCTATCGGACGTTATATGCGTCCTTGTACGATCCGAGGCTGTCGACTTCGTCGAAGCAGGCGATGTATTTAAACTTACTATTCAAGTGCATCAAATCTGACAATAACCTCGAACGGGCGAAGGCGTTCGTGAGAAGGTTCATCCAGATCTTAGCGAGCGGGGGTGGAGGAGGGCCTGAGTTCACAGCTGGCGGTTTACACCTCCTTGGAGAGGTAAGCTGGCGGCGCATCATCCTTCCACGGTTCGCGGAGGTTCATTCTGTCGTTTTCCAATAGCTTTTTAGCACCGTTCCCGGCCTCCGTGAGATGCTCCGGGCTCCAGCAAAACGGAAATCTAGCTCGAAACCTACAGAAGACGAGGGAGAAGGGGAGGAACAACCGTACGATCCAAGGAAGCGGGAACCCGAGTTCGCCCATGCCTCAAATTCGCCACTATGGGAACTCCTCCCTCTTCTCTCACATTACCACCCCACCGTCTCCCTGCACGCACGACAGCTACTGCTATCCCGGCCCCTCACGTCCACGCCAGACCTGGCACTCAACACGCTCTCTCACTTCCTCGACCGTTTCGTGTACAAGAACCCGAAAAAGCAGAGTTCGAGACAGAAGGGGTCTAGCGCGATGCAGCCCGCTGCTGGAGACGCGATCAGCGGTGGAGGGGTACGATTGATCAAGGGTGAAGTTGCCGATAGTCTTGGCGTGAATTCCGGAGGTGGAGTGACGGTGAACGATGAGAAATGGTGGAAGAGGAGGGTGGAAGATGTCCCGATCGACCAGGTGTTCTTCCACAAATACTTCAACCGGAAGAATGAGCTGGAGAAAGCTAGGGCGACCAAGGCAAAGAAGAAGAAAGGGAAGGGAGATGAAGAGGACTCGGAGGTGGAGTCGGACGAAGACGAAGACGGGGCCGAGGACGAGGGGGAGGAAGATGAAATGAATGAAGATGACAATGAGAAGTCAAGCGATGGTGAGGAAGAGGCTGAGGTATGGACGGTAAGTGAAAGGGTAGGAAACTCTACGGGGCTCCACAGAAGCTGACGCTTGCCACTATTTCCTAGGCGATGAAAGCATCGATGCCAAAAGAATTGGGAATATCGGACGACGAGGACTCGGTGCCCTCTGACCTTGGCGAGGACGATGATTCCCTGGGTGGCCTCGACGATTCTGGAGATTCCGTAGGCGATGCGGAGGAACCATCCGAAGTTGACGAGGACGAAGATGATGATAAGTTTTCGTTAGTCGAATCCTCGGATGCAGATGATCTCATCCCGTTGGACGAAACCGAAGCATTTGCATTCAAAGATGGTCTGATAGACTGGCCAGGCGATGGAGGCAACTCTTCTGATGGTGAGAATGAAGACGATGAGTGGACAGGGTTTGGTGGTGGCTCTCCCACATTGGGTAAAAAGAGGAAACGGAAGGGTGAGAAAGACGAGCAAGAGAAGAGGAAGAAGGTCCGGTCATTACCGACCTTTGTGAGTTACGAGGATTATGCAAAACTCATCGAGGAAGGGCCTGAAGACGATATCTGATCTATTTTCGATGGGTATCTCGTGTCCAACAATGTCGTACAATTGATACACTATCCCTGCTATATGGGTTCAGAGCCTCGGAGTAGCGCAATGCCTATCCAAAGGTTTGCCATAAGCCCAGTCTGAAATCAATACGCCCGCAATGGCGGTTTTAGGTGGTACCCTGAATGGTGGGTCATCTTTGTCCGACTGGGAGTTAGCCGTTGGGCTGAGGTTCGTCCCCTCTGGGTGGTCAAGCACTGCGAGGATTTCCTCGCGGGTGAACCATCTAGCATCTGAGGGACGAGAGATTAGGTTCACGTCGTGATGATGCAGCGGTGTATTCCACTTACCTGCAAGTTCATTGTCTAAATCTATCCTCAATTCCTGAGACTCGCTAGCTGTAGCGTAGAAGCCGATCATGAGGTTTGCCGGGAAAGGCTGTACACAGTGCCACGATGGTGAATAAATAAACCTCGCGATCCGTTGAAGAGTATATATTTACGCACCCACGGCTGACTGGAATGGTACTTGATATCCCAGACCCTGACTCCAGCTTCTTCCCACAACTCGCGTTTTATAGAATCTTCGAACGTTTCTCCAGGTTCCATGAAACCCGCGAGAGCGGAATAGTAAGGCAAGGTCCATTTCGCCTAATCGAGTGCCACTTAGCCGGGATGGGACTTGGAGCCCCCGGAGTCTACTTACGTTTCGCCCAAGTAGGATCTTATCGCCCGTCTCGTTGATGGGCAGTGTGATTATGACAGGGTCAGTTCGAGGATGAGAGAAATTGTTGAGCCCAATAGAGGAAGGACATGGCTTCTCTCCCGCCTTTGCTTTCCAAGGGAGGCTGGTTGTACAGGCGAGCTTCCACCCAGCCCAAAGAGAGTACACGGGTGAACCGCATGAGGAGCAGAACTGGTGGAGGATATTGATATTGGGCGGTATTACGGGTGAAATCGGTACATACTCTATTCCTGGCATTCCAATCGATCATACTTCTGGCCTCAGCGAGGACGGCAGCGTCAAACCAGTTCATAGAGAACAGAGCGGCTCTTACTTCCGAGAACTTGAGTCGACCCCCATCCTTGGCGAGTTGGTCGTTCTGTAGCACGGCATCAAGAGCAGAGGGTTCCACATCTGAGACGTCGAGCGAAAAGTAAGGTGTCCCGGTGATCCTATCCGCGACGACTTCGGGTGCCTCCTTCCTGGCGCTGAAGTCGGACGAGGGAAGAATCGCGGTGATCCCGTGGGGTTCCTCTAGTCCGAGGAAGATTATGCCTGGACCTCTCAACCTGGCAACCTCGAGCACAGATACGTCGTGAGGTGCGACCTCTCCGTCGTTCTGGCTTTGACCGAGATAAGGTTCGAGGCCGAGCAGTTGCTTGACGTCAGCGGTGGTGAGACGAGCGAGGGATCGAAGCTTTGGCTGGTCTTTGTGAGAAACGACGAGAGGTTGACCGGATTTGAAGAGGATCCATCGTGTGGAGGGGGAATGGAGGATTGCGTCGATGAAGACCTGGGATGTCCTGAGCCAGGAGAGTCTGTTGAGGGGCGAACCTCCCAAAAAGTTTGCTGAGATCTGTCTGAACGATTGAATGATCGTCAGCATTTATCGTTTACTGTGACCCTGTCTGCCGAAACAAATTCGCATACGGATTGAGGTCGCTCATCTCGGTCTTCGAGAGGGAGAAGGTGAAGGAGGCTTCAAAGTCTGGTGCAGTGGGTCAGCAGAGTCAGCAGGGTCGGGCAGCAAAGACCGGACTGCTCTCTCTCTCTCTCCATCTCGCTCGCTCACCCGCTCACTCTCTCTCCGCCTCTCGTCACTCGTCGGGTCACCGACCGCTGAGCGCTGAGACCGGGGCCTCTCGAGCTGTGTCATCCACTTCTACGTCTAGGCGTCGCTCGGCATGGCCTCATCCCCAGCTACTAGATCATGTGACCGCTTCCCCGCTGTTCTCTGCTTTCTCGGTGGGGGACACTATCCGCCACCACTGGCATAAATACCGTGCGGACCCAGTTTACCTCCAGAATCTCCCACTCATGGACACTGACCGGCTCCTCAAGATCGCCCAGGAATACTTCGAACACGAGTACGCTCCTTATGTTGGCGGAGTATCTCTCCTGGTCGGAGCAGTGGTCTGGTTCTATGCGACCGATATAAATCGGGTGATCAAGGTCAGTCCGGTCTCTCAAAGACGGACCTGCTTCTGATTTGACTTGCGTTTCCAGCATACTGCCTACCGTGCCGGTTACCAGCGAAAGTCTGGCAAAGCGCCCATTCCTGGCCCGCTAGAGGACACCCGTATCACGCGATTCATGGATGGGTGTGTGTCCAACCTCACCACCGTACTATCTTACAAACACACCTAACGATCGCTTGCTCCAAAGTCCCCGTATGGTTACCGAATTCCGTCAAAAGTTCGGTCCCTTGTATCGGGTGTTCTGTGGTGATATCCCCGAATTGTGAGTGGTTCGTCAAGTCCAGTTCTCTAAAGTTCCACTTAAGCCGTAAACCTCAGAGTCCTGACCGACCCTGATGACATTCGTGCCTATTACCACGGTGATGCCAAGGTCCATTTCAAAATCCCCAACATTGGCTTTGGAGAGTACATGGGCAGAGTCCTCGGCCAATCCGTTGGTGTGAAGCACAACGAAGATTGGCGTCGTCTTAGGTCCCATATTGACCCACACTTCACTGCACAAAAAGCCTCCGAGCTCCTCCCCATCATGATCAGCGACACTGACGAATGGCTCGAATCCTTGCCTCATCTCCCCCATGTCGTCAGGAACGAGAAGGACAACAAGCTCGTTATCAAAGCTGAGGAACTCGTCTCCATTCTTCCCTTCAAGATGATCGCCCGACGAGTTTTTGGTGACCTCGTCGACGACAAGCTCATCGACGAGCTTTTCCGCCTCAACATTGTTCATGAACGGGTTATCAACCGCACCTTCTTTGGAAAATTCGAGCAGTGGAAGATTTTCAAGTACCTCCCTGTCCAGGCCAATAGGGACGTCGACGGATTTGAACGTGACTGGGCTGCTCTCCTGGAGAGGACGAGTCTCGAAGCCGAGAGGAGGGGCATCACCACCACCGTTGGTGAACTGTACAAAAACATGAAGGAAGGACACATGACCTTCCCCGAGTTTGCTCATTCCATCGATGAGATCCTATTCACCAACATGGGTAAGTGTCACGTCGCTATCCACTATATTGCCGCACCTAACTCCACTTCTCAGATGTGACAACGACCTCGATCTCGTGGGTCACCGCTCAGGTTGCCATGAACCCATCAGTCATGGCCCGACTGCACAAAGAAATCGACAATGCCCTATTGGACGAATCCCTCGGGTCCAACCGTCAAGATCGGGCCGACGAATATATCCGCAAGACCGACACCCTCCTGCACTACTGCTACCTTGAATCAGGCCGTCTGCATCCAGTGCTGTTCTACTCCCTCCCGGAATTGACGGCCGAGCCTAAGATCATCCACGGATATTATATTCCACCCAGGACTTCCGTCCTCATCGATACCTATACGCTCAACCGCGATGCACCTGTTTGGGGTGCTGACGGACATGTCTTCCGACCTGATCGCTTTGGCGAGCTCCTCCCGACTCAATATCGTTACTCGTATTGGAGGTTCGGGCTTGGTCCCAGGAAGTGCGTGGGCATCAGCTTTGGTGATAAGATCATTAAGACTGTCTTGATGGGTATTATGGAGAAGTACAGCGTAGAGGTGGTGAATAACTACTTGGGAGATGATTTAACCAAATTTGTACACGCTCCGGCCGGAACGATGCTCTTCACCCCCAGGCAGGAAGAGATCTAAGCTACTTACTTCACCGCCATGTATTCCTATTTCCTGTACGCCAACACCCGGAATCTTCTTATTTATTTTCGTCACGCATTGTTATTCTCCGTTTTGTCTTACTACCTTACACTTATATCCAAATTCATGATCTCAAGGCCCCACAGGCATCGGTCTGCTTTCCACCGGGGGCTCGATTGGACAGTACCAGGATTATCGATGATTCCGACACTGGTAAATGTTAACGTTACAACAAAGATTGTGCGATTACTCAGGGATTTTGTATAACTCCGGACAGCCGCTGCATGCTCTGGAACGCAGCCTAGTGGAACGGAGGGAACGGAGTTGAAGAAATCTCACCTGGGGTCGAATGATTTGTTGAATCATGTAGTGACTGACCGTTGAGCACGACCTCATGATACCCGAGCTCTTGTACGTTCCGAACGGTGCCCATCGCACCCATACCTCCGACGATGAGGCTATCTGGTTTCTGCGCGTTCTGGAATCCCTGCTTGCCGCCTCCTTCAAGGTCGCGAGTTTAGAAAAACCCCCACGTAAAGAAACCGACATAGAATCCTCCAAATCATGCAGCGGCGGATCCCTAACTCCCTCGGCGATCGATATGTAGTCACCCAAATCATGAACGGGTGACTGTCCGCAAGGTTGCGCCGTGTGCACACGAGTCTAGATGGACATACAAGGACTTTCAAGGAAGTTCCAGAAACCCCGACCGCTCTGCCGGGTCGTGGGCAGCGTAATCTCGCCTACTGGCACACATTTAGAGATACCTCTAGTCTTACGGACAGTTGCCCAATAACGACGCTCTGGTTCATCTCCTCAATGACATTGGGAAGCACAATGAACGCAGGCGGTAGACTGGCACCTCCATCGGGGAGGACGTAGGAATCAGTACACTGGGACCACTGAAAAAAGATCGTGTCAGCAGACGCGCCCTGGGGGATGTACCACAACACATCGCGGGAAACCCAGGACATCCCACAGAGCGGGGTACCAGATACCTGCAAAACTTGGTGCTGAGGGACGCGGATAGAGGTAGGCGACAGAGCAAGCTTGATGGTCGCCAGCAAGGGTCTGTGTACCTGTTAGTCCTGATTGTGATGACGGCGAAACCCTGGCGGGCTGCGGTGGCCCGGTCCGTGGGACCAAAGAATGTCACGCCAGAAAAAATACAATGTCGTCTGCCGGTCAGTCTGACCAGCACCGCGGGGGTCGGTTTCCGGGACTGGTCAGCACAGAACAGTGCTGAAATACGCAGTGACCGCCCACGCCGCATCGATACCCATCAGTACTGGTGGGTGCCAATCACCGGCCAGCGCTTATCTCGTCCACCACTCCCCATGTCTTGGTCGTCGTTTCTCGGTCCCCCTGCCCCCGAGCCCCCCGCATCAGGTCTAACAATAGTCGAGGATCCCTGCGCATAGCAAGCGTCATCCTCAATCCAACATTTTTTTATCAGGGATATCAGCGGTGGCTATCAAGGGGTGGGCATCCGTTCTGAGTATGATGTCCCTGGCACCTTGGTGGTCCACCTTTTGGAGTCTTGGCAAGTGTATCTCTCTCTGTTTCTGCGATAATACCGTATCTAAAAAATATTTTCAACACTGACGCGTCAGTAACAAAACAGTGGAAAGAGGTGCACTTTACGACAAGTCCGATCCGTTTCCACCTGGGACTGTTTTAAAGGTGGCACCGGTAGGATAGGTGACGACGAGGAAACAACGTCTATGACGGGTGTATCCCCCAGAATGCTCCTTGACACCGGCATAAGCACGGAACCATCTGGGATTGAGCCCCATCGAGCCACCCCTGAGCGGTTCTTGATTGGCTAGGCCCGGCAGCAGTCAATGAGTGCCCCCATACTGACGACCACGTATGCTTCTACTAGTTGAGCCAATATTTCAGCTAAGTTATTGCACATTGCTTCCGAGTGCAGTGCGCATACGTTGCTCAAGTTGATGTGTCCCAGAACGATCGAGGAGTAGATGGGGTTCATTGGTCGACGAACAACTCGTTCTGCAAGACGGAACAATTGCGTACAACTGAAAGACAGGGCACGACCGAGAGATAAGGACTTCGGGTGAGTCGGTGTAATTCACAAGCCGTGAATGCACCGCTCCGATCGATGGGATACGAGCGTGTTCACCGAAGGGCTTCGAAGCTGCAGAAACAGTATAACCAATTTTTCGTGGATGGCTTCCAGCATACGGGGACTGGCCGGACAAACGATGGGCGATTCGAAGTCAATATATTCAACAGCCCTCCCAACGCTCGCGAATTCAGTAAACCCGCACGATATCGTTGTGAGGGCTGACGGTCATCACGAGTCCGTTCCTCCGCGCCCAACTTGCATCCGGGACCACGATGCCGTCTATTACCAATACCTCAGATTGACCAAACAGGAAGCGTTTGGCCAAGTGCTGGTCAATTTTTGGCCAAAGTCGCCTCTACAGTGTATCACTGAGACAACCATGGCCGAAGGAACAAGCTCGACTGGCGGCCCTGGGATGAAACCCTGGGGTTTGCGCTGGAGATCCTCACTGTCATTTGTCACGCTTGGTGCGCATTTGCTTCCTGCATTATCTCGAAACTGGAGACTGAACTTTGGTATCCCCCGAACAGTTGTGACGCTTGGTGCGTTTCTGCGTCTGGGGGCACTGATACACCCTAAGCTCACCAATTATCGGAAACAGGAATTCTGACCGACCTTCTCATCTACTCCTTGATCATCCCGGTCATCCCGTACCAACTTGAAGCCCTTGGATATGATGGGATTAGCGCCAAAATATCCTGGCTTTTGGTGGCATCTGTGCGTCTCCCTATTTCCTTGAACTTCTCATCCCTAATTCGTTTTGGCTAGTCTGGGGCATTGGTTTTATCGACACCGCCGATAGCTCACTACTCCGAGGTCTATCGTAACCGCAGGATCCCCCTTATCGCCGGCCTTGTCGCTTTAATCGGCGCACAAATTATGTTCATGGAAGCTCCCGCCTATTGGGTCATGATACTTGCTCGCTTCCTACAGGGGGTAAGCTCTACGGTGATCTGGACCGTCGGCTTGGCACTCCTGTACGTTTGGTCCTCTCAGTGGTATTCGTCTTGACTCGAGAATATGACTGACCGGTGGCCGTGTTATGTAGGTGTGATACCACCCCCGAACAACACCTTGGGCGCCAGCTTGGGATCGCTTCCATGGGCCTTACAATTGGTAATCTGGTCGGGCCTCCTGTTGCCGGAGCGCTGTACAAGCGTTGGGGTTTCAGAGCCCCATTCATATTCGGCATCATCGTTACTAGTATCGACTTCATCGCTCGGCTACTCCTCATTGAGCGACACGAGGCCATGAGGTGGGGTGTAGATCCGATGAAAATTGCTGCTAGTGGCAAGAAGAGGGACCCCGAGGTTGCATCCAGAGCCACAACCGTGGAGGGGGTGGGGGGGCCTTCGGCACCGGTGCCCCAATCCGCCATTCTGGAGCTGACTATCTACTCTGCCATCGAAGGTGAAGGACATGTCAAGGTCGAAGTCGAAGAGAAAGCGAGGGAAGGTGACCAAATAGAGGAACAGCCGCAAGGACCGAAAAATTCTCACACCGCCTTACTCCCGCACACCATTCTTTTCGAGCTGATGAAATCCTCTCGCGCGGCGGTCTGCATTATCCTGACGCTTATTTGGGGGTCAGAATGGGTCGGCCAAGAACCTGCGATCGTCCTCCACCTCAACAGAGTTTGGGGTTTGAACCCTCAGGGGGCCGGTATCGCATTCATAGCCGCTGTTGTTCCCAACGTATTCTGTGAGTCTGGCTCCTCTTCTCTCTTTCTCACCTCTGTGATGTGTCCTGACTACGCGGGCTGCAGCTGACATTATTTCCGGTTGGTTGGGCGACAAGTATGGTCCAGCTCCGATCGCTTGTGCCACGCTGTTGCTTTCCTTGCCTTGGTATGGGTTGGTTACCATCGAGGACTCTCTCACCATGTTCCTGGCTTTCTTCGCTCTTGAGGGTGAGCAGAGACCTAACTCTTTAGTGTGATCTTTTCCACTGACCGACATGGATCCGCTAGCATTCTTTGCGTCGGGTCTGATTCCGCCAATCATGCTGGAACTTTCATCTGTCAGCAGAAGTATCGAAGGCGTCGGATGTATATATTTATCCCCGACGTGCCGTTCAATCATGGAGCTAACGTGTTTATAAAGATGCTCACGTTTATGGGGCCTTCAACCTGGCGTTTGGAATCGGAACGACAGGTTAGTGGGGCACCCAGGAACGTGAATCCGAAATTTACTCGTTCGTTGCTCCAGTCGGACCCATCGTAACTGGACAGGTGACAAATGTTTCGTAGAATCTGCGTTCTCGGTACTGATGTGTCTTGGTTGTAGATGTATGATTACGTTAAGAGGGGCTGGTTCGCTATCTCATTCAGGGCGATGGGGTTCATGTCGGTGGGATTTGTCCTCGCCCTATTCATGCTTGGAGAACGGCCTCTGGGTCTTCGACTCTTTAACCAAACCCCAGCGGAGCAAGCCCCAGAGGAACAAGCACCCAAGGGGTAAACGCCAATGAATGGACCAGTCGCCACCCCTCGGACTTAATCCCCAGTAAGAAGTCCATCGACTGGCACCAGCCGACAACGATTCAAGTCGGAAAAATCGACCCCGAGGGAATGGGCAGAAATCATTTGAATGGGTCCCGATATGTCTTTCGCGTGGTTGTATAGTTTCGATATGCCTTCAATATATTCCTGAGGTAACGCGCTTTCAGTGTGGTCGTGAAAAAAATCTAAGCCCCAATCCTATCGGTACGTCGCTGTCTGGTGAGATCTCTGTAAAACGAGAACTTCCCTTTCGTCAACCCGAAGGCGATGGCTGGCGCTGAGTGCTGGGCGGCTGGTCCGGGAATGACCATGGGAAAAACAGAAATCCTACGTAACACGTTGCCCTCCACTCTCGACCCGCCATGTGATGAGTTCGCGTGGCCAACGGCGCCACCCCTTTCAGAGGTCGCTCGTTACCAAGGACCTATCTAGCAAACCCTGAGGAACCTGGCCTTTGGGTTTTACCGACCCCGAACTTTTACCCATTCTACCTGCACAGTGATATGTAAGGATCTAATTTTCCGGCTTCCGAACACACGGGTTGCCAGCTACGGTCCAGTCAAGGCACTCTCACTTGTTCATTTTACCCGCCCCGTAGTTCCGCGATATAAAACTAACAAACAGCCTATGGCGGGGATATATTCAAACGATTCCGATTTGAAACCGGGAAGTGCACCGGTGATCGACCCCTCTTCTCCCAATGCTGACGACAACATCAATCCCGAGACTCGTACCCGAGTCAATGGCGAGACCGGGGTCATCCCTCCTGTCGATCCCACCATCAATCCTACCAACGTGAATCTTGGTACCGAAATAGGTACCAGCACCAGCTCCGATTCCTACCCTGACGAAGGGGCGACCGAGGATCGGTTGTTATTTGATTTTGAAGGTTTCCTGGAGGGAGATACTTTAGGCGATATCTTTAGGATCACCCCAGGTTCTGCTTCTGAGGGTGCTAAATGGGAGATTACGAAGTTCAGTGAGGAGTGACCGCCAACGTCACCGTCCGAGTTCTCCTTCTCCGTAGTGATGGAAAGGATCCGAGGAGTGTGGTTATCCACCTTAGCACAATAAACCCGGAACTCAAAAGTGTGGTTATCAAGTGCGCTCCGCCTTTCGTGGCTGGGACGGGTCAGGGTCTACCCTTTGGAACGTACAGACAGGTGAGCGCTTGAGCACCGATCTACGTTCCCATCACGAATTTCCCCGTCCCCGCTATCGTTATCTGCACGCCGCTAGTAGATTCACCACCCATCCTCTCGTCCTATCTCAGAATGCTGACCTCAGAGGGACGGGCGTTAGGTCATCTAATACCGGGCCTTATCTCTCCTTGAGTCCACACCCAGCGTCACATCTGCAGAGGCCACGTACGGGGTTACGATCCCGAGGGTCCTCAAGTTCTTCAAGGACGAAAGAGTGCTGGTACTTCAAGACCTGTGGAAGTGGACGAAACCTCTCGAACCTTGGATGTACCCTCCTACTACCTCCACCGCGGAGTCTCCTTTTCTGGAGACGTGCGTTTCCGTTGGAATGAGGCTGGGGGGCGTCATTGCGAGCGTTCAAAATCCCAGGAATTGACGGATGACGGAAAACCGTGGCCCGAGAATCCTGATACCTATGATTACATCCGAGATGAAGTCTCGGCCAAGATCCTTCCTACTCTACGATCCTGGGTAAGCCCAGCGACGGGTACATCGGAAAGGGTCGCAAATATAATATCCCGGGATTTTGAACACACTCTCCTCGGCGCTCCTCACCTCTCATCCGCACCCTCTCCAAGTGTCCCGAAATTGATGTTCTCAACGGGAGACATATGGACTGGGTCGATCATTGTCGGCTCGTCTCCCGCCGCTTCCAATGTCTCTGGTGGCAAAACGGGGGTCGAAGTGGGACTCATTGACTGGGAGTTCGCGTCTCCCGCGAGGATTGAGCAGGACATGGCCCAGCTTAGTGCTTGGTTCTACCTCCTCTCGATGTCGTCAGCCTGGAGCTCAACTGAGCCCCGTTCCCACCAAAGGACGAGAAGGAGGTAAAGATGTGGCAGAAGGAGATGGTCGAAGTTGGGTGTTGGTATGTTTTAATGGCCGAAGAGTTTGAGGAGGTGGTGAGAAATGAGGGCATGTTGAAGAGGATGTATTGTATGGCATCCCCATCTCTGTGAAGTTTGTACTAGTTGGTCACTCACGAACTTGCGGGCAATGTTAACTGTATCTGAACTTGCATGATGGAGCCCGATTTTTCAGTTACAAAATAAGGTAGGGAAAAAATGGCATTTGCCCTTGTCTACAGAAGAAGGTCATGCTACGCAACTGATGTATCAACTCATTGGTCATATGGTCCCTGAAGCCTTCACTTGAAGGCAGGAGTGGGAACGCAGAAAAGGCGTGCTCATCGGCAAGTTGCTCATCTCGTCGGCCGAGGCTTCGGGGTAGACCACGCCAGTTGTCCGGACATGTTCCTGGTCTGCGGGCGGGAGGATCCTGACGTTTTAGCTGCTCGTCGTCCGGGAGAGCGCCACATGAAATTGTCCATGAGAGAAGGTCGGGGGCTCGGAGGTTAACCAAATGCCAGACGCAGTGGGAATTGGTAACGCCCCAGTTCGAAGGAAAAGTTCGCGTCGGCGAGGGCGTGATGCGGGGAATAAACTCGGTTTCAAAGCTCACCAGACCAGTTATTTAACGACAGCGATACAACGGCTCCAGTATCTGGCTAATTTGTCAGGATAGGATCCGAGCATGCTTATCAGTGGGCAAGACCCGCTCGGCGATCTCCTATTCCTCTCTCGAGAGCCATCGTTCAGCATTCAGGTCTTTCGCGTCTTACCTATAGCTACACACCTTAGCCATACGCTCACAACTTGTACCAAGGTCCTGAGAAGCCTACTATGGGCGTGAGCGGCCACCCAAGGCAGTGACTTTGGACGGGCGTACAAAGCACTCGAGCACGGAGAAACTGCAAAAAATGCTCTTTGTTGGCCGAACCCTCTATTGTTTCCAACGCGATGAAGCCGTCTGGAAAAGTGCCAGAAGGATGGAATGGCGCTTCCCTCGGAGAATTGCGCACTGCAAAACGGAACGGCCACCAACAACTGGCCATCCATGATTGAACAGTCTTGTTGTCCACTACACTTTCATCAGTGAAGATAGATAAACCGGGATCACCGAGCTGAACAGATTTTAACTCTTGAGACGTCCGAAGTTTTTTCATTGCACTCCGCGGTGCTGCGTGGCAACGGCTTTTTCGAAATTTGCGTGCGCGGGGGCGGAGGTTAAATGTAAATCTTAACGAATTCAGTAGACGCCCGATCTTGGCCCCTGCACGAAAATTTGTTAAACATCCGGGGTCGGGGGCAAGCTCTTCCAACTGTTGGATAAGTTCTCGCGACTGGTAGGAAACAAAACTTTCCAACAACTCCCGGATCTTTTACCAACTTTACCTGCACAGTGGGTGTCACACGGTGGGGATTACGATACGGGGCGCCTGGGCCTGAGCCCTCGCGCTCGACATTCAACTCCCCCGCACCGATGCATCTCGCCCTTGCACCGCCATAGTCGACACATCCCCTCTCAATTTCAGGGGGAAACAATGGGAACAGTCGCTGAGACCTTCAGAGTCTCCCTTGGCTTTGCTCACCATGTTGTTGATCTCTATCGGAGGTATGGGCAGGTCACAAACCCATATACTACACTCCGCTGTGGACGTTGCATTCTAACTGCCGCGGATGGGGGCTAGTCACCATGGACTCCCTCGTGGAGGCACGGCCTTCAAGCTACTTGGACGGAATCCAGCGGGCTCCCCGTTTCGCTCACGGCAACTCAACAAGTCCCAAGAAAACTGACTTTTACCAACAGACCCCGAAAGTTTTACCTATTTTACTCCCGCAATGACCTGTCGATATGCCAAGCATGGGAACCGCCATACACCTGTCATTAGAAAACTGGTCTGCAGTACGTGTTCATGCAGTATTGCAAACCGCAAAACTACCAAACCCGCTAATCTCGGCGCGATCCGCATAGTTCAATGTGAAAGGAATCTCGGAGCGCCAGAGGCGTAATTGTGCGGAAAGGTGGAGTGCCCGTGGCTATCATCTCTAACTTGTACTATCATCCGCCACCGTCAACATAAATACCATGGGGAGTCTCGGTTTTACCTCAGGAATTCCCCACTCATGGACACCGACCGGCTCCTCGAGATCGCCCGGGGATACTTCGAACACGAGTACGCTCCCCGTGTTGGCGGAGCATCTCTCCTGGCCGGAGCTGTGGTCTGGTTCTATGCAACCGATATAAATCGGGTGATCAAGGTCAGTCGAGCCCCTCAACGGCGGAGCTGCTTCCGTTCTGACCTGTGCTTCCAGCATACTGCCTACCGCGCTGGTTACCAGCGAAAGTCTGGCAAAGCGTCCATTCCTGGCCCATTAGAAGACACTCGTATCACACGATTCATAGATGGGTACGTGTCCAACCTCACCACCGTGCTGTCCCACAAACGCTCCTAACGGTCGTTCGCTTCAAGTCCCCGCATGGTTACCGAATACCGTCAAAAGTTCGGTCCCTTGTATCGAGTGTTCTGTGGTGACATCCCTGAAATGTGAGTGGCTCGCCAAGTCCTCTGAAGGTTCCACTTAAGCCATAAACCCCAGAGTCCTGACCGACCCTGATGACATTCGTGCATATTACCACGGTGATGCCATGAACCATCCCAAAAACCCCAACACTGGCTTTGGAGAGTACCTGGGCAGAGTCCTCGGCCACTGCACTGGTGTGAAACACAACGAAGATTGGCGTCGTCTCCGGGCCCACATCGACCCACACTTTGCCGCACCGAAAATCTCCGAGCTCCTCCCCACCATGATCAGTGACACTGACGAATGGCTCGAATCCTTGCCTCATCTCCCCCATGTCTTCAGGAACGAGAAGGACAACAAGCTCGTTATCAAAGCTGAGGAACTCGTCTTCGTCCTTCCCTTCAAGATGATCGCACGACGAGTTTTCGGTGACCTCGTCGACGACAAGCTCATCGACGAACTTCTCCACCTCAACATTGTTCATGAACGGGTTATCAACCACGCCTTCTTCGGGAAGTTTGAACAGTGGAGGATTTTCAAGTACCTCCCTTTCCAGGCCAATAGGGACGTCGACGGATTTGAACGTGACTGGGCTGCTCTCCTGGAGAGGACGAGTCTCGAAGCCGAGAGGAGGGGCATCACCACCACCGTTGGTGAACTGTACAAAAATATGAAGGGAGGACATCTGACCCCCCTCGAGTTTGCTCATTCCATCGACGAGATCCTGTTCACCAATATGGGTGAGCGTCGCATTGTCACCCATCTCACCACCGTGTTTAACTCCACTTCCCAGATGTGACAACGACCTCGATCTCATGGGTGATCGCTCAGGTCGCCATGAACCCACCGGCCATGGCCCGACTGCACAAAGAGATCGACGCTGCCCTATCGGACGAATCCCTCGGATCCAACCGTCAGGATCGGGCTGACACATATATCCGCAAGACCGACACCTTCCTGCACTACTGCAACCTCGAATCAGGCCGTCTGCGTCCGGTGCTGTTCTACTCCTTCCCGGAATTGACCGCCGAGCCTAAGATCATCCACGGATACTACATTCCACCCAAGACTTCCGTCCTCGTCGACGCCTATACGCTCAACCGCGATGCACCCGTTTGGGGTGCCGACGGACACGTCTTCCGACCTGATCGTTTTAGCGAGCTTCTCCTGACTCAATACCGTTACTCGTATTGGAGGTTCGGGCTTGGTCCTAGGAAATGCCTGGGTATCCACTTTGGTGACAAGATCATCAAGTCCGCAGTGATGGGCATTATGGAGAAATACAGCGTAGAGGTGGTGAATAATCATTTGGAGGAGGACCCCAAAAAGTTTGCACACGCTCCGGCCGGAACGATGCTCTTTACCCCCAGGCAGGGTAAAATCTAACTAACCTTGCCCATTCTACCCCCACGTATTCTTATTTCATGCACCCGGAACCTTCTGAATTGTCTTCGTCACGTATTGTCATTCCCCACTTTGTATTAATATCCTACGCTTACATCCAAATTCACGATCTCGAGGCCTCACAGGCTTCGCTGTAACAGAGTCGATGTAATTACTCAAGGATTTTGCCTGATTCCGAACAGCCACTGCATGCTCTGGAACGCAGCCTAGTGGAACAGAGAGGGATTAGTCTCCCTCGAGCGGCGGGAACAGGACTGAAGAAACCTCACTTTGGGAACGAATTGTGGAACCATATGACCGCTGAGCGCGACCTCGTAATACCCGAGCTTTCGTTCGTTCTGAACGGTACCCATAGCACCCATGTCCTCGACGATGAGGCTGTCCGCTTTCGGCGCGTTCTGGAATCCTTGCTTGCCGCCCCCTTTAAGGTCGCGAGTTCAGCAAAAACCTGCGTAAGGAAACCAACGTAGAAACTTACAAGTCATGCTGCGGCGGAGGAACAAAGAGAAGGGTCGGTTTCAGGAACATACGGTGTTCGTATTGCATTGTACTCACTTCTGGAATACGACCCTAGCCCCTTCGGCGATCAATACGTAGTCACCTAGACCATGAATAATAACGCTCCGGTTGCTCTTCTCGATGACGCCCGGAAGCACGGTGAACGCAGGTGGCAAACTGGTATCCCCATTGGGGAAGACGTCGATATCAGAGCACTGGGACCAGGTCTGGTTTACAGGAGCATGGATAGCTTTCTTTACATCTTCACGGTCGAAATATATCGGGGACTGCGCCTCGGGGAAGGAACCCCTGGAAAAAAAATCATATCAGCCAACGCGCCCTGGGGAACATACCACAACACATTACGGGAAACCCAGGACATCCCAGAGAACGGGATACTACCAGCGAATCAGTCACTTGCATGGAAAAGTCGGAGCCGTGATGTACTAACCGTGTCGAAGATCCTGTAAATGTTGAACGCAGGATTTACCCAAAGGGCAGCCTCGAAGATCTCCGTCCAGAGATCACATCCCGGGTCGGCCTCCGTGCTCTTTCCAGGCAGAGGGAGTAACCCTGCAGGCGGGTACTTTACATATTTATTCATATACCCAGCATATTTGCACTCCTTGTTCTTCTTGTCGAGGTAGGTCAAGAACGTTTGGCTGTTGGAGAGCGGCTCAAGATCAAATGTTAAGGTCTCAGGGGAGTCAACACGCACTTGAACGAAAAGACGTGTTCGTATTTGTGAACGAAGTCGACGGCAGGGACCTGGCCTTGAACGACATCCCACCCAAGCACAGCTAGAAGAAACAAAGCTGAAATGTGCGGCAGGGTGCTCGGGGTGGAGTGGTCACTTACGGTCGGCAATCCAGATTCCTTGCAGCGACAAATCAAGAGGTGCCTTCTTTTTGTAAATATAATCAGCGATGTCTATGAAAGGTCAGCACACAGTTTGAACACACATAGGACGAAACTGCGGCTGCTCACATGGGACGTACATCCCAGCATACTGTGTGACACCCAGATCCGAATGGTACTCAGTACCCACAACCTGGTAAAAAATGGCTCCAAACGTACACTTTCTCCACTTAGATATGTCTGCTTTCCCTTCAATTCCGGGAAAACCTCCAAGAACTGCTGCAAGAACCCGACAAACTGCGCGGCCAAATCATCTTCGTTCCTGATATTCGGTATCCCCTGAGAGTACCCCGTCCCAACGGGTTGTTCGATATACAACATGCTGGACAGGTTGGTCCAACTGTACTCGTTCACAGTGGGCTTGTATTGGCCCCAAGACCAGGAGAAAGGCTATGAAGAAGAAAAAACGCGTAAATTTCGATCTTTAGGCACGTTCACTCGCTTGTTTCAGGAAACGGCATTTCGTACCCCATGTTCCTGAAGTAATCCTTTCATCGAAGAGCATCCGGGGCCTCCATTCGTCCAAATCGTCAACGAATCGGTTGCCCCCGTCGGTCCAGGCGGGAAGAACCAAAAGAACAGCTACGAAGACGCTTCAGCGTCTGCGCGTAAAATCATTGAGAAGAACCGCCCGAGAAGCATTTACCTTTCGCGTCTCGTTCTCGTCCCCACTGATAGGCAACAACCCCGCCCAGCTGGGACCAACATCCCAATCGACCTCCGGAATCGTCGTACCATCAACATAAAACGCTACCCCACGGTCAACACGCGACCCAGCATCTCGTGGTACGAACTTCGCGCGCGCGACACTCACCAGACGCAGCGGGATTCGAAAACGTAAAATTCTTCACGCCCGTACCATTATCAGCGAGCGACACTGCGAGCCTGTTCTCACTGAGCCTATTCACGGCTTCCCGTTGAAGGGTCTGGATGTGGTTCCAGTCGGTTCGCCTTGCGGAGACGGTTCCGATCGCCGTGCAAGCGAGCGCCGAGAGGAAATGAGAAAGGAGCACCATGGGTCTGAGCTCGATGCGAGAGCTAGGCTATAAGACCGAACTGGTGGCCTGGGAGAGGTCGGGGGGGAACAGCAGGACTGCGTAGGGAGAACTGACGCTCCCGTGTCCAGCATATTCCTACCTGGAGTCTATATACGGGCGTGGCTTCTGCGGGAATCAAGAACCGCCGTCTTCGAGACAAGCACATGGCACCATTAGAAGCAGCCAGTGCCGCCCCGTGCTGAGCGGTCTCACGACCCACCCACCTGTCATTAATTGTGGCTAATTTTGCTGAGGGCGCTCAAACCTGAAGTGGCCCCAGAATAGCATTGCGCATTGAGTAATCCGAAGCACCCTCACTCCCGTTAGAGACACAAGCGTGTGGTAAGTTCACACGAGGCATCTGTATATGCTCACCTGCTACGGACATCATCGTCAAAAACGGTGTTGGAGACCAGAAACGATTACGCGAAGAACTCCCGGACGATGTCATCGTCCTCTGCGTTCCACGTTCCACTTTCGGATTTCAAACGCTTACAGACAACCCCCACTCGTATCCCAAAAAACCGGAATCCTCGCGTCCATTGCAGGGGATGGTCCAGCCTTCCCCACTGACTTCGGGTCGAACCTGAAGGATTTTCCGCTTGATTTTTTACCTCACCCTGTTAATCAGCCTCGGTGCGTCGCCATCAAGCGACGAATTAAAAAAGCGGCCCGGGATTCATACTCAGCCACAGATATAGGAGCCAAAGTTGGAAACAGGTTCAAAGACGTTGACCTTCTAGAAAAACTCCAAGGACTACCGGAAAACTTCGAGCTCCAAGGGGACGAGAATGGCGTTTGTATACTCAGTCAATCGAGGAAAGCTGATTATCATGCAAGCACCGCGTATACGTATTTGATCTGAGCACTTTACTTCCGATAGTTCCAATGCAAACGACATATAATTGTGGGGTGGAAAAGGGCTACGAGAAAGAAACCTAACTACATGGATGAATTATCTTCTACAACGATGTCAAAAACAACGGCTGTCAGGTGGGTGGGGTCGAGACTCAAACCCTCTAATCGACGTCCATCTCCGAGGGGCCTTTGGATTCCTCCTTCTGGGGTGGGGGGTTGGGAGTCTGCGTTCCGCTCTTCGGGGTGTCCGTCCCCGAGTTGGGAACAGCAACCTTGGGCTTGGGCTTAGCCAAAAGCGGATGACAGAAGTAAATGATCTCATCCTTCTTCTTCAAGATCTCCGCGCTCGTCAAGACCGGATCCACATTCTTCGGCCTCTCGGACTGCCTCGCGATCTGGTCTTCCAACCACTTCTGAACGGTGGCTGCCTTCTCCACGACTGCTTGCTTGTCCTTCTCGTCGATGTGGCTGTATTTCTCGTCTCCCGACGTAGCGTCTGACATGTACCTGTTGATCGTCTCCCGTAGTTGCGAGACAGAGCGTGACCTCTCCTCCGACTCCTTCCAGCGGTTCGTGATGGGATCGCCCAGGGCTTTGAGCCCATCCAGCTTGCCAACGTATGCAGACTTGGTAGCATCCTCGCCTTCGTCGCTGTATAGCCAATCCTCCGCCTCTTGTAGTGCGACAAGTAACTGCTCCTTTTCTGCGGATTGCACGAAGGAAGCGTAGCGGTCGTCGAGTTTTCCCCGCGTATCGTAAACGTACTCCTCAAGGGCATTCTTGCGGTCCTACAAACAAAATACAACATCAGATTTTCCTCCGTGTTTTCGCCCTGTATGAAACTTACCTCCGTATCCACAACAAGCTTATCAGCAGCGTGCATCTCAGCCTCCTGCTCCCTCAAAACCTCGACGACGGACTTATCCAAGCCTGTGGACCCCCAGACGAAGGGAACATCCGTCTTCTTCACGACCTTCTTCTTCCTTGGGGCAGCCTCGGGCTCGCCGTCAACCGCCATCGGTGTCTCCTCCCTCTCCTCGATTTCCTCCGTGTATGCAGCCTCAAACGACAGAAGGCCGTGCTGATTCAGCCTCGTCTTGACTTTGACACACGAAAGGTCGCCCTTGGGGTCAGGTCCTACAGATTTCGCCGTGAACTTGGCAATCCATGGGTTGATCCCACCAGGGAGGCCCGATGGTTCAGTATAGCTGGCCTGGATCTCGAATGGCTTGTTGCGGTAGAAGGTCAATACTTTCGTGGAGGGTATGCTGTTGCCCTTGGGGAATACAACTAGTTCCGTGTCCTCATCCGGATCCTCAGGCGCCCTCTCCCATTCGACCTTGATTGGGTATGGTTGAATGTCGTGGATAGCGAAATCGCGGACACGGAAAACTGGCGAGAGCATAGCACACGCGAAGGCAGCACCGCGGGCGATGGCTTCATCCTGGTTGAGGGTGGTCGAAAGTACCTTTCCGGGGAAGATCGATTGGATCTTGGCGCGAACAGCGGGGATACGAGTGCATCCACCAACTAGTTCGACCGCATCGATTTGTTCGAGGCTGAGACCAGCATCCTGGAGAGCCTGCGCGAGGGGAGCGGGTATACGTTCAAGCACACTGGCGATAAGGGTCTCGTACTGCTCTCTGTTCATGTTCGAGGAAGCGTCGATATCGTTCATGATCGACTCCACATTTAACGGTGCCTCGGTGTTGGCGGAGAGTATCTTCTTGACCTTGTCGCATCCAGCGGTAAGTCGGAAGGTGGCCTTGGGGTTGGACAGGACGTCGATCTTATATTTTGTTTTGAATTGCTCCGCGAAGTGGTTGACAAGGGCCCGATCAATGTAACGACCGCCGACCTTAGTGTCGAACGCGGTGGATTTCACAGTCAGCTGACCCTTGGAGAAGGCAACCACTGCAGTGGACAAACTCGAGTGGCCAACATCGACGAAGACCACATGCTTCGGGTCATCAGCTTCCGGGAGGTCGGATTTCGTGATTCCGTAGCCGAGAGCGGTAGCGGTAGTGTCGTTGATGAGACGAAGGACATTCAAGCCAGCAATGCTGGCGGCGTCAATGATAGCCCTTCGTTGGATATCGGTGTACCAGACGGGGACGGCCAAAACGATGTCGGTGATGCCGACTTTGAGCTCGTTAGAAGTGATGTCCCGAAGTTTCCCCAAGTAAGCACCGACGAGCTGGGTGGCGGAGAATCTTTGGGTCTGGCCGAGGTATTTAACCTCAACGCCGACGGTTCCGTTGACATCGATCAAAGTCGCGTTCATGAAGGACTTTTCGACATCCTGGACGTCGGGGTCAGAGACAGTTCGACCGATCAATCGTTTGAGGCTGCCAATCGTGTTACGGAAGTTGGAGGTCTCCTGGGTTTTGGCAGGTTCACCAATCGCTCGCTGTTTGGGACCGAACGCGACGAGTGACCTAATAGGAACGCGAGGAGATTTGATTAGATCGTCCGTAATGCGGGGATATGTAGCAAAATTCAAACGGGTGGAGGGGGTACGCACGGTGTTTGGCGATTCGAGACTTCGTTGGTGATAATGTCGATACCGCGATGCCTGGCCACGCCGATCTAGAGAGGGCAGGCAAAAGTTAACGATAGTAATCGGGTAAAGTGTGACGGAGGCGAGGTACCTTTGAGTGGAGAGAGCCAAAATCGATGCCAACGACAGCCATTGTCTAAGGATTAGGAGCGGTGGATGAGGGTAGATGATGGTAAGGTATGAAGATCGTCAAGGGGCGGTGATTTTTGTGTTGCGATCGCGGTCGAGTTTTTTTACCACTCGGCGGCTGAGCACCCCATCCGGATCGGGTATGTGTTGGAATCATCCAGAAAATTCCAGACGCGAGTTATATTTGCCAAGAAAGTAATACTACACTGCAAGGCTAAACGGAAGCATATGGTGTCCTAACGGCGCGAGTCTACAAAGCGACCTTCTGGTCCTTGGTGTATTCGGGCGGAGCAGCGATAAGCAAAACTTCGGTCTCCTCCTCGTCCGCATCGTCCTCGCCGGGTTGGGCAGGACCGCGGAACATGCGGTAGGTGACCACGATCAAGACGTAGACCATGCGCAAAACGACGCCGATACCGCATCCTAAACCACGGTCCTCACTCAGTCACGAAACACTCTTGTCAATAGGGGAGCCGCTTACCGAGAACGAAGGCGACGGCTCTGCCTTCCCACGGTCCCAACATCATGAGAGCGTGCGACAACCTCTTAACGAACGAGGCGTCCCGGAAGCGGTGGTGACCGTGGTGGGAGTGGCGATGAACTGGCTGGGCGCTCACGTTCTCCAAATATTCCACCGGAATAGGCGGGAAGGGCATGATGTGCATCTCCCCGTCGTTGGAAACAGCAGGAAGAGGCATGGTGGCCATGCTTTCAACGGGGACTAGTTTTGCATGATCATGTGCGTGGTGATGCTTGACGGCGGGATCGGCTTCGATTTGTTTGAAACCAAACAACTTCCTGAAACGGTTCGAGATGTCCATCGCGGTGCCGCTCATGGAGTGGCACGGACGACGGCGACCCTCGGCGGGAGGGTAGACTTGGATCCGATACAAGCCATCTTCGTTGCGGGTGGAAGGAGCGGGAGGACTGTCGAAGAACTTGCCGGCAGGACCGATTTGATTAGTTGAGGAGACTAGGGTAACACGGAGAGGTATCGCATTCACGCCGGCTGTTGGGGATTTTTGTGAGCGTCGAAAATGCAAGAGAAAAGACAACAAACCTAAGCCAGCACCAGCAAATGCGAGCACCAAGGGGTACAATTTCATGTTTCGAGAGGTGGTGGTCAACGAGAGAGGAGGTGACTCTGCTCAGATCCTACGAGCCACTTTGGGCCGTGGCTGAGTTGATTACCTCAGCACCTTCCTTATCTGGCCATGCTGCCGTCAACACCCTGAGCCCTCTGGTTGCTGCTCAGCCCACACGGTCCGGCGCACGCTCGACGCAGATTTGCACCCCCAACAAATCTGCGCCAAAAGGTTTTTCTCTTTCTTGGGTTCTGGTTATTTGGCTTGTGCTGACGCGGCACAGAACCTGATGGCGCATTACCACCAAAGGCAGGGTTACAGAAACAACCATTGGCAAAAATTCAACAACCGCGAACGTACTCTCACCCAGGACTCCTCGGCTTCCTCCCTTGCGTCCACTTCATCTGCACACCATCACCACCAGCCATCCAGACAGCACTCCCAGAACTGGTCAGAGTCCAACGGTACCTCGTTTCAACAACCATCACCAAAGATGGGGCAGGAGTTTCGACACACTCCCACCTCCAACCCATCTTCCGGCCAGAAAGACCTCGAAATTCTGGAGAAACTCAAGGTCTCCATCCTCAGCAATCAGCACGACTTCTTTCGTTCTGCCCCCCAACCAGCCGCACTGGCAAAGATCTACATGGGCAATACTTCTATGTCGCCTGTACCTCCCCATCCTGAACAAATCCCTACTGCCCAGGACACGCCTCGGAAAGTCTCCGTCAGCGACAATCAACGGAGAGGGCGTGCTTCATCTATAGACTCTTGGGATTCTCGAAAACAGGTACGACTACCCCAAAACGTGTTGCTCTTTGGAGTTCACCCCTGAGTTTTTCCTGCAGAATGGGTATCACCACGTTCAATCGGAGCGTTATGACCCTGCTTCCAATGGCCCCACTGATACCAAACCGTATCGTTCACCCGGCAGCATTTCTCCTTCGAAATCGACCAATGACCTGCGCGATTCTCTTAAATCTTCTGCACCCTCTCGAGGATCTTCACATCGCGGCTCTTTTTCTCGTAGCTCCCTCCAACCGCCCCCCTCTGCTTCGATTAGAACTGATAACCAGGATCATGGCTCAACAACCCGGGCGAGATCCTTATCTAACGCTCGATCTCCAGCAGATTTCGGCGATGACCGTCAGCGCCCACAAAAGCCGTATTCAGAGGACAGACAACCTCGGACCGACGCCGACACAACTACGCGCCCCCAATCTCTCCAGCGCTCCACTACCCTCAGCGACTTTGAAAGGCCCTCTGATAAAGGCCCTTTCGATATGGGCAGAGAGCCTGGAGATGATCTTGAGGGCGGGAGCCCTGAGAGGGACAACAAACGAAACGATCGCTTTCACCGACGAGCTGATGAGCGGCCGCGGATTATTGACAACCGACGTAACCCGCCTGATCAACGTTACGGGGACAACAGTCGTCCGTATGATAATTCTCGTTCTGGTAGTCTTGCACCTACAATCGACCGACAAAGTGACGACCGCGCTTCCCGGTACTATGATGAACGGTCGACGGCTGCTCGTTCTGCGGATTACCAACAATCACCCGTTCAGGATGGTGGGGATGATCGACGAATGCCACCGCCACCCCCCTCTCCTATTGTGATTGACACTCGCCGTCCCCCTTCCGGACCGCCCTCGATCCATACTGAAAGAACCGGTAGAACCTCTGCCGGTGATTCTACGCCTTTGCTTCCCTCTGATGCTACTGCAGTTCGGAATGCTGTTGAGGATCGTACCGCGCGACAACCTACTATGAACACAAAAGATGAACGCAAGACCCTCGAAGAAAGGCTCAGTCGACAACCACCCCTATCACTACAAGATAGAATTAGCATGCCTGCAGGTTCCGACTCCCATTCGGCCTCGGAAACCCCCAGGTCGGCCCCTCCTTTGGAAGAACGACTTTCTCATCCACCGGATCGTGCCCGGGATGATCGTGGCAATAGATCGGGACCTACCTCTCCTACTCTTGCCCGCTCGTCAATCGGCTCTTTGAATCAGGATGATCGACATTCGTCCCCTGGAGGGTCACGGCCCACCCCCGACGAACGAGGTCGGTACCCCCCAACGTCAGAGCATGTGGATGACCGGAAACCCTCAGTTCGATCTTCTATGCCACCTCCCAATACTTCGGAGAACTCTCGTGCTCCTTCTCTCACCCGTGACGATTACGCGGGCAGGGGAACCGATACGCGGGATTACCGTCGTGGAGGTGCTGCTGGTAATACTACGAGAGAACCGAATGAGGTCCGAGGACCCAATAGGTTTGGAGGTGTCGATAGAATGGACCCGGACCGGTACGATGATCGAATACCTCGGGATCCATACGTGCGGAACCCCTCTGGGATACCTCCGGGTCCCGATGCTCGTGATCGCGAACGGGGAGTTTGGGATCGCCCGCGATGGCCAGAATCGTCGAGAAATGATCCCTACAATGACGATCCTCAATATCGACAGGGTGGTCCCGCTTCTTACCCTCACGGCCACGGTCGGTACCAGGATTATGGCGACAGGCCTTCTAGGTGGGAAGATAAAGATCGTCAGTGGGATCAAAATGGACCTTGGCCAGATAGGGACCGACGATATATCGAACGTGATTCTGCCCCTGCTTCTGGAACAGTAAGCGCCTGGGAGACTCGGGAGGAGCGCGAAGCGAGGGAACAGCGGGAGCGGAATGCAAGAGGGAGGCCGACATATCCTCCGCCCCCGCCTGGCCCAGACCGTGGGTATGACTCGAGAGCGTCTTTGGATTTCAAGATTTCACCACAGAGCTATTCTCCTGCTCCTATTGAAGGTCGATATCCTCCTGGACGGGATATGGACCCACCGGCAATATACTCTCAGCCACCTATTCCGGTTTCTTCTGGGCCAAACAACAGTGTCTCTAATACTGCGCCTGGGTATTCATCGAGGGTCAGACCCAGGAGCCCAAGCCCGATATCTATCACCAGGGACACCTCAAGGCCACCAATTAAAAGGCAGAGAGAAGACTTTACTCCTGGGCTCGGCGCTTCGAGTGACTATTATTCGGCCAATACTCCTGGGGAAGCGAACCCGAATGGCCCTATTGGGAGCGACGGCGACTACCCTCCACCACCGCTTTCGAGGATGCCTTCTGGACCTATGCCTTCTTCGTCTGTACCTCCTTCTGGCTATTATGGACATTCCTCCGGCGTGAACGTCAGCAGGGGTCTGAGAGACTACCATCAAGGACCAAGGGATGGGTACCCGCAAGGGCCACCACCCCCCTCGCAAGGATACGACCGCATGCCACCTCCGAGAGGTTACAACCAGAATCACCATCAGAAAGGAAACTATACACGAGACGATAGGAGGTATGGTGGCCCTCCCCCGCGGGGTTGATTGAGGGCTTGGTTTCCAGACCCGCTCGTCACGATTACCCACAGGTATGTTGTCTCAGCCGCTCCTTTCAATCTCATTTACCAAAACATTCACTGTCAACCCGGAAGAATTGAATCCTGACTTCCCCCAAGACCCTCGACAACTTTGACTTGAATCTCGCCTTCGACTCCCCTATTTCATGCTCTTTGTACGCCGATATTTCCGCCGCGTTTCATCTCTACCCTTCCCGCAATGCGAATACCCATCTGTTCTTGTATCCGTACTTATGTGCAGATCGTCAATATTCCCAAAGCGCTTTCCTAGTTACCAACTTCCGATTGCTTCATGTACGCCTTGCGCGAACACTATATAATATGATTTATGTGGTTTCTGAAACTGATTCTGTGCACGCGCAAAGCACTTGTTCACATTCGAGCGGCCTATCAATGATCTGGTGCTTGGGATGGATGGCACAGCACGAAACGTGTCCCAGACACGAGTACTGTTCGGAGCCTGAGACGTGCTGATCGACTGAACCGCGTGTCATTGTTAACCACCGTCACGGTCACTTCCTTCCCGTCTGAGGGACACGAGGGACCCCATGCCTCTGAACATTCCAGGGATTCTGGTTCCGTTTCATCTGTTGATCAACCCAAGGCTAGTGATTCCTGCGCTCTCGGTGAGAGGTGTGTATTGTGCCCGGCTGGCTATTTCCAAGTAAAATCCGCAATGTTGATGGTGACGGACCACTCCTGTCTTCTTCGCGTAGGATAGACATTCGCCAGCTGGACTTTGTCGCTCTTAAGGCTGCGGGGTACAGGGGGGCAGTCGTCGACAAGGATAATTGTCTGGTTCGTCTGTCTTCCGCTCTTCACATCCCTAGGAGCGAGCTTCTGAGGTTCTTCGGATCTTGGACACATTTTTAGACCTTGCCTCATCACGACGAACTCGTTCCCGAATTAACGGTGAGCACGGGTCATTCTTCTATGGGAATGGTGGATGTCTTACGCGGGATTCCGTTCTGTGTTTCGCGTACGATAATTGGGTCTGCCGTGAATTTCTAGGACGCGTGGCGAGAGTGCAGGCAAACGTTTGGCGAAGGGAACGTGTTGGTTGTCAGCAACTCCGCGGGGACACCTCACTATGATGCTGGAGGAATTCAGGTATGAATAGCGAAAAGCAAAAATGCCGCTTGCTGGTTTTATATCTGATTCTTTCCTCGAAACCCCTACGTCAGGCAGAATCGATCAGTCACTATCTCCGGGTTCCGGTCTTGAGGCACAACACTCCTAAACCAGGATACTCGTGCATTCAAGGCATCCGGAACTACTTTGGCTCTCTTCCTAGCCCCGTCAAGGATGATGAGTTAGTCGTCATTGGAGACCGGATATTCACTGATGTCGTGATGGCTAACCGGATGAAGCCTCGGGAGAGCGAGAGAGGTCCGCTGGCCATTTGGACATCCGGTGTATGGAAGAAGGAAGCTATGGGAATGAGGTGGATCGAGAAAAAGCTCGTCGAGGCTGTGACGAAGTACACCAATGGCGAAAATCAGTACACCACTCAGTTCCTAAAACCACGGGCACTGGAGAAGTCCCGCGAGGGAGGCTCGGCCCCACGACCCTACCCTCCGAGCGCTGATGTGTTCGAAGGGATCTGGAAGCACTTTGTGTGGAGGTCTTCGTGACGTATGTGCTATACTTACCTATCTTCATCAAGGTCCCATTCTATGCGACCACTGATCAACAGCCACTATCATCATTCAAATATTCATCCTCATCCCTCTGCTGCCCACTGGCGGATAGAACGCGTACAACCGCTGAGTTAGCGATTGAGTTCTTTGGTCGAGACCTCCGTGTACCCCAGGTTCTCCTGACGTCAGACATATGGGCCCTTTTATTACGGACTTCCCTTCCCCCGCTGCCTCGATCACGATCATGGACTATTCCAATGTCCCAAGGATACCGCCGAAGGGGTAGTCGTTGTAACCGAACTGCCTTAATGGTAACTCCCCGCTCGTCAATCTCTTCGTCGAGATTTCAAGTCGAGGCTTTGCTCTCGTTATTGGCGCTTATCTTCGCCGGCTCAACGTTCTTGACGGGTACGAAATATCTGCGGCGTCTTCTAAAACGCACTGTCATGCCGTTCCTTACCAACGCTACGGCTGATTATCACCACCGATTCATCATGTGCACCTCGCGCGCTACAAAACTTGCCGGATCTAGGGTTGTACCTCTGGAAAGTTCGAGACGAGTTCTCTCCTTTTCCCCCATCTCCCACGCGTGAAATTGCGTTGGGGTTGCTCTGTCAGCAACGCCCGTTCAGGACCTGAACGAAATCTCGAATCAATGTTCAGGAACTGGATGTTGCTAAGCTGACTAGATGAACACCGAGCTCCGGAACTGTTTGAGTACCCTGATCCACTGGTTCATACATATATCGGGACCGCCATCGTGATGAGAGACACTTTGTCCTCAATGTCTCCTTCTGTATTTGTGAAATTCGGTGGTTTGCTGGGGCCGCTAGGACGGACAAATCGAACATCGGCGATTTCTTTTCCAATGGACATTTGATCCCAACAGAAAAACAGCACACTTCTCTCACGCGCATGACGCCCGACACGTCGGTCACCTTACGTTGAGCAACTGGGCCGTTGCCTAGGGTCAATGCTGCCTGAAAACAACGAGTCCGAAAGTACCAGCTGACCTTGTACGACATACCAGTGTGATGACAGGGTGTTTCATTTGCCCTGGATTTTAATGACGCACGTCGATTAAGTACATATGCTGCACACGACCATCCCTCGTCATCACCAAGGTCTCCACAACGACGACGACGCCGCTGTCGCACGCCGCACGCCGCGCACGTTGCCGGTGCCAATGCCGCGTGTGACAAAGTGTTTGAGCTCTCCCCCACGACCTATGTGTGCGCGGGGGGGTTTGCGTCGCGTCCGCTTAATTTCCTTTTTTTTTTTTTTTTTTGGGGCGGGCATGCTTGATGCCTGTTGGGCTCTCCTCGCTGAGGATCCTGATCGTTTGGTGTAGACTAACGGTGTTGATTGGAACAACGGCGATGTATAAAAAAACGTTGGGGAACGGGGGCACGTCGCCCCTAGGCCTCATCCCGTTGTTGTGAACAAGCGTAAACTCGAAGGCGTTGCCCCAAAAAGCGAGGTTTTCTCATGAGTGTTTGGATGGGGACTCTCCATGAGGTCCGTAAAGGACTGAATGTTTTTTTTTTTCGGCTATGCGTAAATACGGAGGCACTATTTTCTGATTCCCGACCTAGTTCCGGTGGGCTGACTACGAAGGACTCGGATTGGAATGTGCAGCGAGGAGTAAGGGAAACGACCTTCCCCAACGGTGACCGGAACCTCTCCGCGTTGTTTGATTCCCTCGCCTCAGGATCAGTTCCGAGTGCGGAGCTTCCAATAAGTAACTTTGCGTTGTCACCTAGAGCGCCGAGTCGCGCTTCGGAAAACATTTCCGCCCACAAGGCCCCCCCTTGAAAAATTTTGCGGGTTTTGGGTATCTTGTTATTGGCCTTCGCGACTGTGGGTTGATGGTACGGTTAAAAAAAACTGGCCACTTGACCCCATTCTCCCGAGGTCGGCGACGGGCTGCGAAAATAAGTAAATAGAAGACGTCTCTTGGGAAGACAGTGGTCATGAGAACCGTAGCAGGTGTGCGAACGCGGACGGCCCGTTCCGCCGATCGATGGCATGTCCATGCGCGACTGATCATGGAAGGCGACGACAATGCGGCCAGTTGCCCGCCCCGCGCGGGACACGAAGGCAGGAGATCTCACGTGAAACCAGGGATTAGGCCGCACGTCCTGCGTAAATACCAGGAGCCAAGAGACGCGGTGTCCCTGAGAATCAGATGTCGGAGATGATTGTGCAGACAGATATGAGATCAAGAGCCGTGATAGGAGATGGAGAGCTGCTGTAGTCAATCATCTCCCTCTGCATGTGCTGCGGCAGATGATTTGCACCCGATAAGCAAGCAACGTTCGTTCGATGCGACCCGGGGGGCCGGCGAAGCCGTTGTCAAAGCAAAGAGTGCAGAAGCGCGGTCTCTGATCAACGCGCTGATTCCCGGTCTCGAGCGACGAGATTTGTCAGCCACGTCGAGTCAACGACTCTGGACGTCCGGACAGCGAAGGCGTGATGAGGGAGACCAGGAACTGCTAGGTTGTAGGGTGTTTGTTATTCACACACACACACACACACAGATGGTGATCTGGTGCTACGAGACGAAATCTTTTTGCGTTGGTATGCCGGATGCACTTGTTCAGAGCCCTTCCAACAATGGCTTGTTTTTATTGTTAGCTGATGGTAGCCCCGTTGGGCCTTGTTAATACAGTACGACGTCCCGCCTGACGCGAACCAATCTCGTCCAGTCGACCATTTGGTCTTAGCGTTTGCTTATAGCGTATCCTTTGTCATGGAATTTCCACATGACCACGAGCGAAAACGAAACCACGCGCGGGCACCCGTCCCAAAGTAATTCATCGATCTTAGCCGTCTCCGAAGGGAAGGTGGATGCGTCGATTGCTCAGATCTGATACAGGCAGGTGGTTCTCTTCTTTCTGGGAGAAGCTTCACGCTGCGTGAGGAGCTGGGAGTCCGGTACGACCTCGCGAGCATTTTCCCAACCCACACCGCGGCTGAAGTACTGACGCCGGAAATTTTCCTCGAATGTATTACGACTCGAGCGAGCGCGATGGACTGGCTGTATGGGCGGTTCCTCAGCATTTTATCTTCGCTGCTGACATGTGCCGCTGACATGTACGTACAGCTTCCATAATATTCGACGACTTTCTCTTCACGCCCAAGGTTTTGATCCCCCCCCGTTCAACGTGATCTTTATATATAGTTTGTACTGCGCAAACATCCGGTGAACCGGTGAGGTTCGGGTTGAAAGAAAGGCACGCACTAATTGACCTGGGTGGAGCGAGGTTAGGGTTCCTTCATACAATTTTTTTAATCAGCCTTGGGAACTCTGCCTCATTGAGTAGGACTGTATCTCGCTATCGGCCATCTTAACTCATTGCAGAAAATTTGTTATCTACCGGCCCCTAAAGAAAGTCAATCGGTTACATTTTATGAGTTGGAGACAGGGTGCGGGTTTGATTGCGAGGAGCAGTGGAAGCTCTTGCCCCACCTTCTACCCATTGACGATCGGGATTGCGGAAAGGGATCAGCACTTCAGCGGTAAACGGAACCAAACCGGACGAGCTTTTGCTAACGGTGAAAGACAAGAAGCGCGAGACCGAACCACCACGCTCCCATTGTGCTTCTCATTCATATGGAGAGGTTCGGTGCTCAGGGTGTGTATAGCGTTCGGACTACCTGATGACAGATGATGAAGAATCAGGCCACGCGTTGATTGACATATTATGTGGGGTAAGCCTCGAGGGTCGCATTGAACTGAGAACCTCGAATTCGCACCGGAGCAGTCGTCCAAAGTCAATGGCTTGCGTTAGACAGTGACTCGGGTACATAAGCGCATCAGGTAAGTGGCGGGTATTTGGAATTCGATAACCAGCTTTCCATTTATGAAGAGAGAGGCTGGTAACAATCGGGAGTGGTCAACTGGCGATCGAGGCGAAATTAGAATCCCGAATCTCGTGCTAGGTACTGACTGAATGAGTGGAACCACATCTGTCAACCATTATCGATCTGTCGCCCACCCTGTCATACGGGGTGTTCGAATACGTGTAACGGTGGTCCTTCGGGTAAGTGTGAGGGAGGGAGATTCGCTTCGAGACACCCGTTATCTGTGGAACGCCGGGGTGAGGAGCTGTGGCGGGATTTGTGCGATGGGTGGTCCGCCGAGGATGAATGGCGATAGAAGCGCATGGCACTCAATGTGACCATCCCTTGAGTTCATAGCCATGCCATCTATAGTAAGTGGCACTTCGGGTGCTCCAGAGTTGATACGAGCTCCAATCCGCTGATACGAACAAGGTCCAGGAGCTGACGTCGATGGAGATGCACCTCGGCGAGGGAGTATCGCGAGTGGGTTGGAAAGGCGGTCAAGGAGAGTAGCCGGGTCTCCATCCACAGAGCTTCGCCACATTAGCCAGGCAGGTACTCGCCACGACTTGCGGTGATGATGGTCGTGGAGAGTCGGGATGAACGCCACGCGGCGGAAAACCGGATGACGTGTGAGACACTCGATGGATCTTACTCATCATCCGTGGCCCGCGTAGGGGGGCATGGTCATAGTGTGCGTCACGGGTGGAACACGGCTATGTTTCATCTTGGGCGGGATTTAAAAAGGATTTGAGGGCCTGTGCTTTTCACGAGGACGAGCGGACGTGAGAGATCCGTGGCTGGCGTTTAATCGGTTCCGGGAGGTCTAGACCGGGTCCACGGGAATGCGCCGTTTCTGCCACATGAGCCCGCGGTCATTGTGGCGTCCATGAGAGATCATGAGGACGGGCTAGATGGTGGCTCTACGGGAACCGAGGATTATCCAATTGCTGCGCTTGGAAAGGGGGAGATTACAGACCCATCCCTGTGCTGGAGTCCCGGATATTCGCCCTGTGCTCACCCCAAGATATCGGGGGAGGGTCGCGGAGAGCCCAGGAGACCGACGCAGCACCCTCGGCGGGCTATTGCATTTTAGCTTTCCTGTTCCAGGCAGGTTCTGGATTATGAAATACATCAGCCGATCGATGCCTTCTCACGGAACTTGAGAGTCACGGGTAACACCGCATGTCACAAGGTCACGGACGGGGGTAATTAGGTAATATTCTTATATTCCTGGGAATTATCCGTCGACCTTGGCTACCGCCTCCTTTTCGTCCAGCACGACCACCACCGCGGCTCGCGCGTCGACGCCAGCACCACCCCCTGTAAACAGTGTAAGTATTTTCTGCGGCTGCCATCGCGGGCATCCCGAGGGCTGTGAATAAAGGCGCCTTCCCGACGCATACATTCACGAGGGAGGCCTCGTGCTGATTCGTGTAAGCACCTCGTTTTCTCTTTCTCCTTATGATTTGGCTGTCCTCGTACCGACCAATCACGCAGCCCATCCCTGCGCGCCTGCCGAATCGGTGTTTTTGCCACCCAAAGTCAGAAGAACACATTTAAACAGCATGTCCTCTCTCGTGCGGGCCGAGATGCATTCAAAACCAGATCGACCTAGCCTTAAATCCCCCTCTGGTTCCTCCCGTCTGCCCAAGCCCGCTGATACGCAACTAGCCCTTTGCAACTCCCGCTCGGTATTCTCGTCCCCTTCTCGGCGTCAGCGGAACTCCCCCTGCACCCTCTCTCTGCCACCCTCCCCCAAGGCTAAAGCCACCGCCTCGGCCAACAAGGAAACCCCGTCGACCCCTTCCAAAGTTCGCAAGTATTCGCCGTTAACGCCCTCTACGTCCGTGTCCTCGTTTGGAACTGGTTCATTTGCTTTTCCTACGCCACGCACTCCCCTTAAGAGGTCCGTTCTTTTCTCGTAATCCGTTTCATTGTTATATAACGGAGGCTAACGTCGCGTGTCCTCCGACCCCCTAGGTATATAACCCCCCTCCCCTCCCCCCCTTCGATCAAATCCCCCCAACGCTCCTCACCCACCCTAGCCATGTCTATCCAAGTACACCCCGCCATCATCCACTCTCCGTCAGCCATGTACCAGCCCTCTCCCTCGTACCCCGATTCCTCAAGTAATCTGAGAAGGTCTTTATATTCGTTGTCTCGCCCATCCTCACCTGTGACGAACATTCGTCCCCCTAGTCGTTCTGAGAAGATGCTTCGTGAGACACTACGTCGCGCAGAAGAACGCGACAAGGTCTATACCTCCCCATTCTTCCTTCCAACCCCACTCAAGGAAGACGACGACTCCGATTGCGACTGCGAAGACCTCGACGGTTTCATTGGTCATCCCGCCCCACCACGTTCCAGATTGACGAGGAACAACAGCTTCGATCAAAAGCGCAGCGTCTCTCCCACCCCCCAACGAGGGTCCGGCCGCCGAACCTCAGTCGCGTCGAGCAACGAGGACGTTCTGACGCCACACGATGCTGTATTGAGGAGGAGATTAGAGGGTGTTCTCTCTCAAGCAAGAGACCAGGATCGAGGAAAGTCGTACAGGAGTATCAGCCGCCCTCGCGCTTACACGCGTGAGTCAAGTGAGGAGTGGAATGTGCGTCCCCCATTTCTCTAGTTCCTTCCCATTCACTTATCTCTCGCGTTTCAGTCTCAGTCCTCCAGCCCCCTGCAAGTTTACTCCCCGGGACCCCAGTCACAGTCCTTAGGACCGCTAACTCCTCCACCTACACCCCCACAAGCCCCATCGATGCTCTCTCGTACAACATCGCAACCCGCAAACCATGGGCGGCGGCCGCCACGGACGCCGACATCACCATCCTTCGATGCTCGCACTGCTTCTGCTATGTGCCGTCGCATCGATGGGTATGTGAGTTTTGCCAATGTCGAGGGTCTTGGGTCACCCCCTGAGGAAGACATCGAATCCGTGGAAGCCGGACGACAACACGCCTGGCTGAAATGGCTGGGCCTGAAACAGGCAGCAGGTGTCGAAGGCGTAGCCCGTGCGTAGAGTTATTCTGACCTGTCGAACGATTCGCCGGTCGACATCGCTGCCTGCCCGGACCCTGCACAGCCACCTTGTTATTATCCACCGCACCCCCTCATGCATCCTTTGTAACATCACCCACCCATCGTCCTCCTGCTGTCCACCTTGCTCCTCTCGCCCTGCCGCATCCTCGCCTCCCATGCTCATAATCCCTGTATCGCTTATCTCTTCCCTTCCCGCCTGTCCATCTTTCATCAAGCTTATCATATTCGCCTCGGAAATTGAAAATGGGCTGACCAAGCCCGACGATCCCCCACACAACCCGATATGGATACCTATCTCAACTGCTTCGTGGCATACGTGAGGCAGGTGAAGGGGTTCATTCGGCTTGGATGTGACGGTTTCGCGGCCCGTCCTCACGTTACACGTCATCCTACTTTGATCATGCACTCTAACGGAACGTACGACTGGTCTTACGGACTCCACCCTTTAATCCGGCAACTTGGTTGCTATTTTTCACGCGTTTTTATGCCTTTTACGATACTTTCCATCACGACACTCGCCCACCGTCCGTTCCGTTAGGTGCTTCGCCAACCTTCACGCGCCCGCAGTTCCTAGTCCACCCATGTCACTCGGTTGTTGACGCACAGGGACCAATACGTGCACATCAGGTGTTTACGTGTCCCAACCGGCGTCCAATCTGGCAGAAGACACTGGTTGTTGTCGATCCAGGATCCTGTGGGGTTGGGTGTGGAAGTGCCGATCAGTGGTAGCGGCCGGGTTGTCCTTTGTAAAAACTATCTCTAGTCAGTTCTCTTTCCAGTCGAGGGTTGTGACAGAGACTGGACCCTTTTTATCCCCTTTCTTATGACGCCTTTTTTTATGGCTTCCGCTGGTACTTAGGTACGATGAACGGTCAGACCTAGCAGATTAGACCTGGATTAGTTCTCCTCTCTCTTTTCTCGCTGTGGATCACTTGTTTCCTCCCTTCAAGTTACGGATCCTCTAACTTTACGATTGTACGATTTTTCACCCCGGATAGATGGAACTCACTTAGCTCATAGATGATCAAATACACAAAAATCATGACAATATCCCACTTGAGTGACCCTCAGTCCGTTGCTCTCGCTTGGGCGACTCTCGTTTCTCGTGTGACCTGTTCCCACCTGGGATAGCTTGGAGAGTTCAGCGCCCATACAGGGATTGGCCGAGCGGAGCTGCGTGGGCACTCCCCCCTCTCATCAACGGGACACTCTGCATTTGGAAAATTACCCTTGGTTTGCCGGCCACCGATATGGCGCGATCCGTCGATTCAGGGCGGAAAGAGGTTTCGTTTGCGAGAAGGACCGCTCGGACCCTGGTTGGCTGCGGATTTCCAAGAGTGCTTTCTGTTTGCATCGAGTCCACGCTGTGTGTTCGGAGAACCTCGCCCGTACACCGTACATCACCCTCCTAAAGGACGAAAGGGAAGTTTTTGGGGTTCATCCGTATTCTGTCCCCTGTGCCCACCCAGATACCTTGACCTGTACAAAACGAGATATGAGAGGAAGGAGGGGGGTCCACTATCAGCCATCATATCTAGCTTGGATCTCCGACCACAGTCTGAGGCCTGTGGACCGAGGGCCCAGACCCCTTTCCCTTCTTCCCAAGGCTGTCCCCCCTTGAGTTGCGGGCAACGGCTCGAGGGGAGTGAATTGTGTGAAGGGCGACAATCATCGCGCTCCCTTATCGCTTATCCAGGGCTGTTTAGTCCTTTAGAGGTTACCGCTTCGTACGAGCGACCCAACCAATACAAGGGGCTTTTGAACTCAACACGAATGGCCTGGATCAGGCCCCTCCTTGGTAGGGATTCAATATTCAATATTCAGATGATTCATACCAAGTCGACGGCGCTATCTTTGGGGGTCATACATTGCATTGACGCCCGTCACGAGAGCCCAACTCCCTTACGGAACGTGCACACTCACGCAACCCACATGAGTCGCACCAAATCTAAGGATGGGTGACCGTGATGCAACAGCTGAGGAATCCAAGATCCGTTCGGCGAAATGAAAGACGAATGCGGGATCGCTCGCAGATGTGTGACCACGGTGATGGCCTGACCAAGCAATTCACTGGGTGGACTTTGGGACTGTATGGGTCGCTGCTGTAATTGCTGTAATCCCACGTATCCCGGTGACCAGCATGACCCTCTCTCCTGACCCAGGCTGGTACCCGAGGGGGGCATAGTTCGGGTACGTTCGAAATGATGTAACTGTACACATGTTACATACTGCCCACTCGTATTGCAGAATTTGGGGTCTCCATAACTCCATCATCATCGCGGGAACCGAGCTGACAATGATACAAAAAGAGGGGGGGAACGAACATCATCTGGTCCAGCTCTCGACCACCCTCGGTAAGCGCCGCGCAACAACTCTCACCTGCTGAGGTCCTTCTTTCAACGGGACGAACGGATAAGGACCGGCTCTGACGGGCATATACGCATAATTTTCCAACATTACGGTAACAAAAATTCCAGGTTACATAGGGGTGGGTAATGTCTAGAGATCTAAGCTTGTGGACGTACGAACCAGAATTCACGTGTTTGCAACCGTCATTCATCTCTATGGTCCGCACCATTTCCTGGCACTCTGGAACATCCGGAACCAGGGCCCAGCTGCACCCCATTCATCCTTCAACTCTGCGGGGTACCAACTGTTCGCTTCTAGCGTCGTGACACGTTCGGGATGGGGCATAATGGCTACAATGCGACCGTCAGGTGTCTGAACTCCGGCGACCCCACCGAGACTTCCGTTCGGGTTGAGCGGGTAGAATTCTGTTGGAATGCCACTAGAGTCAACGTAACGCATTGGGATGAGACCCGAGGCCAAAGCTTTCCCCCTTGTCTCGTCATCCTCGAACACAGCCCTACCCTCCCCGTGTGCGATGGCGATCGGGAGTTTCGAGCCTGCCATTTCCCTGAAGAAAACCGACGTTCCTGTGACCTCCGAGGCGACGACCTCGACCACAGATACCCTGGCCTCGAACCGACCGGATTTATTGAGTTTGAATTCCGGCCAATCCTCGGCGCCAGGGATTATTTCCTTTAGGTGGCTGAGGAATTGACACCCGTTGCACACGCCGAGGGTGAAGGAGTCTTCTCGGGAGAAAAATCGGGAAAACTCTCCCCGGGCAGTATCATTCAACACGACTGTGCTCGCCCACCCGTTGCCCGCCCCCAAGACATCTCCGTAAGAGAACCCGCCGCACGCAGCAAGCCCCTTGAAATCCGCCAAGCTGACTTGACCGCCGAGAATGTCGGTCATGTGGACGTCGATGGCCAAGAATCCCGCTTGGGTAAATGACCACGCCATCTCTACGTGACCGTTCACCCCTTGCTCCCGGAGGATCGCCACCTTGGGTCGCACGGTCACCGCCCGTGATGGTTCTGGCCTGAATGAGAGGTTGTAGAAGAGGCCGTTGTGCGAATTGTCCTTGATAAGGCTAAATTCTTGTTGAGCTGAAACAGGATCGTCGCGTAAAAATTGCATTTTATAAGACGTTTCCGCCCAAGCGACCTGGAGATCGGCGCGAGTGCTTGAGAAGATCGTGGAAGAACCGCTATTCACGGTAAATTGCTGGTTTGGAGAGGTTTCGTTGACGTTGGCGATAACCTGGATATTTCTGCGTGGGAAGCCTGCTTCCTCGAAGACACCTGTGAGTGTATTCAGGTCCTGGGCGCGGATTTGAACGACAGCACCAAGTTCTTCATTGAAAAGGGCAGAGATAGGATCATGACTGGACTCCAGGACATCGAGGTTGATTTCCACCCCAACTCTGCCAGCGAACGCCATCTCAACGATTGTTGTGAACAGCCCCCCGTCCGATCGGTCGTGGTAGGCGAGTACAAGGTCTGGATGTTCTCTTCGAACCTTCTGACAAGCGGTGAAAAATGACACGATAAGCGTCGGGTCTTCGACGTCTGGAGCCTCCGAGCCGATTTGTTTGAATACTTGCGCCAAAGCTGATCCTCCCAGCCTTTCCTTCCCTTTTGCCAAATCGATGAAGATAAGGATAGTAGGGTGGCCGCAGTTCCTCTGTAACATTGGCGTCCAAGTCCGGGAGATATCCTCCACCGGTGCGAAGGCAGTGATGATCAACGATAACGGGGAGCTAATTTCGTTCTTTCGCCCTTCCCGATCCGACCACTTCATCGACATCGACATCGAATCCTTTCCAACGGGGATACCAACGCCGAGCGCTGGGCAAAGCTCCAGCCCAACAGCTTTTACGGCTTCGTATAGTCCTGCCCCTTCCCCTGGTTTCGAAGCGGCACACATCCAATTCGCGCTCAGTTTGAGTTTGGACAGGGAGTTGATGGAGGCTGCAGCGATATTTGTGACAGCCTCCGCAACTGCCATACGAGCCGAAGCGGGAGCGCTGAGAATGGCCACCGGTGTGCGTTCTCCCATGGCCATCGCTTCCCCGTGAACGACATCAAAGCCGTAGGAAGCGCGTGTGACGGCGACATCTGAAATTGGGATTTGCCACGGCCCAACCATCTGGTCTCGAGCTACAAGGCCGGTAATCGTGCGGTCTCCGATTGTGATAAGGAATGATTTGGATGCGACGGAAGGGAGTCGGAGAACCAGGCCCGCTGCGGTAGATAGGCGATCGGAAAGGGGGACCAAGGGGATATATTTGGCGAGGGATGTATCGAACGGACTTCCCGTGATGACTCTGGTAGAGTCGGTACGATGCATGCGTGGCGGTTTTCCGAAGAGCGTAGCCATCTTTAGTCGAATGACATCTTTTTTGAGAAGTCGGTCGGTGACAATGAGCTCCTCCTCCGCCGTGGTAATACCGACGATTGAAAATGGACACCGTTCACGAGTAGCGATGGTCCTGAATTCTTCCTCCTGTGAGGGGGAGATAGCGAGAACGTAACGTTCCTGAGACTCGTTGCACCATATCTCCATCGGCGACATCGAGGAGTCGGCCACAAGTACGTCACGAATTTCGAAGATCGCACCGAGACCCGAGTCGTGGACCAATTCAGGGAGGGCATTAGAGAGGCCACCTGCCCCGACGTCGTGAATCGACTGTATGGGGTTGCGGTCGCCCAAACTAACACAAGTATCGATTACCTGTTGACAACGACGTTGCATCTCGGGGTTATCCCTCTGCACCGATGCGAAATCCAACTCGGCGGAGCTCGCACCGGATACCTGGGATGACGCCGCTCCTCCACCTAGACCGATAAGCATGCCAGGACCACCCAACACCACAATTTTAGCTCCAACTTGGATTCCGACCTTTTTGGCGAACTGGGGCCGTACGTTTCCAAGACCACCGGCTAACATGATGGGTTTGTGGTATCCGCGTACTTCTAAACCGCAATTCGGAACGGGGATGGTCTCGGAAAATGTGCGGAAGTATCCGGCCAATGCTGGCCGACCGAATTCGTTGTTGAAGGCGCTGGCACCGAGAGGACCGTCGATCATGATGTCAAATGCGGACGAAATGTGTCCTGGTCGGCCGAAGTCGGTCTCCCATGGTTGGATATAATCAGGGATGAGGAGGTTGGAGACGGTAAAGCCGGCAAGACCAGCCTTGGGCTTGGACCCTCGGCCGACAGCACCTTCATCACGGATCTCCCCACCTGATCCCGTGGCAGCACCAGGGTATGGGGATACAGCAGTAGGGTGGTTGTGGGTCTCGACTTTGATTAGGATGGGCATTTCTTCCTGGGTGAAATCGTAGGAGAGGGATAGGGAGGAGGGGTCCGACGCGAGCGAGGCTGCGAATCGAGGTGCTGCTGTTCCCTCGAACACGGCTGCGTTATCCGAGTAGGCCGAAATGGTTCTAGCGCCGTTCAGACGTTCCGTGTTCCTTATCATCTGGAACAGAGATGTATCTTTCTCAATCCCATCAATAGTCCACGATGCGTTGAAGATCTTGTGACGGCAATGCTCAGAGTTGACTTGAGCAAACATAAAGAGTTCGGCATCGGTAGGATCACGGTTCATGGGATCGGCGCCAGTGACGAACGCCTTGACCAAGTAGTCGATTTCGTCATTAGCCAGCGCAAGACCGAGTTCCTTATTTGCGCCTGAAAGGGTTGTTTTGGCGTCGGGAACGGCGGAAAGAGAGACGGTGCGAAGTTGAGATGGTGCATTGTGCTGGAACAGCAGGTCAGGGGAGGGGAGTTGAAGGTGAACAGCTTGGGTCATCCGGTCGTGGATGAAGTGAACCAGCGAGGTCAGATCGTCTTTCGTGAAGGTGGAATCGTCCTCGAAGGAGAAAACGAAGGCGGCCCCTCGTTCAAGCCGGTCGACGTGTTGACGGAGATTACACAGGAGGGCTATATCTGTCGCTTTGCTTGACCACGGGGAAACGAGGCCGGGGCGGGGGAGAACATAGGCCACATTCCTCTGATTGGTGATCGCATCCAAAGTGCCAGGAAGGATGAAATCATCTCCATAGTGGAATAAACGCTCGATGATTTTTCTAGGTGCGGAGCCAATTTTGAGTTTGGCCTCGGCCTCAGGGGAGGTGCAGTTCACCAGGTGAAGGTGAACAGCGTCGACCGATTGGATTTTCGGGTTGGCTTTGCGGACCTGCTGCAGCAGCAGATCCCGCTTAGCGGTGGTCAAGCACGATAGCCCAGGTAGCACGAGCATTCTACTCGGACGTGAGAGGAACGCAATGGCTAGATTCCATGAAACCTCACCTGTACAGTTGGGTTCTATGATCTGTGATCTAGGTTTTTGGGCAGGGGAGGACGATGTGGGCCGTGAACGTCTGGGAGTGATGAGGACCTGGACAATGGGGAGATAGCCAGCGACAGACTTGGAGCAGATCTTGAGGGGGTATCTCTCAATCTACTGTCCGCTCATGAAAATTGGCAGCAGAGATGATTCACACCCACGGACGGAGATAAAATCCCGCCCGTGTTGACGCGACCAATCCCGAGTGTGCGGTATTTGTGCTTTTCATTCTTGTCCTCTTGTCTTCTGATGAGGACGCCCATGTCATCCTCGCTGAACGCTAGGAAGAATATTCGCGTGGTCCTGTGAGGTTACGACATCCAAGGAACTTGGTACGTGGCAAGCGAGAAGTTTACGCCTCATGTTCGCGATCCTCACGCGATCCTTGGGCCTGGTCAACAGACAGCCGCCGGTTTAGGATGGTGGCCTCTTCGGACAAACGTCTACTATGGCATCCTCGGGGAGAGAACAAATTCGTCGTTGGTAGCTCGTCGGAAATCACCCTATATGAATGGCGACCGGAGGCACCAGAAATACGGCATACCACCTCCCAGCATGACTTGCAACACATGAAGGTACTGCCCTGCGATTCGCGATGTATCACTGTAATCATGACTTCCTTCATGAAAACAGTGTTTTGCGTGGTCCCCGGACCCATACTTCGACGACCTTATCGCCGTGGGGCTCAGTACCGGAAAGGTCGATCTCATGCGCCTGGAGGCCACGAAACACACTCGAGGCGGCGTATTATCCAGCGGACCTTCCGTATCTTTACCGGTTCGAAGTTCTCGCGCGTGCAATGCGCTATCCTTCAGTCGTGCAGATCCAAACTATCTCGCCGTCGGTCTTGAAAAAGTACGCGGGGACTGTAGTCTCGTGATATGGGACATTAGTTCTTCGAAGCCAGCACTCTCATTCAACAATGCCTCGACGTTTGGAGTAGGGCACGAGGGCTTGGAACTGATTCGTCCCCTGCCACCGATACAAAGAGGCGACTTTGGACCCAAAACGGACGGACGGATCTTACAGATGCATGCCCCTACCGAAATCGTTTCTTCTCTCTCGTTTGTGCCAGATGTGCACTACCTCCTCTGGGCCGGCATTTCGCATCGTTGGCTTCGACTTTTCGACATAAGAACACCCGTTCCGTCTACCACGAATGTAGCTACGAAGGTTCAAGGGATTGCCACCGACCCCTTTTTCCCCGTTCGAATCGCGACGTTCGGCGATGGGATTGTGTCCATTTGGGACTCCCGCCGCCTTCCGCAACCGATCCTAACCTTCTCAGAACACGATGCCTATGGTGATGGCGCCAAACCCTACTTGAACCCATCAACCTTCACCACGATCGAATTCTCCTCCGTTAGGCGAGGCACGGTCGCCACCCTAGAAAAGGACTCTTTTCACGTACGGTTTTGGGATTTGCAAGAAGCCCAATTCCATGAAGTCACGAACGAGCGTTCTAGAGATTCCTCGGTCTCGGGTGGTCGCACCTCTGGCGGGAAGCTCAGTTGGGCAAACCCCAGTAACATGTTGTCGTGGACGGGATCTTCAAGTGCCCACCCCGCAGAAGGTCGCAGAGACCGTGATCCGTCCCCGTCAACCCGAGCACCCTCAACTATCCTGGTCAATACTCGCAAAAGTGAGTGGAACCCACAAAATCACAAAAAGAGCTATTTAATTTCTGACCCTATTCAGCCAAGGATTTCCCTACTTCGCTGACGTCTTTTGCCCTCGTTCCGGAACGTTCGAGCAACCCGCTGTACTCAAACTTGGTGGTTGTAAACAAGGAAGGGGACCTGGAGGTCTATTCTGCTCACGATACCCCATCCAACTGTTCTTGGAGTCACAGAGGAGATTTATCTCTTGCACTTGGGAGTTCTTACAGAATATTTTCCACGCCTAAACATGTCGGTTCCAGCCCGGAGCCGTGGGACGTGCCGCTCCTCCATAAGCACTCTCGTGAGGCATCCACTGGTAGCAGGGGGCAAGTCGGGGATGACGATCAGTCGCGAAACCGTGGTCGTTCGCAATCTCTGATATCCCCTCCAACTTTTGGCAGAGGGGATGAAGACGGTTTTCCCGCACTGAGCGCCACGCTATTGAAATCCGCTCTCGACGCGCAACGGGCCAGCCAGCCCCAGGAAAACCTACCCGACGGTGCTGCTCTTCCTCCCTCTCTCAGCCGTCGCAGTACAGCAGTCACCCGTGCACCGAGCCTCCGCGATTTACGTACCGCCGCGAAGATACAAGCCGTCGTCGAGGAACCGTCGCAAACAAGCATGCCGACACAAGTCACAAACGCGGATAAACTCGCTGACCTAGATCTTGACCTCGAGAAGGATCCCCAGTTCATGCGATCAAGCGGAATTGATCAATCGTCACAACTGTCTGCAGATCAAAAGGTCAGACAGGTGTTGCAGAACGACATCTCGACAATTATGCGGTGGAGGGCCAGTAAAGGTTATGGGCTATCCAATGTCAGTCTCGGTACACAACGGGTCCACTCCGCCGCGCTAATTGATCCATAATAGTTGGGGCATAACTCCGTCCTTACCTCCGAAGATTTTGCGTTATCGGAAATATGGCTCTGGATCAATTGTAAGCGAAGTGCCAAAAGTCACAGAACCCCCAACGCTCAAAGCGTCGCAGATTCCAAACAGATTCTGGAGCCTTCGAAACCGAAGTTGAATCCTTACGACTTCAGCGGTCAAGGGGTACTCGGTATTTGGGAAGGTGGACTTCCAACCTCCTCACCACGTCGACCAGTGGACTCGATCCCGGTCTCCCCGATGACAGGTATCAAGTCTATTACGGACCACGTGAAATCTGTTTCCGGCGACGGAAGGTCGAGCTCAAGATCAAGAGATCTCGTTTCCTCGTCGCGTAGGGGGTCACGGTTGTTGTTGGATACAAATCCGTTGTCCGCTTCCGCCGCTGCACAAGAAGACGAATACTCTGCTGCGCTGAACGCCTTATGTTTGAAAGTGGGTGATGCCGGAGGGAGGTGGAAACCTGGGACTCCAACTTCCAGGATGGCACAGAGGAGAATGTGTTTACAACTTGTTGGGTGGTCACTCAGGGAGGAGGAACTGAACCACGCCATAAACAAGTGAGTCACGGGGCTGAACTTGGGTTTCCAGCATTAGTTGACGTTGGCAGATGGGAGCTGGAGAATAAACATTCCCAGGCAGCTTGTTGGCTTGTTTTCACGGGGCAGTACCATAGGGCTGTCAAGGTACTGATGAACAGCAAAGGTAGGTGGACTTGAATGCATTCATTTGGGGTGCTGAAGTGGCCGCCATTTAGAGGAAAGCCACTACCTTATATGTGGTACCATCGCTGCGCTCGTTCCTAACGGACATGGACACAACTCGAACCATTCTAATGCGGACCTCCGTGAACATTGCGAACGTCTCATCGTCCACTTGGAAGATCCGTACTTGAGGGCGATGATTACCCACCTGACCGTGAACGATTGGACGGACGTCCTTGACGAGGACTTGCTTCCGATCCGCGAGCGCTTAGCGGTGGCATTCCAGTTCCTCGACGACAAGGCCCTTTCAGCGTTTCTTCGGTCTGAAGCGGATAAGGCAATCCAGCGAGGTGACCTCACTGGCTTGATCGTTACCGGGTTCACGGCTCAGGGGATGGAGATTCTCCAGAAGTATGTGGACACGACGGGTGACATACAAACGGCCGCGGTAATCTCCGCTCTCCGCATTCCGAGTTTAATCTCGCATAATGGAAAGACGTTGACGAGGTCGGTAGTGGATCGGTGGGTGGAGGCATACCAGGACTTGTTGGATGGGTGGAAGCTCTTCCATCATCGGTGCCAGTTTGACATTGACCGAGGGAAGATCATTCAAGAAGCTCTTGGAGGTAACGATAGCCAGAGGAGGGAGTGGCAGCCAAGGCAGATTATGATTAGGTGCAATTTCTGCGGCAAGACCGTCGATGTTGCCAGCGGCAAGGGAAAGGGAGTGAGTGAACACGTCCGCCGTTTCAACTGTTTTGAATTTTAAGCGAACCCGTTTTCAGAGCAATGTGTGTCCCAACTGCGGAAAAGCGCTCCCAAGGTGCTCGATATGCTTGATGACCCTTAACGTCGCCTCGGATCCCGCACGAGACGGGTATCTTCTCCACACCGGTCCCAAAGGTACGTATGATTTGGTCAAGGATCACCCATGACTGACCGGGCTGTCTGTGAAGACACCATTGCAGAGGCAATCGTATTCTGTCAGACTTGTAGACATGGAGGTCACGCGTCCCACATCATGGAGTGGTTTTTCGGAGACTACCCCGCGGATTGTGAAGGAGATGGGGATGGACAGGAACATAGAGGCAAAGCGCACGATGTTTGCGCGGTGCCAAATTGCGATTGCCACTGTGCTGATGGAATGTAGGGTTATATCAAGAACCTCATGTATAATAATTGACAAGTGAGATTGTGCATCGTGAGCTGGCCACGGGAAAGATGCTCGATGCGATTGTGGGGAGCGTAATGGTCTACGGAGTGACCTCTTAGGGAGGGGTAGTGTCTTCAAGTTGAACAGCGCGCAACAAATTTGA
>Ga0307517_10000424_pt1 | contig 72391 bp, 80 predicted proteins | sample 23_EM_MG_FD_194515 | JGI IMG/M metagenome (GOLD analysis project Ga0307517, IMG submission 194515) | Populus trichocarpa ectomycorrhiza microbial communities from riparian zone in the Pacific Northwest, United States - 23_EM | ecosystem: Host-associated > Plants > Roots > Unclassified | place... | reverse complement strand
TGTTGTTTGCCCCCCCCCCCCCCTCCACAGATTGCAGCACGGTGCAGCGTAGTAGAGAGAGAAAAGCGTGAACTACCGACAGTATGATATCAGTAAAATAAAAGTGAAAGCAAAAGCGAAGCTAGAATAAACCAATTTATGTTCAAATGGGGAATTAAGTACAAGCCCTGCCACCGCCTGGGATATATTGGGCCAAGCAAGGTCCGAACCCCCCCACAGGTAAATTGGATTAGTGCCCACTAAGGGGGGGGGCCTATAAGGTATGATAGGTGCTGTATCTATTATATCATACGATTAGGAGAGGATGCAGAGCCCTACCCTACTCGGGTTTTTCCTGAGGCAGTAGGAGTATTTCAGATAGCCCCAAGTCTAATCCTGAGTCCGAGTCTCCCGGATGAGTTGCGTCCCGCTTGGGATATATCTTGTCACAATATAATATGTTGTTCATTGTGCCTTGATAAAAATCATGATGATGACGACGATGGTGCTCCAGCATGTGCGTGGTAAATTATTGCTTTTTCTTCATTTTTTCTCCCTTCACTTTTCTGGTCTGGGATTGAGTGTTGTGGATCCTTACGTCCGTTCTTCCGTTATTTTACCATGAAACCCATAATAATTGAGTCTTGTGCTATGTAGTTCAGAATTCCCTACCTAGGACAGGGGGCGAAGAACGCTGCAAGCAAAGAGCTGCTCAGCCTCTCTGAGAGACATAAAAAAACCAAAAAACACCAAACCTTACCGGAAAAGACAAGCCCGACGACATACATAGCACAAGACTCGGTTATTACAGCTTTTACGGTATTGTCTGGTTGACTTGGGTAGAGGAAAAGGAAGGATTCATGGGCTATCACTCGAGTGGCACCGGATGTGCGGTACGAGGTTGAGCTGCGGCTCCGGGGGTGGGCCAATGGGTTTATTAGGGGTGGCAGTGGCCGGGACGGGGCTGGAGGGGAGGAGGGAAAGGAAAAGGCACAGTTAGTTTACAATTGGGGTGAGATTCTGGGACAACTAGTTTCCGCCCATGGCGGACCAACGTCCACCTTGTTTATGGTCGCTGGGTTTTATGATTATGGCAATGACGATTGTCTGTGAGGTGCACTAAACGCCATTCCCCAACTATGGTACAGCGCAGTGTGGTGTTCCAATGGGTGGGTGAATTTAAACCCCTCAAAAAATTTGCTTTACGGGAATAACTTACTTGTGTCCTCATGGGTAGCGAATGGTATCCGACCTGGCTACCGGCGCTCCAGAGCAAAAACTTCAAGGGGGGTAAGGTATATTCAGACCCCAGGGAGGGACGGAGGATGGAAAGGGCCGCTCCGGAACTGTCATATTTGTGCGTTACATGGTGATGAGCGCACAGCACACTAGAGATTCAGTGGGATGGCACGGCAGCTAAAAAAGAAAGGAAGAAAAAACTAACAATTGCGTTTGTAGCCCCGGCTAGCCACGGTAAGATATCAAATAAAACCTGTTTAGCAAGCCTCAATAGCAATGAACCCGAGTAAGGTGGGTAGGATATGCCTGATGGCAGAGGAGGAAAGGTACGGCGTTTTTGGACGAAACGGTGGAGTCAAGTGTTTGAATGAGGAAAGGGCATCCAAAAATGGCAGGGCACTGTACGTGCGTTTTGTGTCCGGCCCGATTCAGAGAAGTCCTCGCTGCAGGGCTGGATAGTTGACTAGTTGGATGGGGAAATGGGCATGTATGTATAGATAGGTAGTGTATAATAAGTTATTCAAGCAGTTGTAGTGAAGTGGGTCAATTTACTGCTGCTGCTAGTACTGACCGCTGTCTGGGATATATATGGTTCTACAGCATACGGGTGTGTGTAGCATGGTGTGTACGGTACTCGTACAGGGGGTAGGCCCTTATCTGAGTGTGTGATCGTCTGAAGGCTTGGGCTGAGGAGCAGTGTATTATGTGCTCGGGCTAGCCAGTAATGGGTTGGATTGCTTGTATTGGTACAGTGCGAGCCAGAAGCACAGTATAATATCATACATGACCTAACTGATGGATGAACCTCATCCTGTTTTTGTTTTTTGTTTTTTTGGTATGATACTGTGCAGGAGTGTAACATTGGTTTTGTTACGCCAAGGCAGTAAGAGGGTGAGCGTAACCAAGGCTGCCTGCGTGAACCGGTCACACGGAGAAGGGCGTTTTTCTTTTCTTTCTCTCTTTCTTCAGGCGGGCAGCTTCGCCGTTGGAATTTTTTTCTCTTTCTCGCGACCAGCAGAAGGAATGGAGATTAAAGGGATCATTGGCGTAACGTGATTGCCTTCGGAACGTGGCGAGCGGCTGTTCTCCGTACGGTAGGGTTACCCTGACCCTGGGTCCCTTCCTTTTCGTCAGCGAGCGGGTACTTTTGCGTTTTACTGATGGGCATCTCTCAGGCACAACTCCGGGACCTGGACTTTTGTTTTTCCGGTTAGATATCGCCAAGTCGATCTACCGGGTCGTCAGGATGAAGTTGGTTTTTTCCCCGTCGGCATCACCGTATTCACTTTATGCGTTATTTTACACTCGGTCTGAGCGATGGCCTCCTTTTACGCTCTCAAGAACCATCGAAGGATACCGAAATCCTACCCGAGCACTGCTTTAAATTTATAGTTCATGCGTTCCTGTTTTGTATCCAGCTAGCGCCAAGTGTTTTGCACACACAACTCTGCTATGATACCGTATAGTGACTTTCGTTTGATGCCTCTCTGTGATAGATGGGATTGAATAACAGAAACGCCCCCTTTCCTTGTATCATACTAGCACAAAAATTTCAAGCCAGGCCACAGATCACGCACAGTGACTCAGGCGAGACTGACTCCCTGCACCAATCACCGATCACCCCTCTAAATCTAACATGACCTGGAGTTTGGATCTAGCCCTGACGTTGTTTATGTTTGGGATTTTTGCTACAAATGATGTAGACTCTGCCTTTTCTGCGGACCGACTGTTGGGCGTTTTGCAAGGCTCTGTCAGCCGGACTACTCGAATCGCAACCGAAAAGGTCAAAAGAACAGACAGCAAGCGGGGTGGAAATGGGGGGGGGGGACGGGGCTCGACATTAATGAAAATGATAAAAGGAAAATCGGGGCCGAGGAATAACGTGATCACAGTACCTTGCAGCACTCACACAATTTTTTGACCGCCGATCGCACCTTCATTCCCCGTGCTTGATTGTGTTTGTAAGAAATCGGGTTCCACGAGCGGTGGATAGTTAGAGGTGTGAAGCTTGTGTTTGAAACAAGAGGCCGAGAAGCGAGGGATGGAGTTAGCGAGGTCGAGAAGGGCTGCCTAGCTGTGAAGCGAGGCAATACTTTTGGGGTTATGGATGGTGATGTGAAGGGATAAGCCATGATGCAAGGTTGTCGATAAAGGGCGAAACGAGCCCAGGGAGCTCTCCAGAAGCTGGTGGTCGGCATTTCGGGGGCAGATATTGGCAGGTGATAGCGAGGCGGAAGTGAGTTTGTTGGTGGGGGTGAGAAGGATTACGATGGGGGGGATGTCCCGGAGCTTGGGTGTGGACTATCGTCGGTTATCGTAAGGTGAGATGGTGGAAGAATTGTAAGGGGAGGAGGGGAGAGAGGAAGAAATTGTATGGGACGACGAAGCGAGGGCGGTGTCGAGGAGAAAAAGAAAATGGTGGGGTTAAGGAAGGGATGAACCAGGAATCTAAAATGGTACAGTACTGGCAGAGTACAGTACGATGATACTGTTGATGAGAAAATCAACGGAAGGAAGATGGAAGGAACGAGAGAACAAAAGCTCCGATTAATGACAGTTATCCAGCGTTAGGTGCCCACCACCACCACCACCACCACCACCACCACGGCCTCTTCCACCCCTTCCACACCTTCCACTCTTCCGCCAACAACACCATCACCACCATCAACCACGGTAACCACCCTTTGGCTTTTTCTGACATGGGGCTCACAGACGTCGCAACTAACCAACCAACCAACCAACCGAATCCAGCCAGAGGCTCTGCCCCGCTTGCCCCACCATAAGCATGGCGAGAGGGAGAGGTCCGGACGAGTGAGGATCAAGGCCATAAGAGGTTTTGTGAATGGAATACCGGTACTTGCGCCAGTGTACGGTACTTTCCTGTGCCATGTTTTATTTCTGTCATTGGCTTAACCGCTTGACAGGTTCTATAAACATTGTAAAACATTTGACAGCCGTAACTTTGCTGTAGCAGCACCATCGTCAACATCATCACGGACGCGTCTCGTCTTCCCCTGACTCAACTCTTGGTCAACGTATTAACGCTTCGTCACCTGTCCCAAGTTGCCCTCTTTTGCAGTCTGCAGCACGACTATACTATTCCTATTATGTCAAATAGACGGGGCGAACGAATAGCTACTTCCAAGGGGGCGGAGCAATGCGCTGATCAGAATCATCCTCTATTGTGGCTATTCCTAGGAAAGAGGAAGAATCGGGGGGGGGGGTGTACAGTATGTGATCTATACTTGTTCCCACAGTACACACTCATTCCCTCCTTCACCCCTTCACTCACATACTCACTCGCCCACTCACTCACTCGTTCACTCAAGCCCACTCACCCTCAGCACTCAGACATCCTTTCGCTCGCACTCACTCACTCACTCACTCACTCACCCCGTTCCCAGGGCTTCTAGACCTCGCTGTATTGTCCTGAGAAACCGACCTGTTGCTTGGGTCTTCCTTCACAAACTACCTCTCTTGTCAAACACACCTCCTCACCCATGCTAGTACGACTGTGCCCTCCACCCAGAATTGCCCTAATACTTCGCATTGCCTAGCTATATGCAAGTCTGTCGCCTTTTGCACATCCTTCGGGACTTGCACTAGCGTCTGGTCCCCGAGATTGGCCAAGCTTAAGGTACAAGTACCCTCTGCCATCTTAGGTCATTAAACGAGAGGTCAGACCCTGTATACATTTACTCAGCCGTACTCATCTCTTGATTTGATTCGCCTCGATTCCAGCTGGGTATCCGTCGCGCATTTTGAACCATCATCCAAGTCACAGCTTTTTGGATGAGTTCAAAGATTACTAGTGTCCTTTTTTGGACCCACTTCATGAGGTGAAGGGTATGGCCGCGTGCCTGCGTCACCGAATGACACCCGCAAGGCACATACATCTCTTGGTTCGTTCGCTTGGGCTGCTTGCAGCCCATTACTTTTACTGTAGGGAGCAGCAACCAGCAGCAGAGACCTTTAGGAAAAGAAAATAAAGTATTACCATTGGTACACGCAAATAGAAGGGAAAGTGCCCACAAGTGCACCTTCTTTCCCTGTTGCTCTCCCAAGATATCATCTGGTCTTTTCACACACCTATTACATCCTGCTAGCTACTCCAAATTAGGCTCGACCCGGACTTGCCCAGTCATACCAAAAAACCAGTCAACGGTATGGTATGGACTCTGCCCTCTTTGTTCTTCGTTCTGCTTGCTTGTCTCGTGTCACACGGTTCCTATCTCTTGCCTTGGCTTTTCAAACGTTGTTCCGCGTCCAATTTTCGGAGAAGCCGGCGGAGTGTGCGTTGCATTTTGTGTCTCCGAAGCTATCAGAATGTGCGTTTCCTCTACCAACTATCTTACATAAATACTGCTCCCAATGTCCCATCTCGGCCCTCTTTTGATTCCATACCGCAAAGGAGTTTCACTACATCTACATACCTGTCAACGGAGCTTCCTTGAGATCTATTGAAAGTAAGATATATATCACCAGAGCCCCTAGGAACCTCGGGGAATTCGAACTGTTAGAAGGGCATACGATATTTATCATGATCGACAATATCCCAGCAGAGCTGCTACTCAATATCTTGTCCTATTTAGACAACCTAGAACCAATCTCCGGTGCAAGCCATTCTCTTTCCCTTGCTGCTCGAGACTTCCGAATCCATGAATTGCGTGCCCGTTTGGCTAGCATTAGTCACGTCGAGCTCCTTATGCGGATATGGTCGCCTCCGACCTTCTTTAGAAGAAGGGGAGCATCTTCGTACGCTTCTGGAAGTTATGTCACTCGACCGCAGGATCTTCATAATGTCCTCTATGATCCCGATATGTTCGGCCGGGTGGAGGCATATCTTGAAAGCTTGGAGAGAAGGGCCCACGTTGCGGCGAGGGTAGCTGAATATGTTATGACGATCGTTTCGTTCAATTCGCTCCGAACGAGCGCAGAGAGGCATTTCTATGTTACAAGGATAGTCCTCGAATTATGGTCTCCCCAGGCGCGATTCTCCCATGATGTTGACGGACGCTGGCTCAATCTTGGTGACGATTCTGGTTTGCTAGAGGTACATATTCAAGACGCATACGTCTCGAGTCTACCGAGGGATGTCCAGGCTGCAATGGTCACAGTTTATGACGCTCTTGCGCAGAACCTACGACCCCCCTTCTATTCGACAGGTGGACGAAGACATGGAGGTAGAGTTTCAGAGGGAGAAGGAATTTGGTTGTATAGATTGATCGTCAAGGTAAGCTATGCTCAAGTGTTTTGCAGGTGCTAAGTATTGCGCATGAAACTGATATTGACTATTTCGTGCTTTAGGAGGGAATGGATGCCGTCCTTAGGATGATTGAGCTGCGGGGCGATCGCTAAAAAGCAAAGCACTTCTAGAAGCGATTGTACGAGTAGGCAGTGACACTGCCATATCACAGATGACATCCGAAGAGCAAACCGATCAGTGACTGCTACGAGGGGGGGGTTCGGGGGGGGTTGCAATTTGAGAGTTTAGATGAGGTTTTCTGGGCTTTTTCTCTCTCTTCCATTCTCTGATTTCCGAGCAACATCATGGCCTCTTAGTGGGGCATTTCCTTAAATATCTAGAAGTTTTTGCTACTATACACTTTTTCCGTTTTACAAACCTTCCTCTTTCCTAAACCACATTTATACTTTCTTCAGACTAGAGTTTTCGTTTTACTAGGCCTCACGGGTTTTCAGCACACCCCTACACCCCGATTGATTTTCCTTCCTTACCTTCTCAAACTCGTTTTGTCTGTTTTTATTACACCGTAGACGAGTACGCCCACGGTTCGATCTAGATTTCTTCCTTTTTTAATGTCCCCCCCACCTTCCACTCCGTTAATCGCCCCAAGACGCATGAGTAGATCGTTTATCACGCCACCCCACCAATCCACCCCCATGCAGAGATATGTACTCTTAAATAATAAAAATCCCTTCCCTCTCTCCCGGAATAACTTGAGGTAAATAGACAACCCTCTGAGAAGTTGGTTCTCGGTGAGAAAAGAAAAAAAAAGAAGAAAAAAGAAGAAAAAAAGGGCGCCTCTCACCCCCCTCTTCACTTCATCTCTCCCCCAATTCACCCCCCCACCACACCCTCACCGCACAAGCACGAGCAAGCACTCAGCACCTCACCCTACCTCACCCGGGATCCAGAAACTCCCCCCCCCTTCCACGCAACCTCCGAACGGAGAAGCAAAATAAAAAAGCACTTGTGCGCACTTTTCCTTGCTTTTCCCGCAAACCACTACGCACCGACCCGTCGACCAAAGGGAGGAAGAGCATAACCCAGACAATTCCCCCGATCGAGCCCAAATACTCGAGTACAGAGAATGAGTGACGGAAGAAACAAAGAAAAAATGACGGAGCGGAGAGCTCCCGAATGACTTGCTTACTGAATGAGTCCGTGGCTGACCGCCTGCCTGGGCGGAAGGTCCGGACGGCCCGGTTGGCTAGCATGCTAGCCTGGTCACAAAATATCACTCGTATAACACTGCATTCTCTTTTTTCTCTTTCGTTCTGTCTGGTGATGGTACCCGTATTATTGCTAGGCTACCCAGGTATTTTAATAATAGTGGCACGGAACGATACTCTCAAATTACCGAGGATCATGATTATGTGTCCGTGGAAGACCCTGATAATTTGGTTGACCTGAGGGATGGGGGGGGGGGGGGGTGCAAGGTGCTGTTAGATGTGTGTTGAGGGTGTTTACGGGATGGGGGGAGGGCTATTTGATGTGTCCTTTTGGGTGGAGACGTCTTGTAATGCATGGGATTACCGGGGTGGAGGGTCTGGTAGGTGGATAGGGAGGCCTGGCTTGGGAAATGGATGGAGAGGTAGGCCCAGTTGGGTTGGTTTAGTTCGAGCTGGATTTAGGGGGGAGCTGGAGGGGGATGAGTAGATGGGTAGATGGGTAGATGGGTAGATGGTAAGTGAAGAGGTCTAGATTATTATGCAGGTGTACGATACTTGTACCGAACTGTCAGACTAACGCCGAATAACAGTGTGTGTGTGGAAACCACAGATGATAATAAGACGCAATGCAGGACAACGAACAAATGAAGCAAACAGATAGGTACAAAGAGATTTATCAGAATTATAACGACGATCAAGGAACAGGAAGGAATAAAGAAATAAGGCTGACATGCGGGGGAGGAAATGAACGAAATGACAGAGTGGCGATCGAATAGGGCTAGGGGCAAGTAAAAAAGAAACCGCGAATTGGCTCGAACCAAATAACCAACTTAGTGTCACGGGAGGGATAGGGAGGGAGGAAAAGTTGGAGGAAAATAATATAAACAAAAAAATAATATAAAGGACGGAAAATGGGAAATCGTGAGGAAAGGTAGACGCAGAATTTCATCTAGGCAACCGCTCTGCCGGGAATCCTCTTATTACTGGTCCTCTGTCTTCCCAACCACATGCAAAAGCCAAAAGGGAACACTCTCATGTAACAATCGCTGACAATGTGTCACCAACACATGGTGACACAGGCACCGCCTCCTCTCTCCCCCATCTCCTTCCTTAGCCACTACAACGGGGATGCTCTCACCAAGCCCCGTTTTTCTCCTTCCTCTCACTCTATCTCACATTGTACTCTTCTACTCGATCCTCTTTTTCCCTTCCTCCAGGTGAATCAACCGACTACTTCCTATGCTTGAACCACGCTCGCGAGCATTATCGCTACTGCCGATCCACTTCCCAATAATTAGATCTTTCCTTGCACTGCTCAGCTCCTCATTATACCCCTGCACTGCAAAGCTTGGGATGCCCAATCTTGGCCAGTTCACATAAAGTTTCCCATGCTTCATGATAAAATTAGTCGCCCAGAAAGCCACGAAAAGCCAGAAGAGAACAAATATCCTCATGCTCAACAAACTCCCGTCAGTAGTACGCGGCAGCACAAAGGCCGCGAGTTCCAGCAAAATAGCCCCACAAAGAACATATGGGATACTCTGGATCATTATCGGGCGGCGATCAATAAACAATAGCGAGGACATGGCGGTTGCCGAGGGAAGGTAGACCCCCAAAAAGAGATCGTACGCATCCTGTCGTGGCCCATCACTAAAATTGTTACGGAAATATCGGGTGATAGAGTTCGATAGATCCGCAATAGCACCAGCCTTTGTTCGTACTCCGGTTCTTGTGAAATCAGTTTTCAGCGCTCCGGTGCCAGAATACGCCCGGCTCACAACATCCGCATTGTCAGCCCATGCTAAAGAAAGAAGCACAATATCTTGTCAGTAAAGTCCCGCACTCCCCCAACAAACCCTGTATGCCGGCTTCCGACTCACCATTCCTAAACATGACTTCAAAGTTATTGAAGGATGCGGTATCTTCCCCTTTCTCAAGAACACCTGCATCAATCATCTGGCGATTCAGGGTCCACCGGGCCAGCATGCTCTGCACGACGTTTGTCCTGTCCAGGCAGTCCATACAGTTGGTCCTAACAACGCTCTTCTGGTAGTTCCGAACGTCACTCGACACACTCTTCCCTTCAACAGAATGGAAATATTGTTGGTCATATAGGCCATCGCCTAGTTGCTCAAGCAGTAGCTGTGCCCTGTGCCATCTCATTCCTTTGCATTCATGGTGAAAATCAAAGTAGACATAGTGTAGCTGGTCAAGCATACTAGCCCTTTTTGTAGGTTCAATTCTTCGAACCCTTTCTGGGGTTTTCGCAGAACCCCCTTTTTCTTCTACAGGTGAAGATACAAGTAGCTTGACAATATGCTCATACGCTGCTTTAACTCTTTGTTCTCGACCTTTCTGGTTTACCAAGTTAACCAGATAGTTCTCTCCATATAACCTGACCTGGTCATTGAAATGCTTTCTTGCTGAGTTCATGGCAGAATCTACACCCCTGACCTGGAGCTGCGGGGTGTAGCTCAAGTTATTTACCTCTGCCCAGTACACCGGGACACTCCCCCTGGTTTGAACATAACTGAAAACTTTGACTTGTTGGGTTGAAGCCTTGCCTCCCGATGCTATCGAGTTTTGATCATATCCCCCAAGGCCACCAGTAGAGTCACCAATGATAGCGATCTGCTCAGTTTCATTGAAATTTGCAACGTTTCCAGACTCGTCTACCCCACGTGTAAAGTACCTAGTCCCTGCTCTATGTCGCGACTTTCGAGTGATAAGTATGAAACTCAGTGGGGTGGACTTAAGTGTAGCTGTTGTGATGCTAAGGAAGCCAAAGAATACGGGCAGAATGAACGGGTCCACCTGATAAAGTTAGCATCCGTAAGCACAATATGCTGCCTGTTCCAATCAGAGAATCCTAATCCGTGTGAAATGGCTCCAAGGCTATGTTTAGAACCAACAATAGCCCATAGTGGAAGTGGTAAAATCTAGGGTGTCTTACGGCCGGGTTCGAACTACGGAGATCAATCAAGTCTGATTGTATGTACCGATTCCAGAAAAAACGTTCATCTGCCTGTGTGCCCCTCGAGGGGGGTCAAAAATTAGCACCCCCACCAGCCCCACAGACTCGCTAAAGGGTTCGGTAGCGATAAGCAGTGACATACTTGTTGCCATAGGGGAAGTGAGGTATCCGCGGAGGATTGGCGCTGGAACGAGTTTGTCAAATCGAAGGAGTACGAGAAATACATGGGCCCGGTACGCAGGTGAGAGCGTAAAAGAGACAAGTAGGCATCCTCATCCGGGTCCTAAAAATAACGGCCAGCGTCCCAATCTTAGTACAGCGGTACCACCTCGACCTGATCTTGCCAGGTCCAAAATCGGGATTAGAAACGCAAAAGAGGGTACAAAAGACGTACGTGTAACTGTCTTTCCTGCAAGGGCAGAAATTCTGTGGCCTGGACTTTATACACGGCGTGTCCTCGGACGCGCCCGACCAGCACAGCCTTGGTTATAATAATGATATACTTATCTACGCGATATGGGCGGTGGATGTCAGCCCAAAACCCCTAGACAAAACTCTACAATCTGCAGCGGCTGAATCTCGGGCAATCGACATACAGAATCAGGCTCAGAGGTACCGGAGAAGCGAGGGGGACCAACCAAGACGTAGTCGAATAACTCCCAGCACCCCAGCAACGCTGCCCATCCGCTTCCCCCCCAAAATTGGCGACTCGACGAGACGCATGTCCCCAGAAGGACGATCAATCACAAGAGCTGGAGCATTTGGAGAGGATGGTGAAGCGAAGGTGTAGTGTGACGCTGACCCTGTGATGTTGATATCACGAAAGGGATTAACGGGAGCCATAGTGACTTGAGCGATCCGACCAGTCTCCAGAGGAAGATGGGCTTAATGAAAGAGAGTGTGTAGGTGGGCCTTTGGCATTTATTCCTTGCTGACTATCGCAGGTGGCTGAAATCAGATGGCTTGAGTGGAGAAAAGAATAATAAGCGGTGAGGCTGGAAGGAGTGTCTGTGGTTCAGATGGATGTCCTGGCGCAAGGCTGGCCATCTGGGGCATGCTGGTGGTTTCTGATTTGTCAGCGGAGAAGCATTACTCGGGGGAAGAAGTGAAGTTCGCTATATGGTCATTTCCCAGAATGCAAACCGGTCAGTGCCAGCAGTTATGGTTGCAAGATAGCGAGACCGGTACCGTACTTGTACAATATGATACAAGTACCTAAATCCCAAACCCATGTTACTCGACAACTGGATTGAAGGCTACAGTAAACCTCGCTGACAAAGGGCCTATCTGCTTATGTAATCTCACTGTCAAACCATGCATAATACCCTACGAGTATGATACTGTCGGAGGCTTGGATAGCCTTTCTGGAATTTGCGGTTATTGTCATGGGCCGGGTAGCTAGTTTCATAGCTGGACGAAAGGGCAGTCATGGTGGATAAGGGTTTGTTGGTTAGCTAGTAGGAAGGACCTTGTGGGAGGACGGAGTGTGATCGTGGATTTTCCTTCGCCGTTGTCAACAGTTAGTTTTCCATCATCATCGTCTTCTTTCTGTGAGCTGAGCACCGCGGTTTATCGAAACCGCCAGTGCTTGTCTCTCGTTTTCAATTATAAGTTTTAGTTTCTTCTCTTTTCTCTTGCTGGTGATCTTCACCAGTATAGTCGATAGTCAAGATTGCCAATACCCACAAAAGAACGCCTCCCGTGGAAGACCCACGACAATACCTTACTTGTACAGTACCTTCTCATGGAAGTATGAATGGCGCTAAAGCGAACAAGGGTGAAACTAAGGCAGCTGAGCCAACGGGGGGCCACGAAGAAAGTCAAGTCGCAATAGTTTAAACATATAGAGAGCTACTATCGGGCAGGTTCAAGAAAATCATCACTAGCGCTATTCCGACTTTCATGAGGTTCCACGGGCATCACTCGATTTCACAGTGTGGGGCCCATGGTTTCTTGCATCCACAGTTACCTCCATCTTTCCTTAATACAATGATAAGCCCAGTAGTCTAAAGGTCGAGGTATTCGTACACACAAGGCAAGCCGACATTAATAGATTTAGTTATCAAGATTCAAGTGCTGTTCTCAAGGACATCGTTTTTTCAGCAGCGCAAGAACTCCTACCCTTTTACTTGCAGCATGGAAAAATTGTTTATCCGAGTACCGGCACCCACCACGACTCTAACGTCACACCAGCGAATTCTGCACCCAACTACTCTCCACAGGCATCGATCACTTGGTCCTCTGTTCAGGCGTCAGGCATCAGTTAGTGCACCAGATGAAAAAGGAAATCCCTAGCCTTAAGCTCGTATTCTTCTTCCCCATCTATCTCTATCCCTTATAGCTGTCAATATTGGGCTGACGGTCGGAGTTTCTTCAACGAATACGAGTACTGTCGCTATACCGGGATACGCTGAGATCCATAAGATGTGATATTCGCATGATTTTGCTCCTCTAGACTACCAGAACTCCTGACACGATGGGCTGACAATCGGATTAAGTAATCGAAAACCCAGCTACTAAATCCCAGATGCGCTCGTGGGCACGCCAGGAGTTTGAGAGAAATAGGCATGTAGAGGACCTAGTGAGTGCCTTGGGCTGATGCTTCCGCTCTGGTTACGAGTTTGGTATGGGGCATCATGGACGAGTGCTTACTTCTGCCTCTAGGCTCACATACGTTATTTGATTTCGGTAAGATAGAGCTGAGCAAAGCACATCTTTCCCCATCTTTCATAACCCTAACGTAGGATTTAGAATGGTAAGAAGGATCTCGAGATCATAACTCAGCATGCCATCCAGAAGCCATAATGGTCTCATCGGATACCAACCCTGGTAGGAGGTTCACAGGTATCACCTTCGGATAGACTGTTTCCGGTAGTGGTGTCATTCATAGGAAATGCGTCAATCAAATATATACATCGGAAGAACTAGCTAGTAGGCTTGACGTAAATCGGGATTCAACCATTTTACCGTTTCTTGAATTTAAACCTAAGCTCATCGTCACTATCCTCATCACTCCCACTCTCATCCCTCAGAACTAGAGTCTTTTGTTTCTTCCCGGCGCCAGCTCTTGTCCCTTGTGTGACCGCCCCTCTCTTTGTCCCTCGGCCTGTGATAGCCGAGCCTCCCGTTCGTGTCTCTAGAGGGTGGGTCTGTACCGTGCCTTGGGGTTGGGCTCCTGAACGGTCACCGGAGCCAATGGCTTGCATGGAATCATTACCGTCTTCCTGGAAATCGTCGGCCTGTTGCAGTCGCTGTGGCGTTTTCTGGTTCTTTTTTGCTGGGGGCGTCTCCTCCTCATTGCCCAACCAGTACCCTATTTACTCATTAGCTTTTTTCAACAGCCAGAGAAGCCAGAAGCTTATAGTACCATCACCGATCCCATAATCCCTCCCCCTGTGCTCAACAAGATTGACCATGACGTGGCTTCGCATAGCCCTCATGCCCCCGCCTTGCCCAGATCTCACGAATTTCTTAAAGTTCTTGCGCCCATTCCATCTGTCTTCCCATCTAGCTCCTTGATCCCCATATCCATCTCGCGAAGGCTTGTCAGTCCTTGGTCTGACTTCCATTACCTCAACAATGGCTAAATTCTTTAACTGGTCGACATCCAGCCCTTCCATTGCCGTTAGCTCCTCCTCCCTGGCCACTCTAGCCGCCTCATCTTCCTTTTCTCTAATCTCTCGGGCTTTAACGATGAAAGGGTCTTCATCCTTCTGTACTTTTTTCCCCTTGCCTTTTAGGGGCGCAATCTTGTCAGGCATCCTGTTGACTAGCTCGGGTTTTGGGAGTAGCTCTGGGGGGGATTCTTCAAGCGACTCTCCCCGAAGAGCTCGCTCTTCTTCTTCAATTAATTTCCGACGCTTTACCGCCTGTGCCCCAGGGAGAAGGTCCATAACATCCAGGGGCTGTCCCTGCTCGTCTTCGGGCTCGACAGACCTCTTTCGGGATCTCGGGTCCAGCGGAGCTTCGAGGTGTGTATTGTGAGGAGGCTCGTCGGTTTCTACTGGCGCATTACTGGAACTGGCGCTAGGCCTTGGCAACGAAGACCCGGACTGTTTGGCGGGAATAAGCTCAGCAAATTCTGTGATGCTAACCATGGGGCCTACCTGTGCTGAAGCTCCAATGATGCGAGGAGCAGGTGTGCTAAAGCTCTGACCCGACGTCAATTGAGTAGAAGCCGATTGCGTTTGAGCCGGTGGTGGTGGTGAGGGAAGATCTAAGGGATCAATGGAAAATGGGTCTATCAATTTGGGTATGACCCGGGTCCTTGTCTAAGTGGAGGATATAAGCTTGAGGAATTCTAGATAAGCCGGTTGAATACATACTCGTCCACGACCACGTAAAGCAGGGCGGGATGTCCCAGAGGCTTCGCCCGAGGAGGGTGGTAATGGTGTCTCTTCAATGACTGACTTCTCAAGCCGTATGGGTGACCCATTGTATACACTTCTTGGTGCCTGAGGGGGCCCTAATGAACAGTTAGAGTTAAATTTCCATCTACTTGGAGAGGGGATCCTAACCCGGGGCCATTTGCCGAGTCGTGGATGAAAAGTCTTCGTCTAGCGGCTTCCTAAGGCGACTCGTGTCACCTGTTAGGATAATATCAAGGAATTCATTTTGCTCAACCATCCGATATCCCAATCTATTAGATCACAATGATTAGTCCGGCTGAAGCTAACGAAGACGGATCTATTGGTATTTTTGCTGTGCTTTTGAATGACCCACATTTCCTGGACTCTGGTTGAGAGATCGTTCTCCCATTCAGGGTTTTTCTTTGCAATGAATCTCACAACCGCAACATTTGCCCCATGGCCTCGTTTTTTAACAAATTCAACCAACTCTTCTGGGGTAGTCTCTCCTATTTGCACGTCATATCCCTCCAATTTTCCATGCGCATCAGTAACTGGCCCTAAAAAGTTGTTGTACTGGAGATTGTCACAGAAAATAAAGGTATAGCCTTCAAAAAGATTTCTCCTCGCTTGATCTGGCCTATAGAGACTTGAAGGTGGGTTTCCAGGTTCGTTGTTGCTCGGCGGTAGGAACTCCTCGGGGTTGGGCCAGTTCGCGTCAAAATCCTGCTCCAGGGCCGACTGTCTCCCGTCCCGGGGTATACTAGCAGCCTGAGCAACTGCATCGAGATAAGAGCTTGTAACAATGGATTTGCCATTGATGAGAGCCTGTAGGCCTATAGCGGTATTGCGCTTTGAAGCAACAACGTGTGTCGTAGAACGAACAAACGTAGCCAAAGTCTTGATTCCAAGAGCCTCAACTTTATTTTGGTATGGAATCATGCTCCTTTTATCCTTTCTATCCTTTGAGGAGAGAGACACTGAGAAGACGATCGGGTCCCAATATAGTCTGCAAAGAAATCTTGTGTGTTAGTCTGGACGTGGGTACATAAAAGTTGGAGACAATATATGACCTGAAGGCTGGTTCATATTTTCCGAGGTGGATGTAGTATGATTCTTCGTCAAGGGTTACCGTCTGATCACGGATTTCTTGTCCATCAATTCTCGTCCCGTGCTTTGTCTTGTGGTCCTGAACCCTTAGGCTCGGGCGAACGTTTAACTTAAGCTGTGGGGGTGATAAAACAATTAGGACAGGCTTTCCGTCTCCATTGTTTTGGTGGAGTCACCTACCCCGTCACCTTCTCTTACATCTCCAACCTCAATAAGCAGGTGTATCCGTGAGATGGACTTTTGCGATGGAAGCGACAGGTTAACGTCCTGAGAGGGCGTTCGTCCGATGGCGAACCTCTGGTTTGGCCTGAGCCAGAGACGCTTGCCACCCAGAACTTCACCCTCGCACTCTATAAACCACATGCTGGAGGAGTGGGAGTTTGTGAGTGGGAAATACGCGAGCACAGGGCGAGAAAGCTGAGTTTGAGCGGAGACTAGAAGCTGCCTGAGGAGCCGTGGTCCTGGGCGGACGCGACCGACTCAACTCGCGGTTCATTCGGGAAATTTGTCCACGTGACTGGAAGTGATTTGCGCCAAGCCCTCACTTGCAGGAGTTGGCGGTTACTGTGATGCAGAACATAATGGCATCATCTATTCTCACGCATGTTTGATCTCGAGGGGTGCTTTGTGCACGGTAGTGTTGTACTCAAGTGCTGTACTCGAGCACTGTACAGTCCCGGTACTGTGCTGTACGAAGAATAACGGTTAAGTATTAGGTCGCTTCCCCTTCAATACAATCATCATGTTCTGGGCTCAGTTTGTTCCTGTGATTGTTTCCGCATCCCCCTCCGACGAGGTTGTCACCGGGTGCCCAACTGTCTTTGTCCCGAGCATGTGCAGTGCTCTTGAAAGTGATGAGCCATGCTACAGATGGTTTCAGTTGATGCCTCTCATTATCACAGCACTTGGCAGGTTGGTAAAGTGACCCTGAGTTGTTCGATGGGCTCCTCCGGCCGTCGGTGTGGTACTGCATAGAAGGGATAGGTTGGGGGGGTTTGTTTGCCCCGCTGTGACGCAAGAATGGACTTCCCCTCAGACTCCAGTGGGACCTTCCTGTTCCACCTTCAAAATAAATAGACACAAGATTCCCCCACACCCGACGTGCAAGCTTAGCTACCAGTTCAACCCAAGAGTCTCTCTTCGTGCTCCTATTGATATATCCAATCCTGGTCTTATCCATAAACCAACTCCTTCTTTCAATCTCCGTCCCATACCCCGTAAGCAAACGCCACACCAAACCGCATAACAGAATAACCATGGCCGACACAGTTACTACCGACGAGCTTGCTACTTCTCCGATCAAGGAGCGCCAGAATTCTCTGGAGAATGGTGCTACTCAATAAAAGTTAGCCCTTTGGGATAACGTGGTCTTGCTAACTCGTTTAAAGCTTTGGCACATCGTCCCGATCGAGGGGAGCTCGAAGAAAGAAACATCCTACACGCTAGAGCTGAAATTTCGGAACGTCAACAAGGTAGCTGGATGTCGGTCCGGGTTATGAGATGAGCTAACCTTGGCCTAGAACTCGCAAAAGCTATGGCCCAGAGGCCGGAGAGAGACGACCTTGTACAGCGTATGTTTAGTGCTACAAACTACTCAATTTCTCTCACTAACAGAGCCTCTGGTGGGGGTCATCAGGGAATATTTTACCTCATAACGCCAATGTAGCACCGGCACTCATTGCGCACCAACGAGAGTTGGAGAAGAACATGCTTGAGCGTGATCTCAAGGTATTTTTTCCTCTGAACCATCGCCGCACTTTATCACCACATTTACTAACAATCTGCAGGAGAAGCTTTCGCACCGTCCAGAGCCTCAAGAGGTTATCCAAAAGGGTATCTTGAAACGTGAGTAGTTGTTTGCAATCTAGCGTTTCGAAAACCTACTCACTAGGACCTTCGCTGAACCGCACAGCCGACGAAGACCCAACCAATCCTCGCGAGTAAGAACCGATTTCGGATTCGGCAAACCTCAGACTTCATTGCTTACCTTAGGCGCTGTGTGCTAAATACTAGCCCTGCCTGGTGGTTTGAAATATCCTTTTACTGAGTGTTTCAAATGTTTTTCTTGTCTCTCTCCCTGGTTTTGGGTTTTCGGATGCCCGAAGTCAATACCCTATATTTGCGTTTGGCAGGAACGGATATTGGTGCGATGGGGTGCCCCGTGGCTCAATTACCCCAATATACTCATCTCTCTTTACGGAAATGCAATAACTATTCTTATCTTGTTATCCCCCATTGATGCCAGTCGACCAGATAGTGATACCCCACTTCAATCTCACTCGGACGTCCAATGGCCAAAAGTGCTCCTATTTGCCATTCACTGTCTGGAACTGCATGCAGATCCGACCTGTGTTTCAAGCTACTGCTACCGCTTAGACAGAGCGCTAGAGTGACGTGAAATGTGCTGTAAAGGCGTTACAATCCTCACAGTAGAGTACCGGTATCTAAGGTACTGCGTAGGCTTGAGGATATAGGAAACCTAGCCCTAGTCGTGGACCTCTGCTCCCCGGCATCGCAATAGACTCGCTAGCCAAGGCATCGCATCCGCCGGGATCCGCGTTAGCTGGCTGGCGGTAAGGCGGTCCGGTCTTATTGAAACGTGCGCTACGGCCTGGGATTCCAATGCCGTTTTCATGTCCGTGCTGGACGATGCGGTTGCGGCATACGCACCTTGGAGGGGATCGCGGGGAGTTGCTCGAGAGGAATTTGGTGCTTTGCAAGAAGAATAGGAGCATTGTCGAGAGGCAAGGGGATACGAGGTTCGAGGCCTCCTATATTAGGTCTTCTGGAGGCACGGTTTTCGTTTAGTTGGCTACAAGGGATGGGGTTCCTATGATAGGAGTTTTTGTCATGGTTTCCGCACGAAGACGGGTGTCTTGCTTGTTCCGGGGAATTTTGCTTCGAGAGTGAGTTCAAGGGATATCTCAGGATGGGCTACACATGGCACATGTGTTGGAGGGAGGGCTAAAAGGTTCGGGCTTTCTCAAGAGGGATTTAAGGGAAGTGTGGGCTAAGTGTTGATGCGCATTTCATGTAATCGCCCCGAGGGCGAGAAATTAAGAAAGAGACCTCTTGATACCAGCTAACCCGCTCAAATATCTGACCTGTCAACTCCCAAGACAAAGTAAAAAGAGGAAAGCAAGACGCCGCCTAGACTTCGTAACTATCAAAACAAGACCATTCTATCATGAAATTTAGTTCAGCTAAAAGAGATCCAATCTAAGGGTTGAAATTCGGCGTTTTGGCTTCCTCATGATCCTCGGAGTTACGGCTTCTAGAGCCAGGTTTCCTTTTCCCTTTTCCCTTCTTATCCTTCTTGTCGCTCTCCTTCTTGGCTGCATCCGCCACGAGCTGTTCAAACACTCCCTCTGGAAATTCTTCATCGGGATCACGTTCCGCCTAAGAGCTATTAGTGAACAAAGTTCTGGAGGCGGGACCGCTCAAACGCCAGGGGCAATACGTCTTTGAAAATAGTTCCAATCATGATCAAGGCGTGAGCCCTCTCGACTCTCTTATTTAGAGCAACGTTTTTATCGTTCAGAACCTTATCACAAACCTCCCTGTCGAATATATTAGTAATAGAATTGGCGGAAAAGCTGATTTGTTTAGATGCTTGCCTGAGAACGCTCTGGATTTCGAATTTGCTTCCTCTCCAAGCCGCAGCTAGGATCTTACCGGTCACTTTCCTTTCATATTCGGCCTTCTTCTCATCGGTCCAATCTTCGCCTCCCTTCTCCTCCATCTTTGCCATTTCTTCCATGGTCATCTGTGCATCTATAGCTGTAGATATAGTTCCCCATGTATCTTTAACAATATTCCCTTTATCCTTGAGTCTACTAAAAAAACCGCTGATCCCGAGAAACTTTTGAGACTTAACAAAAGAAGCGCCTTTAGAAAGGTATGTATTGCCGATAGCTACCATAAAATAATTTCAATAATGGTCCGGGAGGATGAGCTACGGGGGACTTACCATGCAAAATATCAATCCCGAAACTCTCCATCTTGAGATTTTCAACCTCATATTTAGTCTTTTCATTGAAAGAGTGCGTGACCTCGTCACCTTTGTCTGTTTCGGTCCAGACACAAATTCGATCCACTAATTTCTTAGCCAAGGTATCGACTCTCTCCTGTCTAATCTTTCGCCTTTCTGCTTCGTATGCTGCAAGCTCCTCGCGCTGTTCTTTACTCAAACCCTTTTTCGCCCTTTCCTTCCGTTTTAAGTCCTTTTCCTCTTGGCTCATGCCCTCGGCGTCCATCCGGACGTCCTCCTCTGATTTATCCATTAACATCTGCCTAGTCGGTACGCCTCTCGGACGGGGTGTAGAAGCCCTCGATATAGGTGGAGAAGTGAACGGAACTTTCTCTGATTTCTCGGCTGGACGAGGAAGAGGGTCTAAAGGAGGGGGTATCACTATAGGATCAGTCCGGGACGAGGAAGTAGGAGGGGCCTCTTGGCCTGTTGTAGGAGTAACGGAAGTTCTCTTCTCAGAGGGTACAGTATTTGACGGGCCAGCTTCGCTCTCAGAAGTTTTCTTTTCTTCATCGCCACTCGCTAGCTCGTCCTCTTCGGCATCCTTCATTGTGATTTCCATCGTCCTCGTCAGGTCTTTCATGAGCGAGATTTCGCCAATCCTTTCAGTTTAGAAAAATTAGCCTGCAGCTCTGAATAGGTAAAACATAATAATTGGTGAAGGAGAAGCTTTACCAATCAACAAAAGCATCACCTCCGAATATCATACTGAAAAACTCTCCAGGGTCCTCTAAAAACCGTTAGCTCATTAATCCCAATAAAATACACGTGAAAAGCGTCAAAGAAATCCTACCGAAACCGCTATCCGGAACAGCTCTTTCTTTCCCAAATTTGTCATACTGCCTCCGCAAATCGGTATTGCTGAGGACTTGGTATGCTTCGCTAATCTAAAAGGGTTCCGAGTCAGCCTGAGATCCCAACATTGTCCTAGGCAGGTTGACAGAAGGAATCCTGACAGCTTGAAACTTTTCTGCTGCAGTCTCGTCATCAAGGTTTTTATCGGGATGTAGCTTTATCGCAAGCTTGCGGTATGCTTTCTTAACTTCGAGTTCACTGGCTGTCGGCAATACCCCGAGGGCATCATAATATTCTGTTTCCTTAACCATTTGGAGACGATGAAAGTGGGACCTAAAAAAGGCGTGGGGGTAAAGTAGAGGTGAAAGATGAGCGGCAAACAGCTAGAATAAACGCGGCCAAAAAAAGCCGGACAAGAGGTGGGGCTTGGGGGATAAGTGACGTTGTGCAGGCCAATCAAGTTGAACCTCAGCTGGGTGACTCAGCAACTTCAAAGTTCACCCCCATCATTTTCACGTGGCAAACCATGAATTTCACAAAATATCATACGGAAACGCATCATTAGTATGGTACCATTAGAAGCCCCCAGTTTTTATTTATTCACTGCTTGTACTGGTACTCACTCCAGGGGTCGTCTAAATATTAATACCCACTCATAGCAATATATAGTACTGGAACACTCTAGAAAAGGGGTGCTTCACGGCTGGGCAAGAGCGTCAGCCATATGGTTAGAGAAGCTGGTGTGTCAGTGCAACAGTTTCTCGGTATGCTCAGCCAAAGCACTGGCACATTCACATCTACTGCACTAGCAAAGGGAGAGGGCACTTCAATCACAGAAGCGCTCAAGACTCTGCCACTACCATCGAACAGTCCAATTACAGACTTGGCGCACCTTCCATTCTCGCTATTCAGCTAGACTGATATGGAAGTTCGAACTACAAAAAAACAAAAACAAGTTTAGAACTAGCTTCTCGAATCGCCAGCCTATTTCTCTCCATTCTTAGCCATACGAATAAAGCACTGCTCATAAGCCTCATGGATTTCCGGGACCGTGTAGTTGTATTCCTTGAGCTTATTGACGAGCTTAGTAGAGTCAAGTTCACAGTTAGACCTGCCAGCCTTGATGACCTTGCTCTGCTCCTCAACGGAGAAGTTCTTCCATTCAAAAGAAGGGCGGACATGTTGCTTGAACAGAGCAAGAACTTCGTTGTGCGAAATGGCACCAGGGTTGGTCTAAAAGGGGGGCAAGTCAGTGAGGCTCATAAAGTAGTTAGAGAGGACCCACAAAGTTATAAACACCGAGCTCACTGTTCTCAGCGAGGATGATGGACGCTGGAAGGAGGTCAGTGAGGATTGTGTTTGACTAAGGTACTGGTCAGCTCGCAAGTAATCTGTTCAAACATGAGTAACACTTACATTAGGGATATCAACAACTCGGTCGTATTTGGTAATCTTTGTGACAAAGTTTCTTCCGTGCAAGTCATCCGAAACCGGCATCCTGAGTCTAAGAATTAAGACATTGGGGTAATGAATCAGGATCTGGTGTTACAATTAGCATATTAGGGTTAGGGGAAGACTGATGGGAAACAGACTTCCTCAACCTTGGACTTGGTAGCCGAGTAGAAAGATCCATCGAAGTTTGCTGGATCTTCTTCCTTAAAGCTTGCGCCACCAATGGGATGCTTATCGTCGTAGTGATAAATGCACCCAGTGGCAAACACAGTGCAATGGATGTTTCTCAAGAAACAGCAATCGGCCAGGTTCAAAGTACCAATCACATTAGAACGAATTGTAGCTTCCCTGTTATCCTCACACCAGTCGACATTGGGTCTTCCGGTGCAGCCAGCAGCGTTGAGCACATGAGTCGGCTTGACCTCATCAAGCAGCCTGGGAACCATGAGCCACAATGTTCTCCCTTCCCGAAAACAATATTCTGAAACAGAAGGGAAATGTCAACTTACTTGAGAACAGATTCGCGGTCTTCCATTCTCACAGTTGTAGCCACAACCTCTTTGCCCTGACTTTCGAGAATTGTCTTCAGGTGGCCAGCAACCCATCCGTTTCCTAACACTCATTATTAGCGCTAACCGAACCATCAGGAGAAATGTTTCTCCCTACCACCCCAGACCAAAAATTTGTGTCCCGGTGTCGTGAGAACCATTTTGTTAATGACCTTGATATCAGACGCAGAAAAGAAGATATTTGGGGGAGCAATTGATCAATCGACGGGTGTTAGGGGATGGTTGAGAAAGAGTCGAAGAAGCGGGGAGGAGCTGAGCTGTTAAAGGGGGGTTCAAGGGGCCCTGTGAGCGTCGTAGTCGCTCACACCAAGCAGGGGTGATGACACTCCAACACAGGCGAGCTGATAGTCATTTTCTTTCATGCATACCGTACTAAATTTACTTCCTCAAGTAGGGTAATCTGAACTCGCCTGCCGCACAAGCTCAAACCCTGAGCCCAGTGGATCCCAAGAAATGTCTCCTATCGGTGATGAATGTCTGCAATTGACGCGCAGGGGTAGGAGGTATGGGAAGCAAAAAAAATACGAGTTCGTCAAAGTAGGGTAACCAAAAGAAAGAATACGTGCTACTCGTAAGAGACTGGAGTGCTATCCATATGCCGGTATTACACTTCAACTGCCGCTGGAGCAGGAGCAATTGAACTTCGTTCTGGGACGCCCGGAATTCTTCAGGGTATTTTCTCTGCATTCATCTCAGTGGAGGATTGAAAGCGAATATGAGTTGATTCGCCCTTTTTCTATGGAGGGGTGTTGAATGATTGAAAGGTGTACTCTGTCATTGGGCTTTGCTTTCTGAGTAGGCTCTGTCAGTTTCCTCCCCTGTCTCGGAATGGGGAAAGAGGCTGGGTTTTTGCAGTAGTTTTGGGCCACTTTCTAGGAAATAATGTTTCCCACCACATAGAATATAATATTCAGTTATTCGAGATTGCCGGTGGAAGAGTCCTTTTTGGGAGGGGCAATACCAACTAATGTCTTAGTGTGAGGTACAATATTTCCAGTTGTGATTGCTGGTTGAATTGAGCACATTTTGTACAGTTCTATGTAATAGGTTTTTCTGTAGTTGATAGTTATCTGGCTGCGAGTTCATTAGAGCTGTTGGCTGCCATTTCACATTCTTGCAGAAGCTATAATATGCTTTACAACTCTAGAATAATGTTAGGTGGTATCAGATCTCTAAGAACAAGCGAGATGGGTAAGACCGGGGTACTTTATCGTAGATGGAGACGTGTCTAGGAAGGCTCAATATAAATGTGCGTAAAATAGTGATAAATATTTTTCTACTAATAACTTATTATATTGATAAGGTCTCTTCTCTGTAGCGTGATGATTTCAGTAAAGCTCAAGATTTCTTTTTTTTTTGTTTAATTTATATATTCATTGTTAAGGTACAGGAACTTGCTTGCAGCGCTAGCTATGGCGTAAACGAAACCTTAATCCCAAACACCCATCCGCTTGACCTCTTTATGGGACAAACAAATACCCCTCACCCATAGGAGAACAATCAAACATGAAAGAACTCGCAGTACTATACCCCCAAGACCCTATGGTATGGGCTCACCCGCACACGAGCCACCAACAAACGTTAATGGGGAGGAACACATAGGAAAGCCCTAACACAAAGAAAGCAAACATCAAGATGTACGATCTTGGTGACAAAAGAAATTGACCCCCAACAAAAAAGACAATCGGGTCCAGCGACAACAACCACAACCATCTCCTAATAACAAGTGATAATAAGATAAAACAAAATAAAGTAGAGAGTAGAGATACAGAAGTTTAATATATACAATTACCATCTAGTTTGCATTCCAGCCCTTTCCTGCAATTCCACAATTCTCTCCGGTATACTATCTACAAATTGGTTAAAATCAACTAGCTGTAGCATGTCCCACTCCTGCTGTACTGCCTTTCTCAATTCATTAAGAGTTCCAGGAAAGTAAGTCCTTGCTTTAATGCGCTGCTTCATAATTCTCCAAGTATTCTCATTAGAATTAACATCTGGTGACTGAGCCGGTCTATCATGCCTTGGAATACACAACTCTTTTTTAGACTCTCATAAGACCTTTTGACCCCATGCCATGGTGCTCCATCCGTGACATACAGACCCCCAGGATCTCCCTTCCTATACCCTTTTTGTCTCTGAAATGCCGGGCCTACCACTGGCTTCATTACCTGTTCTGAGTAATCATTGCTGGTGATTCCTTTCTTTCTAGCAGGCTTCAGGAAGACAGGCTCAGACGTCCAGTTATAGCTAATAGTACCTTACACTCCCAGTGAAGCTCAACAGCTATGGAAGGTATGTTGGATGTAATCATCGTGGTAGCGCTCACTATGCAAGCGAGTCACCCATTGTGAGCCCCGTTTGGAGGTTTCAAACGTGCACTCATCAGAGTACATATGGCAGCGCCACTACTGTTTTCGTATTTGGCGCCAGCATATGCGAGAAGGTCTTGCTAACATTCTTTAAAAATAAAGGGTCTTTTACAGGCCTTGTACCTAGTATATCCTTCCTTTTCTAGTGCCCACTGAACCGTTCTTCCAGAAACACCAAGACCAGCCTCCTTAGCCAACCGAGCCCGACACAGCCTTCTACCCTCCCAACCACTCTGGAGGATCCTAATTAGAAGTTGGATTTCTATTATGTTGAGAGATAGTGGACGACTGGAATGAACTGTAGTACGCCGCTTATGGTGATTGCAAGCCCAGGTAGTGATTGTTGATCGTGGCATACCAGTTCTTCTTGAGGTTTCATGCTTAGAAAAACTAAGATCCAGTAAGGTAAGGAACTGGGAGCGTTTAGAAGTATCCCATCGTGATCGTGGTTTGTCTTGTCTGGTTGTGGTAGCCATCAGTGTATGTGTTGTGGAAACTCGAACTGGCTTGGCAACCGGTGTGGGGGTTAATATCTGTTGTCGCCAAGCTCGTACAGGAGCAAAGGAACCCTTCAGCAGGCCACTAATAAGACTAGGAAATATGCTCTAAGTGTTACGGGGTAGCTAACACGGTATGATTTCAAGCTAACTAGGGCGAGGATATTCAAGACAACGGATTAATAGTCAGAAAGGCTCGTAGGTAATCGTTTGGTAAAGGTAAAGTAAAGTGTAGTCAAATATCTTAGAGTTAGAATATAACTCCATTAACTTGATATATTGTTAAGGTCTCTTCTCCATTGCTTGATGATTCTTCAACCACCGAGGGAGAGGCCTCTTATTTATACTAATATTCATGCTACTTCGACTTTACTAGTTAAGAAGTATCTTCTTAACAATTCAGTTTGTCAGAACAAAGTGCGAGCACCATTTGATACTGAGAACTTGCCCAGCTCGACTCAGAGAATCTCCCGAACTGCTATTTCATCTGAGGATGTCACCACTCTACCAGTAGACAGTTTTCGATATCTTTGTCATGATAGACTATAAGTAATTATGTGGCCCAAATGCCTACATACCAATAGTAATATGGAATATGGAGTGATCAGTTCCGATATCCAGCTATCAAAGCATTATGCAGCTTAACGCATATGCAACCAGAAAATGAGAGGAGTAGTATTCTCTAAAAATCATTCCAATCAGTTAAACATATCTTGAAATGTCCTCTCATTTAGTATTCCGAGTCGTCTTCCAGATGCCTCTGTGAAGCTCATAACTCCGGGAGCTTAGGTTCAGATATATGGTCATCCTATGAAGCCATATACCTCGCTCTTAATTATTAGGTAAGCTATTGCCCCTAGGGTAATACTAAGGCCCCACTGGGACTGACAGAAAGGAAAGAAAAAGCCCAGCACTGAGAAAGACAACTACTACGACATATAGTCTTTTAAAGTAGGGCCAGCTGTAACCTAAAACACTTTGGTTGCGCCAGACATTACATCAGGCCAAGGTACCGGCAACAGTCAAGGAGGCAGTGCTATATCAAGACAGTGCGTAACCGAGATAGGAGGCTGGAGTCCTAGGAGTATAGTGCAGTAAGGTGCAAGCTAGGGCAGTAAGGTGCCAGTAGAGGATAGCACAATAGTAGGGTATCAGTCAAGGAAGAGGGTAGTAGGATGCCAGCCAATCCAACTGTGTTGATAGGAGAGCGGAAGGGTAGACCAACTGCTTTGCCGTAGGAACTATCCGTAAACGTGTTTCTGCCTGACTAGACAGTAATCACCTGGTTCCTTACAGGGTGTACAGGGAAAGTGACTGTGGCCTGTTGAAGTTTTGCCCCTACTGCAAACCGTGTTCCCAGCCGTCTGTAACATGGGCGTTGAAGGAAGTGTTACCGACCATGCAAAATGCTAAGCGAGGCAAAGCAAGTGCGGGGTAGGCAGAGGCAGCAACATTGCGAGATGAAAAAGCCAACCACTAAAGAATGAACAGGGGAGAGTATAGACTGAGAGAGTAGACCTAAGAGCATAGAGAGAATAGGGGGAGTCCAGTACCCCCTAGGGATAAACCCATGATGGGGGGTGTGGTGGGAGGAAGTGGTAATAATCTCGTGGTGTTGAGATTTCAATCGCAAGAGGTGTAGAGGAGACGGAGGATGTCAGTAAAGCTCGGAAGGTACTTTGATATTTATATCCTGCGTCGATAAAGTGCATGGCCTACAAGTATCCACCATACTAACTAAGTAGTACCTGCTAGCCATTTCGAATATTGCCTCATAGTGTGAACACCTTTTGACCATGAATAAAATGACCCTACTATTGACTTTTAGACTGGAGCGCTTTTGATTTCTCTGGTGTGGCACCACGTCCCAGTCAGAGTTCACAATCCTTCTTCTGTCAGGAGGAACTGAAACTTGTTTGCATGCTAGAACGTATCCTCAATATCGGACGAACAAAGTGACCAATTTCGTAATTGGACTTATCGTACTTACAGATATCACTCTGGCTTCATATGTAGAGGCTTTGGTTAGACTAGAGCTGGGAATTGTACCAGTGGCACTATTCTCTCATAGTCTTCCCTTACAGAGTAGTCCTAAATGGTTTCATCTCAAATATACCATTGGTGTGGGTGCAATCATACTCTCATTTCATTCCAGAGTAGACGGGAAGAAAGCGTCCCGTTACTTTAGCGACAGAGTTTCCTGTGCCGTAATGCTATGTCTGTAACCTTATGTGACGTTGACCGATCTCGTCTGGAACACTTCCATAAGCTTGCCAGAGGTGCTCTCCCATATATCCTGTGAATACCATCCAGTTGGATGGACCGCCACGACGTATACAGTGTTATAAGATAGGTTCCACTGATAGTATCCTTTGCTGTTAGGACGCAACAACAATGACACCGTCTGGTGTTGTGGTGCCGTCCCAACGGTGGGGCCGGAGGGGGGTGTTAGCTTCACAGGGGGAAGGTAGGATAACTCCAGGGCGTACAATAGTAGGTGGAAAATCTTGATATGTTATGAGAGAGGGAACGTAGTTTGATTGACTTATAGAAACAAGATAACAGAGTGAGAACTTGAACGAGAAAAGACTACACGCTTCCCCCAAACTTCCTCCCCCCCCTACATTTCACATACTTCCTCAACTTTAGCCTGCTTTGCGTCCGGATCAAACCCCTCGCCCACCTTTCAGCGCCCCGCCCATGCCTGATGGCAAACCCTCACCAACTCCCCCCCGGCAACACTGCCTTTGGCAGACTGTCGGCAGCCTCCTCCCCTCTGCCAATACGGTCGTCCACACCAGCCGTTGACTACTCTCAAGCCTTCACTGCAGAACAACTCACTTTTGCAAGATTTTCCCTTCACCTGAACCTCCGGGACTTCCCCGATTTCTCCTAGGGCACTTTGTCTGGGCTAATCCCGTCAGAGACAGCAACTCTCACCCTCCTTTCTCAGCTTGTAAGAGGGCTGGTTACAATCTCGCAGGAACTTTCCCGAGTTACCCAGAAGCACACATCCCTCGCCAAGGGAAATGACGCACTGAAGGAGGAGCTCCACGACCTCTCCTCACAAATCGCAAACCTCCCACTCCCCCAGGCCCGGCCCCCCAACCAGGACCTCTCTGTCCTCCAATCAGCGATCAGGGACCTGTCACATCGGGTGACAGCCCGTGCACCCCCCCTCCCCCAAGCGCCCGCCCCCACGCCTCAGCCCCAGCTTCCAGCACGCCCCCCCCCCACTAGGAAGGGGAAAGGGAAGGCTCGAGCACCCCCCTGTCCTCCCCCCAACTCAAACGAGGATCCTAAATACCTCATCCCTTACTACGAAACAAAGCTTGGCAGGGCTTTCGGTGATCCAGAGCGCTACACACAGCTTTTCCCCCACTCCTATGAAGCTGGTGAGTTCTGGAGAGGGGCGTATGATCTAGCCTCTTTCACCCCCGGCTACCTCTACCCTGACTACACCTCCTCACCCAGGTATGCTCAGGCTGCCTCTGGTTCTGGCTCGGGCGGCAGGACGAAGAAGGCCTCTAAGGCCCCCTCAACCCAACAAGTTGCAAACGCGGCTGCCTCCCCCGTTAAGAAGGGGCCGCCCTCCCGGCCCCTCCCCCCTTAAGAAGTGGCCGCCCTTCCGGCCAGGGGCACAAAGATGTTTCTTCGCTCCTCGCCTTTCCCCAGCCCCTCACCCAGACGCTCCCGCGATTGCAGCAACCTTCCACGACATCGCCGCTCGCGTTCTCCGCGAAGCTGACTGCTTTCTCCTGCTTGGCTTCTCCGCATCAGTCAACGTCCATGGGCCATTTCTCTCACAGTCACTGAGAAGGCGACACCAGCCGCGTCCTACGCCCCCTACTTTGAATCCCTCACCAGGTCCCTAAACCAGTCCTTCCCTGTGGGTGAAAACCCCTGGGCTCAGTTCATCCTCGCGCCCACCGCAGTACAGTTGGCAATACAGGCCCTCCGGCTGCGTTTCCTCCCCCAAGATGAAGAGGAACTTGAACTCTTCCCATATCTCAGGCAAGCAATCCTCAATGACAAAGCGGCTCCGATTCTCTATGCCCGGTACCTTAACCCGAGCAGAGATTCTAGGGGCACCAAGCAGGCCACTTCGGTGGTTGTCACCGTCAACCCCCAGCATGTTGCGACCCTTACTTCAGGAGTCGTCATCCTCTTCCAGAAACGCAAGGTCGAACTTGCCTTCTCAGCAAGCCACTCCTCCCAGTCTAGAAACTGCTGGAGATACGGACACGCGACCCAGCGGTGCCCCGCCACCCACCTGACGTGCCCCATTTGTGTGCTTCATCATACTCGCGCGGCTCACAGATGTCAGAATCCAACCTGCACCCGGAGCGGGAACAATAAGCCAGTCCCATCGTGTTGTCCGACCTCGCCCCCCTATTGCTGCAACTGCAGTAATGACCACACTGCCACCTTCAAAGAGTGTCTGGCTCGACCTCGAGCTGCTGTCCCCTCCCGAAACCCCACCCCAGAACCCCAGGGTCATGACCACATGGACGTGGCCGTTGATGGCGACCAGGCACCCTCTACTCCCCCGAGTGGGGCGGGTCCCAGTCAGATGGACCTCGTGATCCCCAGACAACCCCCTCAGGCAGGGCCTCTGCGCCCCGGCTCCACTCAAGGGTTTGGCGGTCCTTTCCCCCTGGAGGAGCCGCGCCCGTCCCCGGCCCCCTCAGCTCGTCAGGTATGTCTTGGAAATGAGTAACTCGCCACCCCAATCTAGCAGGAGGCAGGCCTCCTCCCTCTCCCTCCTTTCCATCATCCAACATAACTGCCTTGGGAGCTGGGATATTTTTCTTTCCTTATTTGAGTCTTTCAAAGAGACGTGCACATACCCCTCGGTGGTCCTCCTTCAGGACCCTCCTGCTAGTCAGGCCCGACTTCCTTCTTTCAGTCGCTTTGTGCCCTTTTTTCCACCAGTCAGGAAGCTCAGGGTGGCATTCTAGGTACATCGTTCTTTTCTTGCTCGTTTTCCTGTATTGCCAAGGTTTACAGAGAGGGTCGACGTTATGTCCCTCGACATCTCTTCCCAGAAACCTGTGTTTGGCTCCCGTTTCCACTCCTTCAGGCTCGTCAATGCCTACTCTATCAACTCGGCGGACCGCAGGGTCCACTCCGTCCCTCCGGAATCCCTCTTCCCAGACACGGGCGTCCCGCTCTTGGTGGTGGGAGACCTGAACATCCACAACCCCCTGGCTGACCCGCTGTACTCCTTTTCATCCCAGGAAGTCTCCTCCTCTGCCCCATATTTCGAGTTGGCGGCGATGGGCGGTTTTGCCCTAATAAACTCCCCTGGCGTGTATACTAGATTCCCTCTCTTGGGAAAGGCACACCTCTCCGTTATCAACCTTGCTTTGGCCAACCCCCTGCTCCTTCCTTTCGTAAAAGGCGGGAAACCTCCCTCCCCTCAACGGGCTCGGACCACGTCCCCATCACCATATTGCTCGCATCTCTGTCCCTGGATCCGGCCCCCCCACGCCTCAGGTGGGACCACATGGACTGGGAGCTGCTCTCCCCCCTCATTAAAATCTTCATAGTCTCTCCTCCTCCACCGTACCCCTCCCCAAAGGGCCTAGACGACTGGCTGACTGGGACGCTTGACCGCCTCACTGGCCTTCTTAAAGACCACACCCCTAGCTCACGTCCTGCCCACCACTCCAAACCTTGGTGGTCCCCCCACCTCACCGTCCTGCGCCACAAGTATCATAAGGCGGCACGACTGGCCAGCAAACAAGGCACCATGGCCCTGAGAGAAACAGCGAACATCTCGAGAACGGGCTATTTGAAGGCCATCAAGGTCGCGAAGAACAAACACTGGTCCTCCTTCCTACTCTCAGCCACCCCCCAGAACCTGTGGATGGCAAAGAGGTTCGCCTCAGGCCGAGCTCGACCCTGCTTTCCTTCTCTCCCCGGGGCTGAAACCCCGCAGCAGATGAATGAGGCCCTACTGAGCCACTTCTTCCCTCCTAAAGCACCCTTCTGCCCCCCCCCTAGACTGAGGCCGCACAGTTCGACACCCCCTCTCACTAAGGAAGAGATCCTCCATGCGCTCTCCAAGTCCTCCTCCTCTTCGGCCCCTGGCCCCGATGGCATCCTATACCTGACCTGGAAACGGGTGAATGCCATCAACCCTTCAATCCTCCTCCAGATTCTCTCCCTGCTAGTTTCTCTGGGATACCACCCGGCCTAGCCGAAGGTGGCAAACAGGGTGGTCCTTGACAAATCGGGAAAGCTCTCGTATGAGTCACCCTCCTCCTTCAGGATTATAGTCCTCCTCCAAAGGGCCTCGAAAATTCTTGAAAGGATAATTGCGACACACCACCTCCTCGCAGCCCACTCAAAGGGCCTGATTCACCCTAATCAATGCGGCTCCCTCCATGGGCTGAGCACATATGATGCCTGCCTGACTCTCATGAACGATTTAAAGGCCCTGCAGAGAGCTCGCCTGAAGGTGTCCTCCCTTTTTCTGGACATCAAAGCTGGTTTTGATAACTTTGACGACCCAACTCTGTCCCGCATTCTCAGGGAAGGCAGGATCCTCCATTACCTGGTCTCCTGGGTCGCTTCCTTCCTAGGTGAGCGTAGCTGCACACTGGTTTTCCAGGGTGTACCCGGCACCCCAGCCTCCATCAAGGTTGGGGCCCCTCATGGCTCCCCCATCTCTCCTCTGCATTTCCTTATTTATATCGCTCCCCTCCACTTCAGGATCCCGCGGGGACTGACGCTTTCCTACGTGGACGACTTCACCCTGACTGCCGCCTCCCTTTCCTACCGAGGGAACATCCGCAGACTACAAGAACTGTTCAGGACAATCCAGGCCAGGGCAGCACGTCTTGGCATATCCTTTTCCGTCCTCAAGACTGAACTCATACACGGGAGGACCCCCAGCCAAAGGCACTCGCAGTTGTATCTCTCACCTATTCAGTTACATTGGGAGATTTTTCACCCCCACGATTCCCTTCGGTGGTTAGGGTACTGGTTCACCCCCTCCCTGTCCACATCGACACACTTCTCGCGCTGCGTGGCGCTGGCCCAAGGGGCTTTCGCCCATGTCAGTCGCCTCAGTTTCCCCGGTGCGGGCTCGCCCCCTACCGGTGCCATAGGTTGGCAATATTACTCGTCGCGCACATCCTTCTGTATGGGGCGGACCTTTTCACGCCCAACGTGGGCTCCCTCACGAGGCTCAACACCTTCTGGCACAAGGTGCAAAGGTGGGCCACCAACTGTTTCTCGTCAACTCCTATCAGCATCCTGGCCATCGAGTCCTGTCTGCCCCCTATCCCCCTCCTGGTATCGCAAAGCCAGAGTCTGGCCGCCCTCAGGACAGTCTGCTCCCTGCCCGGTATTAACCCGGCAACACCACGCCTACACCCCACCTTCCCCTTCCTGTCCTCGTACCGGGCCCCGGACGGCTCAAGGGCCCACACCAAGGGCCTCTCCTCGGTCTACCTCCCCCTGAGTTGGAAAACCCCCCGCCCTTCTCCCCCTCTCCGAAACCACCTCCCGATAGACGCAGTGGCCCAGAGGACTGCCGCCTTCACTGGAGGCCTGTCCAAGATGCCCATGATAAATGGAAACCTGGTCCCCGAGGTCTCGGCCCTCCTCCCCCCGCAATCCCTAATGACAAGCACGTACTCTGCCCTAAAGAAGAGCATTAGGGAGGCGCTCATTGAGGACTGGTCCAGACTGTTCCTCCCCCCTGCCTACTATCACCACCCCCCAGCCCTACACTCTCGACCCTTTATGGGCCTGGGCAAGTTCATGGCAGGGTGATCCACCTGATGAGAGCCGGGAAAAGCTACCTGGCCGCACACCCCTCCTGGAGGGCCCCTGAGGCTGATACGTCCTTCCCCTGCTCCGGTTTGGAACCAGAGTCTTTCGAACACGCTATCCTCACATGCCCCTCTAGACAGGGCGCCCACACACGTTTCCTCCACGCCGTCACCGATGTCGGTCATGAGGCCCCCCTCTGGTCCTCCCTCCCCCTACGAACAAGGCTCGCTACCTACATCAGCGTCACCTCCACGGGCTTCCCCCCGACTATGTTCCCGCCTACCACTCCCCCCTCCTCCCCGCCCTTCCCCCTCTCTCCTCCCAACCCGCCGCCCTCTGTGTTCCGAGTGTTTTCCTTGGCCGAGGCCTAGTAAGATTGTAGCGAGTTGAGGTTTTCTTTCCTGTAACTTATGTAGGCTTTCCTTTCACGTGAGTTGTATGACTTTTCTTTTCCAACTGTTAGAGTGGCCTTCGGCCCGGCGGAGGAGAACCCCCCGTGATTGTGGATATTTACTGGTGCCGTGACTTTCTTTTGTTATTGTTTGGATTTATAGGTTTTGTTCTCTCCATAGCTCGTGCTGCATGACGCTTTTTGTACCTAAAACAATAAACGCATGATTACAAAAAAAATAAAAATAAAAATAAAAAAAAGAACGAGAAAAGACTAATAATCGGAATAAAAGAACAGGAAAAAAGTCCTGCTTTTATCCTATGAACAACGCGCAATAAGAAAGTAACTAGAAAAGCTTTTCCTCCACATGATACAGATAAGAGCTAGTTCGTAACAAGAGTGTTCCAGATACTGTTGATGAGACGAGGAGAAACTGTACCTGCTGCACGATTGTTTCCAATACTGTTGATGAGACGAGGAGAAACTGTACCTGCTACACGATTGTTTCTAATACTGTTGATGAGACGAGGAGAAACACAAACTAATGCATGATAACAATGAAACGAAACATGAATCAACGGTTCCTATTCACAGTTTCAACACACTCCCCAGTGGGGGGTTTAGTATAAGCAAAGAAACGACAAAAAAAGCTACAAAGCGGTACTGGAATTTCTTGAAACTGTAAGAAACCTAAAGAAACTAGGCGAAGAAATAAGAACAAAGGTAGGAAAGGCGATTACGAGGTAATGCATTGGTAAACAAATCTGTGGGGTTCTCCTTCCCACTCAGAAACTCCAATTCGAAGCGACCATGTTCGTATTGTTCACGGAGGTAGTAATAGCGCACGTCCATATGCTTCGAGGGTCCATGCAATGTGGTATTGCGTGTGAGGAAATGTGAGATAATGTTGTCGCCATAAAGGATTGGTTTGGTACTCGGGCTGGATATCTGTAGCTCATGAAGAAGGCCTTGAACCCATGCGAGTGACTGGGCTGCTAAGGTCTGAGCAATGTACTCTGATTCCGTGGTAGATAGCGCAACCACTCTCTGCTTGGCACTGAACCAAGCTATTGCACAGCTAGTATAGAAGGTAACAGAGCTCGAGAAACTATGGCGATCACTCAAAGAGTTTGTGTAAGAGGCATCTCTGTACACTGAGAGTTGGCCCTCTTGATGTTCCTTTTGTTGATGGTAAGTGAGTTTAAAGTTGACCATGTGCTCTAGATAATGGAAGATATTTTTAACCATTTGGATATGGCTTTCTGATAGATCGGAGAGGAATTGGGACAGGCAGCAGACCGCGAAGAGAATATCTGGCCTGGGTATAAGAGCAGCATAGAGGAGGCTTCCAATCGCGGACTGGTACTCCTGCAAGTCCGCAGAGGGTTCGAGTTCATCACGTTTGAGTGGACGTTCGGATGGCGAAAGCGGAGAGGCAAGCCGCTTCGTACCAGATGGGAGATATTTTCTTAGAATACAACTGACATAGGCTACCTGGGCAAGGGTGACCATGCTAGCTATCCACTCAAGCTCAATGGAAAGCAGGTGTTGTGGTCTTCCCAAATCATGCACAGTAAAGTAACTCCCAAGCCATTTCGTGAATTGGTTCTCTGACTTCGCTACCCAGAGTAAGTCATACACATGAACACCAAGAAACTCACGCGATTGGTGGTTAACATAGAGAGCAGGATGTGGGCGAGATGGAAACAATCCTTGCTGTTGCAACACCCCCGCTAAGGTCTCACCCCAGCACCATGCTGCTTGTTTGAGTGAGTAGATGCTTTTTCAGAGACAGAGGACATTGCCAGCAGGGACAGCAACCATTGGTGGACGTTGGATGTGGATTTCCTCTAGTGTTCGTTACACGGCCTCCAGGGCCCCGAAACTGGTGGCCCCCCACCCTAATCCCCTGCTCCGCCCTGGTCAATGGCCCGCCGTGGGCTGTCCTTTTTTCACAGCCTGCCGCTGCCCCCGTCCAGGCCCCCGCCCCATTCAATGCTCTGGACAGCCCCCCGTCAATGAATGTTGCCCACTTGAGGCCCCGCTTTTTCGTATATTCCCCTCTTGAACCCTCCTCTTTCGATACATGAATGAGTAATTGTGTGAGCATATATCAAAAACCAGATACCTCAAATTATATATGGGGATTTATTTGCATGGAATGATTCATACCATATGAAATAAGAATAATTCACAACACCGATCGGAAGTCCGAGTTGCCTAGACTAGTAACGTATATTGGCTCAGCAGGCCATAGGCCTAATTCATACGCCCAATTCATACACTCTATTCACAGGTTCAAATCATATGCCCTATTCATAAGCCATATTTATCCGCCGGTGCCATATGCCCAAATGATACGCCCAAGCCATACGCTTAAATCATATGCCCAAGCCATATGCCCAAACTATACGTTCAAGTCATAAGTACAAACTATACACCCAAGCCATATGCCCCAATCATAACTACAGGCGTGCTATGGAGTTACTGTGTCCAGAGTTCACATAGCGAAATGCTGAGGGTAAAGGAGTCTATTTATAACAATAAGAGTTCTATAAAAGGTAATTATGCTAAGTTAGATGTGACTCGGAGGTTTGAGTTAGTCATATGATTTGTGTAAAAGTGAGAAAAGACTGTCCCATCCCTCCCACCACATGGGGACAACACCATGGAGTAATAGAAAACAAGAAGAATGAAAGGCATAATAGTTGAAAAAAGAGGTGAATTAAGAGAAAGAAAAAGACAATCCCCGAATAGGCTTAGGTGGTAGCGCTCCTACCAGCACCAGCGCCTGCTCTCCAACCACCATGACCGGAGGGCGTTGGCATCCTCCCGCCACCCGTACTCCAACCACTCTTACTAGGGCCTGCAGAGTGGCTACCAGCCCTACTCCAGCCACTCCAACCCCTACCACGAGTCAGCTGAACTGGCGTCCGCGGGGTACGACTAGTAACCCCAGCCTCAGATGGCCCTTTTCCGGCTGGGTGTGCAGGGGTGCCTCCGATGGCCCTGGGCACCACCCTACTAGTACTGCCACCAGCCCCCCCCAGTACCCACATGCCTGGTATCATGCTCTCCCTGGGCACCTCGCGCACCATCTTCCTCACTACCACTTCCATCCCTCATACCAGAACCCACACCCCCAACCAAATTTACTTGTCTAACCACTCCCGCAGCATCCCCTGTAGTACCACTACCACCAGTCCGGCTAGTGCTTTTAGGGCCACCGTGCAAGCGACAGCATACAAGTGCATGAGGATTATCGCTGTCATCACTGTCGCTGTCACTACTGTCATTGGCAGGGGGTGAGTGATGGGAAGAAGCTCCCTGGCAACGGGGAGGGCCACCACGCCGAGGAGGTGCATCTCCAGGAGGAGGAGAAGGGGGAGCGCGCCTGGGAGGAGGAACACCCACAGGATGAGGAGCACCACCGGGATGAGGAGCACCCCTGGGAGGAGGGGGAGGAGGAGGAGGAGCACCCCCGGGGGGAGTGGGAGGAGGAGCACCCCCGGGGGGAGGAGGAGCACCCCCGGGGGGAGGAGGAGCACCCCCGGGGGGAGGAGGAGGAGGAGGAGGAGGAGAAGGAGGGAAAAGGTGCACCCCTGGGAGCACCGCCGTCCTGATTTTGATGACGTCTCATCTCTTCCTGAGTGTCACCATCTGGCTGCCAGTGGCCAGCCATAATGTTTATGACATTCTCAACTAATCTCCGGTCCTGGACGATGAGGGTAACGCGACCAGCATGTCGTGCACCCAGGGCTCCAGCCCTGAACAAAAAATTAGTAAATCTGATAATTATACTAGGAGAGGAACTCAACTTACCAGGCATTGTCATCTGGAATTCTCCTGCTGCGACCTGGAGGCATTCAACAGCTGATCTCTGCCAACAGAATTGTTGCTCGAGTGCCAAATCTAATACGATCTTGTGGCAAAGACGATAGAATAGGGCCTTGGGAATTAGGTACCCACCATTGTATCGATACTTAATAATATCTGCCATTGCCATCATCCAAGTTGGATACCGAGCTGGCTGCTGGAGCCCACCAACAACCCTCCCAGCTCTTTTCCGCCCGGGGTGCCGGGTTGGGGGCCCCCAATTTCCACCACCCTTGCGGCCCAAGATACCATCATTTGCGCGACATTTGGGAGGCATTGAGCAGGAGTTACATTTTTGGTGTTTGCTTGTTTGTTGTGTTGACGGACAGGTGCGTGAGGAAGGAGGTTCACAGGAAAAGAGAGAAGGGATTTTTCTCAGAACAAGTTAGACGCAAAATAATCTTTGGTGTGTAGGTGAATGGAGTCAGCTTCCTTGGGCGCATGAGTATTTGTGGGTATGTGTATTAGTGGGTATGTGTATTTGTGGGTATGTGTATTTGTGGGTATGTGTATTTGTGGGTATGTGTATTTGTGTGTGTGTGTAGTTGTGTGGATTTGTATGGACCCTATACCTTCCCTGATAGCCGAGTCGGATATTAGGGCTTGCTAAGAGGAAGAAGTGTGTTGGAGGAGAGGTGGGCAAAGAGTTATTTTATACCAACGAAATAAAAATTGGTTATTTCATGAGTAGTGCCAGTGCCTTTCAAGCCCCCTTGTCACATCTTTCGGGGAGTTCCCTGGTGTTTAGGTGTATATTGATTCATGATGTCTAGTTGAGTAAACGACAGTTAAGGTTGATAGAACATGGGTATATACATACACTTGAATTGTACAATGGTTAAAGTCGCGTAAGACTGCAACCCCAACTATACCATAACAGTTAATGTACAATCCCTTCTATGTAGAAATGGCTTGAAAATATTGTACTAGACATTGTATTTGTTCCAAGATGATCAGCAAAAGAAATACCTTGCTTTCTGGCTTTCCACGCTCAACCTGTGGGCCGGACATTCCAGGCGCTTATAACATAAACTCCTGTTCTGGGTGCGTCCACCCAGGCTCATTCCGTCGGGAAGTGAAAGGACCGCGTCCAATGCGTCTGGATGGGCATGTCAGTGTTCAGACGCATTGGACGCGGCCCCTTTGCGTCCTGATTCATTTGACCTCCCCTGGCGCAGCCACCCTGCTGATACTCTACCCCCAGCACCCAGCCTCTTCATCCCTTCGCTCCCAATGCACCGATTCCCATGCTGCCCTTTTGCTGACGTCTTGCGGCCAGGCGATCTCTCCTTCCGGCCTCCCCCTGATAGGCCCGCCAACGAGCTTTCTTTCCATGATACCGGCTCTCCTTTAACCCCGTCACTAATCTCACCCTGAATCCATTTCTTATCCGGAACTCCAAGAATATCACCTCCGCTTCTCCCATACTCCTGGATTCCCTCAGTCCTCTCGCATATTCGGTGGACGTTTTCCCGTCCTTACTTCCTCCGCCCTCATCCCTCCCATTACGTTCAGCCCTTCCTCCTCTACTCTGTGATCCCACCCCCTCTGCTGGCATATCCGGCGGACTGCCCCCCTGTCTTGCTCTTTCGTGCGGCTCTCTTCTGAGCTCTCCACATCCTATCTCATCTACACCATGCCTCACACCACCTCCCTGGCCTCTTAGTGTCCGCTTGCGGGTCCCACCGTCTTCCCTGGCCTCTACAGTCCGCTTGGCGGCTCCCACCGTCTTCCCCCGCTTCTCACAGCTCCTCAGACTCATTCCCATCCCTGTCAACATACAGCTGCTAGCTAGACGACTTACCCAAGCTTGTGCAGTTTATAACCATCTGCCCGAGACATTCCCATGCCTTCCGAACCTACAATTGCCCGCTAGATACCTTACTTATACTTGCGCGGCTTATAACCATCCGTGTAATTCATTCTCATGCCTTTCCTGCCCACCAACTCACACACTACTATTGGTTCACCATTCCTGACCCTTTTAGCAAGCGTAATTTAATGTAAATTTATTACATATATATACATAATCAGCACGTGGTGATAAAACAATTCTCCCTATCCTCGCGATCGGTTTCTTCAACATGCAATTCCGCCTGCCTATCGTCTTGGAACTGCGCTTCACCTACCAATACTCGTGGATTGGGCCCATGTTCTCGCCGCAGCTCGTGCCGACGATGTCCTCCTCCGGTATCCACGAGGCCGCCAGCCGCCTCCAATTGATCCAGCTCCGGATCACTACCAAACTCCCGCCTCAATGCGTTCTCATCATTGCCATATCCCGCCGGCCTCTCGACCTGCTTTTCCCGCTCATTCGCGATTCTGGCCTGCAATGTTGTCCTCATCCGCTGGATCATTTGATGTTGCTAAACTCTTCTTGTTTTGCCCCAGCATCGTGTCTGACATTCCAGCCGGGCTATCTAGCTGTTAGCTGACCTTTCACCCAACTCGAGTACTTGCTGTTTGCAAAAGTAACCGTATGCCTGGGCCGGCGGGGGATCCGGACACTTTCGAAACCTGCCAGTACACATTGTTTTTCTTACCCACGGAAGTGACCCTTGTGAAAGCCACATTATCGATACAGATGCCAGTCTGCCAATATCGCAGAGAATAATATAATATGGCGGCTGTCAGACAGATAAATGGGCCATTGATCTCATTCAGGAAATCCTCATCCTTCATGCCTTGCCTTTTCGGGCTAGAGTAATTTTGAGCAAATATCAGACCCGGAATCTGGGGTGCTAGGAATCTAAGAGAAATTGGCTGTTCGTCGGATTAGATCGATTTACTCTTACTCCGATTAGAAACAATCCCGACAAATGTCAAAAAGATACCTCATCGCTGCCCGGTGGGCAAATGAACCTATCCTCGTCCACTAGATATTCCACTCTTCGTGCGCAGGCTGTAGAATCCTCAATATTGAGCTTCTAGAGTTCTGTTATAGCCTTCCTTACTGTATTCAGATACTGAGATTTGCATGCCCTGTGCTATGCTCGGATCTGCAAATCAGTGACCAGTGGTTATTTCATTTAGTCTAGGATAGGGTGTTGGTTATCGATTAAGGGTAACTTACCTGGTCATTTGAGGGCAGGGTAGCATCAGCAATGTCGGGAAAGCCTAATTTGGTCCGGGCATTGTTCCAACATGTGGGGACCTCTTCTGTGAGGGTAATTGAGTCCGGAAACCGATTGATAAAGATCGTCCAGTCCCATATCAGGTCACAGGATCTGGCCAGAATGGTACGCTCAACCCCGGTTGCCATATTGCGCCTACTGCTGGCTTGCTGTCCTCAGCTATCCAATTCCCGCACTTTTGGATCTGGGTGACTTGGGGTTATCACCGGCATCGCAAGTGGATTCAGGTCTGTGGGCGAGCGGGACTGAATAGCAGATGTAAAACCGTTTTGGCTAACTCGTACTTAAGCAGACGTTCTCCGTCGAGGGTAACTAAGCCTCCTGCTGGAATTCTGGGTATTCCCGGGGGTGATTGTCAGTATCGAGCGCTGCAAGATAAGGAACTCATGCCCAATTGGCTTTTGCGCTCCCCAGGCCGATGGATGATCTGAATCGTCCCCATGCTGGCCTAACTCGTTCTCCTCACTCTCCTGACTCTCCTCACTCTGGCCATCGTCACTCATATTCCCCATCATTTGAGTCCAGACTCTCATCCGCTGACCGTAAGCCTTGCTGGCAGTTGTACAGGACAGGCTCTGGTACCTGGAGTCGTGAAGAAGCTGGCTCCAGCACAGTATCCCTCCTCCTACCTACAGCGGACCCAGCCATAACTGACTCAACACTGGGTGATATTATTGTAGGTAATCCGTCCCTGGACCCAGATTCCCGTAAATGTCCGCGAAGGACCTCCCTTTGCCTTTGCCTTTCCTGTCTCGATGAACAAGCTCAGGCCGCCGTAAGCCGCTGCTGTTGTTGTGAGATAGTATGCAGGTGAATAGTAATAGAAGAGAATTGCAGTGTATGACGTTGAGGTGCAGGTGGTGTCAGGAAGCCTCTATTGGTAGGTAGCTAAGGGCACGATATGGGATGTGAACTTGGAAGATCGAAATTGTCGGCCCAGCTTCCTTAAGAACTAAGGACATTCACAGTTCATCAATCGCTTTCATGTCTGCTGGCATCAGCACACACCGCGCGTCCAAAATGCAGCTTGATACTTGATATAGGAATTTGCACCCGAAGACTTGGCCGGGCTGCGATTTCACTGAGGCAATACGAGTGTTAGGTACTTGGAGTTCCTGAACCAGATGAAACAAGATTTATCAGAATGTACGGACTAATCTAGTTTGAGTGGGTCTACCAAGCGGACAGAAACAAATGCGGGTAATGCTAGGGCTCGGGCCCGGAGGCTAATCTCTGAAAGCTAAAGCTCCCAGTAAGGCTCAATGGATGAGATATAAGATGAACAGCTAGGATAGGAATAGTAATGAAAGGGGCAACCCCAAACGCAAAATATCTAGAGAAGAGCAAACATGATTCGCACAAGTCCAAAGAGCAAACCGCTAAAGCCAGCAGAGAGAACATATACCAAATGAAAAAGAGCTGGAAAAGAGCAAGAATGCTCTGCGAAAATTTTCAGAGTAGGTCCCACCAGCCGACCCGGTAAACGCAGAACAGCCAGTGGCAAACAAGAATGGTCTGCAAAACTCTAAGAGTGACTCCGTAGAGCAAAAAGTGTCGCTAGACTAAATTGGGTTGGGGCAACCTGGAACAGCAACAGCTGGGCCAATCCAAACAAGAAATGTGCGGGAAAAAAGACAAGGATAACTCGTAAAACTCTAAAAGTTACATTCCAAATGAAAAACACCCAAAGGAAACACCCGCAGGATCTGCGGACAGTCGAATGTCTAAATTAAGTATACTATCAGGCCAAGCAGCACAGATGTAGCGGGCTAATCTAAAACAGAAATAGTCAGGATACAGGCTGAATAACATGAACTTTAGAAACAAAAGTCAATACACCAAAAGGAAAAGGCAAAGGCTACTCGTGGCCTATTACTTGTAAATTGCTTGAAATAGTCAGGTACCCAGAGCTAGCTAGACATTGGCCACATTAGACGGGGCAGGAGAGCTTTGTTCGCAGAGCTAGTGAGCCACGACAGAAACGGACTTGAGCGGACTCCCAACATGCGTTTCTGACGGAACTGCAGCAGACCTTGCCAACAGAATGGATGAAAAACCTTGTTGTCGTAACCGGAACTTACCAGGTGTAGAGTATGCACTGGAGTCGGTTAGGGAGTCAGCGGGTTGGCTTAATTGTCGTCCGACTTCTTCAGCTATCGGAATATCTGCACACAGATCACCAGTACGCCGATCTGCGGGAGAATGGCTTCTGCCGGACGTATCGACTTGTGTCGCCAATGTGTTGACAGGCTGCTCAGCCTCTCAGGGCAGCATCAAAAGATATGCAGCTTACCTTCTGGCCTCTGCCAGCTCAGAGGCTGCAGACGAATAATGATGACCCAGATTGGGAGCAAACGGAGATGGAGTGTTTGTCGGACTAGGCCTGTCAGCAAGTTGTCGACTCAGATTATGCTCCCTATCGCGTGTGTCCGGCTCAACCTCAATGCCGGCATGGATTGCCCCCACCTGGCGGGCCACCTCCCTCAGGGGTTCCGGACTTTATTCTGAACTATATGGCTCATTGGCCTCTTGCATGACGGCGACGTTGCCTTTACCACTGTTATTGGCTGGGGTCCGGGATTCTTTCCTTAGGTTAGTCTCCCGTTCTTCTTGTCTACTAGACCTCAAAGCACGAGTACCCAAGTTAGCACGAGGGACAGAATCTTGCGTACCACAAGACTCTGGCTCTGATTCGCCAAAGTCCGCCCAATTGATGCGGTGTGTGCGCCCTGTCTTTTTTGTGGTATTACCTCTCCTGGTGGTCCTTGATGAGGTGGGTTGCTTTGCGGCCGCTGCGTATGACTCGGACTGGTGGCCATTTGAGCTCTGTCCATCATCGCTACCGGCGGGCCCGTTATCCCAGGCCCCTTGAGGGGGGCCCTGCCTATCACATGGAGCAAACCTGATCTCACCGGGAGGAGGAGTACTACCCTCTGTATTATTTCTTCGATGGCAACAGAAGAGCAGATCCTTTAGTTCGCTTGGCGGATTCAAAGAGAACCATATGCGGACAAGGCGGCCATTTGTGATTCAGATCATGTCAGCAAGCGGCTGCGGCTCCTCTCGATCATCCTGCAGCAGGCGTAGACACTGTCTCGTTGCACCAATAAGCATAGGAAATCCGACTCCCGGTGCCATCCTTTTGTCTATGGCCGCTTCCAGGTTCTGAAAGATGCGCTTAGTTAGCTCCATCCAGTAAACATGTCCACGACTTTGCCACTGGATGTTGCCCATCCCGACAGGAAGTGGGCTGCTTCGGCGGACTACGGATGGCTCATCTATCCCGATACGGTGAGACGGCGGACCGGCAAGACCAGCAGGAGCTGTATTAGCATATATGGTACATCTTTATTGCGGAGGCTTGGGGATAACTTACGATCAGTTCTGGCCGAGGTGGGGTCTGCAACCGGAACAGTGGCAACAGGTCCTCTCAACATGTCTCTTAAGATAACCTGATGTTTGTTTGCTATGTCCTTTAGCAAAAGGTCCAGGCATTCGGTAAAACGTTCACCACGGGGGTTATCAGCCTGCCAGAGTCCTGACCTCTGGCTACCAGGCCGGAGGGTAAGAGCATGTACCTGGATGGCCGCTCATTGTGCGGCAGTACTCTGCTTCCACCCTGGGATCCTGTCTTGCTTCATCTTACGTTTCATAGCATTTCGCCAGGCTTTATACTCCAGACTATAGGTTCGTGGGTGGAGGAAGCCGCAAATGGGCTTACACCAGATAACAGCGCCGTCGCTTTTAAAGGACCCTAATTTTTCAAAAGTGAGACCAACCTTTGAGGCTACTATTGTAATAGTGATCAGGGTGAGGGGTGGTTGATGGATCAGAAAGAGGCTGTTTTTTTGGGGGGTTTAAATAGTCCCTCAGCTGATGGAGGATAGCCGCTAGTAGTTTCTGGTACTTTTGAGGAGGAAGGATTGTGGAAGACCCGAAAATGGAAATAGAGCGGGCCTGGCGGACGGTAAAGGGAGTTCTGCGGATGGTAATGGCTGTCGAGAGGTTATTGGCTAGGGAAAAGCAGATAGGTAATCTGAAATGTGCTGAGAATACACTGGTGATACTGCGGACGAGTGAGAGGTTGTGCTGAGCTTTGTGGGTCCTGTTAGGATGGGCTGGCGGATCGAGGATGTGATTGTGATTGGTGAAAAGATTATGGAGAGTAGATGGAAGGGGGGGAAGAGAGAGCTTATATAGACCGCACGAGCACGGTTTTAGTGGGGTTCACAGGATTGTACCCTGTACAAACTTGAATATCTTGAAAAGTCAGGTGACCCACCTACAATGACAATAGGTTTCAGATAAGGTTTTAAGTTGCAATGGAGCCGCATAGGAGCCGTGACCCATGAGCCAAGGGTCCCATAGTCTCATTACAACAAAGAACAGATTTCACAACTTAAACCGTGAATAAGGGTTGGCAGCTTGAAGGTCTGGACCGGTTCGTCATCCGACTAAACAAACCTGAAATTTTCTCGATGTACCCCCTGAAAGCCACCTACTCTCCACTTTGAAAGACTGAGTCCGCTGCAACCACTCAGCCCATCTGCTTACGCATCTGCCAGACTACTTGAAAGAGAAACACCACACACGATGACCTCAAAGACAACAAAGTGCCCTTATTACAGGGGACGTTATCAACGAGCCGCTGCATACGCAAAACACCTTCACAAAATGTATCTTGATATCGTGCGTTCCCTGAGCGCGATTGCGGAAGCAGCTTCCATGGGACCTACTTTTGTCCGTGATGAACTTGAAAACCGAACCGACTCAGACTACGAATCGGCTTGCAGGCTCGAGATCCCAGATTTCCATACAGCAACCGGTGAGAGAGATGATATGCAGAACGATTCAGACACGGAAGAAGTTTCCCACCCACCAGTCCGGGTGCGCCCTGCTGGTCAAGAAACTATTCCCAGTGCCGGCAGACCACGCGGCGAAGGTGCTGGCTATACAGAGCTCAACAAGGCCATGACCAATAACCCTTGGAGCCCTTTCTCATCTGAAAATGACTTTAATTTGGCGAGCTGGTTTGTCCGGAGGAAAGTAGCCAAGTCGCATATCAACGCATACATTACGGAAGGTTTAGGCAGTACAGATAGCAGATCATTCCGGTCCGGCTATACCTTGCGACAACACCTCGACATACTCGACCCATTTCATGAAGAGTTGGTATAGGCGGAAGCCAGTATTGATCATGGTTGACATGCAACAACTTTCTATTATCAAAATATTATTGACTGTGTCCGCTACCTGATCCGTCTGGTCGTGTAAAGCTCAGATATGGTTTAAGCACCTATTCCAGAATATGATTCAAGTGGGGAGCGATTATATTTAGAGATGCATACGGCAGACTGGAGGTGGGATATACAGGTATGAGATAGGTCCTGACAGGTCTTGGGAGAGGTTTTTCCAGTGCTAACAGCGAACTCGGTTCCTTGGTGGAAAACTTTGCCCGCCGGGTCAACAGTGGTTTCCATTATCGGATTGTCTGACCAGACGCACCTTACCAATTTCTCAGGACATAAGAAAGCCTGACCAGTATATATGACGATCGGCAATATCCTTTCGCGGACAAGAACCACCCCTGCCAAGATGCCAATCGTGCTTCTGGCATTGCTTCCAGTACCCCCAAAGTTCACTGGTGAATCAGCCAGTGCCAACAAAGCCTAGCGGCAGACAAATGCCGATACCCTTCGGGCTGCCTTCAATCTTGTCCTGGCACCATTACAGCTAGTTGCCCAAGAAGGAACGGTAATGGATTGTGTGGACGGCAAAATACACCTTTGTTTTCCCATTTTGTCGGCCTGGATCGCGGATCATGCTGAGCATGCAGCCTTGGAAGGAATAGGCAGTAAGTCATGCCCAAAGTGTGAGGTTCTGTGTGAGGAGCTCGGTGGGGATCCGCGGTGGATATATGAGACCCGTGACTACATGCAATATAGGGAGAAAGCCTTGAGGCATGAGCCGGCAGAAGCGGCCGGCATTGCAAAATACTTTCAGCGGTTGAGCGTGAAAATAGGAAACAATGTATTCATTGGACTGGATCGAGCAAGCCCCGCAGACCTACACAAGCCGGACCTCTTGCACAACATCTACCTTGGCTTATTCAAACATATAAGGGAGTGGGTGGAAGGATTCCTGAAAAAGCACAAACAACAACAGGCGTTCGATGATGCTTGGAAAGAAATTTCTCCTTACCCTGGATTCCGCGTACCGAAAAAGCCCTATCGCGAAATCACACAATGGCAGGGAAAAGAGATCCGCAATCTCGGCCTGTTGTATTTCAGCCGTATTGGCGTCCGCATTGCGAAATCTGGACAGTTCTCCGTATCATGATATCAAGAGCGCTTTGAAGTGTGTTAGGGCGCTGGTTGATTTCTCTCTCATGGCTCAATATCGGAGTCATATACCAGATACACTTTCCTACATAGAAAGCTACCTGCAGACATTTTACCGGACAAAGGACATTTGTCTCGAGTTCCGTACCTCGAAGGCTACTCGCACCCAGGCAGATCGCCAGGATCCGGAGCTAAGGCAACTGATGGCGGATCAGCGTGCTAAAGAAGTCCACCATAGAAGCGTCGCTAATCGCCGTCAATAGGCTGATCAAGAGAGGGTTGAAAGGTCCGATCGGCGGGCGGAACTAATACGGCGTGAGAACCACTTCAACTTTATCAAGATGCACTACCTGACTCACTGTGCCTCCCACGCACGGCGTTTTGGATCTATATCGATGTATTCCACCGAGATCAGTAAACTAGCACATAAGGATCAGATTAAAAATGGATACCGCAGGTCAAACAAGAATGATGCCGCCCGGCAGATCTTGTCGCAATATGGCCGCCAACATGCCGTAGGAATGAGCTTGCAGACTATAGAAGCACTTTCGAAAGTTAAAGGTGTGATGGTGGCTGAAGATAGTGGGATGGAAATGCCGGCTTTTTCAAGTCACAGTAGGCCTCGCCGGGTTCTTAAAAGCCATATGAAGAATACCAGCACGCTGACCGAACTCTGCACAACCCTCAATATGCATTATTCCGACATGATGCACGTGATACTACGTTTTACTAGGCAGACTTCTACGGATGACCGGCCGTGGCCAGCTGCCCCCACCGAACTAGGGTTACTCCCTGTAAAAGGATTTGCTCAGCTTGAAATTCCAGTCGCCGACTTTGAGGAAACTGACAGGTTCCGGATCCACTGGGCCCGCTGCACTGGACCATTGGCCTTCCATAACGGTGGCCCCAGAAACGATTGCGTATGGGTCTAGACTGGTGGGGAAGCAAACTATGAACATTTACGAGGACAGGTGGTGGCTCGGTTGCTAGCACTTTTCAAGATAAGAAATATTCTCCGTGAGGCGGGAGCTCTCTATCAGTTGGTATTGGTTTGCGTACTCGATCCGGTCAATAGTGGCAGATTTCAAATTGCGAGCAGACATATTCGAGTCGGCAGGCGGGTCAATGGTTGAGACATGTGAACAGCCAGTATAGGGGCAGTGATCGGACAGGCGCAGGTAATTCCTAGCGGGGAGAGGCAATGGATAGTGAATCACAGGATTGATCTGCAGACGTTTAATGAAATATATTACATTATTCTATCCAATTTTGAACAGTATTTATACGAGTTAAGGCTGGGCACTTAAGGTGGCAGTTCCCATATTGAGTGTCCGGCTTCAACTCGCCCGCGGGAGTACTACACAATCCGCTGGCGTTTAAGGGAATATTTTAAATAGGTTGAATCGTTCTGCATGAATATGCGGCCAAGTGGAAGCCGTACACTTAAGATGGCAGTTCCCATATTGAGTGTCCGGCTTCAACTCGGCCGCCCAGGGTACTACACGATCCCCAGGCGTTTAAGGGAATATTTTACATAGGTTGAATCGTTCTGCATGAATATGCGGTCAAGTTGAAGCCGTACACTTAAGATAGCAGTTCCCATATTGAGTGTCCGGCTTCAACTCGGCCGCGGTAGTAATATACGATCTGCGGGCGGTTAAGGGAATATTTTAAATAGGTTGAATTGAGTAGGCAGCTGAGTTGAAGCCGCCGACTTAAGAGAGAGATTCCCTTAGAAAGTGTCTGGCTTCAACTCGGCCGCGTGAGTTCTGCGGATGATTAATAATACCAATTTATTCTCTCCTGTTGCGAAGCCAACCAAAGTAGGGGGTCTCCATGGCGGCCGCGCCGGGTGTATAGTGAACAGTAAGGGAATTATGGAAGTGACAGTAGGGCACGGGCTAAGACAAGCGCAACGTAGGATGTCAGCGGACAGGAGCGGACAGCTCTAGGTCGCTAGAGGTGAGAGGGGATCTGGGAGGGCCGCCAGATGCGCGCAGTTTGTAAGAGTGGGCAGGAGGCCTGTAGACGAGAAGATAAGGGGGCAGATACAACAGGAAAGCGGTGGGAGGGGGTGGGGTCGCAAAGAGCGCGTCGGACGCATTGGAGGGAAAGTGGGGCCTCCGCGCGCACCAGACGCAAGAGATGAAAGGCAAAGAGGGCTCAGGAGATCTGAAAGGACAGAAGGCAAAGAGCGGACTGGCTTCGTCCGGACGCTGGCTCGATACGTCCGGTGAAAACGGTTTTTTTGCTGATGTTCCAACCCACTCTGTCCCGATGCTGGCCAACCACAGGTTGAAGGATTATTCATACTTTTGTCCTTTTGTTCTCCGGGCAAGTACTTTCAGATTGACGGATACTGAGTCCTACTGGCATGGGAACGCTTCGAAACCTATACTATTCATTTCCCCTCGCGGAGCTGATTCCAATAGGACCCATTCCGACTCTGGCGGACATCTCCCTTCTGAGCTATCTGCCCTTTTCTCCCTGCTGACCTTTATAGCTATCTGGATATTTAGAAACCTATACCATTCGCTTCCCCTCGACCCACGGATTCCAACGTAGTCTGTCATGACGCTGTCCGACCACTGGTTGATAGGTTGTCTATACATTTGTACAGTAGTTCCCCAGGCAAGTACTTTCAAATTGTTGGCTACTGAGTGCTACAGGCATGCAGATGCTTCGAGACCTATACCATTGGATTCCCCTCGGCGAGTAGACTCCAATGAGACCCTTCCCGACTCTGGCGGACATCTGCCCACTGAGGTATCAGCCTTTTTCTCCCTCCTAACCTTTATATGCATGCGGACGCTTCGAAATCTATACCATTCAATTCCCCTCACTGAGCGGATTCCAATGAGACCCTTCCCGACTCTGGCTGATATCTGCTCACTGAGGTATCTCCCTTTCGCTTCCTGCTAACATCTATAGTTATGCAGACTCTTGAAGAGCTATACTATCCAATTCCCCTTACTGAGCACAATCCAAGGCACTCTGTCCCGACGCTGTCTGACCACTGGTTGAAGGGGTATCCATATCTTTGTACTTTAGTTCCCCAGGCAAGTACTTTCACATTGTTGGCTCCTGAGTGCTACCGGCATACGGACATTTCGAGAACTATACCATTCAATTCCCCTTGCAGAGCGGATTCCAATGAGACCCTTCCTGACTCTGGCCGACATCCGCCCCTTGAGGTATCTGCTTCTTTCTCTCTGCTGACCTCTACAGCCATGAAGATGCTTCGAAACCTACACTATCCGATTCCGCTTGACCGGCGGATTCCAACACACCCTGTCCCGACACTGTCCGACCCCTGATTGAAAGGTTATCTATACCTTTGTACTTTAGTTCCCCAGGTACGTACTTTCACATTGTTAGCTACTGAGTGCTACAGCCATGCGGACACTTTGAGACCTATATCATTCAATTCCCCTCACCAAGTAAATTCCAACATATCCTGTCCTGGCCTTGTCGGAGGACTGCTACTGAAGCTATCCCCTCTTCTGTACTTCTATTCCCCTCTATTTGTAACTTTAGTCAGATTGCCGCTAAGAACTAGTAGCCGCTCATGTTTTCTAGACTAGCTTTAATAAATATATTTTCTATTCTAGTATCTAAATGACTCAAATTAGTAAATATGAGTAATACTTGCTGGACCTTTCCCGACATTCTCCACAGTTGTCTCTAACTCATTCAAAGTCCTCAAAGATAGAGTTGTTTACTTAGGAGGTATTAGATGATAGCTAGTTACACCTGAGTACTTCCACTATTCTACTATGGCTTTGGGTTGCATCCGGTCAACTTGTCTGCATCTGGTACCTTCTGAGACTTTGGTTGCGTCTTGTGCCTCGTGGCGGTATGGACCCCTGTCCACCAGCACCCAGTAAAAGACCACACACCCAGCACGTGAGTTTACGTTCTAGGTGCCTGGACTGCCGAACAGACAGGCAGTACGTGGTGCGTCCGTGTGTAACCTTCTTTGTTTTTGCTGATGCATACATTGTTGTGGGAGTGTTCCTATGAATCTCACTTTACTAGAAAGCACACAACTATACAGCCGTACCGTGGCGTCACGCTGTACCAACGCTGGGTCTGCAGAGGGGTGTTAGGAATATCCCCTGAAAGTTACAGGAGGTTCAGACCACTCCTGCTCTGTCAGTAGCCCGCTTTGTACCCGATGAAGCGGTCCTATAAACATTTAAGAGGCCCATCATAGTGGGATAACTTTCGCTTAGGTCAGCAGATGACTTTGTCCGTGAAGGTAGAGTAATTAGGGTATCTCAGTAGGGTAACTGGGTCCCCATGGTATGGTAATCAAGTTTTCAGGTAGGGTAACTTTACCCATTCATGCCTTTATTCCCTTTGGGAGTCCACGCGACTACATATTATGTTGCTCTAGAGACAGGTGCAATGTTTACTATCTTTCTTTAACTTTACGCCAACATGCTCTCCGAATGTTACCCTGTCTAACCCTATGTCACCAAGTCACTTGGTAGACACTTGTACCAACTCATGCCTATGCGTAGTATACCAAGTATACTGGTCTATCCTCAATCTAGTTACCTCTGGGTATCCCATATAGGCTAAGTCTAGTCCACTGTAGCTACCTATATGTAGGGTCATTACAGATAGTCAGTGCTTCAAAAATCCAGCCAACTGTAAAAGTGTAAAGATTTGACCTTGAAAATGATGTAAAAGGGACCCTCAATGGCCTAAATGAACGCTCTCGATGAGGGGAATCTAACCAAGGTATCGAGTTGGTGATATGACTCCTGTAGCCTAAGTACACACATGAGATAGTCAGTACTTTAAAAATCCGCTCAAGTGTCAATATGCAAAGAATCAACTTTGAAAATGGTGCAAATGGGATGTTTAATGGCTCAAATGAATGCTCTGGATGAGGGGAATCCAACCCAGGTATTCACATGCCAATCAGATGCCTATAGCCTAAGTAAACATATGAGATAGTCAGTGGTTGAAAAATCTACCCAAGTGTAAAAGTGTAAAGGCTAAACCTTGAAAAGAGTGCAAATAGGACATTTAACAGCCCTAATGAATGCTCTCAATGAGGGGAATCCAACCCCGGTATCCACTTGGCAATATGACACCTGTAGCTTTGGCAAACAAATGAGATAGAAGGAGGTTCAAAAATCTGCCCCAGTATCAAAGTATATGAAGTGATGTAGGAAATGGTCCAAATGTCTAACTGCTCAAATGAATACTCTCAACTAGAGGAATCCAACAGTCGTATCCCCGTCTTGATTGGAAATATATAGCCTCAGATATCCAATAGGAGACTTGTAGGTACCCTTCAGCAAAAAACAAAGGGGGAAAGATAGTGTAGAAGGGGCCTTTCAGCAGCCCAAGTGTAGCGGGAAATGGGTGGTGTGTTTGAAAATCTCGGTACTACTAATAAATTATATAAGCCTCCCACAGTCCCATTTGAGCCTCCAAGAGTCCTATTGGGTCTTTTCTGTGTCTTTTTCTAACTTATCTAGTAGCTACCAGGAAAAAGGTCCAAGAGCAAGAGCAAAATGTGATTTAGCTAATGGCTAAAAATCTTGGCAATATTGTACTCCCACACACAAGGACTTTAGGACAAACAAAGTCCCTCAGGGAACTCCAGGGGACCACTGTCTACAACGAATCAACTATGAAGTCCCAAATCGATACCGCCAAAACTCATACAAATTAGTAGCCTGACCGGAGACTCTGTGAGACTTCGGACATTGCCCGACCACCAATCTGTTATCCCTGAATTATGTGGTTTGTGCAATACTCAATACATTTACCATCCATAGCTTGGCCCAAGTATTAAGGCCTTGAATTATGAGTAAACTATAGTTGTCCCATTGGGGCCTCAGGGGTCCCAATTAATACCTAATTTCTTATATGGTATTAGAGGTATCGGCCTGCCTGGTAATACCATCTGCTATATGAATCAAAGAGCGATATACATGAGACAAAACCTTTTTTGCTGATGTATAGCTAACTGTGAATGCAACTTCTTGTACCACATACATTGAATATATTAGTTAAACAAAAAAACAATACCAGTAAGTTATAAGAAGTAGTCTTTAGTCTTATTTTAGATAGAAAACAACATGTTTTTTTAAGAAGACCAACAAATCTATCTTGTATAGTATCTAGCCACTGAAATTGACGTATAACGTATTTTACCTAGTGTTGGAACATGTCATAGTTATGGGACGCTTTTACAAACAAGCAACAGAATATGTAAGATACTTGTATCTCCATCAACACAGGCTTAATAGATTTAGAAATTGTAGGCAATAAGGACAAACCACTTGGCTATTTGCTAGCAAACGTGGAATTAAATTCATGTAATTGTCAATCATTGAGTTCTTAATAGATAGTAAGTATGGAAAAATATGTAGCAGTAAATTAACTGAGATTGGAGAATTGAAAATTGCATATTCTTGAGAGCAAATTAAGGCAGCTGAAATACATAGGTCTGGAGAATCATACTCTAGATTTGCAAAGAGAAGGCTCTTGTATTTATCCCAAGTCGTGAATTTGAAATGTTGTAGTCTAATCTTTTCCTCAAAACTGTATATTTTCTGAAATCACTATACAACAAAAATCAACTCAATCAGTTCAAAAAAGCTCAAGTCTACTGGCAGAAAGCAAAAAACCTCTCCAATACAGAGGAAACTAAATTATACTTTAGGCTCAGATGGGGAAGATTCTTGTAGTGTAAGGTTGACTGGCATGGATGAGGTAAGCGATTATGATGTAGTTACAGGTATGTTACACTGTATTAATAAGTACTCTACTGTAAACCAACGACTTGGGTCCTGTAAAGTTCCAATCAACTTGCAACTACTTCTCAATTAAGGTTCAGACCTCAGCATACCTGTACTAGAAAACGAAATAATTTTAACATTCTCGCTCAAAATTTGGCACCTGAATAGCTAAACTTGTTTGAAATTCTTTGTTTTTATACTAAATGTATGATAGTTGCAGTACTAGTGGTCTAGTGAACCTGTAATCTGACAGTTGAATTCAAACCCCTATAGGCATTCTAAATACAAAATCTGATATGATTCTGTGTACTCTGCCTTGCTCTGGTGATGTTTTTGTATGTTATATTTCTGATGTAAAAATTGTCCCATAACTATGACACGTCCCAACACTTGGTAAAATACGTTATATTAAAAAAGTTATTTAGATAGCAATTGAATATAAAGGTAAATTATTTGCATACAAGGTTGATATAATATAGAGAAATAAATATAAACTAAGCTCTAAGAAATGTAATTACAATTAATATAGGAACAAAGACAAAGATGTCTGACCAAACAAGTATAATCTATTACGTTGTATATAAAGGCTTCAGAATATTAGAATTTACCATTAACTGTTATCATATTCAGGCTTAATAGTCCAATTTAAATATCATAAACTTTGTTTAAAATCTATTACTGCATACACCATATTCTATTCTTTAAAAAATTATTTCAAAAATTAACTTTTTTATTGATTATACTAAGTGAATATTAGGCTTTACTAGGTACTACTTGTAGTATTTACATATCACTCACGCAATTTACTATGTAGAGTTTAATATAATATAATATTTTGTCCTATTTTCTTAAAGTAACGGTATGGTATATTACTTAAACTATTTATACTCCTTACAAAGTATTAGTAGTATGACTAGAATATGATTCTTATGTAATTAATTTGATGTGATATTGTTTTATGGAAGTAGTAAATATTAAAGGTTGAAGTAAAATAGTCTATTTCATACACTTTATATATTTTAATTTTATAAAAGTTACACTTAGAATATCAGTATATATATATGATAATATTATAAATAAAATTTCTTAGTATCTCTTACACCTTACCAGATTTAAGTTTAATTACCTGAAAAAAACAAAAAAAAACATATATTATGATATCTCAAACATTTTATATTCTATAAATTTGATTTTCTCTACTCGCTCTTAAAATAAGTCAAGGTACGTAAGAGCACAACATCAGCAAAAACAGATCCTGCCTCTGATCAGTCAGGGTTCATCAGCAAAAATAATACCTTGCGTTCTGTGCGTTCTGTGCTTCTGACGCACCTGACACTGGAACGCAAATCGCGAACCAGGACGCAACCACCCTACTATACAATGAGCCGGACGCAACCTAACGCAGCACCTAATCCTCAGGACGCACCAGACGCAGCACCTAATCCTCAGAACCCACCAGACGCAGCACCTAATCGTCAAGATGCAACCCGACGTTGGACCTTTTCTTCCGGATCCAGTGCATCCAGTACTGATCTTCCTGAAATAAGCGAACTTGAAGGGTACCCCCTTTACTTTTCCTGACCAGGGTCACAATAGATTTCATGCTCTCAGTGTATTAAATATACTACTACTAGTGTTCTATTGTTCTAATATAGAGGACCGATGATGATACTCATATGCAACCCCTCAGGCGGCGCTACCCGGAACTCGACCTCTACCCGGTACTCAACACCTATCCGGGACACTGTAACTTCATGAATCAAAGTTGCGGGGGAGAAGATCTTATATCATTTTCAAGCTGGCGTCGAGCCCAACAATCTCCCGCAATCAAAACCAGAATCGGCCCCGTGGTCGTAGAGGAATCTGACATTAAGCTCTGGGAGCGCCAGGGTATCTATAAAGACAACTCTCATAAGGGTCAGCTATTTCCTGAGTTCTGATGCGACAGAGACGTCCTTTATACCCCTGCGTAGCTGGTATCGAGCCCAACAATCTCCCGCAATCAGATCCAGGATCGGAGCCGTGGTTGTGGAGGGATCAGCCATCGAGTTCTGGGATCGCCAGAGCACCTATAAAGACAACCCCCTCAAGAGTCAGTGATTTCCTGAGTTTCGATGCGACAGAGACGTACCTTATACCGCCGCGTAGCTGGCGTCAAGTACAACAACCTCCCGCAAAGAGCAGCAACATCTGTCCACCAAGTGTGGAGTAATCTACCATTGAGTAAAATATCGCCAGGGCTACTATAAAGATCCTCTCCACAGAAGACAGCAATTTCCTGGGTCTTGATGTGACAGAGACGTACCTTATACTGTTGGAAGGCTGGCGTCAAGCCCAACAACCTCCCGCAAACGGAATCAAAATCCGTCCCACGGTTGTGGAGATATCTGCTATCGAGTAAAATATCGCCAGCTTGATACCTGATACACCCTGCACAGAAGACAGCGATTTCATGAGTTTTGATGTGACAGGGATGTACCTTATACCATTGCGTAGCTGGCGTCCAGCCCAACAACCTCCCGCAATCAGATTCAGGATCGGAGCAGTGGTTGTGGAGGGATCTGCCATCGAGTTCTGAGATCGCCCGGGTATCTATGAAGACAACTCTCATAAGGGTCAGCTATTTCCTGAGTTTTGATGCTACAAAGACGTTCTTTATACCGCTGTGTAGCTGGCGTCGAGCCCAACAACCTCCCGCAATCAGATCCAGGATCGGAGCAGTGGTTGTGGAGGTATCTGCCATCGAGTTCTGAGATCGCCAACACCCCACCCCATTCCGCCCTGTGACTTCATGAATAATATCCCTCTGGGGATGAATCTTATACCGCTGGATAGCTGGCATCGAGCCCAGGAACCTGCAGGTGTCGGATTCAGGATTGATTGTCTGGCTGTGGTGGAGTGTTGCAGCGGTCGCCCGGGAGTGTGGATGTTGGGTGTTGTGATGAAAAGAGTGTCGCGTCGCGTCCAGTTTGAGGCTAAGTGCCGAGAAACCACCAGGCACTATGCTAGACTTGCGAGTATTATAGCTATCACTCGCTTTCAGGCTGGAGTGAGCTGGCATTTTCGCTCATTCAAAGATGATGTTCTGAAAATAGAACTCAGAGTGGCAGTGTGACTCTAACTTGAAGTCTTTAGCGCAAATATAAGATTAAGGTATGATGGCTTTCTCACCAGGCGCCAGCACTAACTATATTTTCTTTGCCAAGAAATACTCCTTGTTCACATCCTGGCTAGTAGAAGACAAAGAAGGCTGAAAAGAGAATCAGGGGTAGTGGTAAATCCTGATGTGCGATGGTGTTGAGGTTTAAGTCAGGATGCATGGGAGGCAGGGTTGCTTGGTTGTTGGATGTGTCCGGATGGAACCCAGTGTAGGCAAGGGTCTCCGGACGCACCTGACGCAACAAGATGTGGTGTATGGGTACTTGACGCACAGGACGCAGGGTCCAGGCAGGGAGTGTCAGGACACAACACTACTGTATCTGACGCAGGCCACCTTTTTGCTGATGTTGCGTCCTGATGCAAGCAATATATTTTTTGCGTCCTATGCGTCCTGTGCATCCTGAGTTCTGTTGCAATACCCCACCACATTTGATTGCATCTGGTGCGTCCAGCCACCCTGGGTTCCATTCAGATACATGCTCCTAACCAATTATGCATTCAGAGTCAGACCTCAACACCATCGCACATCATGATTTACCACCACCCCTGAATATTTACAGGCTCTCAGCCTTCTGAGTGTAAGCCCAGGGTATTTCTTGGCAAAGCAAATATGGTTAGTGCAAGCGCCAGGTGTGAAAGCCATCATACCCTTAATCTTATATTTGCGCTAAAGACTTTCAGGCTCAGCTGTACTCAAACCCAAAGTTCCGTATCTATTTTCAGACCTTTACCTTTGCAGGTGCCAATATTCCAGCTCACTCCAGTCTGAAAGTGTGTGATAGCCAGCACACTCTCTAGTCTACCACTCAGGCTATTCATGGTAGTTTCTTAGTACTTAGCCCCCAATGCAACATCACCTACTCAGACTCTCTCATCAATATACTCAAACCCCTCCTTCCCAGGAACTAGCTGCAACACTCTACACCAACCACTACACTAATCCTAAATGTGATACCTGGAGGTTACTGGGCTCGCTGCCAGCTCCATACTGGTATAGGATTCATCCCTACAGGGCTATTTTTCATGAAGTTATAGGGCTCGCCATCTTTTGATTAGAAGGCTAATTTCACAACAACCGCTTAACCGATTTTGAATCTTTTTGTAGGAGGCTGTTGGGCTCGATGGTAGTTACGCAATGGTATATGGTAAGTCCCTATAGCATTGAAACTCAGGGAGTCGCTGTTTTCTTTATAGTGGATCTATATACAATAATAGCAGGCCTGGCGAGTATTTACTCGACGGCAGATCTCTCCACAACCACAAGACGGATTTCGATTCTGTTTCCGGAGGATTGTTGAGCTCAGCGCCAGCTTCCCAACTGTATAAGATATATTCCTGTCTCATTGAAACTCAGGAAATCGCTGTCTTTAGTAGAGAAGATTTTTATAGTCACCCTGGTCATATTTTACTCAACAGCGGATTACTCCGCAACCGCTGCACAGATTTTAATGTTCTTCACAGAAGGTTGTTGGGCTCGATGCCAGCTTCCCAACTGTATAAGGTACATCTCTATCGCATTAAAACTCAGGAAATTGGTTTCTTCAGTAGAGGGTAAAGTAGGTCTCAAGCTGGCAAGATTTTACTCGATAGCAGATTACTCCACAACTACCGCCTAGATTTGATTCCATTCGTGGTGGATTGTTGGACTTACTGCCAGCTTCACAAAGATATAGGTTTCATCCCTCTGCGATATTTATTTATGATATTACACGGTCCCAGCTAGTGGGGGTCCCTGGGACCTTGAGCCTCAAGGGAGTGGTTGGACTTGCCTGTGAAAGCGTATTTTGTCAGAAGGCTCAGGCTTCTTATAGGTATGGGCATTTCAATGTGGATTAGCTTGTATATTTGAATCATTGTAGAATAGTAGTAAATTTAATTGTTTAATCGCATGAAATCTATTGTGACCAAGGTGACCAATAACAGAAACTGGTAAAGGGGAGACCATGCACTTATATCAGGAACATATAGTCCAGTCTCAGGTAGTGTCCTGAGTATTAAGCGCTGCGTCCGGTGCGACCTAAGGCTTAGGTGCTGCATTCGGTTGCATCTGGTGTGTTGTGTGGTACCATGGTGGTAATCAGCAAAAGTGGCTATGTTCCCCCTATACCTCAGGAGGCATGTGACGGAAGAGGGGCCAAATTATAAACTCCAGTGGATGTACAGGTCATTCACACCCCGATAACCCCCAATCAACTCTTAGGTTACAAGGTCAATTTCTTTTCTCTCAGTTATTTCATTGCCATGCACATTCTTCAGGATGCACTTCATCCCACTTGTGCCTTTACATAGTACTTTCCGGCTTTGACCATGCTACTCGAGTTTATCTGGCCTTACCACCAAGGTCCGAACTTGTTCCATCATGGACCTTTGCGCCACAACTCATTCATACTTTACTGTAGCCCAAATGCACCATCAACCTTACCATCCTTACTATCATTTCTCCACCTATTACTACCGCCCATTCACTCACATTCACGGACCATTTGTGACTTCCAACATCCCAAAAGGACTGTCCCCCATCATGTTCCTAGTTCTATTTAGCCTTACTTATTTCACCACTTCCTGCTCGCCATCACTCCCTGAATTATGTCTACCCAACACCTTGCTTCTCATACCCATTTCCATACGAACAATATTTGTCTCTTGGGCGCTTTGAACAATTTACATGTGAATGATGCATAGAATTCTTCCCATTCCCCTACTTCTCTAATCTTCTGAAAAGCTCAGTCAAATCACAGTTATTTAGTAACACTATTCAGCCTTAAAATCATTTTCTCATGTTCAGGACATTGTACAGAGAGCCTTCTTGGATCTTTCATATCAGTTCTGCCCTCTTCTAGACTCTCAGACACTTTTACTTGACTCAATGTGACCTTCTGCAGCACATTTTATTCACAAACTAGTTTAAAGTCGAACTCAAAATATTATATTTTATTTACAATAAATGAATACTCTTCAATTATTTTATACATATTTTATTTAAATAATACATATGTCTCAAATATGACGTTATTGGTCTTGATCCCACCATTCTGCAAGTCCCTCCACTGCTTCACCCGCTTCAGGATCTGAATTATTGTCTTCCACTTCGCTGTCCTCATCCCCTGAGCCCGCTAAATCCTGATATCCTGCAGCTTCTTTGTTCTCAAGTGCCTAGCGAGACTCCTGATCCCGAATAAATGAACTCTCCGCCAGTATTCGCTTAATGCATTTTTTTGTCATCAATCAGGTAATTTCTCACCTCTGGGGGTAACCCCGCCATGTTGCACACTGTTGAAAATAAACATCTTAATTGGGTATTAGTACACTTCTCTTTAGAAAGGTGCATTTGGGACACTAAAGATTCGTTACTAACTTTGGGCAGTTAAAACCAACAAATATGCAGTGTGAATAAATGATCCAGAACTTCTTGCAATTAATAAATGATATATCCAGGCCGTGGTAAGGTATATTAGAACGTTATTAGTACAATTCAGGAACAATTTATCACTCCTTCCCTGTATTTTCCCACCCCTAAACCACTTTTAGAACAAGAGTTTTGCTATCTCTCAGGCTGCAAATTGGAAGCCATATTCCTTGAAGAATAAGCCTTTTGGCTTCTTATCTTGGACGATTTGAGAAAAGAAGTAACCTCTTGTTTACTTGGATGACATGTAAACTGATCGTTTCCAGCAATTACGTAATTTTTGCCCTTATATCGGTTACTAGTTTATCTAATAAGTCGTAAAGGTCCTGAAACATGTTTCTGGTTTTGGAAACTAGATGTGACCTGGCACTGGACTGCTTGGATTTCAACTGAATCAACTTAATTAGCTGTGCTCAGTCTCAGATGGGACGTATTTAGTTACTTAATAAACATACAAAGGTCATTGCCAGCCTTCTCCTCTCCATATTACTCCAACCTTGCGAGGTAGCTGGCTGCCTTTGCCAAACCGGTTTCCAAACGAGTATCATTTTCAGCCGGCTTTACAACTAGATTAACAAACCATATGTGATACTGGACCATATCTGTAGCGTTCTCAAAAACTATCCTCCGATCACAATTTAAGGAATTGCTTTTTCTTGGCTGTGAGGTGATTGGGATCCCAATATCAAACAGCGGAAAGTCCAAATTGATTGTACTTGGTCCCAGATAGGATGGAAAGTTTTGTCCCTCTTGGGTAGCATAGGGTGAAAAGTGTGATGAATGGGCTCTGAGATGGCCTGAAAGTAATTGTGCTGCCAGCTCTTGAGAACAAAGTACCTGGAAAGTGCCATTCAGAGTCGGGGATGGGGAGTTCTACGTACTCTGTCTCATCAGGATCTTATTTCAAAGTTTGACTCACAAATCTCAACCGGTTTCTTACTCTCCATCGATGTTGCTGTCAAGGAGGTTCTCCAGAACATCTTTCGGCGCTTTGGGGGTGTCTGGGTATATCATCATCATCGTCAACCTTCGTTTAATCCTCCTCCTCCTCGGCAAATAAATTAACTTGTCGATATAACCTCACTGCACCTGATCCAACCACTACGAAGAATACTGAAGATCTCAAACTTGAAAATAATGACTGTGCTCGAGGGACTGGTACTACGAGGGTCAAGAATCATGTATTTAAGACTCTAGGTAGTTGTACTTGGCTTTCAGAAGGCTTGACTCACCTCTGCTCATATTTCCAGCCATGGTTGCAGGTTTATAAGAAATATCTAGATCAGGATGAGGAATTGTTTGTGCACGTAAGGCTCTCCAAGAGGACTTTTGAGCTCACAGCGTCCTATTGGAAATGAATGAGCTTTATGTTGGAACTCGGATTCTTGCTAGGATCCTGTTAGGCACACGGACTCCCGTAAGGATTTACAGGGCAAAGTTACCCTGCCTTGACACACACGAACTTCGAAGGAAAAAGATAACACCCCCCTCCAGCCCCGGCGTGTGGACGGCGCGTCATCACTAACCGCCTCGGTAGTTGCGTCCCAACACCAAAGACCACTATCGATGGAACACATCTTATAACACCATATACGTTGCAGCCGTCCTTCCGTCCGGATCCTGTTCGCAGGATATATGAGGGGAGACCTCGGGGCACCTTATGCAAGTGGAAGCAGGTGAATCGGACAACGGCGCATAAGGTTACAGACACTTGAAGACAGGCAGTCGGAAGAGTGGGTTGAAGGTAACGGGACGTTTCGCACAAAAGTGAGTCCCCTCGTACCTACAAAGTCGTGTAGAGTATGAAGGCGGTAACTATGCCCAATAAGTGGATCGGGTGAATCCACAGAGGACAAGTTGGTAAAAGATGGAGTCCGAGGGAAGAAGCCTATAGGTACGATCCCGAGGACAAGTCGTGCGACGCCGGAAGACCAGAATACGACATGCAGTCGCGTGTCGAATTCTCGACGGAACCAACCAACCAAGAATGGCCATCGTCGGTCCAGCGAGTTAGACTACCTTCGGTGAGAACGGTCGCAGGATAATTCGTAACCATTGTTGTCAACGGATAAACGGATGAGCTGACACCTGCCGTGGTCTCCACACCATCAGGGTTAACGGAAGCGCAAACCGATAAGTTGGCCATGGGAGCAAAAACGTGTGGTAGAGAGTTTTCAGGGTCTACGATTGTTCGCACTCAGGTGAAGTACGCAGAGTTGTGGGCAAAATACTTAATTAGTCTAGAGTTAGCATGTATACCGCAATTGCTCAGACGCGGAATATAAATATTGATGCATCTTCACTGCTATAAGACACAACAATCACGGAGAAGAGATCTTATCAATATAATAAGTTATCTACACTTTTATATCGTTACCAATACTTTGACTATCTATACCGAAGTGAATCATTATATCTAGCCTACATTACTCGTGTCTTTTTAACGAGTTCTCCGATATAATTATGATTAAGGTCCTAGCTGTCGGAATAACTCACGCCGAAGCTACCACCTAACACATCCAATGTCTGTGCAATCATGGGTATGTACTCAAACTATGCTATCCCCTTTTGGACTTCAAATGACTCTAAGACAATGTAGTTGGTTTACTATAGCTTGGGTAGAGATTGGCTATTTACATTTGCCAGGACAGGATTTCGCTCATTGGATCACTTGTCTCAATCAACATTACTTATGATTCCAGAGAATTAGGTCATGAACAATCGAAGCAAGAAGAAAGATAAAAGTGACGCTTGGCATCTCCAGGAGGCTTTCTGGTTCACCCACCGAATTCTAAAAAATGTTACTAAAATCATTGAAATCTAAAACTATGGGATAAGATATAGGAAAGCTGTATAACAGTGTAGACACAATTAAGAAAGAGATTCGTAGATAGATAGAAATAAAAGCAAAATAAAGAAAAAATCTCATGAAATAAAAGAACAGCTATCTGAAGGCCCAAAGAAGACCCAGTTGGGCACAAACAAATCTTAGGAACCCAGAAAATAAATAGAAAGGAGAGTAAAAACTAAGCATGAAGGTACCTATAAAACAAAAGAAAAATCCTCCAAAAGCCAAAAGAGAGCCCTGCCCGGCACGATCAAGCTCCGGAAACCCCTCTCTCCCAAACCAACCAACCAATGAATAGAAATGAAAACAAAACCCATGAAAGCCATGAGACAAAAAGAAAAGCACTCAAAAGCTGAAAGACCACCCAGCTTGTCCCAAACAACTTCTAGAAACTCTTCCAACTCCATCTCCATCTAAGAGGCCTCACACCTGGATGGTGAGATACCCAGGGGAAGAGGCATATTTTGGACATCTTGTCCTGCATAATGACTCAGTTAGGCCGCTCCCTGCCTGATATGAGCGCAGGAAATCGGCTCTCAGGAATGGTCCTGAAATCTAGTGACCTTGCGATCATTCCTCTGAATCCTCATCTGCCAGCCCACATTAGACCTGGGAAAGGTCCTTCTGTGCTTTCCCTGACCTCCGGCATCCTCCTCCACATCAGAGTCGGAATCTGGCTCTGTGTAGAACTCTGCAACATTGAATTCTCCAGGGTCGAAATACCTGCGATTGTGCCCTGCAAGAGGCAGATTCAGACCAACAGGGTCTCCAGGATCAGGAGGGGCAACAGCTGCTCGGTGGAGGAAGCAAGCAACACTAAGAGTGATGCACTGAGAGAGACGAAGCCAGGCATTGACTGGATCATCATCGATCAGTTCGATCTGGTCGGCAGCATCAGCAGTGACATTCATACCCTGAATGTCATGACGAATACTAATGAACTGCCGGAGATGGTCACTATCCTTAACATTCCAACAAGCAGCTTCGCTGAGCTCCTGCAAAGTGTAGTGCTGGAAAATTGCCAGCAAACTCTTGTTTGGTGTTGTATTCCTATGTATCACCTATTGGAGCTGGCGAGCCTGCCCTGGATTGGCACCTGAGGTCTCAATAAATATTATTCGCACTGGTCCTCCTCGTGAAGGGTTGGTTGGGGACGAACATCCGCTCTTTCACCACTTGATCCATATCCTGACCCACAGCCAGAACCTTCAGCTTCCTCCTCTTGCTCATTATTCGAATTTAATCTGAAATTGCGACCAGACTCAGCGGCCTTCTTCAGCATGTCACCGATAAGGGAATCCAGGGTGAAATAGAAGGCCTGATATGGGCAGTTCCAGGATGGGTTGAATTTGGCTTGGAAGCCTTGGAGAGCAGTGTGTCTGAGAGCCTCTACCCTGACTTAACCCCACAAAGTGTCGCCGGCCTGGCTACGAGAGGGGATATTCCTCTCCTAACGCTTCTGGAGAATAAATTAGCGAAGGTCGCAGTATCTCCTCTGAGCTCCGAAGCCTCTTGTACTGTTAAGGTTGAGCTCAGTACGAAACTCGGCAGTTGTGGAACAGGGTATGCCAACCAGCAATTAGATTCTATTTGACAAAGGAGCAAATAGGGTGAATATGATTCTAACCTGAATTAAGCGAGGATGAGCTTGGCGTGCAGATGAACACGGGAAATCCCAGGAGATCTTGAGAAAAGAGATCAGTAATCATTCCAGCTGGAGAAAGGCGAAAATGAGACACGCAGGAGACCTACTATAGGGGAAATGGTAGCCCAAAACGGGGAAGCCACTAGTATATCTAAAGAAGACAGGTCAGCTATCATTTCACATTGAGAACAGGCTTGAAAGAGTACATATGAGCCGCATGGAAGTTCATTGAAGAACCTATACAGTGCTTGACCACCCTAGAAAGAAGTGAGGCAGAATAGGCTTGAAAATCATTTTTTTGTCTAGCAGGATAAGAAATGGAAATAAGGAGGCAAATTGTGTGATGAACTTACCTTTGTAGGGTAGCAGACAGGCTTGTCTACCATGACTTATTAACTTCCATGGGGACAAGTGAGGGTTTGGAAAAGGTGTCCTGAGTGACAAAGTTACTTTTAAGAAGTGAGAAACGATCGAATCTTGATTTTGATTTAATTGTAAGTTATTCTATAGACAGCGATCAGTATACCTGACGAAAGGCCTGAGAAAGGTCCAATTGGTATATTACACGGAGCAGATTAGACTTACCGGCAGAGTTGGTATGAAATATGAGTGAGACTGTATGATCACCTGAGAGAATTGATGGCTGGATATGAATGTATCGTGATGAAGAGAAAAAGCACCTTTTGAGGTCCAAGAAGAACGATGAGCACCTGTAGAATGATTAGAAGATGAATGAAGAAGGGCAGGAAGAAAAGCAAAAAAATGGGTAGAGAGGGGTCTATCTAAGAAGGAAGAATATACTAATCAAGCTGTTTGTCATGGTGCGAGAATTCTAAAAATTCCGAAAATTTGAAAAAGAGACTGTTAAATGTCCCAAGTTGAACTTTGAGTGTTCTTTAGTCCTGTACAAAAGACTACGGGAGTACTGTTACAATAAGACTTTTCAAGCGTACAAGTTTGCCTTGTACACTTGAAAAGGTAAGTCAAATAAATATGAACAAGCTTTTTAAGAGATCGTTAAGGTACGGCTATGTCATAGGTAGGCCACGTCCTATAGTACCCCTGCTTTTTTGATGTGTATGCGGCCAAGGATTATTAGAGTATGGTATATAAGCTCTTGACATTAGGTGGGCCCTTTCAAAGTCTGGGAAGCCAAATAAAGTATAAGAATCTGTTAGGCGCACGGACTCCCCGTAAGGATTTAGTCATCAGAGTTACCCTACCTGGAGACACACCAACTTCGAAGAATAAAAGATAACACCTATCTCCGGCCCCAGGGTTGGAACGAGGCATCATCACGGGCCGCCTGAGTAGTTGCGTCCCAACACCAAAGACAACTATCAGGAGAACCCCTCTTACAACACCATATACATGGTGGCTGTCAGTCTGACGGGCTCCCGTTTAGAGAATATATGAAGGAAGACCTCTGGACACCTTATGCAGATGGAAGCAGGTGATTCGGATCATGGTGCATAATGTTACGGACACTTGAAGACCGTGTCCGAAGAGTGGGTCGAAAGTAACAGGACATTTTGCATTCAAATTAAGCCCCTCCTAGCTACAAGACGTGTAGGGTATGAAGGAGGTAACTCTGGCCAGTAAGTGGATCGGGTGAATCCACAAAGTACATTTTGGTAAAAGATGGAGTCCGAGGGAAAAAACCCATAGGTGCGATCCCGAGCACAAGTTATCTAATGCCGGAAGACAAGAATACGACATCTGGTTGTATGCCAAATTCTTCACAGAACCAACTAAAGAAGAAAGGCTATCTTCTGTCTAGCCAGTTAGACTACCTCCGATAACCACAAAGGCAAGATCATTCGCAACCACTGCTGTCAACGGATAAACAGATAAGCTGACACCTGACGTGGTCTCCACACCATCAGGAATAATGGAAGGGCAGACAGATAAGTTGACCATGGGAGTAAGAAGGTGTGGTAGAAAGCTTTCAGGATCTACGAGTGTTTGCACTCAGGTGAAGTTTGCAGAATTGTGAGCAAGATATCTAAGGAGTATGGAGTTAGCATGAATACCGTGATTTCTCAGACTTGGAATATCAATATCGAAGCATCTTCGCTGCTATTTAGACTGAACAAGCACAGAGAAGAGAGCTTATCAGTATAATAGGTTTTCCACTTTATCATTACCAACACTTGGACGATCTACACCGAAGTGCCCCATTATAACCAGCCTACATTACTCATGTCTTCTTACCGAGTTCTCCGATATAAGACGATTCAGGTTCTAGCTGTCAGAATACTTCACGCCAAAGCTACCACCTAACCGAATCAGGTGCGATTCTGAGCGTTTGCCTTGAAAAAAAGAAAGCAAGCAGGGAGGTTCTCGTGACTAAAGACACTAGTCTAGTATTGGTGCTAATGTGAAAAGGGAGTTTTGACCTGAGAAACAGAGATCATTTGAATCCTCACATCATCTTGGTCAGGGCTATGTGAGACAAAACAATGCAGTTGGCCTTTAAAGAATTAGCAAAGGTACCGCTGACAAGTCATACAACACACCCTGAAAGGTTTTCAAGTTTTTCAAATTTTCCATCTTTTTCTATCCTCTGATCTATGATACTCCCAATTTCCTAATAATACTGCGAGACAAATTTCGTCCCATTTGGATACTTTCATACACAATGCCTATCTACAGTACAGCTTCGGTTAAGAAAATACTTATTCAATTACTACCAGTCGCGTTCAGGTACAACGTGAATCACTCTCACAGAGTAAGGTTTATTTTTCGCGTCCTATTTGTACTTTTGTTAAACTAATTCAATTCCTAATAGAATAACACAAGGGTCTCAATGCCCATACCACAGAAGAAAATACAATTCAAGTACATGGTACAGGAACTATATAGAAACTGAGCATTCCAGCTTGGTACAGAGTCAGAGTATATTAGAACAGCCTATTTGCGACGAAGAACGTTGTGAACAAATACCGCTGCCAGCAGCTGACTTTGATCTCTCATCCAATTTATTAGAGAAAAGATTCAGTAAAATTGAGCCATATACTGGCGAAAATGAGCTCAATCTTGACGAAAACGAAGTGGATTCAGAGGTGGAAAGTTTCAATCTTTGAGATACCGAGAGAAGCATACCCAAGGTTAAACTACCGATACCTACTCAATATCCGATAGCATGAGTCACTGAGAGATATTGTACGGCATGCACAGTCCCAAGATAAGATGTGGTTACCATTACAAAACAATACTGACTTTGAGCTGTGTAACGACCCTATAAATAGGTAGCTACAGTGGACTAGACTCAAGCCCATATGGTATACTGAGAGGTAACCAGGTTGAGGATAGACCAGTATACTTAGTATACCAGTAGTAGACATGAGTTGGTACAAGTGTCTACAAAGTGACCTGGTGACATAGGGTTAGACAGGGTAACCTAGGTAGGCCAAAGTTACCCTGCTAGGCAGGGTAACCTCTGATGAGCATGTTCGCGTAAAGTTAAGGAAACATATAGTGGGAGTCGTCTATAACGTAGACCGCTGGGCGTTGCAAAATGTAATGCCTTATATAATCAGGGCGAGGTGTATTATATTACAAAGTCTAATGATCAATGGTAGGGGGTTGAGTCTGAGGGTATAAAAGTGTTTTATATTTATTTTATTATTTTTTCAATGATCTTAGTAATCAAGTATTACAAATATCTTATTATGATACATACAAGAGGAACAAAACTGTCAATGGATCTTCTGTTATTTTACTTCAATTGATCACCCAAATGCTCATCACTCTTCCAATTACAAAATGAATATTCCTGATAATTGGAACGAAGTAAGCTTGCCTCAAGCTAATGCGAAATCCGATTCCACCCCGATATTACCTGCACGCTCAGTATCCGCCAATGGAAGCACCATGAGATCCAAAGCAAGACGAGAAAGACTAAGACAAGCTCAAGCAATTGTAAGTTACCTGCGGGATGTGTCAGGGAATAGATGTGTAGAATAATAAATATTGATAATTTCTTAGAGAAATCCAGTTATTTCCAAGGTTCTAACCGCAAATGCACTTCACATACGCAAGTTTCGGGAAAGACAAGCAGCCAAAAAGGCCAGCAAGGGACACAACTCCACCCAACATGATGTCTCGAGGAGCCCAATACCATTAGAAGGTCCAGTGACACCTGCTCCGGTGTCCATTGATGATGAGTTACGTTGCGATTACAAATGCTGGCCCCGACGGCGAATGTTGGTCGATAAGTCCTGTTCCCGTCGCTTAAGTATCCTTCAAGCTGCATTTAAGTCTATGAGCAAGAAGGTTCTATATCGAAAGGGTGTTAAGAAACAGCGACCTACTGGACTTTGGTTCAAATGGCACTATCAGGTTTTTCTGTTTTTAAAACTTCAGATTAAGCAGGAGCAGCGTGCACTCAGAGGACAAGACCTGTTTACTGGAATCATACCTCCACTACAATCTCGTAAGCTTCTTGCACAGCAGGTGGCCGATGGTCGTGGATGTGGCAGTCGTGTGCGAGACCGTATCATGTCTTATGAGGTCCAGTGGATCAAAAAGCAGTTTATCCCAACCCCTGGACAGGGAAGACATCGGAAGGTTCTGAGTTTATTGGAGGATCCAGATACAATTCTGGCAGTACTGCAGTATATACTGCATGTCAGAGATAGTAAGTAATTTCTCATCCCACTAGCTTTGCTGGTCTTTCATTAAAAACAATCTAACTTTAAGTGATAGAACTTACAGCGCATGGACTTGCAAAAGCAGTGGTGATGCACTGGCAAAATTCCGATAACGATTCTGATATTGCCAACAGATCAACCAACAGCGTGACCAGAGAGGTGGAGAAGACTATTGCCTCAACCACTGCTAGGAGATGGCTTCACAAACTCGGTTTCAAGTACAAGGAGTACAGAAAGGGTATATACAACGATGGTCATGAGAGACCAGATGTTAAGCACTATCGCGACAGTGTATTCCTGCCTAGAATGGCATCCTATGAAGGACAGTTTATTAACTGGGATGAAAAGCTACTCGAGATTTTCAATCCAGGCCATCAATCAGGTGAAATCCAACCAGTTATTCTGGTAACACAAGACGAGTGTACGTTCAACTCAAACGACAGTAAACACTTTATCTGGGTACATCCTGAACACAAAGCATTAAGGAAAAAGGGACGTGGCCAAGGACTCTATATCTCCGACTTCCTTACCCCTATTGGTCGCTTGGGGGATGGAGAAGCTTGTGTAACACTCAAGTGTGGAGGGGATACCTGGTAGACTGGGGATAGATTGCTAGCCCAGGTGATTAATAAAGCGATCCCTGCGTTTGAGGCCCAGTTTCCTGGATGCAAGGCACTTTTTGCCTTTGATAACTTAAGGAATCATCTGAAGTGTGCCAACAATGCTCTTCGTGTCTCTGAAATGAATCTGGAGCCTGGTGGGACTAAGATGAAAATCATGTATGACACCTATGTTCTCGATGACAAACATGCCGATGGGGGTTATGTCCAGTCCCTGGTTTTACCAGATGGAAGACCCAAGGGTCTTAAGATTGTGCTTATGGAGCGTGGTTTATGGCCAATGAGTGGACAACATTTTCTCACCCAGTGTTCAATCAAGTCACGGTCTGACAAGTCAACAAAACCTAATCCGTGCTGCTTGAATCGAGGAAGTTGCTGTGCACCAGCACTTCTTGCAGCACAGCCTGACTTTCGCAATCAAAAATCTCAAGTGGAAGCGGCCATCCTGGATGCTGGCCATGATGTAATATTTCATCCGGCATTCCATTGCGAACTCAATTTTATTGTGTATTTCTGGGGTGCTGCTAAGAGGTATACGCGCGAAAACTGTGCGTATGATTTCGAATCACTTAAGAAGTTAGTGCCTGAGGCCTTAGCCGGGGTGCCAAAACAATTAATCTGGAAATACTGGGTACGGACTCAGCGGATTATGGAGGCATATCGATCAGGAGTAATATATGCCTCCCCTGAATACGATCATCTTGTGAGCAGAAGGTATGCCTCCCACCGTCGCATTAGTGAGGCAGTTCAAACCTAAGTGTATTTGTCATTGCAATTGATTCTAATATTTACTGATATTAAATAACCTTATTTTTCATCTGATTTGTATATTATTAAAAATCTATCTATTATTTATGAATTAAATATATAAAAGAATATATGATACTTTTATGATTTCAAATCAATATTACAATTATAGTAATAAACCCTAAGGTTGAAACCCCTGAGCTCCGAGTTTGTAATAACCAATACCTGACCCTGATTATATAAGGCATTACATTTTGCAACGCCCAGTGGTCTACGTTATAGACAACTCCCACCATAGTAAAAGTTGCATGGGTCTCCAGGGCAACATTATAGGTGGTCGCGCGAACTCCCGAAGGGATTAAAGACATAACAGGGTCAAGTTACCCTACCTTGGGAACATGAGTACCCTACCTTGGGAACTCGGTTACCCTACTGAGGAATCCTAGTCACTCTACCTTCACTGACCATGTTAGCTGCAGACTTAGGGGAAAGTTATCCCACTATAGTGAGGCTCTTAGATGTTTAGAGGGCCGCTGCGTATTGCACGAAACAGGCTACTGACAGAGCAGGAGTGGTCCGAACCTCCTGTAACTTTCAGGGGATATTCCTAACACCCCTCTGTGGCCCGAGCATTGGTACGGTGCGACAGCACTGTATAGTTGTGTAGTTGTGTGCTTCTTAGTAAAGTGAGATCGATAGGAATACCTCCACAATACCGTATGCGTCGTGGCCGTCCAACTGACCAGAAGCTATTCGCAGGATATATAAGGGGTATGAGGGTGACCGCCGCCCTGGGCAACACCTGGATACTGCTTGGGAACCACCTACGGACATACTTTGACCTGCGGGTCGTAGTATAGTTAACAGTAAAGGACTTGGGGCTGACTGGAGAAGCAGCAAGGCTTCCAGGACAACCACCCCAATGCTAGTCCCAGGCTACCCCGTGAACTGTAGCATTACCAGGGGTTATTAGTGGACTCTAGAGGTGTGAGTCTTGTCATCATTTAAGAGGGTCCCGCATAGTTGGCTGTGGGTAGCGCCCATGCAGTCAAGCAGCAGGAGATTTCTTATCATGGGAGCATGCAGTCCGGTTTTGAAGCCTAGTATAGCTGTAACATGTGTACATGTTCCGGTAACGGTACACAGGAGCGGGCAGTGCAGGATCTCCTATGTTTAGGTGATTTATATTTGGTTTATTTGATTTGATTTCAGCTCCGCCACTGTCTCTGAGTCAGAT
>Ga0307517_10000423_pt1 | contig 72440 bp, 57 predicted proteins | sample 23_EM_MG_FD_194515 | JGI IMG/M metagenome (GOLD analysis project Ga0307517, IMG submission 194515) | Populus trichocarpa ectomycorrhiza microbial communities from riparian zone in the Pacific Northwest, United States - 23_EM | ecosystem: Host-associated > Plants > Roots > Unclassified | place... | reverse complement strand
AAGATGGTCATGGGGGTGTGTGCGTGTGTCTATATACATATCTATCATAGCAAGGGGAAAAAACAAATGAAGATGAGGAGCGCGCGCGCGGCGCCCTCTCGCATGTATATGTGTATATATAGTTGAAGTATCAGGTACTGAAAGCAAAATGGAAACAAATTAATTAACAGTACAGAAGAAATCATAGATAAAAATGGAAGTGCAGTATTATTGCATATAGTAATCATGGTGGGGGCGTTGATATGGACGAGCATGAGGCGGCTGGCGTGCTAACTTGAGGTGTCTACAATATTTAGGAACCTCTTTTCCTTCAGAGAGAGAGAGAGAGAGCATATGGAGTTTTGCGTGTATGAACTGGATCTATGCGCCAGCAAATAATTATATAACACAGATTAACTGATCCTGGGAGGGATAAAACTAGATGGTGTTTTTAGGTTTTAAAGATGCAGATCTATACATGGATCCAAGATTATATGTACTAATTAACTTAATATCACACCCATTTGATTTCTTGAACAAAACCAGCTGCAAGGTGAATCTATATATGTATGTAATATCCCGTACATATATATAACATGAGGGCATCACTCGATGTTACAGGCAGGGAGAGAAAATGGGTTTCAAGTTGAAATCATGCTAGTATTACCACTTCAAAAATAATTAGAAAAGGGTAAATAAAGAAGAAGAAGAAGAAGAAGTTTTGTTATGGATTTCAAGAGAAACACATACATTGGATGAATCTCGTATATAGTGGCTTTGATGGAGAATCTAAAGGGCGGTAGGGCCGGGTACATATATAGAGAGAACTTAAACCCTAGCTAGCTAGCTAGCTTGATATCCAAAAGTTGCAAATTAAGAAAGTGCTCCTTTCCATGAGCATTTTTCCATGGAAGAGAAGAGAGAAGGGGATATATATAAGGGAACGGAAAGCTTGATTAGTAAGAGAACATACATGGAGGTTTCTCTGGTTGAAGAAGCTTCGCTCATGGTCGCTGTTGATCCTATCCACACCAAAAGAGAAGGGAGCAGCAGGAGTATGTACTGTGTTCAACCTTTTTTGTGGAAAATATATATGAGAGACAAAGGAAGGACTGCAAGATTATTATAATACTATACATCCCTGCGCTTTTAATTATATATATATGGGTTTAATTTGGCAACATATATAGAAAAGACTATTATATATAGCACTTTATCTTTGGCAACAAGATCTATATATATACAACATGCATGGCTGTAAAACCTGATCGGAGATCAATTCAGAGTAAGGCCCGGCCTAGGTGTTGATCATCTCTACTTTAACCCGGCCGGGTTTTATAACAATAAATAATATCCAATAATACTGAAAAATACACACTCAAAACATAAATATAAAGTTTTACGAATTAAAGATAAAAATAATTGCATCAACAAGACGGACAGTTAATTTTTTTATTTATTAATCTACCTTTTTTACTTTCTAATTTATTTTATATTTTGTTTTACAAATAAAGAATTTTTATTTCATATTGCTATGTGAACGGTAGACTTTTCAATCGGATAATAGTAAAAATTAAAAACTCGTGGGAAGACCATTAATGTTGAAGGATTAGTTTATTCCATGGATGATGGCTATATATATGGAAGAATTTTTAAATCCAAAAACGAGATAGAGAAATATAATTTTTATATTTTGGTACTGTGCTTGAATGTGTGTTTTAAAAATACAAAATGTTTTCTAATGATTTTAATGTGTTCGTGTAAAAATAATATAAAAAAATATTTTAATATATTTTTAAACAAAAAATATTTTTTAAAATCATTATATATACATCACAATATCAAACATATTTTTTTAAAAAAGCTATAAGTTATAACTTTTTATAACCAAGATCTTAATAGAGAATTTTAAATATAATTATAATGCATATTAATTAACTAAATGTTTTTAAAATATAATTTCAACAACATTATCAAATAAACCCTTAGGATCCGTTTGGTACTTAAGTTTCTTGCAAGCCAAGTGAGCCAATCAAACCTAACCTAGGAGTAAGTATATATATATATATATAGAGTATAGATTGGTTTATGATCATGGCAGTAATCGGTACACGTGTCATGACCAGAATTGAGATGGGTTTATTACTGGGAGACATGCATGTAATGAATTAATTTATCTTGAGGAAAGAAGATGGATGATGAAGGGAAATGGGTGAATGAGAATAAAGGAATGGGAAGAGGGAGGGTCCACATGCATGATCATGAAATATGCATGACGTATACTTGATGCCGTCACCATCTCTCTCGCCTTAAATGCAAACCCTTAATAAGAGGATTTGCTGGCCTTTACTGTTTACCGTAGATTTTGGTTTCGCTTTCTAGGCTATCATAACTTAAAAAAATATTCTTATCACATATTGGTTTTACATGAGTATTTATTTTTATTATTATTATATGGTTAAATAACATAATAATTTAGAAAAAAAATATTATTAATTTCAATGAAATCTATTATTTAATTTGTAGATTTGACGTGACTCAAATTACCTGATCTATAAGTTTTAGCGGATTTAACCGTCAAATCTTATATGTTTTTCTTTTAGTTTTTTATTCTTTAATTTTTTTAATTATTTTTTTTATTTCACTCTTCTTGAATGTTAGATAAATTCATGGTATTATTTTTGTGTGCTCTCTATAGGATTATCATAATTTTAAATAAATATTTTTTTAGGTTGGTGCTCGATCTTGCAAGTATCTATTTTTATAATAAAAATAATTTTAAAAAATAATATAAAATTAAATTAATTAAAATTTATAATTCAGGTAGCAGGATATCGTCTAAATATTTTTTTTCTAATAATTATTGAAGGTCTCAACCTTAGTCACCAGGACAATTTCCTCGTAATTAAGTATATTAAAAATTACAAAAGTAATGGTGTTGAAGAGACTGCTAGCTTTCCGCCATTTTTCTCCAAACTGACTTGACTTCCTGTTCCGAGCGAGCGAGCGAGCGAGCGAGGGGACTCTACCAAGAATGCAACCTGACCCCCTCGTCTTTCCCGGAAAAAAACATGACCACTGACTGACCCTCAAATAATTTGTTTTTGAATGTTTTTTAAAATATTTTTTATTTAAAATTATATTAAAATAATAATATTATTTTTTAAATTATTTTAATATTAACCTATATCAAAATAATTTAAAAACATTAAAAAATATAAATTAATTTTTTTTTAAATAAAATAAAAAAATTAAACCTTTTTTAAAAACATCTTGAAACACAAAATCATCAAACAGGCCAGGATTTCTTAATTATAACAAACGAACTTGTTTTGTTGGATCAAAGAGATCGCCCGCAGATGTTACGATGCCTGCAGCAGAGAGAGAGAGAGAGAGAGAGAGAAGGGGCCGGCAATGGCACCGCCGATCAGTTTCAAATTTAACCCCGGATTGATTTTAAGAAATTGAACTCTTACCATATTCTTGTGATTTCTCAGAAACCACACATTTTTTATGACTTGTATTTGCAAGCATGATTCAGTCAAGATAGCACGCAGCTTCATTTAAGCTAGTCTTCCTTTTCCTTGATGTAACATTTAGGTGTTTGCCTGCAAACTTCTCTTGATTCCAAGCAATCTAACAAGGCCACTTGGCTACAGTACACGCACCTGCCCCAGCTTGTTCTGTCCTTTGCCTCCATTACTTCCTTCCTTCCTGGTGCCTGCTCAAAAGGCTGGCTTGACTAGTTTAATTTCGTTATTAGTGTTAATCAAGTTTAATCTCTTGCCTTTCAATTGGGTTCTTAACGATCGTTCATAAACCAAACCATCACTTCCTATATCACTGCCCTTAAATTCACACTCACAAGATCAGGGAAGAGAAAATGCTTCCTTAACAACTGATTGGCTTGTCTGCGGCCAGCCAACCGCGATTCAAATTATTATGCGGTTGATCGCGTAAACAAACACACACTATTCAAGTTAAACACGTACTGATATTCACTCCTCCTATAATCCAACTTCCATTAATATACATCATAATCATGTTTGGCCCCGGGAGGAGTAAAGGAACATAACAAATAAGAAAAAAAAGTCAAGGCATACCTTTTCTTCTAGTTGCACGCAAGAAAAGCTTGCAATGCAATGCAGCAAAAAAAAAAAAAAAATCCCTTCTTAAACAGGAGGAAAAAAACTTGGCAAAATCAAAAGACTTAGGACTCGTGCGATCAGTTACATTGAACCTTCTTTTCCCTTTAACTGGCCATCTGCGACGCCATGAATCACAGTGAGCACAGGTTTTTCGTTCTGAACATCTTCAGGTTCCTGTAAGGGTTCCAAGGAATCAACGATATCTCGCATTAGAGGCCTTGCTTTCGGATTTCGGTTCAAGCAATGATAAGCTAGCATTGCTGCCTTGTGAACTCCTTTAATAGGATAGTCTCCTTCTAATCTAGGATCCACGATTTTGAGCAATTTCTTCTTCTCTTTAAGCAAAGGAATAGCCCAGTCCGTTAGGTTCTGCTCACGGGCTGGTCGTGATTTGTCTAGAGATTTTCTTCCTGTCAGAAGTTCAAGAAGAACAACACCAAAACTGTATACATCACTTCTTGGAGTCAAATGGCCTGCACAACATTAGGCAGACAGGATTTAAGATCAACACTCAACAGGAAATTGGCCCTTTTCATCCTTAAAACATCAGCATAGTTGGGAAACTTGCCTGTCATTATATATTCAGGTGCTGCATACCCGTAAGTCCCCATTATGCGAGTGGAAACATGAGTTTTGTCTCCTATAGGTCCATCTTTTGCAAGGCCAAAGTCAGAGAGCTTTGCATTGTAGTCCTGCTCAAAAAGACACATAACTTTAAGTGATTCTAACCTCAAACATTTCTTGTCATAATACTCAACATTTCTGGCAGCAGACGCAGGGCTTTTGAAAAAAAAAACCACCTGGTCTAAGAGAATATTAGATGTCTTAAAATCGCGATAGATGACAGGTTTTTCAGCTTCATGTAGAAAGGCAAGTCCTTTTGCTGCACCATATGCAATCTTCATTCTAATTGACCATGGAAGAGGAAGCAATACTCCTGCAACAACAGAAGACATGCACATATCGATTACCAAAACAAAAAAGCCAAAAAAGTGAAGAACTACTCATGGCTTCTAACCGGAAAATTTTGTAACATCCCAGGCATGCTAGAAGCTGCCTACAACTTCCACATTCAGATGTCCTCAACACTTAGTGTAAAGAAATTAGACAATCCCTCAAACACCTTTCAGTGGCTTCCCTGTCATCATCTCTTATCTTTTAATTGCTTTCAAACACAAATACAAGCTATTACATCGAATAGAAATGTTCTTGGATGGCAGTCGCATCTCCTACAATGTGATGACACAAAGATTAATGATTATCCTAAAGCTAAGGCTTTTGGATCCTATCTTGCAAAAAAGAAGACATCAAGACATGAATTGGAGGCAAATATATAGGACATTCCTTAGAACCACTTTTACAGAAAATAATTTCCTCGTTGGCTTACATTTGGCATATATTTCCACGCTTCAAAAATTAATGTTGTTGAACTAAGTTATACGAAATACATACTTGAGAACAGGATGTTTTCCACGCTTCCCCGAGACATATACTCGTATATCAGAACCCGTTGTTCGTCCTCACAGCAATATCCAATCAATTTCACCAGGTTTGGATGAGAAAGCTGCCCCAGGAATATGACTTCTGCCTAAAAATCCTCACAACTGTTACAATCTGATGGAGAATTGAAGCTTAACATATTAATGAACAGAAAAAAATGCATAGAAATGGTGCCCCGATGTCAACAACTTAATGTTGGACAGGAACAGAAGTAAGAGCACAAAAGATTACCAGCCATTCTCTATGGCCCTGGTAACTGTTATCACCATCATGAACCTTAACGGCAACTTGAAGGGGCTGAAGCCCCTCTCTCAAATCCTCTGTAATGAGCCCTTTATAAACACTCCCAAATCCTCCTCCGCCCAGCAAATGATCTTGCCTAAAATTTCCAGTGATTAATTTTAGTTCAGCGAACGTAAAAGCAATCAATGGATTTGCCGCTGAATCACGACGCAGGTCCTCTACTTCTTCTGGATTTGAAGGTAGCTTTCTATCATCCTTTGTTGGTCTTCCTGATGGACTTTGGTCTTTCGGAGACTCTAACATAGAAACATGACAAAAAAAAAAAAAAAATTAGAATCACAAATACGATAATGAAATCCCTTTATGTTTAAACCAAAGTCAAAAGAATCATTAAAGAAGTAGAAAATAAAATCTGTCTTTTAATTTCTGCTCTTCAGCACAGGAAATCATCAGAAAGGTCATCTAAAAGCTGGTGCTTTATAAAGATTCATCAGACAACAATTAAAGAAACCAAAAGGTCACCTTAAAATGAAGCATAAAATCAAGACTAAAGGCAGCAGTTTTCAAAGCAAGAAAAGGAAAGGAGAAGAGGGAAAAAACGGGGGGGAATGGCAATATCAGAGGTTTAAAGAAAAAGAATAATTTTGAAGCAATGTGTAGGCTTTCTTAGTTCATTGGAGGAAATAGAAAAATACTGTAAAAATAAGCATCAAGCCACTGTAGGGAGTATAATAGGTTCCTCTATCCACCAAAAAAAAAAGAAAATAAAAGGTGCACCACCTCTCAATAGGGCAAACTCTACTGTGTTCTAGTCCATTGAATAAAAGATAGAGAGGTGAAAAAGAACAACAAGAGAATATTTAGGCTCATATATTTTTAACATTAAAATAGAAACTCATCACATCCAATCAGTCTAACATAAAATTCCTCAGACATTCTTAACAAAATTAATAAAAAAATAACTGGAGACATATAATTCATACAGGACATGCCAAATCATTCCGAGCAGAGGATGATCATGATATTAGTCATCTAATTATGCAGAAAAAATCACATATAAAGAAGAAAAAGAAGAAACAATTGCATGAATTGGGCAAAAAGAAGAGAGAGTGGTGGTAACCAACCTGATTTTTCATTGTAAACAGAAGGCTCCCTTCTACAACAACAATTTCCCATAATTTACCAGAAACAAAACAAACAGCAGATAAAAAAAACCCCAGCTTTCTTCACCAATAAGCTACTATAAATAATCAATCCATCATCCAAAAGATCAAATTTTTTTAAAGCTATTAGGGTATCAGACCAAACCCCAAATTACCAAGCAAGAAAAACAGAGAAAACAATTTCAAAAACTACTTTTTCTTGTGTGAAATAGAAAGAAGTTGGTTTGAGAGAGAGAGAGAGAGAGAGAGAAAGAGGGAGTGCTTGATGGGAATAATAAGGTTAATGTCAAGATGGGGACTCTTTCTTGGCCATGGAGGAGATGGACCCACCCACCAAAGAGCAAGGTTACCTGCTTTGATTCTTTAGATGTTCAAAGAAAGTGTTGTTGCTTTTTTGAGCTTTCATTGTAGTGCGCATTTCAATCTTCCCACACCACACAGCACAGCACAGCACCCGCACCAATCTTTTCATTACATTCTGGTTTTGATTAATCTTTGCCTTTCATTTTCTCCCTTTGTCCTTCTTGTACCCATTTCTTTTCACTAATTTGTGCACACAAACAAAGCTTTACAAGAAACTTGCAACCACTTTACCTAACATTATTTCTTTGCTATTATTATTATCATTTTGATTTTTATATAATCACTACTCAAGTGGCTTGAATGGTGTCTCTTTCTATTTTCCTTTTTAAATGTATAAATCCAAATTTGGGGTAAGGTTAATTATGATGGGTGAATTTATATAAAACTACAAAAGAAATTTGATATCATAGCCATAACTCCACCCACAAGCCTAGTCATGGCAGGGGTTGATCAAGGCTCCTGATTTTGATTTTGGATTATGGTAGCCAAGAGAGTGTGCACCCCATCTCATACTTAATTGCTCACAAATTGCAATGTATATTTGTCACTTACAAGACATGAGATCAGATCAACAACAAAGCTGGTGCAAAAAAGCTGGGCCTACAGCCTATAATGGACAATAACAGGTCAACTTAGAATGTCGGTATGATGCAATATGTAGTGAGAGAGTACGATGATTTGCTAATCCATCAAATCATTTGATGACTAATGTCAAATTCTTACCTAATCTTACTTGATTAAGGAGCAGAATTTGAGGGTACTGCTCCTTTTTCTGCTTATCGGTTACTATTACAACTCTAAAGTTGATTCTTAGAAGCTTCATTAGTTTGAACACATTGAAAAGATGGAAGCTGTTGAGAGTTCCTATTCAAGTAATAAAAAGAAGAATGAATAAAAAGGGAAAAGGGAAAGAACACGGGTTCATGCGCATTATCGAAATAGAGTTTTTGTTTTTGTTTTTTAATGCTGACATGTAAAAGAAGTAGCTAGCTTCTTCTTGAATGTTGTTGGTTGATCACGGGAAGTTGAATGCGAGCATCGAATATGAACATTACATGTTGACTTGTATGAAAGGAAATTATATCTGTTGACAGAAGAAAGAAGTTCTACCTTGGAACACAGATTGCGATAGTTGAGTGTTGTTATATATCTGTGGAGTACAGGTTATGCTTTAATGTTAGTGGCCGGTGTCTATGGAAAGGAATGAAAGGATTACAGAATAAGGCCCAGGCAGTCACTATCAACGGGCTGCTAATTAGCACAACTTCTTGCTTTCTTTAACGCAGATGAAAACAACATAAGCAAAAGAAAGATCAAAATATTTCTTGAAAAAAGTTTTCATCACAAAAACCCTAATCCATATTCTATTACTAAATATATTTTTTTTAATTTAGTATGGCTCTTTAAAGGTTTATATTTTCTTATATAAACGATTAAGGTAAGAAAATTAGAATCTTAAGTCAAATATAAAAAACAATATAAAATCCAAAATTAAACTAAAAATCCAAAAATAAATATGAAAATAATGAAATTAGCTCAAATATCATCTTTCAAGCATAATTTAAGAGTCTTTTGGAGCTTAGTTGAAGACAGCTAGCCAATTCCTTATAAAATTAGGTATGTAGAATCTGCTAATCAAATATGAGTGCAATTTTATGATTTGATCAAAAGTCATGAATTTTTTTGTAAGATTGTTTGGTTGACCCGAACAAATCTCTTCTTGGACTTTTTTTTATCATGCTAATCCATAAACAAGTTTGTTAGGTTTATATACAATCCATAAAAAAATTATCAAACACCTTTGAGAACTCTCTGAACCTATCAATCTTTGTGAAATTCAGGTATAAAAAAAATTAAAAATAATTTGCTTGGTTAGGAGTGATTTTACTTGGGATTTGTTAACAGATGACATGATAAAGATCTTGGAGATGGACTGGATTTAACCACGGGCCACTCATCTAACATTATGTTGCACTTAAATTTCCTGCTTATAAAAGCAAACTAGATGCTTTACTTAAATCAAATTATGATGATTCCTTAAGATTCAATTATGAAATTCTATGATAGAAATGTTGTGCCTATCGACAAAGCAAGTACTACTTAGGGTTCATGTTCAGCAGGTTTAATGATTTGAAGTTGATATCCGAAGTGGTGAAACTTTAGTAGTTATAAGTTCTAAGGTCTTTGATTGTAAACTTGTGATCAGGCAACAAATTGAGTAGGCTTGATCATCGAGTCAGTATTTTTTCAGTAGATAGCAAAGCTTCTACAACTAATTTTCTGATAATTTATTTACATAAGATTGTGCCTTAATCTTTAAGGCTTGGTCCTCTAGCTTAATTAGGCGTATCTTTAATTATAGGACAGGAAACAAGATAAGGATGCTGAAGTTCAATTTATTGGAAAAGACTGAATTTGCAGTGACACCTGAATTTTCTATTCAAAGAGAAGGATTTGCAGCTTGGAAGCCAGATGGGTACCTCTCTCTCTCTCTCTGTGCCTACGATCACAACGTCACAGGGGGCAGTGCCATCAGCGGGAATTGCACAAGCAGCAGTCTTAGGGGCCGATGAAACTGGTTTGTTCTTCGTCGAACTTCCTACCAAGTAAATTGCTGGTGTTGGTAACATCCCCACAGTGTGTGTCGACGATGTTCAGGGGATTAAAACTGGAATCCATCTTGCTCAATCTTCTCAGCGAGTGAATATGGTTCATGTATTGCATATATATATTCCTTTTCCCCTGGAAATCACTGTCTGATATTACTATCATGAGAAGAATATAAATGGAGATGCTTTCCATTTTCCTCGTGGAAACAATGAATGTGATCAGCTCATTGAATCGGAAGACAATACACAGTTGTTGCAGAACAAATTTGACCAATTTCTAACATGGAAGTTCTGAACCATGCAGGAATCCTGTGGTGAGGATATATATTACCAAGTAAAACAGTCATCGGAAACTCACCAGCACCTCCTTCTAGCTCAAGTCCAGTTTCTTCTGACATTCTCAAGGTGGAAAAACAAGTGCTATATACTCTGTCAGCATTGTTAAGCCTCTTGGAGTAGAGGTGCTAATCTGGCCCAGGATTTTGATCTTCTCATGCTTCAAGGAGGAATGCTCTTACTTAATTTGTGAACTTAAATCACTCAGGAAATCTCAAGAGAGAGATATGGTTCCGGAGAGATAGTATGGTCTGATGGATTCCACAACATCAGGAGTCCATTGATTTTGTCAGTGAAAACCAACAATATTGAGAGAATGTTTGATCTCATACCATAACCATTAAACAAATTTAAATAAAACAAAAGGTATATATGGCACCGCTTTGCTAGGTTTACCTTATATCAGCAAGCAATACGCAACATAGAAACAAAATATACCTAGCTTAACATGCCTTGGTGCTTTCTGCTTGCCCTTAGAAACTCTATTCCGCTGGGGTGTTTGCCTTAATTTCTGTTTTTATATATTTTTAGTGTTTTTAATGATTTTGATTTGCTAATATTAAAAATAAAAAAATTTAAAAAAATAAATATTTTAATGTATTTTTAAATAAAAAAATATTTTAAAAAACACCGTAAACTATAATCTTAAACATTATTGATCATCGTATATACTATTTCCATCATCAATATAAAATTAAAAAAAATAAAGAACGAAAACAACTCCAAAATATATTTTATACCTATTGGGTTGAATAAATAAGAAGAAACGGGCTTATAGGATTATTTAGGAGCTGTATGACAGCATGTTAACGGTTGTTTTTGAAAATATTTCTCGCTTGGAAATATATTAAAATAATATTTTTTATTTTAAAAAAATTATTTTTGATATTAGCACATCAAAATAATTTAAAAACATAAAAAAAATGTTAATTTGAAGTCAAGAAAAAAAAAATTAATTTTTTTCTAAAACGTTTTTAAAGTGTAAAAATAAACATTCCCTTAGTGAGTAAAAAATTATGAGGCAACGAATGGTTTCCGAGTGAGAGAGACGAGGGTTGTGGAAGCTTTATTAACTTACACTGACCTTTTTTCAAGTGATTTTTGTTAGGACAATATTTTAACAAGTTTTTAATAATTTTGATTTTTTAAAAAATTTTAAATTAATTTTTTATATATTTTTAAATCGTTCTAATGTTCTAATTTAAAAAATATTTTTTAAAATAATATTATTTTAAAGTATTTTCAAACAAAACATATTTTTAAAAGCAATTACTGTTATTATCTCAAACATCCTTATAATTGATCAAATTTCAGGTTTGTTTATCTACACAAGAGAACAAAACATCAGTTTTAATGCTAGTAGGTGGTATTTGACATTATAGTAACAATTGTGTTTTAAAGTATTTTTGTTTAGAAATACATGAAAATAAATTTTTTGTTTTTTAAGATTTATTTTTAACATCAGCACAATTCAAAAACATAAAAAAAAATATAAATTTCAAACAATTTTTTTTTAAAAAATTATAAAATACAATTTTTAGTGAAAAGAAAGATGTTTTAAAAAATGTTTGAACATCATTAACTGCTGCTGCCTGTGAAGAAGAATTGGCTGGGTACAAATAAATCAAGCCATGGCCGCCTTGATTCACAAATATATTCTGGACTCTTTCTTTCTTGACCGACAACAACATATCCAAGTGTTTCTCCGTCTTCCTTCCTTAATTATAAATACCCCTTTCTTCATCTTCTTCTCATAAGGATCTTCGCCATTATTTTATTAACAATAATATCCCCAAGAAATGTCAATTTCATTTTGCCCCCTTTCCATGGGGTTGGAAAAATCAAAGGTAGAGCAGAAGGATTTTTTTGTCATTTACAACCCATTAAAAAGACAAAAGGACTCCTTACAAGAGAGAGGGATGATGCGAGATCCTTTCTTCAAAGTTTTTCAAAATATTCTTTTTTTTAAAAAATATATTAAGATAATAACTTTTTATTTTTAATATTAATATATTAAAATAATTCAATAACACTGAAAATTAATTTAAAATATAAAAAAATAATAACAACTCATTCTTTTTAAAAAACACTTCCCTTCGATGCATGATTCCTAACTAACCCTACTGTCACCCCCAAACCTATCTCACCCACCAATAAAAACCCATCAGCTAAATAATAAAAATATGGTACCCACTCACAACTTGCCAAGTGGAAACGTGGTCCAATAAATGAACATTGATGATATCATTGAATGACCTGCGGGTGAGAGAGTATGGTAGAGCGAAAGCGAGTGGAGGGTGTGGTGGAGGTATTTGAATCACAAACATAGAGTGAAAAAAACCCTCTTTCCCCCAAAAACCCTAAAAGCTCAAACCTTTGGCGGCTATCCACTGAACCCACCAAAGGGTTTTATTATCTCACAAGATCTGTCATGGCTACCCTTTCATCTTCTGCTGACCGTATCCTTATCTGCTCGCCTGCCCTCTTCTTTTTCTCTTCACTTGTTGCTCTTCTTTTTTGCTCTTGATCTGCCGGTTTTGTGTTTTGCTGTGTTTCTTAGGCTCTCTTGCAGGGATTTCATTGAACTTGAGATGGGTTTTGAGTTTTTTCTTAACTATACTTGTACTAATAGCTATGCCTTTGTTAGGTTGATTTGCTTGACCTATATGTGGCATAAGTGAATTGAATTTCACACTATGAAATTTGTTTTGTGGATTATGCTTGATCTTCTGGTTGAAGCTTGCTTCTTGATGAATTGCTTGCTTTATTTTTTTTTTCCAGTAATAATATTCAAAGTTGGGATTTTTTCCTGTTGTTTGTTTCAATATTATGATTCCGGATTTATGGAATTCCTTTACTTTTAATCTCCATAGAAACTTCAGATTTGCTGCAGAAGTTATCCTTGGACTCACAAACAAAGACTTTGGAGATGCCTGAGCCCACCAGCAAGGTAATTTTCACCCTTAAAGATTAGATCTTTATCTTTGGCGTAGACTTGTGCTTATATGTGTTAATTTTGTTATTACTAGATCCAGCCAAGTGACCGGTCTGTGACCCCAGTGCTATCCAACTTCATGGATCCAACTGTGTGCTATCTTCCTAATGGTTATCAATCCTATTACTATGGAGGTGAGTTTAACGTGCCAAAATACTGCTGGAATTTAATATCTTTTTTTTTCATATTGAATTATTCGTTCTGTGATTTCTTTGAAGAGATGAACGTAAATTTGATAAAATGTGTCGCTGCTGGTTCTTCCAGGCTATAATGGGGCTGGGGAGTGGGACGACTATTCAAAGTATCTGAACCCAGAAGGAGTAGATATGGTTTCTGTAAGTATTCCTGCTTGGTTGGTAGTTGTATCAAATGGCAGTGTTATTAGGTGCTTAGTAGAGTTGCTTTTCTAATATCTTCTTCAATTGTATTTATATAATTAGGGGACTCCATTTCTTTTCCAAACAACTGGTTTTCTAATGTGCATTTTCTGTTTTTTAGGGGGTTTATGGGGATAACGGATCTGCTATGTATCCTCATGGTTATTGGTATGGACCCTATAGCCCATATTCACCAGCAGCTTCTCCGGTTCCCACTATGGGAAATGATGGTCAATTATATGGTCCTCAGCACTACCAATATCCTCCTCCCTACTTCCAGCCATTGACTCCAAGTGGTGAGCCCTTCACACCCAGCCATGTAGCCCCTTCCCAAGGCGATCTTTCTATCTCAACAGCTACTGACCAGAAGCCTCTGCCTGTGGAGACAGCTAAAGAAAATTCTAATGGCATTGCAAATGGTGTGGATGTTAAGGGAAGCAACGGTGCAGTTCCCTACAAGCCCAAGTATCAAAATTCATATGGAAGGGGTGGTTTTACAAAGGGACTTCCTGCTTCTGGTTACAAGGATCTGAAATCTCGTTTTGATAGGTTACAACCTGATAGCCCATTGCTGGATACCTCTGTGCTTTCCAGTGGGCTGTACAAAAACACTGAGATTTCTTCTTCATTTTCAAAGGCTGGCAATGCTCCATCTTCAAGGAACCAGAATTTCCATCAAAATTCTCATTTCATGGTATGTGATCTATGGTTTTCCTCATTCTATCTGTTGCATGTTTTTGACCAAATGGATGATAATAAATCACGTGTCCTAATTTATTCTTCTTAAATCGTAATCAAATGATTCAGTTGGTTGAATCCTTTTCCCCATTCTATTATTTATTTGTCCAAGTTGATATCTCAAGTTGATGTCTACCCCCCTATTCTTTAGTTCTACAACGCTTTAAATGTTGCCATGCCATTTTGGATTGTTAACCTTTATATCAATGTTGGGGCTTTATTAATTTTTGAGCATGACTTTTGATTTTTCTAAATGTTTCCAGACTCCTTTTGTGAACATTCCTTGTTTTGCTCATTAGTATTATTCATTTTATAGAGTATTCTTTTCTCATGGATGATGTTGTTTGATTCATCAGGGATGGCAGCACCCTGCTCTGGCACCAGGCGTGGGTTCAACTCATGGATATATGAATAGGATGTATCCAAACAAATTCTATGGTCAATATGGAAACGGTTTCAAATCTGGTATGGGCTTTGGATCTGGTGGTTATAATGCAGGAATAAATGGACATGGGTGGTTAGCTATCGACAGCAAATACAAACCCAAGGGGCGAGGCAATGGTTATTTTGGTTATCACAATGACAGCATTGATGGTTTGAATGAGCTGAACAGAGGACCTAGGGCCAAGGGATATTTCAAAAACCAAAAGGGTTTTGTTCCTGCCACAGTTGCAGTCAAGGGGCAGAGTGTGCCATCAAGTGATACTAATGTTGAGGAGAAGGATAAGACAACTGTGGTTCCAGACCGAGAACAATATAACAAAGCAGATTTCCCTGAGGAATATGATAATGCTAAATTTTTCATCATCAAATCTTACAGCGAGGATGATGTGCATAAGTGCATTAAATACAACGTCTGGGCTAGCACACCTAATGGTAACAAGAAGCTTGATGCGGCATACCAAGAGGCTGAGCAGAAATCTGGTGGCTGTCCTGTGTTTCTATTGTTCTCGGTGAGCATGTGAATGATACTGATCTTTCTGATTTATTATTTCACAATTGTCAATGACTATGTACTAAGCTTTCTTTTTGAATTTTGTCTAGGTTAATACCAGTGGGCAATTTGTAGGACTGGCAGAGATGACGGGGCGAGTTGATTTTGACAAGAGTGTCGAGTATTGGCAACAGGACAAGTGGACAGGCTATTTCCCTGTGAAGTGGCACATTGTGAAGGATGTCCCCAACAGTTTCCTGAAGCATATTACCCTCGAGAACAACGAGAACAAACCAGTCACCAACAGCAGAGACACTCAAGAGGTAGTTATATTAGCTTATATAATTTTTATTGGTTCTTATCCGTCACTATTTTCATTCTAAAATGCACCCTTGGTGATTTTAGGTCAAGTTAGAGCAAGGGCTTAAATTGATAAAAATATTCAAGGATCATAGCAGCAAAACATGCATCTTAGATGATTTTGTGTTTTATGAGGATCGGGAGAAGATGATCCAGGAGAAAAAGGCTAAGCAACAGCAGCTCAAGAAACAGGCACGTGATCTTCATCATATTTTTATCTTGCTTTATAGATGGTTTGTTTGTTTTATTTCTAATAATTCTTTTTAACTTATGTTGACCCATCCTGCATAATTGCAGGTGTGGGATGGAAAGCCATGTGAAGAAAAGAAAGAGATAGCAAATGGTTCATAGAAAGTCTCTGGACATTGTCTCTGATTTTAGCTAAGAACCTTACTCTAACTGAACATTCCAAGGGAGAGCTGAATGATTCTGAGAATGTTTTGGTTGCTGAAACTAAAGATGCATCAGAGGCAAATCGAAATATGGCAAATGGGGTTTTGCAAGTTCTGCTTTGTGCAGCTGTATTTGTAGATTTTCATACAACGAGTTTTGTCAGAAGATTTCTGCTTTAAACTTCTCAGGGGGGATGGAAAATAACTTGGCGGGCTAGGCTTCTTCCAATCCAAATAGTTCTTGGTGGGAAGCTAATGACAGGTTTCTGTTTCGGCAGGAGTTTGGGTTTTAGGGTTTCTGTTTTAGGGTTTTTATCTTCCTATCTTGATCTTTTTTTTTCCGACTACATTCTCTATATTTATCCTTATTTTGCAGTTTGGTTATTATTTTCTGCCTTGTAAATCCAGGAACCCCTTTGTTACAACAGAGTATGTTGTCACTTATAAGAGGGCTAGAAAAGCAAGGTTGGAAAAAGTCTGTGCAATATATTTCAAGTAAAAGGAGCTTTTAATGTCTTCTCCTTTTTCCATCTTCCATTTCTGCTTTCCTTTTCAGTGCTCTCTCCTAATATTACTAGTATCAATCTTTACCCCTTTGCCATGATCTCTTGTCCCTGGTATGTTTGCGAGAATAGGGGAGATTCAATTGAGTTTTTGCCTGGGAAATTCTTGGGGTAAACTTCGTAAGATTAAGAATCCCAAGTGTTGGGGATATTGTCCTCGTTGCTTCCGCTCTGCTCATCTTGATAATTCGAGCAATTTTGACTCTTTTGAGTGGCAGAGAACGACAAACCAAGGAGACTCAGGCTCTCGTTCGTTACTATGATATGATTTGTGTTTTCACTTATTTTGTTTTTGCGTTTAATTTTTTTTTTATTTTAAATAATTTTTTTGTATTTTTACTGTTTCGATATGTTATTAAAAGTAAATTTTAAAAATAAAAATATATTATTTTAGTATATTTTCAACAAAAAAAAATATATTTTAAAAAACAATTGCTATCACAATTATAATTTCTATCACAATTATAAATACTGATCAACTTATTCTGATCCAAAGGTTTTCTTTGGGATTTCAATGTATGATAGATATATCTCATAGTTGTAGCAGGTATTTAGAAATTTAATTAATAGTTGGCATTTCCACATCTTTTATCAAATTAACAAGGATCACCATGCCATATGCAGCCTAAAATAATATTAAAATAATATTTTTTTTAGATATTTATTGATTTTTAATGTTTTTATAACTTTTTATTAAAATTATTTAACAGTGTTTAAAAAAATACTTGATTTTAATATCAAATGATATCTAATGTTTTGATATTATGGTAACTTTGGCTATGGTTTGAAAAAAAAAGAGGTTAAGTGATGTATAATGTTTTTCAATTAAAAATACATTAAAATGATTTTTTTCTATAATTTTTTATTTTATTTTTATATTTGTATATTAGAACCATAAAAATATAAAAATAATAATTAATTTGATATTTTTCAAACAAAATAATTTAAAAATATTTTAAAAAATAGAAGCTACGGCAATGCAATACAAATAGACACTAAAAAAACATTATAAATTATTACTTTTTCTTGAATGAGATTTCAAGAAAAAGCTTGAGACAAAACTATTATGTATATTAATTAAATAATTATTTTCAAATATTTTATTGGAGTAAAATGCAAACCACAACACCATAATAATAATAAAAAAAAAACAATGTCTCTAAATGTATGTTTTGTATTATAATATAAGATACTTTTTAAAAATATTTTTTATTTTTAAAATGTACTAAATCATTCATAAACACATTATAATAATAAAAAATATTAATTCAATATTTTTTTAAATAAACTTATTTTTTTTAAATATCAAAAAACATATGCTACGGACCCGCGACCCATATCTAAATAATATTCTCAACAGCACATACGTCTTAAAGCATAATAAAAAACTATTTATGTAATTTTTTTTCCCTTGTAAATAGTGGATGATAGGAGGCAGTAGAGATACTCTCGCCACATGTATCCCACATAGATGCCATGCCGGCTTGCCTGTTTAACGTGCAAATCTGGACTTGATTCTCACCAACTCTTTACCATCTGCACCCTCCCTCTTATCAATTCCAACAAATTTTACTTCCAAAGTAGCTAGTAAGTTTTTTCAAGAAAGAAAAGAAAAAAAAGAGGTAAAGGAGGTGTCTTTCTTTCTGGGGTTGAATTGAATTAGAACCTTTGGTGCCTGCAAAATATTACTAGAAATGGTTATGGCAACTAGTTTGAGGAGATGTGGAAGAAGATTGGTTTCTTCTGTTTTCAATAACAGGGAATTCTCAACCACTTGTCAAGGCAACAAGGTTATTCAACAACAACATGAGCAACTACAAGAAACTGGGAAATCATTGAATCTTTGCTCTGCCATCAATCAAGCTCTCCATATCGCATTAGAAACCGACCCTCGGTACGTTTCTAGCAATACCCATTTCATTTTTCTCTTTCTATTTGGTTTCTAAACTTAGATTCCCAGTCAAAGTTTCCATCCTTTTCACTTTCGAGTTTTTTTGGATCAAACTGTTTATCCATTTCTTCAAGAGTGAAACTTTGAGTTTTGTGTTTAGGGAGTAGTATTAGATTAAATTCTGTAGTAATTATTTAGACCTTCTACTGTATTCCAGCTCGTATGTGTTTGGGGAAGATGTGAGCTTTGGTGGGGTATTTCGATGCACAACAGGACTAGCTGAAAAATTTGGTAAAAAACGAGTTTTCAATACCCCTCTTTGTGAACAGGTACCTCTCTGTTTCGTTCTGTCGCTATTCTACTCTTGTTGATATAATATTATAGAATTTCTTCGTGGAAAATCTTTTCTCTACTGATACTGGCTTCTATAAAGTTAAGTTGACTGTTAATGATAGTCTACCTGCCAAAGGGTATCCATCAGTTGGACCTGCTTAATATTGAATATTGATCTTCTTGTTCTGATTCTCGGTTCATTGTTCCAGTTTCCTTCTTTTATAACTAACGCTGTTACTGAAATAAACTACTTGCAGGGCATTGTTGGGTTTGGCATAGGCCTGGCAGCAATGGTTAGTTTTCATATTTGTTGCGGAGCTTGCATAAGCTTTTGATTCATTTCTCATCTGATAATTACTTATTTTCATCTCATCTAATAGGATAATCGTGCTATAGCAGAAATTCAGTTTGCGGATTATATCTTTCCTGCTTTTGATCAGGTAAGCATCCTTCCCAATTCCAAGCTTTATTCTTACCTCTCAATTCCCTCTAGTTGACACTAATTTTTACTTTTAGATTGTTAATGAGGCTGCAAAGTTCAGATATCGGAGCGGGAATCAATTTAATTGTGGAGGTGAATTTGGTTTTTGTTTCATTGGATAATGGAATTGCTATTTAACCACTGATTCACTCTCCATTACTCATTTTTACGGTTGTGATGGGATTTAATGTTATTCCACAGGTTTAACCATAAGAACACCATATGGGGCTGTGGGCCATGGTGGACATTATCACTCTCAATCCCCTGAAGCTTTCTTTTGTCATGTTCCTGGTATCAAAGTATGTCTCCTTATTCCACGTTCTTAATTTATTTTTCCCTTGGGAAAGTTTGGAGTGTTTTAGGAGCAACGCCTCCTACTAATTGATTGCCTGCATATTATGTGGAAATGTTGCATATTTTTCTTCATGAATACCATACTAGTTTCTGTTCCAAGGCATTCTTTTCGAGACATGAAAATACATGGCAATGTGTGAAACAGATGTTCAATGACGTAGAAAGTGGTTGTTTTGCTTTATCAGTTTCATAGCTGTAGTTATCCAGTTCTCTTGTCCAGAAAGTGAAAGCTTTACTTAGATATGCTTAACATTGAGACTCAATGGAACTCTTGAGAAGCAAAACATTTCCCATGTCATCCACCACCCTAGACTGACTCAGGTAAGCCACAGTACTTCCTAAAGTGGGACAATGGTGGTTGTTTCTGTCCTGTCATGCCATTTATTGTTTACAGAATTTAAAGAAAGTTTTCTTTCCCCCTATCTTTTTTCATACATCATTTGATAAATCAAGTTTGAATCACATGAGCTCCGTTTGGGTTAATAAGACTAAGTAGCAAGACAGTCATATTTCTTTGAATTCTTTCCAGCTCCATTTATGGGATTCACACATGTTTTCTGATAAATCTAACCAGTATCTCTTTGACAGGTGGTTGTTCCACGAAGTCCAAGAGAAGCAAAAGGATTATTACTGTCATGCATACGTGATACAAACCCTGTTATCTTTTTTGAACCAAAGGCACCTGCTCTTTGTCCTCATATTAAATAAATAATATGACCATAAATTTATCAATTGGTTCATTCTGGGATTGACATCAATACAAATGCCTTGAATTTTCAGTGGCTTTATCGTTTGGCTGTAGAAGAGGTTCCTGAGCATGATTATATGTTGCCTTTGTCAGAGGCAGAGGTAAGCTATTCTTAGCTTTTCTTTGGAGAGTTCAGAATTCTAAATCTGAAGAAAGTCACTAATTCGATAAATACTTAGGTGATCCGAGAGGGCAGTGACATAACACTAGTTGGTTGGGGAGCACAGCTGTCTATTATGGAGCAGGCCTGTTTTGATGCTGAGAAGGTAACTGTAGTTGCAATAGTTCCTTGTCATGTACTAAATAGTGTGACCTGTGTGCCAAACATCTCCATTAAGCGTACTTAATATAGAATTATTCACCAAGCACCAGAAAATTTACCAAATGGCAACTTCTCTGTACTGCATTTGCGACTTTGCCCCTCTAAGAAGAAATTTTGATTTATTTATATGCTACAAACTTTTAAACGGGGAGTTTAATGCATTATATTTTGCAGGAGGGAATTTCTTGTGAACTGATAGATCTCAAAACTCTAATACCCTGGGACAAAGAAACAGTAGAAGCATCTGTGAGAAAGACGGGAAAGCTCCTTGTAAGTATTACAAACTGTGGTCCCTAAGAAAGCAAAGAAAGGATGTTTAGAGGAAAACTAGGTGGTAACTCTGTTGTTTCTTTGTAGATAAGTCATGAAGCTCCAGTTACTGGAGGTTTTGGTGCTGAAATTTCTGCGTCTATCGTTGAACGTTGCTTCCTAAGGGTAAGCATTAGCATTTACAAATTTGTATTTTCTTGTATTGACACAAGTATTTAAGTTAAGCACTCCTCCTCTTATCATTTTCTTCACATCATATCTTACAGTCAAGTCTTTCATTTATCATTCGTGTAAATTGAACATTGTTAAAAAAAGAAAAAATTTATTTATGCTGCAAGAAGGAGATGCCATTGATTTACACAAGATATGTTGCTAAAGGTGCAGTAGATTGGTGAAAGGGTAATGCATCTATTACTTACATATCAACTTATTGCTAAAAAAGGTGGATGTGTTTTGCAGTTAGAAGCCCCAGTAGCCAGAATTTGCGGACTGGATACACCCTTTCCTCTTGTTTTTGAACCCTTTTATGTACCGACCAAGAACAAGGTAAATTCATGTTATGGAAACCTAACATTGGATGGCAAATGGGTAATATGTTGGTGGTGTTTGGATGCAGATAGTGGATGCGATCAAAGCAACAGTAAATTACTAGTGGTGATTGGTGAAGAGGACAGGATGAGCTGCTTAATGTTAGTAAATGTGTATTGTTGTACCCCTTGGCCTTGGATTATTAACAAGGAATCCAAGAAGGCAATAACTCAAGGCCAAGTCCAAGTCCAAGTCCAAAACCAAGGGGATTGATTGATTAGCAGCAACTAATAAAAACATAGAATCCGATTCTCTTGAAGCAATAATTTATTCAATTATGCTTAACAACATAATAAAAATAGTCAAAACAGTAATTACCCGATTCCATTCCATTGATTTTGATAATTAATTAATAATAGCAATTGACACAAATATAGTACGACTGTACTCTTAAACCAGCAATGATAATACTATAGTTGTGAGGACAAGGATGGAGACGATACTTCATGGTAGCGCCCGCTTCCAATTGCACTTCTACAATGCACATACACATAAACACCCACCACCAGTACTCTTATGAAAGCCATATGAATGTCAGATAAATAATTAGCTTCTATTTTGTCCTTATAATAATCATATCTCAAAATTTTAGTCATCATCTCAACATGTCCATGTTACATTACAACTTGACAGATAAATCATATACAACAATATAAACCTTCTACTCTGCGGTGTCATTCACCACAAGTCCTTTTTCGTTTGCGCAGGGCAGCAAACATAGCATAAATATGCACTCTATCGAAGGATTATGGGAATTTCCATCTTAAAAAAAGATACCAACCAATGCAGCTCTTCTGACAATAAAGTTTTTTCAAAATCGATCTCCATCATTCAGAGCATTCTTCAAACTGAGGTTCTTCTGCTGAATTTTTCTTCTCGGATCCCTGACCACCTGAGCAGACAGTCACTTGGATCGTTTCACTTCATACTTCTACTTTCTCATTAGCATCAGAAGTTTGGGCCACACTGGCTCCTGAGAGATCTTTCAAGAAAGTCCTAAGGCACCCGTTGATAATGCGCGGTCCTGCACCATCACAGAATCGCTTTGCAAGATCTACAGCCTTCATTCACAGCCAAAACATAGTGGAGGATCAGATTAATGGCATGGAGGTGCAAGAAGAGGAAGCTAATGACACTAGCTTGTACAGGGAAGATAAAAAGCTACCTCATTAATCACAATCTGGTGCCGTGTGCCAAGAACAGTAATCTCAGACATTGCCATGTGGAGGATACAGAACTCCAAAATTCTTCCCGCTGGCTCATTCTGAGGCATGAGAGAAGTGAACTTGTGTGATATTCATGGATTAGAGGAAAAACAATGAAATTCCATGTAACTTTGTGGTATGATAAAATGTCCAAGCCCACGAGTTAACATGTACACAACCATGAAACTGGATAATCATTTCAATTTCAACAACGTGAACAAGTGCGGCAAATATTTCATCTTCCTCACAAATAATATCCAAAAATATCCTATCAATACTCAACGCTCAACTTATGAACATCTAGCACAAGGGGTTAGCAAGGGTTGCTGTCTCCCCAGCCCATGGCAATCTAACCTGTGGTTGGTATAAATTTGTGGACCAATTAGACACTCAATACGAAGTGGGGTGCGGTAGAAAGGACAGATTAGAATCAAAGTCGGACTTCACCAAGTGTTCTAAAAAAATATATACCATTTACTATATATTTAAAATCTACATTTCATTCAAAGTATTTGACAGCATACGCTTTCCAGCTGACCACCACGCACATAGAAGTCATGTACTATTTAACATGCGAGTTTAACAGCAATCAAATTAAAAAACATGGGATCAACCTTCAAGCACAAAGAAAGAAAACTACCTGTGAGGTGGTGACACTTAAAAAAAAGGTGTTAAAAGACAAATAAAGCTAGCAGCAAACTTGAAAATCAAGCATTTCATTCTGTCAAAGCTCGAATCCAGACCTTCCAATTTGGCGGGGAGACTTTGTCTATTACAAGGACATGGCTGTCCCACTTATCCACCACAGCTACCAAAAGCTTCCTTGTGAAACTGCCACAAAAGGCACAGAAAAGCAATCAGAAAGACAATTTAATCCCACTGCCTCTTTCACTGTATTCAACTGCTCTAGCTACGCAATCAACCGATCAAGATATATCCAGAAGGTTTACCGCAAAAGCAGTTTGCTGTATACCAACTTTGGAGGAGCTGAAAGGACTTCGGCTTCTGAAATACAAAGAGCACGATTGATTCAGACATCCAAAGAGACTTCTGAAATACAAAGTGCACGATTGATTCAGACATCCAAAGAGAAGTGACAAGGGAAAATGAGCATAGATGAAATGTTTTAGAACTAAATCTGGTGGCATAAGTAATTCTCCTGAAGAAAAAAATGGTGCAGATTGACAGTACGGGGAGACCATATAAATTAAAATTTTTGTCTGTGGTTGCAGATTCTAAAATCTATGGATAGTAAATAATAGTTCCACTACACTCTAAAAACACATAAAATTAATAAAAATGGTACTGTAGGCCATTCGATGTGATAAAAATGGCCTGAAAAATGTGTGCTCTGAAAGAGACAATAGGAAAAAAAAAAAAAACTAGAGCTGGAAAGCTTATAAGAAATCGCATTCATCAAAAGCTAAGCAAAATGTTATAGCTAGGCGAGTGACCATAAAAAAAAAGAAGCCTAATTACCAATTGCAGACTCTTTCTCATCGCTAAGCTGAAGCTCATCAGCTTCTTCAACAGTCTCAGTTGTAACAGGTGGTCCTCCAAAGCTCATGTGATTATACTCCAACAAAGATGCCTTGTCGAATTCATAACCAGGTTCTGAATGCAAGAATTGCAAACAAGCCAATCACATAACCATCAACCAGATGTGTTTAAAGAGCAAATATGATATGAACCATCAAAAGTTGCTGTAATGTTAAGTAAAGGGAATCACTAAATTACCTCTTCTTGCATTCATTCTTTTCTCAAATAGCCGAATTGGGTCAGACCCTTCTAAGCACGCAGCATAAATGATCAATCTTGCGCACCACCAACAAAAACCAATAAGAATTTTCATTTTCTTAAATTGAAAAGTAAAAGGAAACAAGCAACAATAAACATTAAAAGTTTCTATTTAGAAAAAAAAAGGGGAGGAAAAGATTGAGAATTTGAGACTGAACCAAATATGTGAAGCAGAAGTATTGAGCATCAGCTGACTTAAAGTTGTGAAATTTGGAAAAGCAAAGATGTAAAATCCTAAACCCAGAAATTATATATAATTTTTTTTGGTATTTATTAAGAAAAACAAAAAGAAGAAGAGAGAGTGAGAGAGGAACTACAAAGCGAGCTCCCGGGCGGCTCTTGGGCTGCAAAACCTTCCACTCTTATCAATCTTTGGCATCATTTCTTTGTAATTGGTTGGAGAAGAATCGTCCAAGGCTTTGTCGACAACAAAAGCGGAAGTTCGAAGAGAGCTTGCCATCAAAATTTTTTTGCGGGACCTGTTCTTCTTCATCTCCTGGTTTCTGTTGGGTTTAAAGAAACTAAAGCTCACAATATGGGACTGGGTAGTAACAGTAGAGTAACAGTGGTGAGAAGAAGATGGGAAAGAAGGCTTTCTGAAGAAATTGAAAGGGGTTTTCGAACAGTTCGATAAAAGTGAGCTTCCCTCCATTCTTGCTTCTCACTGCGACTCAACAAATGGATGGATGGATGGATAAAAATATTATCTTTCGCTTCCTCTTGCACTCGTAAGTCGTAGCAGCGTGTGTAGGTATAGGCGAATGTGTAGGTTCAACCCAATGTTACGTCGTTTTTGTTTTTATTTTATTTTTCATCGGGAGAGGAGAATAGAGGCCGACAGAAATACTGCCATTGTTTCTGAAAGTATTTTCTTAAAAAATATTTTTTAGGTTTTGTTCGTTTGTTTATTATTAAAAAATTAATTAATAAAAAATACTTTTTAATAAAAAAATTTGGATTAATTTTTAGAAAAAATATTTTTATTTTATTTTATACAAAAAAAAGATTTCAGAAATTATAAAAAATTAGAAATTTCTTATTATTTGTTAATTATTTTAAATTTAATTCTTAATTTTTTGATTATTATATATTTTATTTTGATTTTATTTTAAGTTTACCTATTAGAATTTGATTTAATTTTATTTTTGTATTAACTTTGATCCTTATTTTTTTTTTTTTATTTAGAATTTTTTATCTATTATATTTGATCTTTATTCTTTTGATTGATATTTATTTTTTATTTGAAATAATTTATAAAATTATATATTTTTTAATTTCATCATTTTTTAACTTTTTTATTTGTCAAAGTTGATATTTATTATTTTAATTATTATTTATTTTATTTTAAATAATTAATAAAATTAGATTTGTTTTCAATCCCATCCTCTAACTTTTTTATTTATTAGATTTTGTTTTTATTTTTTTAATTAATTTTAAAAAAATTTAAAAAATATTTTTCAATTTATTTTTTATAATACAATGAAATACTAGAAATTTATTTATTTTAGCTTATTTTCATAACAATATTAAATATAAAAATTAATTAACTTTTCAAAAGAAAAGGCTAAGGGAGAGCACTAGAGACAAGAAATAAATAAATAAATGGAAACAGCGTCGTATTGACATCAGCAAGCCTCCCCTCACTCTCCTGCCTGCCACCGTCCTCTACTCCTCTGTCCATCAAATCGAATCGAGCTCTCTCTCTCTCTCTCTCTCTCTCTCTCTCTCTCTCTATATATATATATATATATATAGAGACACACATATATATAATAATAATCAAATAAATAAATAATAATTGATTGATTTATTTATTTTCTCTCTCACAGAGACACACACTGAGTCATGGAAGTAGAGAGGAGGAGCTTCTGCTTCTTCTTCTTCTTATTAGTTTTTCCGGTTTTTTTTGGAGTGCTGTGTGGATCAGCATCAGCATCACCTGTTGTTCCTAAAAACCCTTTTCTTGGAATCCCTCCTCAAGGTCACTCCTCATCTCTCTTCCTTTTTCGATTTTTGTTTTGATTTTCGATTTGTTTGCTAAAATTTGTTATCTTTTTGGATGCCCAGATGAGAATTATTACAAGACATCTTCAAATACTATAAAATGCAAAGATGGATCCGCTACTTTCACCAAAGCTCAGCTTAACGATGACTTCTGTGATTGCCCTGATGCAACCGACGAGCCTGGTCTCTCTCTTAGATTACTTTTAATCCATTTTCTGCATTTCTCCCTTTTTTCCATCTATATTTCACGTCTTGTTATTTCCTTTTACGTTTCTCTTTTTGCTTACGTATGCTATTCCCTCCCTTTTTGGGGACAACAACAAAAAAAATATATATCTTTACTTGTTTTGACTGTATATTTTGTGGGTGGATGGATGGATTGTAGGCACATCGGCATGCCCTGGTGGGAAATTCTTTTGTAGAAATGCAGGACACGGTCCTCTTTTCTTATTTTCTTCAAGAGTCAATGACGGCATCTGCGGTGAGTACATAAGCAATATGTGTTTGTATTGTTATTATTTTACTCGTCCTTGTAATTTGTATTGACTGCCTAATATCATAATGTAGATTGTTGTGATGGGAGTGATGAGTATGATGGCCAAGTTAAGTGTCCAAATACATGCTGGGAAGCTGGCAAAGTGGCTAGAGATAAGTTGAAGAAAAAGATTGCCACGTATAAGGAAGGGGTTGCTTTGAGAAATAAAGAAGTTGAACAAGCAAAGGCGGCGATCGCCAAAGACGAGGCTGAACTATCCAAGCTAAAGAATGAGGAGAAAGTGCTGAAAGGGCTCGTTCAACAGCTTAAAGGTATAGTTTTTTCTCTATGTTGTGCTGTCATACATCAGTCTGCTATACTTGTTACAATAGCGAAATATTATCACTTGTATTTTCAGAAAAAGATTTGAGCATAGACTGACATATCTTACAAAATATGTGTTTTTCTGTTTGTTTGTTCACGTGTCGGGCTAATTATTGTGTAAATGCTCTTCTGCTTCACCGCCCCATGTAGAGCTTAAAGAACAGATAGAGAAGGCAGAAGAGAGAGAACGTTTGCAGAAAGAAAAGGAAGAGAAAGAAAGGAAAGAAGCTGAAGAAAAGGCCACTGGGGAGAAAAGTGCCATTCAGAGGGAAGCTAACGAAGGACAGATTGAGGAGAAAATTGACAACGAAGACAAAGATGTGGAAAGTGCTCATGATGAAATCGGTGTTTTGGATGATTCTCCTGCACATCAGGTCTGACTGAATGTGTCATTTCAATGCTCATCATTCATTAAACTTTAAGTGAGCATGCACACATGAAAACTCTCATAATTTTTCAACGTTGTTTAAAAGTACTTTGCTTTATAACATGTTCTAAAAGCATATAGGAGTGAATGTGATTGTCTGAAACAAGTAAACATCCTCATTGCATACCTGCTCAGCAATTCTTTTCCAAACATGATTACTCTGCTGATAAAATGACCAAATTAGCCCATATAAAACTTGAAAGATGTATCCAAAAGTTTTTCTATGCATTTGCGTGTTCATTACATATATTGATGCAGAAATTCTAAATTCACAAGCTTTTTAGAATTTTTTTTCTGAAGACATCAATTAGAAAGTGAGCTTGAAATATTGAAACATGATTTGACAGAAAAGTGAATAGTTTTCTTCTTACTCTTATAAAGAGGTTTCTCCAATAACCTTGTAGGTTCCATTTGTTTGAATGAGTAAGGTATCTATCCCCCATGTACACAATGCTTGCTGAAAGATACCCAGCTTGGTTTGAGGAAATTATACGAGCGTAACTCAATGCTTTAGCTAATGCTGTTTAAGTTTCATAACCTCTAATAGGATGTTGTGGACGAGTATGCTGATCATGGAGCTGAAGATGAAACTAGCGGTGATTCCAAAATTGAAGGATCTCCGGTTAGCAAAGTGGAGCAGGTAAAAATACTACGCAATTGTACACAATTTTTACTTCTTGAAAGTGGTGCTCCACTGCCATGCCAACTTAGTCTTTGACAAAAATACAACGTGCCATGCCTTGTTAATATAGCATGAGGGACAAAAGGATGAAGAGTCTGTCTCAACAAAAACTAAGGATGACTCTACACATGTGCATGAAATTAATCATGATGCTGGAAATGAGGTGTCTCATGATCAACCTATGGAAGATGTGAGTTTTTTGCCCCTGGATAATTGGAAAAGAAAGTTACTCTAGTGATACATATCATGTTCCCAAATTTTGTTAATTGGAAATTCATTTATTAAGCTTTAACTCTTCATTTGACCATGTAACCTAGAGTTTAGTACACTACTTGACTGGCTTATTTACAATTTCATTCTAATGAGGGTTCGCCATAGAATTATCCTCTTCAGGGATATGTTTTTCACACCGTTCTTTAAGTTCTCTGAAATAAAAGTTCAAAATATACAACCCGTAGTTGGTATTGTAGTCTTGTAGTCAAACCGGCATCTTGGTGACACCTGTCATACTGCAATAGGGTGTGAGCCAGCCATGGTGGTATCGGACTTGGAGCTCTCAGTCACTTGCCACGAGCAAATCTTGTATTTTTGTCATCTATGTTTCACTTTGTAAACGCAGTCATGTTTATTGTGGGGCTCCTTGTATGGGTTGCTAATAATCACACTTGATGCTTTATGAAATGACCAAGACAGAGTGGTTTTGCTTGAGATGTCACTCAAAAGAAAAGGAGCTCATATATTCTATTTACTCAGAATTCTTTAAATTATTATGGAATTATATTTCTAGATTTCTTGCTGGTATTTTTTAAGAAGTTAAGTTTATTGCTGAGATTGCTTGTTGCACAGTACCTTTAGAGATGCCTTTTCCATTTTCTGTATTTTAAATTTTGGAACTTCTCTCGAAATTTCTTGATGTTTTGTAAATCTTAAATGATTTGCTTAGTTCATCATAATTCCACGAAGCTTATCATCCTGACAATTTTTGTTGGTTGCTCTAAATGCTGTCTTCAGGGGAAAGATGGATCCACTGATGCTGAAGGGTTGTCAAAGGAAGAGTTGGGCCGCCTTGTTGCTTCTCGCTGGACAGGAAATCCTGAGAAAGAAACTGAGGGAGTTAGTGATACAATGGACAATGACCATGAAGACAATGAAAAGATGGCCCAGGACACTCACGATGAGGAATATGATGGCTATGCTTCAGAAACTGATGATGACACTGGCAAGTATGATGATCCTGATGTAGAAGATGATATAGATGAGACTTATGAAGACGATGTTCATGATGATGCTACTGCTTCTTATAAATCTGATGCTGAGGATGAAGTTGAATTTTCAGGTTTGCGACTGTTTGTTGCTACTGCCTTTTGTGCTCAGTTGTTTTCATTTAATGAGCTAATATTAAATACTTGTGTTGTTAGATACAACCTCCCCAGGTAATCCATCTTGGCTGGAGAAAATACAGCAAACCTTTAGGAGCATTCTACAAGCTTTCAAATTCTTCCAAACTCCAGTGGACAAATCAGGTGAATTTGAAAACACTTTGTTACTATTTATATGTTGGAAATGAATGCATGAAAATCAGGTCATCTGTTACCTTTTGACTTCTATAGAGGCTGCTCGTGTACGCAAGGAATATGACGAGTCCAGTGCTAAGTTGTCGAAAATACAGTCAAGGATATCAAGTTTGACAAAAAAGCTAAAACACGATTATGGTTAGTACTGACAAGCTGTATGTGTATGCTTCTTGGTGGCGATAGCGGATTTCGGTTAGTTAACTGTAAAGGTTAATATTTCAGGGAAAGAGATGGAGTTCTATTCATTCTACGATCACTGTTTTGAGAGCAAACAGAACAAGTTAGCAACCTTACTTCTGCTAGTTTATATTCCTTTTATGTTTCATAACAGTTGCAGTTGTGATCATTGATTTATCTTACCTTTTGGCAATTGAAATTCACGCATCAGGTATGTTTACAAAGTCTGCCCTTTCAAAGAAGCTTCTCAGTTGGAGGGCCACTCAACAACTCGTTTGGGGTAATGTGTCCATGACTTTCTTTATGCTCTTTATCTAGCAGTCTCCCTGCTTCTTGCATATATCAAGGGATCATCTAGATGAAATCACATCATGCATCTTTATGCTTTATAGGTTTACATTGAGCATTTTGTTTATTCTTTCATTTAACCTGGATATCCATGTCAGAGATGAATGTAAGCATCTTAGCTGTCAATTAATACAATGGTGCTTTAAGTAATGTCCTTTTGGGTATTGATTAACTAACATGGTATTTAATTTTCTCTGTGCTTTTTTTTTTTGGCGTAAGGCGTTGGAATGAATTCGAGGATTCATACCGAGTTATGGTCTTTTCAAATGGGGATAAGTGCTGGAATGGACCTGATAGAAGTATGAAGGTACCAACAATTTCATGCTGTCATGAATAATTTTTTTGGAAGAATTCTGTGTTATAATTACTTGTGATTTTTTAAAAACATCCATGGTAAGTAAAATAAGGAAACGAGCAATCCAATTGCTACAAACGTGTTGAGCATAAGTCCAAGATACTTTGAAGAAGAAATTTTTTTACTTCATTTCATCTCATATCTCATGTTTTATTTCCTTTCTATTCTCTCAGTATCTTTAATTGCCAAGAAAACTGTTACTGAAAGTGAAACTGATGCTAATATGAACTTGTGTCAAAAAGAAACATGTAAGATAATTTGTTTTTTCCATTTCATTAAATTCACATTTATACTGGTGTCAATATTTTCTTTTGACCTAAAAATAAGTGCTCCAAGGCAAATAGATATAGAATTTAACGAAAAACAGACTCCTTGCCTGTTTTAATACCTGCAATTTTGGATGTCCTATTACAGGTCAGGCTAAGATGTGGATTGAAAAATGAGGTTACAGATGTAGATGAACCAAGCCGTTGCGAGTAAGGACCTCTCGTTCTGTCTCTCTTGTGTGTGATCATATGCTCTCTATTGCTCCCTAACTCATTAAGCTTGTCATGCAAGGTATGTGGCATTGCTATCTACCCCAGCACTTTGCATAGAAGAAAAGCTCAAGGTAATTTAATATATTTAAGATTGAAACTCTTACTTTTCTACATTGAACATTCTGATGAATTGGGTGAATGCTGAAATGTGACAGGAGCTGGAAAATAAACTAGACTTGATGAACAAAGAACAGCCACAGAGCCACGATGAACTTTAACTTGTCTGGATGAGCTTACTGCAAACATTCTAGAGGATGCTGACTGCGCGGATATTGATCTCCTGAAAACTCATCCATTGAATTTTGAAATATTTTGGAAGTCACCCAGGTTATTTGCGTTGGTAGTTTGAGTAATTATGAGCAGTATTACAAGGATGCTCACGATTTTTTTTTCTATTCTGGAGCATGCCTTAGTGTCACATGTCTAATTCATTGTGACGGTTGGGTTGAGGCATGGGAGCATTCAAGACGAAGTCCGGCGAAGATGAACTGATTATAATATGATTGATATTGTAACACTGTATTGAACCAAGTTTAGATTATCACTACAATAATAATATGGACAGTAATAGAAAATATTTTTGTTGTCGGCCTATTTCTTTCTTTATAGTAGTTTTTTTTTTTCCTGGGTCATGGGAGTGCCAAAATTCATGCAATCATATAGAAGGCGATGCTAGTGGATGACTTTAGACGTCTGAATGTAATAAAAATTCTGATGTTTTTCGATAATACACCAATTTAAGTATGAATAAGCGATCTATATCATCTAGAATTCAAATGAAAGGAACTCGATTGAAGAATATATTGATGATTAATTAAACTGAAATTGTGTTAGTTTTACACATGATTTATTTGAGAATCATTCAAAGGAAAAGGGAGAGGGAAAGGTGGCAGAAGCAGAGATGGTTTTGTTCATGGGTCACCAAAACTTCTTAGAGCATGACTGACATAACAAAGGGCAAACTAATGCTCTACCCAAGTCCAAACCAAACAGTGAGGAAGGAAGCGAGGAAAAGAAATGAAACGAAAGGAAGTGGTGTCTTGTTGCTCAAGAAATATATATCATGTAGCAGTGTTGCGCTACTTTTTTTTTTTTTTATCTCTTCATTTATAAACAATAATAATAACAAGAAAAACCATCAATATTTTATCAAGTATTTCATTTCCTATATATAGTTCTGTTCCTCTCCTTTTCATTGTCCTTCTGATAAAGAAATGATGATCAGCAACGGAGCAGAGGCATCAGCAGCAGCAGGAGTTATGGAGAAGAGGCCAACTACTAAGATTGTTTGTACGCTGGGACCCGCATCAAGATCTGTCCTCGTGATCGAGAAACTCTTGAAGGCTGGCATGAACGTTGCTCGCTTCAACTTCTCTCATGGATCTCATGATTATCATCAAGAAACCCTTGATAATCTTATGGCCGCTATGGTCAATACTGGCATTCTCTGTGCTGTCATGCTCGACACCAAGGTCCTCTCTCTCTCTTGTTTCCCTTTAGTTTTTTGTTTTTTTTCCTATCTGGTTCTTCATTTCTTGTACCTTATTACATTTATTTTTGTCTGATTCTGCTGATATCTTTGTTTATTCCTGAAAGTGGATCTTTTTGTTTGTCTGAGACTGATTTTATGATTATTTTCCTTTCTAATCCGGATTTCTTGGGAGGCTGTGTTTAATTGTCTATTTGATTCCTTGCAATAAGGTTTTGCATGCCTGCCTTCCTTTTGTTGGTTGTAATGTCTGTTTCTTCCTTGTTATATTCTTGGCTTTTGTACCGTATATCACCACTCGTATCTTTTTCTTTCTTCTGATTTTGGGGTAAGCCAAAGTTGGGAGCTTTGGTCCATTTGATTTGGAATTTTCCTTTTTCTGAGCTCAAATCTGTTTTCCTGTTTTTGGTTTTTCAGAACTTGTGTTGAGACACCATTTTTGTACCTGTTTATTTCAGTGTTAAACCAAAAACACGAAGGAAATATTACTTTGCCTTTAGTTTCGCTGCAATAAATTTCTCTCTTAATCTTCATACATCGAATAGGGTCTGGCTATTTCTAGCGTCAAATTTTAGGAGTTTTAAGTCAGTCTCCTTTATAAAGATTTATAGATCTAGAAGACGCTTATTTTGTCATTTTGTTCCCAGGGACCAGAGATTCGTACTGGGTTCCTGAAAGATGGGAAACCCATCCAGCTCAATCAGGGTCAAGAAATCACCATATCAACTGACTATAGCTTGAAGGGTGATGAGAATATGATTTGCATGAGCTACAAAAAGTTGGCCGAGGACGTGCAACCTGGAATGGTGATACTTTGTGCAGATGGAACATTATCATTTACAGTATTGTCGTGTGACACAGAAGCTGGTTTGGTTCGATGTCGCTGTGAAAATTCTGCTGTTCTTGGTGAGAGGAAAAATGTTAATCTCCCAGGAGTTATAGTGGATCTTCCAACCTTAACAGAGAAGGACAAGGAAGATATATTGGCTTGGGGAGTTCCCAATAAAATTGACATGATTGCTTTATCTTTTGTTCGAAAAGGCTCAGACCTTGTGGAGGTCCGGAAGTTGCTTGGAAAGCATGCTAAGAACATCCTTCTCATGTCAAAGGTGTGTTGATTACATTAGATCCTAAGAAAATTTCTCTTCTACCTGCTTTTATTGGTAATCAGAACCAAGCATTCAATTAAACATTCGTTCAAGTGAATTTTTGATATTTTGCTTGGCTTGAGTATGTATCGGTTGATATTAATCGTACTTGGAGATGGAATCCATGCGAGGAACCAGTAGAAAAGGTCACTATCTGCCTTTAAATTTTGAGCAAATGCCTACAAAGGGATTGTTTTAAACACTTACGTTCACGGCAATGTAATGCCACTCCAGCAGTTTAGAACAGCATTCCACATGATGTTGTAAAAATATACTAGAGTGCTAGCTAATGTAGAGTGCAATTACAAATGGATGGAGTGGCATCATTAACACCCTTATCTTTGATGCTTAGATGGTTGCTTTCTGATGTTTTGTTGTCATTCTATTTTTCCTTTGAAACTTTTTTGGTAGGTTGAAAATCAAGAAGGAGTGGCAAACTTTGATGATATTTTAGCAAATTCAGATGCATTTATGGTGGCTCGTGGTGACCTTGGAATGGAAATCCCAATTGAAAAAATTTTCCTTGCACAGAAAGTGATGATCTACAAGTGCAACATTCAAGGAAAACCAGTTGTCACTGCAACACAGATGTTGGAGTCCATGATCAAGGCCCCGCGGCCAACTAGAGCAGAAGCCACTGATGTTGCCAACGCAGTTCTTGATGGTACTGACTGTGTGATGCTGAGTGGTGAAACAGCAGCTGGAGCTTATCCAGAACTTGCTGTTCAGACCATGGCCAAAATATGCGTAGAAGCTGAAAGCACGCTGGATTATGGAGATGTCTTTAAAAGAACTACGAAACACTCGCCAGTGCCCATGAGCCCATTAGAGAGTCTGGCCTCATCTGCTGTTAGAACAGCCAATTCAGTAAAAGCATCTCTTATATTGGTCTTAACAAGGGGAGGAAGCACTGCAAAACTGGTGGCAAAATACAGACCAGGCATGCCCATTTTGTCTGTCGTCGTCCCTGAGATTCAGACCGATTCCTTTGATTGGTCATGTAGTGATGAAGCTCCTGCAAGGCACAGCCTTATATTCCGTGGGTTGGTACCAGTTTTATATGCAGGATCTGCTAAAGCTTCTCATGCTGAGACAACTGAAGAAGCTTTGGATTTTGCCCTTCAACATGCCAAGGGGAAGGGTCTATGCAGGACTGGGGATCCTGTGGTAGCTCTGCATCGGGTTGGAACTGCATCTGTCATCAAGATCATAAATGTGAAGTGATGTTTGAATACACTGACCTTTTGTTCTACTTTCATTTTTGGGAGGTCTCATGAATCAGGATGAAGGAAAAGACACTGCTAGTATTTCCGTTCTGCTTTCCTTTTCGTCTAACCTTTTCTCTAGGAACGAAAGAAACTTTGGTTATTATTTACGTTGTTTTCTTGAGCTCATGGTTTGAAGCTTATATCCTCGAACAACAATTTGGTTCCTGGGAATTTTGATCTTTGTAGAACCCTGTAGTTGATTTTTGTCATGCAACCAAATTGTTTTGTCGTATGTTCTCCGTTGGCATGCGAAGCTTGCCCCCAAACTCTTAAAGTACTTGGACGTTCATGAATCCATTTCAAGCATAAGAAATCCTTGTTTTTGTTGTTTTATTCAGTGTTTGAACTATAAGTTGGTATCTATCTTGGCATAAGTTATTACGACATGCTGGCGTGTCTGAATATTTCAAGAGTTAACTGCAAATTTGCTTTGGGATCCGTCCCCAAAAGAAGATTTTTCTATACATTCTGGAGAGGTTCATTAATGTCACATGGAAACAGAATATAAGATTATTCAGCAAAAGACAATTCACATGGGTTTGACGTATGCAAAAAGAAAATGGTCCAAGCGTGTAATCGTAGTGGTGGACCAACTCCATGTCTCGGCCAGATCTTTCCAGCCTGATAATCCACCCCATTATTTTATTACTACGTGCTTAGCACAATCAGCTCAAGCAACGCTGACACCGATGTAATTCGTATATAAATCTTCAACAAGTCACACTCAGCCCTCTATTATTAAGAAAATGGAGGGAAATTGTTATCTATTTCGTCAAGTCCAACATGATTACACAAGTGATCAAACCAACAAGCCTTGCAAGCAGCTTGTAATTCATTCATGCGAGTCACAAGCCACATGGCCCATCTCAAAAAGTCTTTAGCCCCGTTTGATGTACTGGACAACGGAACAAATTGATGCTTTTGATATCAAATATACTGTCTACAAAGAGCCTGGTCTATATCATATGGCTCCCTCCTTATCGTGACTACCAATTCAAGCAAGAAGAAACTCCACTTTCAACATTAACAAACAGCAATAGCCTTGACGTTACGCCATTCATTCATTGGGCTAAAGAAAGCGATTCAAAGGAGTCCCCTAACTCAGTTGGGGGAAAGAAAGCCAGTGCAACTATTGAGCCATTCAAAGTAGTTTCGGAAATAACATACAGATAGAAGAGCCAGGGGAAACAACAGAAATATAAACTTCTCCATGAAGGCAAGAAAAAAAAAATCTACAAAAACCAGAGTGATTAAAACACAATTTTCAGTAAGTAATATACTATGTACATAAGCAGGCAGCACATTCAAGCAACAAGAAGCTAATATAGCGACTTCAGAAAATATACTCAAACTCAATTCTCATCTGTTTGAGAAGCACTTCCTGGTGCATTTGAGGAGGATGCTGTTGAGGATGGATGGCTTCCACCAGATTGAGAACCAGATGAAGATGAAAACAAGCTATTGAAAGGCCATGGAAAGGAAAACCTTCTCCCATTTCCACTTCTTCCTTCCCCATCTCCCTCTTCAACATTAATTCCATTACTAATATTACTTTCACTGTTAGTGCTTTCACTGTCCCTCTGATCAAAGGTATTTCTAGATCTCTCAGAATCAAGCTTGGACTCGTCAGCAGGCAACTGATGCCTGCAAACTGGACAGGAACTATGAAGCTCCAGCCATGGCAATATACACCCACTATGAAACTTGTGCTTACATGGCATTTCCCTTGCCTCGGCACCAATCTCAAAATCATCCAAGCACACCGAACACTGCAAAGGCTCCTTAACAGTTACAGTAGGCAATGCCTCAATGGCTTCCTTTTGAGCTGGTGGAGTTCCATATCTATTAGGATCATTCTCTGCCAAGTGCTGCAATAACAAATCCAAGCCAGGTCCAATGACATAATCACCTAATGACCCAATTGCATTTTGATTCTGGTTTTGAACATTGTTTGAATCATAAGAACCCTGAACAATGATACTTTGATTAAATGGATTGATCAAAATGACACGCTCTCTTTCCCTGTTCATATCCCTAACCCTATCCCTATCCCTATCTCCTTCCAAGTTCTCGGATTCAGATACCAAAATTCCAGCACGAATTCCTTGAAGCAATTGCAATATTGTAGCCGAGTTTCTTCTGCTCCTCCTCCTCCTCCTCATGAATGATTCTATTTCACGCTCAAATTCAGGTTCTCCTGCATGGTTTGCTTCACCATCATCATTGCCGTCCTCATCTTCTTCATACTCCACCCTTCTAAGCCTTCTACGACGATGGGAATTTCCCACCATGCCAAGCAAGATTGGGGCCCAAAGGGAGAGGGCACGATCAGATCCAAATTCAGAGTCAGGGACCTGATTATCCCCAGTGCTATCAATCATATCTTCAATGAAACCATTTTGGCAAAAAGGGCATTTGATCTCAACTCCCATGATGGGATTTACCATTTGAGAGCACATATGGCACCAGTAGCGTGCAGCCATTGTTTGTCCCCCCTCCCCTCCTTCACCAACAAACACAACCACAACCACAACTATCCTCTTGTTGTCCTTGCCACAATCAAAGCAGTACATTAATACATCAAATACAAGCAAGAACCAAATCAGCATCCCAATCTCAAATTCACACAGGAACAAAGTAAATGAAAAAACAAAAAAAGAATCATTTCTTTCACAATGCACAAATCTAACACATAAACACCAGCACAATACATAATTCTCTATAGGACAGAGCTCATGGTTTAGCAAACAAAATCACAAATTTCAAGATCTAGAAAACAATAAAATAATATTGATCACTACCAGATGAAAAGTTGGAATTTTGAAAGAACCCATCAAAAAATTGAAATGAGAAGATTAAACAGGTTTCATCTTTGAAAACAAAAACAAAATTGTTGAGACTTGAGACAGATCGATCCCCACAAAACAAGCATGGTCAAACAAAAAGAAGACTATAAAGTGATGTCCTTACAAATGAAAAAACCAAGGAAAACCCAAAATTCTCCTTTCAATCAACACCTTAAAATATGTGGTCTTGTACTCTACTTCTTCAAGACAAGATGATGATTTATGAAAAAAATTTGAGCAAGAAACTGAAGACGCTTTTATGAGGAAAAAACAATAAAAAGAAAAAGGGTAGGTGGGAGGGGGGGATTTATATAAAGGGTACAAATTTACGAGGGAACGGGAGCAGAAAGATCTGGAAGCATGGAGAGCAGGAAAAAGGAGCACAGACAAGGAAGTTCATAGAATTTGACCAAACATCTCATTATCTAACAAACATTCAAATCATCTAACATAGGATAGGATATGATATTAAAAGCAAACCATTTCACTTTGACACGCAAATACAAAACATAACCACACATCATATTTCTATATTAGATCGATGCATGAAACACAGAAAGATTAGAGCTTTGTACCTGAAGTTCTTTGCTTTTTTTTATTATTATTATTGTTTTGGATGGTAAAATTTGGTGGAGAAAACGGAGAAATCACTCTCTGGTTATATTTTTATTTTTTGGTGGAGAAGAGGAAAGAGAGGGCTGACAGGGAAAGGAACCAAAAAAAAAAAAAACAACCAAGAAGAAGAAGCGAGAAAGAGCTACCTTAGATTCCCATTTGCCAATTTACCAGTGCCATACTCGAAAGACACGGAGAGGACCACCCAACCAAACATTCAAATATGGCGAGGTTAATGGCACCATTCACCCTTTTTACTCTTCTACTTTGTGTATTTCATCCTTGTACTAACTTTTTATCAATTGAGTCCTTGTGGCTGAGGTTTAGCTGCTTGAAATTTAAAAAAATAAAAAAATATAGTGTATTTTAAAAAAATATATATTAAAAAACAATTATTACTACCACGCTTTCAATTATAGAATTAAACAGCAGGTCCTTCCCTTCTACACACTGCTGATGCAATTAATGATGAAAATGACTTAATTGGAATCATTAGATAAGAGTAGGTAGGAGGATTGATTAGTTAACGAAGCATTAATGACGGGGAAAAGAATAACCAAATCTTTTTATAATCTATTTACTTGGAAATGTTTGTATCTTTGGTAACAACAATCTGTATCAATTATACCCTCTTTTTCTTTTCTTTGATCTCGAATTAAAATCATTTAAAAAACATACATGTAAAGTAAGCATGGCTTTAGACCAATCCGGTTTGGAAACCAAAAGGATTTGATCTTAAATAAAGTTTAATAGGAGGGCTAAATTGTAAAAGGGCAAAACAATCTGTATCAGTTATACCCACAGTCAATTCTCTTGCCTCGAAGTGAGCTTGGAGTATATCAAGGGCATACATACGAGCTGGTGATGGGCTCGTGTGGGGGAAACCTGGCTGGATTTTCACCTTTGCTCCTATGAGCATGAACAGGTATCATTGGGGTTTCTTGAACCAGAAGCACAATTCAAACCAAACCGAGAAAACATCTAAACCAAACCTCTCTACACAGATATCTCTAATCCTGAACAGTTGACGAACCTCCGTATGGACTCTCAACTCTGTAATGAATTCTCATGTAGTGTTAACAGAAACAAAAGCCTCCAAAACACTTGCCGAATAAGATGACGCTGCGAGCTTAAGCACGGATCTCCTCGCCGCCTCCAGCAAAACTGCATTGGTTACCAAAAGGGAGACCTATGAAAATCCCAATGCTAAATCTTTGACATTATGCCAACTCACAGAAGAAGCTCAAGGTGTGGTCCTTGAAACATTGGGATTGGAAGCCATCCTCTTGAGAAGAAATGGCAGGAATAAAGAACTGCACAGGTAATCATCCCCGCATAAAAGTAGCCGCATGGCCCACATCAAGGGAATTAACTTCGAAAAGACCAGAACTTTCACAGATCTATGATGCAATTCAAATAGTTTGAGGCTTGCCTGCTACACCCTCCTCCCGCAAAGGCTAAAACTAGTCAGAACAAGCAGCATGCCAGTAGACTACTATTTAAAAATCCAAGCAGCACAAAATAACTTATTGAAAACTGGTATGTCCAATTCAATCATGAAAACAACTACAAAGGCAAAGCCCAGTGACTTAAGAAACCGTCTTCAGCATAAGACCATGAGCTTTGAGTATTGAGATCAGCCATTTCAGAGGATCACAACTGCACAACAACTCCCTTATGCGAGATGAGTTGACAAACTCAGAAAATGTGTTGCGTGAACGACCTGTACTAGGCAGTGTCCAGCTACTATGTGACACAGGAAACCCACGGAGCACTAATTAGCATGAAAATATTTATTACACTGCACAGGCCCATAGCAAGTAAAGCCAGAGCATGAGCAGGGCTATCATACATATTACATCATTGCTATCTGCCAGTTTAATACAACTCTACATATATCTCCATTTGACCATGCTAATTAAACAGGCATTCATGGTAACCCATCCCACCCGATCAACTTCTGGGGAATGATATATTTGAACCATGTTACTGATGCGGGCAGAAGGTATACAGAAGTGGCACAGGTAATCATAATATGAAGGTGCCAAGAGGGTCAATGTTGAATCAGCTTAAATAACCTTTAGTTCAGTAAGGAGTAGGTTGAAGAAGAACACTGTCTGGCTCAGAGCATATATATGATTTTATATATATATATATATATACTAGAGAAGAAACAGATGGAAAACTTGCTGATAAAAAGACCAAACAAGTTTCTTATGATGTGACATATGCTATAGGTAAATTACGAGCTTGGAATACTAAATACAAAAAACCTCACCCCCACAAGTCCATTGGGATAGCTGAATGTACAAGTAAAATCAGCAAATTAACTCCAAGAGCTCAAATAATGAATAATGATAACGATAAAAAAAAAAAAAATTCTCATCAAATTGCTTGCCAAAATTACAACACTGTCCTTAAGGGTGGTAATTTACTGGAAGTCAACATAATCTAGGACGAATTTCCGTATACCTACATCCACAGCTTCAAAAGCTCTGCGTGTGGTCACCTTCACCTGAGAAGCTTCGGCACTAGAAGTAGATCCATCGTCACAGATTCCAGAGTTTTGATCCTGCAATTAAATAACATAAACCATGCAAAATTACACACAAATATTGATTCCTTCCAATTTACAAATAAAAGAAAATGCATGTAGAAACACACAACTCATTCTCTTCCTTCCTTAAAAGCATTTATGTCGAAAACAAATGGATGATAAGTGCCACCATTTCCTCCCCACCTTATCCCTTCAGCAATTTCCTCCTTTCTCTTAAACCAGACCGGGCATAAAATTTCCATGGGTAATTAATTAACAAATTCTCTTGTGCACGTGGAAGTATTGTGCAAAAGTTTAAAAAAAAAAAAACATGACAAAAGATTACATATATAGCAAAGAAGTAGGAAACGAAGATATCAAAGGCATTAAGTCCAAGTTAAATAAGTAAAGCATGGCATACAAGTAAGGTATAGCCTACCTGACGGAGACGTCTGCTGTACTGTCCATCTTCGAAAAGAGACGAATAATAAGCTGGATCGTAAATGGAACCACCTGAAACAACATCAGAATCTGAGCATTCTCTACCTAGAGTAGCAGGAGTTGCTGGACTGAGAAAACTACTACTTAAATCAAAATCTGCTTCTCGAGTAGCTGTACTATCTATATAAGGAACCCCCAATCTGTAGATTTGAATCCATAACAATGAGGATGGCAACCTCACTGTAAAACCAACGATTTGCATTGCCAGAGTGAGTTTCACTGAAAAGACGAAGAACATTCCATACTTGTCAGAGGAAATGTTCCTGCAACACGACACAAACAGACAATACTTTCAATTGATACACAGAATACAGTAGGAACCGTGAGCATTGCCGCATAAAAGGAAGAAATCTGTCGCCCATCTTCTATATATAACTCGATAACATTTTCTTTAAAAAAAGAAACACAGAAAAAGAGTAAATTGAAAAATAACCGCCCAACCACTTAAATACATGCCTCTACTACATATATGTAATTCAATAACATTTTTCGTTTTTTTTTAAGTACAAGCTTTTAGACAGACAGTATGATATTGAAGAATGAAACTTTTGACTTTGCAATCATGATTTATTTTCTGGGGGAGAAGGAAAAAAGAAAGAGAAGGTACCAGATGGGGTGAGAGAAGAGGATGAACCAGGCAATGTCGAGGAGAATAGAGGAGAAGAGGAGGAAAGCGTAGGTACGGCAAAGGCGCTGACTGCTGCTCTCAATGGCGACGAGGGCGAACAAAGAGATGGCCAAATTAAGGAGCAAGATTCCGTTGTACAAAGCTCCAAGGGATCCGATCAAAGAGCAACCAATCTACGTGCACATATTCAATTGAAATGAAATAGTAAACTGTAATAATAATTGAGTTAATTTGATATATATATATATATATATATATATATAAAAGATTACCTGAAGGTAAATGAGAAAGAGGGCTAAATATTGGAGAGAGTCGTAATCGCGAAGCCAGGCGTGAAATCGATCTTTGAAGAAATGAGGACAGCCATTACAATACCACATCTCTATCTATCTATCTATCTATCTATCTATCATATACTAATAATCTTCTTCTTCCTCTTCCTCTCATGAATAAATAATAAAAAAATAATGAATATAAACTACACTCCTTTCTTCTTCCTCTTCCTTCGGATGATAATTAACAAATTGCTAAGAAATAATTAAAAAGAGGGTGTGGAGGGAGGGTGCAGTTGGAAGTCTAGTCTGGCAAGAGATACACACATACGTATAAACAAGATATGAACAGCATTCATTGATATGAGAAAAACGCGAGGGAAGAGAAAGGAGAGGTGGTTTTTTACTTTTGGTTTCGCCTTCTTCTCTCTCTGTTTTCTACGCCCTACGACTGATCCCATAGATAAACAACAGCAAGCAAAACAAAACAAAAGCATCTATTTATGTATGGTTATAGGACGGATGCCACAGCAGCTAAAATATATATTATTGTTTTTTTCTTTCTATTTTTGGTATATTTTATGAAGCAGATTACTACTAGTGGATAAATCGAAGAAGGAAGCTAAGTCCATTAGCTCTGCTCTTTCTCTACCAACAATCCCCTTCTTTCATTGCAGTATCATTTTTTTCTTACAGTCAAATAGTTTCTTCCAAGAAAAGGCACAAGAAATGGGTGGTCCTCGACTTTCCCAGAATGTATGTTCCATGGGAGAATTCCTAAATCAGCGTCTTGCTAAATCAATTTATAACCAAAGCTGCTGCTGGTTTTTTTTTCTTTTCCTTTCTTTCCTGTTGGACTTTCACTGTAGTTCCTGTTATCTACCTATAAATATGTAACAGAGAAGGTATAGTTTGTGTTCGGTGATGGAAAGCCCAGGAATGAAATTTGTCCACTGAATTGTCGTAGTGGAGGATATGAGAAGCTCCTACGATAACTTGGCTTGGCTGTCAGACATTATCTACACTTAAAATGACAGCAGCAAAACCTTGATGTTTCTGGTTCAAGCATGCTGCACCTGTGACCTACATGAGTTGCTTCTTATCCATAAGTATCAACATTCACGATGATTTCTTTTGATTCAGGAATAGCTCTTCAACTTAGAAATACTATTTTAGCTCTCCCATTAGAGCTATAAAAATGAGGGATGAAAGCTTTTTGTCTTTTCCTTTTAGCTCTTCCTTTGAAGATGCCCTGAAGGTTATCTCATCTCTCTATTTTAATGGTTAGGTTGCTTCTATGGCATCCCTTTTGAAGCGGCAAAGGAGCAAACTTGACAAGCGCATCACGAAGATTTCTGAACTGGGTATTCCTGTTTGATAATGATGCCGGGGCTGAAAGCTTCCGACTCCTGGATTTTGCTTATTTTCCCCTTTCCTTCTGCTCTTCTCAAATTTTGTGACAATATCGTGATTATTGTATACAAGAGAACGGGTGTTAGCTTTTCCAAAGTTGCCTTTGCATTGCCATAGCTTAAAGTGTTTGGTTTGTTAACTATGTAGAACCATTAGAGAGTGACGGATTCAAGCGGGGAACAAACCATTCAAGTATTCCAGCATTGAAACCCCCCTCCTCCAGCCCACAACTTGAACGGCCATAAATCCAACCTATGGTCTGTTTTGTCCTGCATGTTTAACAGCAAAAGTATATCCTCGAGAATTTCAATCCCATTTTATCTCCAATTTCAGTGATCTATCCACACACAATATGTTGCATTCATTCATAAATTGACACCCCCATTGGCATAATATTTGGTAAAAAGGTCCAACAATAAGAAAGAGCAGAACTCAGATTGCAGACAGAATGTGATCTCACATCGGGTGAATCTCAATTTACATTCTATTTTCCCAAATACATTTTTCATTTGCGAACAATATTTCTAATCTTAGTCCAAAAACTCTGAACTCTATTTTCTCATCTGTGTAAATAATTCCGCAGGTTTTCCAGTTCCTGCTGGATTACCACTGAAAGCAGAGAATCCACCAATTCCTTGTTGGCTGCCTCCTGCATTACCAGGAAAACCTGAGAATCCTCCAGTACCTTGTTGGCTGCCAAAAGCCCCAAATCCACTACCTGTGCAAATTTTCACTGCAAATCAGCAAAGACTTCGCATGCATTAAACAAAAGATGAGGAAAATGGAATATTAGATAATAATGCTACCTGATGTACCAAATCCACTACCAGATGCAGGCGCTGCTGCGAAACCACCAGCACTTGAGGCTGCTGCGGCAAATCCACCTCCACCTGAAGCCACACCAGCAATGCCACTGCCACCAGAAGCCACTCCACCAAACCCAACACCAGAAGCTACACTACTAAACCCACCCCCAGCAGCCACACCAGCAAATCCTGCACCAGATGAGGCCAAAGCAGCAAATCCACCACCAGTAGAAGCAGCACCAGCAAACCCGCCAGCAGTTGCAGCACTTGCAAAGCCACCTGTTGAACTACTAGTAGCAAGGCCACCACCAAAACCACTGGTAGGAGCGAAACCACTTCCAGGTAAACCAGTTCCAAACTGTCTCGACTGCCCAAAAGTCCCAAGAACTGATCCCAGTGCTTGCTGTCCTGATCCAATATGTGCTGGCTGGCCAAACTGACTTTGAGCAGGAGCTTGAGCAACTGCTCCTGTGCCAAAGCCACCAGAGAAAGCACCCATATTTGTTGGTGGAGGCTTTTGGGATGGCTGAGGAGATTGAAAGTTGAAAGAGGCAGGTCGAAAGAGCTCTCCACTAGGCACAGTCATGGTCAACGAAGAGCTTGCTACATTTGATCCCGTGCTACCAAATGGACTGCCAAATGGATTTGCTCTAGGAGCAGTTGGGATAGGGGTTGAACCAATCCCAAAACCTCCAAGATTTCCCAAATTAAGTTCATTTGTGCAGCTAGCCTCAGGAGCCTCCTCCTCCATTTCAACCTCTTCTGTAACTGCAACATCCAAACTTTCATTCTTTCCACTAACGCTATCAGAAGTCGGGATTGGTGCTCCAAAAGGAACATTATGAGAAGATGGCTGTTGAGGTTGAGAATTCAGAGCCACCTTAGATGCAGTACTTCCAGAGTGATTCAAGCTGGGCTGGGTTACTGGTGCAAATCCAGTTGATAGTCCTGTAGCAAGGACAGATGATGCCGAAGGTTCAAGCTTCAAACCAAATGTAGTTGGGTTAGGGTGTGGAGCAGTTGCAGGAACACCCACATCTGATTTTGAACTTACTTCACCCGTAGGATGTGGAACCTCTGTTTTGGGGGACTCTGATGCTGAAGGGGTAGGGGTCGTTGGAGTGACAGAAGGTGGATTTTTTCCAGCAGGAGGTTGGGGCTCTGTTTTAAGTGATTCTGACACTGAAGGTGTAGGAGTGGGGTTTACATTACGTGCAGGTTTTTCCATAAGAGGCTGAATATCTGTTTCAAGGGATTCTGATGTCAAACATGAAGGACCTGGATTGCTAGAAGGCAGAGTTTTCCCTAGAGGGGGTTGCAGCTCTGGAGAAACCTCTGAAGTTAGAGGTGGAGCATGTGATGGTAGCTCTGTCCTGGGGACCTGAAAAGACAATGAACCGGAAGAAAAAACAGGTGAGACAGAAACTGATGACAATGATGTCAAAGTAACTGTTTGATTAGAGCCGGTGGTGACCTTAGAACTGGTTAAAGATGTGCTCGGTGACATTGCAGCTGACGACATCTGTGCAGATGTTGATGATGAGATGTTTGGTGATATATTGGACATCAGAGATGATGAAACTGCATGCGATATGAAGGCTGATGGAGAAGATGAAACTTTTTCACTAGGCTGGCTTTTGCTAGTAGCAAAATTGATCTCAGGAACTTTTCCAGGTTGGGTGGGAGCCACAGAAGAGGCACCTAACAAAGAGTGCGGAGGCTCATAATCTTTATTGGGAGATTCGAAAAATGAACTTTTGGTGTCTGCTGGTCCAGGCCTCACACTTTGCATTGCTGACTTTGCAAGCACGCTACTGGTAGTTGAAACAGGAATCTCATTTGGTTTCTTTGGAAACGAAGGTGTCTGCATTGGTGGCACGGTAGAGCCTGCTGAATTTTTATTTATCCTAGTTTCAGTTTGCTGAATATGTCTGGTCTCATTGGTGGAAACAGAATCAGGCTTCTCAATTTGAGAAAACATACTCTTAGATTTATCTGCAGTCATATTGTAGGCTTCCCTGCTAAGTATTTCTCCTCCTGGCAGTGATACCAGTGATGACGAAACTGATACCATCGCTACATTGTTATTTTGCAGTATAGGAGAACGCAAGCCCAGAGGCTGTGATGACATTGGAGGATCAGTAGCCCATTTACATGGAACGGTTGGTTTTTTCTCAAACGTTTGTTTAGGGGATCCATAATGAAGGCCTGCTTCAACATAAAAAACAGCAACCATCAGGTGCATTTTCTTCCTATGCTTTTAGATGATAAGTGAACACATGCTGTTTCATCTAAACTTTGTAATAGCTCACCTTTGCTTTCCAATGGGTGCAAGAAAGAACGGGATGTCTGGTCTTCTTGGTGAACTGTGGATATGTCCCCCAAGCCAGAACTAAAAATTTGCCTATCCTTCAACAAGAATGATTTATTCACATTTTTCTTCTGATTTTCTTGCAAAAGCACCCTTTTTACAGTTGTTTTCGTAGGCTCAAAACTAGCCCAGCTCTGCAGCAGGGTCATAAGAAAAAACATGCATGTTGGAGCTTGCAAAAAATCTCATCACAGTGGATTATATGGAATACTTTTAGATAATAACATAAAAGCACAACATGAAGTTCTAGCAGGAATTTTAGTTTTCTTCAAGTTAAAACTTTTTGGTTTTCTTTAAAGTTAAATATGCTTCTGCTAATTTAGCAGAACATATATTTTAGTAAAATTCTTATGCACACAGAAACCAAACTAAATCTCCTGGTAGAGCAACCTTAATTGATTCTAAGCATGGCTATAAGAAGTTTCAACCACTGAATCTCTTCCCATTTATTTTTATCTTGAAGTTTTGAATTAAGTCTCTTCTTGTGTACATTTTTCCATCTCCTGAATTGTTTACCTCGGTGATATTATTTGTTTGTTTTAAATATAAGTTGCATCGTCAAAAAGTCATGTGGAAGAGAGTGTGTGAATCCATAATAAGAGTAACAAAGCAGAATGGTCTGTGCGAAGCTCAATTCATATATCCAATGGAAAAGTTTTAGTAGATTGATTCTATAATTCAAGCAAATTTTTGGCTATCTGCAAAAGCAATCTAGCTTCAGTGACTTGAGTATCATAAGGGGACTCAACTCAGGACAACTAAATTTCAATTCCAACTAGTTGAGGTTAACATGTGATTAACACTAGAGTGATCATCAAGATTTGATAAAATGGCTTGAAAAAGAATTACCTGATCAAGCGAGTCCCTCCTTCTCCTTGAAGTTTCTGAATCAGAACTTTTCATAGCACTTGATTGGTGTCTCCTAGACTTACCTTTAGTGGCAGCAGAACCCGAAGAAAGTAAAAGTTTCTTCAATGAAGTGGTATCACCAACTTTCGTTGCATCTGGTGAGCTAAAAGAGGCATCATACGGGATTCCAATTGTTTCAAAAAGTTCCTTCTTGACATTCTTTTGTCTTACAGGTGACTCTATACTCAGCATGGACATTTGTTTTGAGAGACATTCAGAAAGTTGTTCAGCAGCTGCTAACTGTGAACTCATTGTGTTTTGTAAACTATGCAAGGACTGAAGTTGTCTGCAAACAAAATATTTTCAGAATTAGTGAAATTAGGATAGCAAAGCCACCAATTTTCACAAAGCTAAAATTGGATTGCTTTGCTATCTATTTGGTCATGAGCTTCCAGCAATTGTTTGATTAACAGCTTCTGCAAGCTATTAACAACATCGTAGATTTTATTTTCAATTTTTATCTTCTTTTTAGCAATTCTCATATACGAGCTAACCATCTGATATCAACTATACCTTGAAGGCATATATCTAATCTGCAAAGTTCTCCGATCTGTGTGAAATCCAGCATTTCCACCAAAACTCTGAAGTTCAAGGGTATTGAAGTGTCTCTCCAATTGAATCAACTGATTAGTCAACTCCTGGAAAAGGGATTAAGATATAGCAATTGTCAAGTTGGACAAATCGCACAAGTTAACATCAACTGATAACCAACCTGATTTAGTTTTAGTATACACCGCCGCTTCAACTCAAGTTCAGAGCTCAACTTTTGGCGATTCCAGAGTTCCAAATATTGGCTATCAGAAGCTTGCTTGACAATACCGTCTACATATATTTTCCTTGCTAAAACTGAAAACCAGATGAACAACTGAATGGAAACTCAAAACAAGAAACCAACACAATAAAAAATGGGAGATGCATTATACCAATTTCATTATAATCCTGAAATAGTATTTTGCAGCAGATTGTAGTAATTTCTAAAACTTTCAGTGAAGTGATGTCTATATCAATATGACTTAATAACTTCTGCTTTTTAAGTTACTGAAAGTTCCCATATTAAGAAATTTCTCAAGTAATTCAATTCAAGAAAATGAAAATGCTGTTAGCAATAACAAGACATTTGGAAAACTGAAAAATACCTTGCACAGTTTTATCTAGAAGATGATGGATCTCTCCAAGCCGCTCATCCATCACGCTCTGAAAAATACTAAGACACAATAAATAACACTTGAAGCAATCTGGCTACATGCATCACAAAGCACCTATATACAGTGTACATAATGCACAAAAATGCAGAGGCATACACAGACATGCAGGTCTTAATAGATCGATGACCATGCAAAATCATATTTACACACCTGAGTTTAAAATGTCATTGTTTCATAGATGGTCAGCTTGGAAGAGATTCACTCAAAAGGGACCTCAACTCCAAAGCTGTACTCTCAAGTTTCATCTATTTTGCTATTAATCCTATTCCTAGGAGATGAGGACCAGAAATCTCTCTCTCATCCCATTTTTCACTTTTGCTTTAGTGCCTTAAATATTACAGAACCTATCATTCTTACTGAGTGATAATTTTCTAGTGAATATAGCAATTAACAGAACAACAGATGAAAGTGTAAACAAATCAAACCTGCAAGCTGATAATGATACATGATAGCTGAGCTAAGAAATAACAATGAGCTTTACAATGAAATATCACCTTCAACATTCTGCAATTTTCAGAGAGAGTTCCCATGCCCTCCTCCAAAGCTTCAACTGAGCCTCTCAGAAATACAGTGCAGGCATCCCTGAAACCACCTTTTTCTTCAATGCATTCCAGAAGTGTATCCAACTCTTTGGCTAGCTCTTTAATCTGGAGTATAGAAATTTCTTAAAGGACAATACGAGACAAAAGAAGCAGTGCAATTGGGAAAATAAGAAAAACACCACATTCCCATTCCTCAAAAGGAAGAGAAAAGGAAACAACCAAGATCCCAAAGAGAAAAAAGACATTTATGCGGATATGTGCATATGTGGGAACAAGCCAATCATGTAAAATGTACCTGTAAGAAAAAAACTTTGATATGCTGGCTCGTAAAGCAGGTAAATGCTTGTGAAATTTACGCAAGACTAAACTTGATTGACAGTACAGAAATTAAGAATCTCCATAGGTACTATCTTGCAACACTGCCTTTCAGTTTTTGCTAAGTTATAAAGTTACAAATAAACAAAGATACAATTCACATTAAAGGATTGAAATGGCATGATAACTGTAAGAGATCCTGTCCCAGAGTTAGATTAGAATTTTTCTGTAAGACCAGCATAGGAAAAATACACATACATTACCAAATTGTTTTGATAAGTTTGGCTCCGAACTCCTCAGGGATGAAGTTTTGTAGTTGTCTTTTGAATACTTGAGTCTGTGGTTTGGAGACCTGGCTGAAGCAAAATTTTCGTGAGATGACAACTGTGAGCTTCGAAAGGCAGGCAATGATTCAATTGTCCCTGACACAATCGAACCTCTTTGTTCCCCATCAAGAGCTGGTCTAACAGAAGCATTGAAAGAAGTTGATTGACCAGCAGTATCCTTCATGCAAAAAGATTTACTGCCAAGGTCACTAGGAACATTTGCAGCACCAACTTGAACATTATTATAATCGGGTCTATTTCCTTGAATCAAAGTTGAAGCTGATAATGTAACTTTTCCACTTGCCCATGACTGAGATGGGACACCTGGTAAAGCATTTGATCCAACTTCCCTAGGTATCTCTGGGAATGAGGCCTTCAAAGATGACTGCCCTAATTTCGCACTTTGTTGTACAGAAAGTGATTTTTTTTCCAGTTTTTCAGGAATCTCATTCTTGACAGAAGGAACAAGGTCCTTCTGTGTAGGAATTCCACCATCTTTATTGAGCTGTAGTTCCTTGTTGCTCGCATGTTGTGGTTGAAGACCTAGAGATATCTCTTCCAATGTTTCTTCATGCAACCCAGAAGAAAGGTTAGACTGATCACACCCTTCAGGTTCCAAAGCAATATCCTCTTCCTCATCCTCAAGGGAAGAATCAACTTCTGGTTGAATATTAGCTCCTGTGGCACTGCAATATAAAGCAATTCAATGGCCAGAACATATATATACAACATAGGAAAAGGATTGATATAATTTAGGTTGTGAGAAGAGAGAAATAACTTAGATGCCTAATTTGGCATGACAAATCCTATTGTTTACAAGGGGAGATGCAAATGATATAGAGATTGACCTTGCAACCTGGAACATGACAAGCTTTCCCTCAAGAGTAACACACATAAGAACACAGTAGGGTGAAAGTTCTTTCTGTTCTTCAACACCCACTTCAACTTTTACTTTTCCATAGAGGGAAACCTTGTCAACGCAGAGCCCCATGATCAAATTATCATCTCCGTTTTCTGAAACAAGGCCATTTAAACACTGCTTAGAATAAAAGGTCTAAAATTAACCACAATCGTGAAATGACTGAAATTCATAGAACAGCTATAAAAAAATCCAAAATGAAGTTTCAAGAGAACCGAGACAGAAGAAAAACTAAGTCATCTGAACACACTTGACAAAATAAAATAATCACTTGATTCATTTGAGCTGTCCTTAGTACATACAATCAACACTATTACAAAACACACCAGTCACTTGATTCATCTGTACCTTGAAGCTCAATCCTAGGGAGCCAAGTATCTCGTTCAATGTCAATAACTGCAGTTTCACTCATCTCATCCTCCACTGACCAACCAAGCAACACAATGTGCTGATCTGTGTTCTTCTTGTTAGCTGTAATTGCAAGCCCACTGCAATTAAAAATTCAGATAGAAGAGCAACTTAAATTATTACAAATCAGTGCAGGTTTGAACTGGTAGGTATTAAAAAGACATTAGAGGCATTTATTTCTTACTGGAGTAATGGGACTCACATATGGCTAGTAACCAGCAAATGAAAAAAAAATCCACATTAATGTTTCAAACTCAAGACCACATTAGATAATTGATACTATACAACACATTATAAACCAAAAGAACTGAAAAGTCATAACCAGCACAAGGTAGATAGGTCTGAAGCCCTTAACAAAAAAGAGTTACTGCTGGAACCCAAGTAAAGCATTCTATTGACAAATGTAAATGGGCAGGAAATGCTTAGATTTTGTTCTGGACAATAAGGCTTCAAGGAAGATGGGATATGGAAATAAATGTTCCGCAAAGCAGAAAAATTTGAGTAACAAAGAGTGTTCTCAATATTGAGTATTCAACAGATTCATAGTTTTATATCACTACAAGAAACTTTAATATTTGTGCCAGTCAAATTATTTGCCACCACAGCTATGTTATGTGGGATGGTCTTCGAGTGAAAACAATATTTAGTAACGGAGCCTAACAAGATAGCAATTACCTAACTTTTAGCCCAATTCAATGATTACAAACTAAGCAATCACTGTGGTTGTCATTCATATCAAGTATAAAGAAAAATTACACAGGTATGAGATTAACACCGATACCATTGTTCTAAATAGTCCAGGGATAAATAAGGTCCACTTCCATAGGGCACAATATCGTCAACAAGACCCGAAAATAGATCATAGAATGATAGCACGACTGGCTTGGAAGAACTCTGCAATAGAAAATTTCACGAATCAATGCTCTAACAATAAGTACACAAACAAAGAATGGCAATCACACAGCTTTTGGTAGTCTTTTTTCCCTTCAGAACTTCAGCAAAAGCACAAAGTGTCAAACCCAAACCCTAAACCCATGTAACCCTACATTAATTCAGCTAAGAGTTCAAAACAGACTAGTGTAGTCGCACCTCAAAAAAAAATCCACCATGTCAATAGCAAATGGTGTAAAATAAAGAAAGCAGTGAAAATAAAGTGAAGGCCAAATCCTTATAATCAAGTGGAGAACAATTACTAACATCATAAATCTTGCCATCTTTTCTGCTGATTACTTGAAGAAAGTAATTTTTTTCCTTTCCATCTGCAGTTTGCTGAAAGCATCCTACAATGATACTATCATGACGTACCCATCTGATAGAGTCCACTGGTTCAGTTATTCAAGAAAAAAAATCAGTTCCAGAACTTAACAACAGAAAATATTTCAAGGAAATAGATACGACCTTTTTAAGTAGAGAGACATGAAGTCATGAACAAAAAATTTACAACTGGGACTCAAAAGCCAAAAGAGCTTTGTATATCCATTCACACAAGAAAATTCTTTTTGATGAAAGTACAATAATAGCTCACTGGATTTAGAGGATATTAATATATGAATCAGACCACAATATAATAACTGATAGTGAAACTCTAATTGAATTAATGTAAAACCAATTCCAATAGATCTTAAGGCCATGACATGAAAACACAAGTGACCTGATTGCTAACAAAGACAGAAATGATGCCAACTTTGGCCAATACAAAAGTCATTTCTCATCCATCCAAATTATTACCTCCATAAAAAAAAAAAGAGAAAAATTCATCCATTAGTTCGTGCATGTGAGTGGCATGGGATCTGACATTGGAAGAAAATACCTTTGACAGTGCAGTTATCATCACTATCAGCAATCCATGACCTGAATGGGAGGGATATACTGAACCTTTCCTTGAAATTTGAGGACAAAATGCTGATAAGACTCCCTCTTGCGACAGCAATATATTTTCCTTTTAGACTCCATTCAACTATCAAAGAGAGCAAGCACAAGTAAGCATAATCATACTAGTAACAGAATAAAATTCGTCACCAACTTCATAATGGGAAAATTTTATTTTATTTGAAAAAACAGTACAGTTGTTGGAATAGCAAACTTGTATTAGGGGTAGTCTTCATGCAAGGCTATAATAATATATTACACAAACAAACTGTAATAACCAAGTCAAGCAATATTTACACCCAATAAAAGCCTCGGCATTGCCAAGGATGTTAGATTGGAGCATCCACATCTGTTTCTGCGTTGTGGTGATAAATCTAAAGGGCTCCAAAAAGTCTACTAGCATGTACCGCATTTAGTAACTGTTATTGGCAAAAGAAAGAAAGCAAGCATACCAGCATCAACATTGTCCGTTATGTGTTTAAGAGTATGGGTGACGGCAGCAAGAGCACCATGATATAGCTTCCCCTGATTTGAAAGAACAAGGTAAGAATTGTCCGGTCTCCTTCTCCATTGAATGTCCTTGACAGTAGATGATGATGGTTCACTCAGCGAGCAAGAGAAGGACGGTTTTTGCTCCTGCAAAAAAATATAGATATTAGAGCAAGGAGATAGATATAGGATCACAATTTATAGCAAAATTTTGAATTTTGAAAATTTGACAGTAGATGGAGTAGGGTTTAGGGAGAAAAAAAAGAGTACCTTATCGAGAAGGGAATGGATATGGAAGAAATGAATATGAGCAGCAACAGAAACAGCAAGAGTAGAGGAGTCAGTAGAGAGTGTCAAAATGTGAACTTTCCCAATAGGGACATCCACAAGACTGACATGTTGAATGGACGAAGAAGAAGAGCTTCCTTTTTCCTTAATATCCATAGCGGCATCCATGACATCTTTAGTCCTCGCAACCAGAAACCCTAAAAAAAAAAAGCATGAGCCAGTCAGTTAATTGAAAAGATATAGTAAAATAGAAGAAGTGTAAGGATGAGAAAGTTGAGAAGAACACCGGAGGGATGGGCGACGAAGATGAGACGGCGGGATTGGGAGAGGGCGAGGGGGCGAGAGGGAAGAGGAGGGTTTTGCAAAGGAAAAGGGGAAACAGTTTGATCAGAGAGGATGGGAATGGGTTTCCCAATCTTATCGAAGTAGTAATCGCTGCTTTCAACATGATCTCCTTCTTTCTCTTCTTCGAATTCTGTTTTTGTTTCTCCCTCTTTTCCAAAACCCATTTTATTATTATTAATGAGCTAATACTAGTCTACTACACTACACTGCTACTGAAGAAGAAGGAGATACAGAGAATCTACTACTTCTTAATTTAGTTTATTTGAAGGAGGAGGAGAGGTGAGAGCATATCCGCCTATGCCTCTGGCTGGCTGGCTGGCTTTGGAGGGCTGGACGATAGCGTGCGGTGCCACCAGCTATGGTCTTCGGAACGACATCGTCTACTTGCTTGTTTTCTTTGATACATACGGGAGACAGGCCCATTGAGCTTTGCCTATTCGTTCTCTGGGCTAGACAAATGGGATGGAGGGCCCTCTCCCATGTACTCATTCTTAAAGACAAAGATCAAGCAAGTACCAATATTTGTACACTTTTATCGCTCAACGTTCATTAGGGGAATGAAATTGTAACATCCTAAAGTACATAGACCAAGATGTAATGTTAATGAAAACTATGTTTGAGGCGGGAAGGGAGGGAGCCAGGCAGCTGCTGCCCTCCCCAGTCTCTCAGTTCTAAGATTCCCTGGTAAGTCCTTCATGGATATTTGGAACGAAATCAGCTAGTTTTTATCCATCAATCTAACACACGAGTCCTGATCAAGTCATGAAAGCTCAGCCAATTGTTTCTACAGTGAAGTGGGTCAGTCAGAGTGGAGCAGCTTGGACCCTGGGGGGGATACAGGGTCGGTCAGCCTTTGCTTCTTCATTGTCGCATTTTTACCAGTAGATTGGTATCAGAATCCTCCTAAGACTTGTGTGCACATTAATTACTCTTATCCTTCACCCAGAAAGAGGGAAAGAGGAAATGACTCTTTATCTTAAATCTAAGCAGTTCTGTTCTGTGGATAGAATTGATAAAATTGCTACGCCAAATAGGCATATGGTTTCGATAGCAGCATGGATTGTTTGAAAGCTGCAATCTCATGAGATGAATTGTCATGTTCAGTTGTTTGTTTGAGGAAACCAGGATAGGCAGAACCAACACACAAAAAAAAACAACGTCCAGCAAGAATTATTTTCTTCATAATTGATATTAAAAAAGCACAAAACTAATACAAGATATATAGGAAGCTGGGTATGCATTAACAACTCCTAGTTACAACTCAATCAATGCCTGAGCAGAAAAGGATTGCCCTTAAACTTCTCTCCATTTCCTCTCTTAATTTATACAACTCTGTTACAGATGTGAAACCAGACATCCTTTTGCGAAAGGATTCTGCCTTTGGGTGGGTGAAAAGCCTTTGTTCACCTCAGCCAAACTTGAACACAACAAAAAAAAACAGAGACAAACAGATCACACCTTACACTTCGCCGCTGAAAAAAGGTTTTCTCATTGTAGATGCACTCTGCAGACTGAGGAGACCACTTGAAGGAGAGGTACGTGATTCTGACTTCAGCAAATTAAGCCCAACAACGCCACGAAAGTCAAGCAAAAACTGCATTCTCAAAAGAACCCCACCATGCATGGCAAGATTAGAACAGTATCATATATACCAGTGATACTAAACAGGACATTATATGATTAAGAGGACTAGCAAATGCGGGCGACTAATTAAAAGGAGGTTTAGCTAAAGGTAATAGCTAGATTTAAGTGCTTGAAACTGTAATTTTGGTTAATGTATGAGGGTGGGATGTGATTGAGAAGTTAGAACTGCCCCCTGTGTAGGTTCTGCCAAAAGCCCAGTTGGATGGAGCCACATTGTTGGAGACCATAGTGTGTCCATCACTGGTTGTGACCTTGAAAGAGAGGGCTTGATTATTCAAGTAGGTGTTACTCTGCCAGTTCTGGCCCCAGTTCCTGGACATTGCCTGCCAATTGCTTTTGGACCCTTTTATGGAAACCGCGACTACATCACCAGCTCCGCCCACATTGGTTATCACCACCAGATTAAAGTAGGAGTGCCCATTAATCGTGAATCTGATACCACCACTCTTTCTGCAAGCAACCCTGCATGTATATATCTTCGAACAAGCAGTTAATCATAGCCTGTAAAACCAAATTAAAAGCGTGTGAACAGATCTAATGAATGTAGAGTAGGGTGTGGACCTTCTATACTGGACAGGCACTATTCCAGCTTTGTACTGGGCAATCTTTTGGAAAACAGGTTGAGAAAGGTCAAAGTGTTGTTGTGGAGGGTTACACCACCCACCATTATCATTTGGAAGAGCTAAGTTTGGTGGGCAAAAATTCGTCGCCGTGACAATAATGGACCCTGGTAAGCACCCTTTATTCTCATTTGCGCATTTAATCTCATAGAAGGATCCACGACTCAAGCCATTATTGAAAAGTGCAATACTCAGTGCAGTTGTGTTTGTCCCATAGCCCTGGATATAGAGATTCCCATATCCACAAGCACCACCTACAGATGCAACCAGTGATGAAAAGAATTAATGGGGCGGACTAGATTTAAGAGAAAACAAGTACTAATTAATATTGATTCCTTGTCGCTAAACAGTTAATTATTGATATGCCTTAACTTCTTGCCCAATGTCCAAGATGCATCACAGAATGTTGCGTGTGCACCAGTCCACGCAGTGCCATAACCCTCGACATTCTTTGAAATTGTTAGAAAAATCAGCATGGCCATGTATCCAAGGAAATTCATTTTCCTGCCACAAAGGAAAAGCAAAGTGAAGATTAGTCGGGAAGAAATACAATATTTGAGATACAGCAGTAAATGAGGTTGGCCTTACAATAGCTTAATTAAGATTGAAACAGCAGTAGCTAGCACTAGCAATTAATGAGGAAAGTAGAGAGAGCATGTGATACGAGAAATTGAAGAAATTGAGTCGTTTATATAGACATGAATGCAGAGCAAGTGGGATGTTAAAATATTAGTATATCAGTAATATATATATATATATATATATATATATATATATATATATATATATGGGCAAATTATAGAAAATTGAAACTTGTAAGAAAAGTGAGCTAACAGGTAACAGAAACTGAAAACTGTTACCTGAACCATATTATTTTTTCTTTATGGAAAAATGTCCTCTTCCTTTTAGGCTGCCTAGTGGTGAAGTCAATGAGCTTTTTGACCTCCATTCTTTCAAAACCAAGATACCATAGGAACACTCATAAAGAGTGGCTCAAACTCCAGTGCATTCAGTAAAATATTTCAGAGGGAATGTGCTAACTTCTCATAATTATAATTCAAATTTATGTGAAAACATTGTTTTTGGTATTCCTATTGTCAAGATTTTCCAAAACATGCGGTGCAACTTGCACTGGTCACAGCATTTTAAACTCGAACAGCTTTGACATTTGGCACTAAACATTACGCCTCCTTGCTATCCCTTCACAGACTCTGTCTCCAATAGGAGGGGGTTGAAATTCCAAGCTCTCTCTTTCCCTTCTCCAGCTTCTCCGCCATCATATCGATCTTAAAGCAAACTTATGTCCTCTGCTTCTTGGAGTTGATATTGGTAACAGAATATGAGCACCATATTTGGCACAACTAGCTTCCCTACTCTTCGATCATTCTTAATCAACCATTTGTGCAAATTAAGTTGTGTCAATATTACTCGATCTTCATATAAGAGTACAGTATTGTCTACTCCCACTGGCTAGACTAAGCACATGCATGGCAAATGGGTGCTAGGGTTAATTCTCTCATTTGTTAACTATCACCTTCATTAATTAGTGGCTTTTGGAAGCTGTAAACTGAAGAATGAAAAAGAAAGAAAAGACTAGACACATCATATTAAACTGATACAGCGAGGGAAAGTGTTTCCTGTATCACGCATGGAAATTAGCAAGGCTCAGCTGCTGTGGGGAGATTCATTATTCCACGCCGGCCGCGAAAGCTGAGGGGAAAAGATGCCACTGGTAATAAGCATGCGATTGCCATTAATTTTAGACATGTGCTGGGCGCCCCATCATCTTGTAATTCTACCTACATATCAAGTCAAGATTACACTTAATTTAAATTATTCTTTGACGTTAATTAGTGGGAGAAATTATTAATGCTACGTCCGCAAGTAATCAGAGTGAAAGAGAAGTACATTTCTCCATTAATGTGCACAATGCTTGGAACATCTTGGATCGATAAGAAGGTTGCAAACAAGTTTCTGAATGTATGGAATAGTTAACGTATTTTTTTTGTGGTCAATGTTCATCATTAATGCACTACTGATCATATCATTTTCTTTCATCACTGCGCAGCAAAATATTGGTGTTCAGTATTAATGGTGGGTGAAATTGGGGATGGGATGGGATCACGCTATGAACTGCACTTCATCCTAATTAATGGCTGCAACCAAATGTGCCTTCCAGATTATAATGTTCAAAACCTAGCTACCTGCAGGTGATGTGGTTGACAAGCTGCTAAAAGAATGGAAAAGTACTGGGGAGATAATTGGTCGCACAGATGATCATGGATCATACAGCTCTAATTTTGGCATCTTAGGAGGGTATAAAATAAGTGTGCATTAATACATGCAAATTCAACATGGTCACTCTGTCTAAGAGATGAAACAAAATATTTTAACATTCAACTGTGACAAGCATCATTGTGAAAACATTCTCACCATATGAGGAGAAACCAAGGCAGATTGTAAGAAAATTGACGATAAACTAAATCTTTGTTATGGCTTGCTGCTCATGAACTGACACGGGATTTCTAGCAAGGTTGGAGGATAGCAATCTAATGTCTTTGTCAAGTGTTTGGGTATCAGCCTTGAGCTATTCTTCAGAGTTTTAGGCACTGCTTGTTTAGTAGAAAATGATTTATGAGAATCACCTTTCAAAAAAAATTATATTTATTTTCTATAGAGAGAAAAAATATTTTTTAGTTAAAGAAAAAGTTGATTTAGTTTTTAAATAAGTGTTTTATTTATTTATTTTGGACTGAATATATTTTCAAGAAGTTGTGAAAAAATAAAATAATTTTTTATGTTATTTGTTGATAATATCAAATTTAGTTCTCAATCTTTTAATTATTATTATTATTATTATTATTATTATTATATATATTTAAATTTTTTTTATTTTTTTTTAATTTCATCCCTTAAAATTTGATTTTTATATCAACTTTGATCCTCAATTTTTTTCATTGTTATTTTTTTTCTCTTATCATTTTTTTAATTGAAAGTTTTTTATCTATCATATTTAATTTTCATTCTTTTAATTTTTATTTATTTTCTTTGAAATAATTTATAAAATTAAGAAAAAATTTCAATTTCATTCTCCTTTAACTTTCTCATCTATCAGATTTGATCCTTATTCTTTTAATAAACTTGAAAAAAATAAAACATTAATAACTTATTATCCCGCTTATTTTTCATGATATAGTCAAACACTAAAAAATATTTTTCAATTTATTTTTCTTAACATCGCCAAACATAAAAAAAAATCTTTTATTAATTTATTTTTTATAAAAATTATTTTCTAAAAAAAATTATTTTATAATAAACAAAGGAAGTGATTTTTTTTATGAAAAGGCCATGAAAAAAAAAAGAGTTCGAAGGTTGGGCTTATAGCTGGCACACTTGTCCTGTCAATGAAGAACTTACATTTTATGAGCACAGTCTCACTACAAGAGCTTTTAGTACGTGTTCGAGAGATAGTAGTGGTTGAAGGTGGAAAAAAATAGGTCCAATGAAATCATTGTTATTGTGGTTTATTGTATTAAAATATGGGTTGAAATTATGATTGAAATTCGTGTTGACTAAAAAGCAGTTTGCATTTATTTGATTAAAATATTTTTGTAAGTGCTTTGCTAGTAAAATTACTTGAAAAAACACGTGTATGATTTTTTTGTAGTTGTGAATGATATTAATATGCATTGTATTTTTAATATATCATAAAAATAATTTTATTTTTATAATTTTATTGTTTCAACAAACTATTTGCAATTTTATTATTGATATAATTTATTCAAGGAAACCTTTGGTTTCCTTAGCTTTACAAACATGGAACAATGTAGATTAAAAAATCATAAGGAAAAAATTGGAATTGCTATTATATTTAATAAATGTCATATTTTATTGTGATTTTTCTTTAATATAGTTATGTAATATCATTAATATTATTACAATTTAAACTTGTGATTTATATGGATACACATGCATGTTCTATAAAGTTTCTTGTGGAGTGTATAAATTCAGAATTTTCTAGTTTAATGATATATATTACAAGCAAACATATCGTTTTCAACACTTACTAATAGTTTTGCCTAATGTTGAAATATTTTGCCCAATATTGAAATATTTCTTGAACTTTCTTATTTGCAACACATGATGCTATTTTATACAGAAAGATGGTGACCTGTATTGTGGTAGTTTTTGTGATTGTGGCTTGAAAAAAGTTATTTTATAAAAAACACTTTTAGTTGAAGGTGGTTTGATATTTATACATGTTTGGTTAAAACTATGGTTGAAATTAAGGTTGAACAAAAAATAGTTTAATGTGTTTGGTTAAAAATACATTTTAAATTGAGGCCATAAAATAACTAAAAGAAACATATATTAATATTGATGGTTTTTAATTGAAATATTATAGATTTAACTGCTGTTATTACATTATAAAATAAACAATAATCTATATAAAGTATTTTTTATTGTTTCATTAAATTATTTACAATTCCATCACATACGAAATTCATATGATAAAGATTATAATTTCCATGGTTTTTCGAGTGTGCAGCAACATCAAGTAAAATATCATCAGGAATAAAATTGAGATTGCGATCAAATTCTGTAAATATTACATTATCATGAAATCTTTTTCTAATTTAATTTTATAATAACATTGAATAATATTAAATATCAATTTTTCAAATAAAATATAATTAGTGGAGATGGCGAAAGAAGAAGAAGCAGCTTCAACTTGCCTTTTGTTACCTTACGTTTTAAACATAAATAATAATAAGTCTCACAAAGAATAAATTATATTTAGTAATTAACCGAATGATTTATTTCTATCATCTACTTCAAAAACAGAAGCAGTCACGGAAATAATCTTTTTGGACAAAAATGAAGCTTCATGGATGGAGTACGGTATACTGGCAAAAGACTTTCCAGACCTTGTGGGCAAGGTCTTCTAACGGGGAGGAATTATTATGAGTCTGGACCTGGCTCTAGGCCTTTAACTTATGGGCTTAACAAACAAAAGGGTATTTAAGTTTAGGAATTGGATATAGCTTGTGTGGGCTTGATTTATTATTTATGTAAGTCTGTTTTAGAGTATGTCTTGTTAACAATCCAATTCCCATGTAATTTGATTAAAGCTATATTATTTTTTAAATTTTTATGTGTTTATTTATTATTAAAAAAATTAATCAATAAAAAATACTTTTCAGTCAAAAAATATTTGGCTTGGTTTCTAAAAAAGTGTTTTCCTAGAAAATTTGGACGGAAAACACTTTCCGAAAATTATGAAAAAATTAAAAATGTCATATTATTTGCTGATTATATCAAATTTGATCCTCAAACTTTTGATTGCTATATATATTTTGTTTTGAATATTTATTTTTCAATTTCATCTCTTAAAATTTAATTTTTATATTAACGTTGGTCCTCATTTTTATAATTGTTATTTGTTTTTCCCTTACCATTTTTTTATTGAAATTTTTTATCTATCAAATTTGATTCTTATTTTTTTGATTGTTACTTATTTTATTTGAAATAATTTATGAAATGTTAATTATTATTATTTTAATTTCTTCATTTTTCAATTTTTTTTTAGATTTGATCTCTATTATTTTGATTATTATTGATATAACCAAACACTGTAAAATATTTTTCAACTTATTTTCTATTACACTACTAAACATCAGAAAATAATTTACTTTTCTGTAATTTATTTTTTAAAAATTTATTTTTTTTAAAAAAATTATTTTTCAGAAAATAAACAAGACCTAGAAGTGAGAGTCAATTGAGATAATTAACTAAATGTGCTTAGAATTATGATTAGTTTTAATTCAGTAAATGATAAAGTAGTGAGTTATTGGATTATTAGTTATTTAATTCAGTTCATTGTAATGTGTATTTATATTCTGATTTTTTTTTTTAAAAAAGGGCAAGTAATTTTCCTATTTCTATATTGGATCTTGAAGTGACTGATTAGTTATTTAACTTTAATCACCTAACAGTTTATATTTTAATTTTTTCTGTATTAATTCATTGATTCCAAATTTTCTCCGTCCTGATTTGTATATGTCTGCGCATTAATTGTTTATGTTAGATTATTAATTTTATTTTTATTTTGCAAAATTTAATGTGTAATGATTTTGTGAAAATAATAATAAAATGAAGGTGTTTTTAGATGAAGAAGACCATGAGAATGGTAACGGTTGCGGCGATATGGTGGTTAACGGTGGTTGGTGCCGCATCTCGCCTTTCATTCCTGCAGACTTCTTCTTCTCCGTCGACAACAGTTCCAGCTTTCCTCTGGTCTCCTCACCGCCATCAGAATCTCTCTCTCTCTCTCTCTCTCTCTCCATTTTCCAATCTAAGCTATTTAGTTTCTTACTTGAAATTTCATCGGTAAATTGGCAGCCTGTCTGTTGTTTAACATATGCTTTCTTTTAGGGTTTTTAAATTTTCCATGATAAAGCGATATGTGTGTGTGTTTATAAGAGAATCAATTATATCGAAATTGACGTAGGAGTAAAGGGAAGAGAAATTGATCCTTTAAACTTCAACTAAATGCCAATGCAAAAGCGTTCTCCTTTCTCACAGAATATCAGCTAATGAAATTCCTCAGACGCAAAACACAACAAATGACCAAATATACGCGATATTACAGTGGATTACAATCTTTCTCCTCTTAGATCTTTAAATAGGATCAGTAAGAAACCCTCCAGATTTTTCTGGCGTACCTGCTTCTCCCCATAGATTCCTGATAAACAATGCAAATGAGATGACTTTGAGTCTCCCTAAAATGAAACCACATCACAAACAGATCAGTAGATCATGCTTTATTTGGTATTCTTACCTCCTGAACATTGTCACTGTTTTTCTTGTAAATTACTATTGGCTGAACAAAAATATCGTACTTTGGGTTTTTGAATTTCAACAGCCAAACTTCTTTCGCTTATGGGATATGTGCTTTCTATGATATTCAATCTATTTTGAAGATTTTGTATGCCTATCATGTTCTCCTGGCTTTATATTTGCTGTATATTATTCTACAATTGGAATGTTTAAACATGTTAGATTCTGATCACGGGTCAAACAACAGAATGAGTGAAGCAATGAATTATCAGACCATTTCTTCAAAGGATCTTGCCAGGTTGGTGCTGGCTGAAGGAGGCTGGTCAAACTTACTGGTACTGCGCTCTCCTTCATGCTAAGAGCTTGCTGCAATTTTTTGTAGTATTATAGTAAGTTCTGAAAATATTTTTTCTTCAAAAAACTTATAAGAAGAAGAAAATTTTGTGTTTCCCTCCTTTTTTGGTTCAATTATTTACTTTTTGTTTAATCTTTTTCCATGTAGTGATCAGAAAAGAAAGTTCAGCAATCTTTGGATCTGGCAGTTGTTTTTGTTGGCAGAGGGGTAAGAACTTTTGGGACTCATCATAAGTCAACTATGTAACCACAATACATGAGTGCAATAACATTTTTTTATTTCCATAGGACTGATCTGGTGAACATGCTGCCGAGGCTTTTATCTTATGGTGTTCATATTCTAATTTTATTTTTGGTATGTGTAACTAAGTAGGTTCTGCTTAATGTTGTCTGGTCTATTTTGATAATTGAACACTTTTGTTAGCTTGGCATATCATTGGCAGTGCAATATCTTGCAACTTTGTCGCTATTTTTCTAGCCCTAGGTTATTGATTGCACACCATTTATTTTCTACAGCTGTTTTCCACAGATATTTCTGCAAGCAAAAATGCAGATCCAGCTCTTGTGAACTTTCTCAAGGTAACAAGAGCTTCTCAAACTATTTTTGAATGGTTTTTTAATTGGAATCAGCAGACCCTGATTTGCAGAAATTGCTTCATTCCTGCCTGTTTGTGTTCTTATAGTTAGCGTTCCTACTTTGAACAGGTCCTTTTACAAAGTCCAATTTTTCCATGGCATTTCCGTATGTTGCTGCATCAGAGGAGGCAATGGAGAATTCATTGGTTTCTGGGTTTGCTGAAGCTTGTGGACAGGATTTAGGAATCAGTAATGTTTCCTTTTCAGAGTCATGCTCTGTAGAGGGTGAAAGCTTCCAAAAGCTTGCAAAACTGCACGCTGTTAATGTAAATGATATCGAAATGTTGGACAATTTTGGTGGTGTATGACAGACCTCTTAATTTTTTTTTTTTTTTTAATTCGTTAAAAATGTGCAGGACTATCTGGCTTCAAGGATGGAGAAGAGACTAAGTGGGCAACCTAACCTGGTTGTATTCTGTTATGGAGGCTCTAATTCAATGAAAGAACTTGACCAACCACAAAGTGAAAGTGGGTTGATTTTTTTATTGCTTGATGATATCAAAAATGTTCGTTTAAAGTCATATCTTTGCCAGATATATATATATATATATATATATATATATATATATATATATATATTAATTGGACATTTGCAGGTGAAATGTTCTCTGAGCTTATCAATTCCGTGGAGATGTTAGGGGGAAAATATGTGGTTCTCTATGTTTCAGATCCTTTCCGATCAATCCAGCTTCCTTACCATCAAGAGCTAGAAAGGTTTCTTGCTGAAGGTGCTGGAGGAAATGCATCACTGAATTCCACCCACTGTGATGAAGTTTGTCAGATCAAATCATCGTTTCTGGAAGGAGTTTTAGTTGTAAGTTTCCATGTTGGCCTTTCGTTTGTATGCTTTATTTATGATAGTGCTTGTTTTATTTGTTTCCTTGTCTCTTTGTTGAATATATAGATATTTTGGTATTATCATGTAGGGCATGGTCATTGGAGATGGCCTGATTATGAATGGTAAATTTCTAGCGGTCAGCAGGAGTGTTTTCATTCTCTGCATGTCATGTCTTTGAAGAAGCAAAGATTTTTCTTTGTTTAGTAAATTATCAGAAAACACCCATGGGCACCTGGTTCTCAAGTACACAAGGCATGTACAAGAGCAACACTATCCTGAACTAGAAGGAACAAAAGAGCAACAGAATGAAGTCTAACTGAACGGCAAATATAATTTGCCTCCACAGTATCTTTTTTCACCCCACAATAATTCTGTTGTAGCTTGTTGGGAGCCCCGCGGTATGGTAAAGAGGTATTATAGAAAAATTATTAATATTTCTTGGACGGCTAGGATTTCTTATGTTGCTAGGATTCCTTGAATGGTTTAGGGTCTACTATAAATAAATATTATGTAACCCTATTTCGATATAGTGAAAATAAAAGCTCCTCGCTCCTGTGAATGTAGGCATATTGTCGAACCATATTAAATCTTGTGTTCTTTCTAGTTTCTCTCCCATTACAATATTCATCTATAATTACTGCAGGTTTTTCACATCAAATACACCTGAACGAAATGCCTCAAAGAAGGATTCTCCTATTTTTTCCCTTAACATTACAAGCTGAACCGTTCCATGCCCATTTCCAAATCTACCCCCATCCATGATCTGCCTTACTAACATTGTTGATTGTCCTGGGAATCCCTCTCAAAAGACCCTAGCAAAATGCCAACACCACTCGCTAGTTGAGGTCCTTCCGTCCTTGTTTCCAAGTTTGATTTCTGCTATAACCCTTGCTGTTGCTCTATTGTGTGTTGTAGCAGAAAGGTTGAGTTTGAAATCGAACAATAAATCAAATCTTAGTTGTTAATAATCTCTCATATCTTATACTGGACCTAAAACTAATTGCTGATTTTGAAAGGCAAAATCTTCTTCCGAATCCAACAAGATATTCGACTGGCCTCCCTCTACCCTCTCTAATCAACTTCTGACGAGTTCATAGCATTTAGAGCTACTGTTGCAGTTTTAGGCCTCTTCCATGATCTCATGTATTCTCCCAAGCTTATTTTAAAGTTGATTCAGCGTTAATGCAGGGGGTGTCTTAGCTAAAACGGGAGGGTGCTTTCTTCTTTTTTTTTTTCTTTTTTTTTTTGAGTTTACAAGCAGTCCAAGTAAATTATATAAACTCGGTGGCTCATAATCTTGGATGTGAAATTCTTGCAGTTTATCTATACTGCTATGCTCCATTATACTCATTTTCTTGCTCTACTTGCACTCCAGTTTCACTTTAGTCCATTATATTATTGTATTTATGGAGTCCTGATATTGTGGCTGTCTGTGATGCTCAAGGGGATTGGTTTGCTTATCATTTTAATATCATGCCTATGATGTATGATGTGCATTGACACTCCAACAAGATTTGAGGCTCCCCAGGACTCTTAACCGTTTGTAAGGTGAGATGATACCTTTGTTTTGTACAACCACGTACTGTGTCATGGACAGTCGTGAAAGAGATTAGGTGGTTGTTATGTAGTTTTCACTGAATGGAGATGTCCTCGTGTATTATTTAATCTAGATTGGAGCATTATGTTGTTTTTGTCAACATTCTGAATTGTATGTGCCCATTTGTTCCTGCCGTGTAGGTTTCATTCTAGATTTGAGTAGTTATTTTTTTATGAATTGGCTAGTATTTCCATTAGAAATCTAGCCACTGCAATGATATGAACTTTGAAGTGGAAATGACTTGCAAATGTTTGCTTATCAATAGAAAGCTCAATTATGAATACTGTTGACCTCAGATTGATGTCTTGTTTTAATTAGTGATTCTGTCTCGTCTTCTTCGTGATCTGTCTATTATAGCAAGTGATAGAAAATGATACCATTGGATTTAATTATGGCTACTACTTGCTTGTTTGAATTCTATCTACTGTAACAATTTCCCGAGCTTCCAGGAATTGATGATACTAGAACAATGTCCTTGGTACTTGAATTGTTTTTTGCCTTTCCCCCCCTCTAATCTCAAATTGTTTAACCCACCTAGTAGTGCTCGACCTGAGCGTCCTCAGCTCGAGCATGCTCAACCTGAGCGTCCTCAGCTCGAGCATGCTCAACCTGGCAATGCTAAACCCGATAGTCCTCGACATGGTAGCTCTAGACGTGGTAGTGCTTGACCTAATAGTCCTTGATTTGATAGTGCTCGACTTGGTAGTTCTCCACCTGAGCATACTTGACCTTGCAGTCCTTGATCTAAAACTCTTCGACCTGATAGTCCTCGACCCGAGCATGCTTGACCTAGTAGTGATCGACCTGGCAATGCTAGACCCGATAGTCCTCAACCATGTAGTAATCAACCTGATAGTCCCCGACCTGGTAGTCCTTAAACCGAGCATGCTTGACCCGATAGCCCTTCACTCAAGCATGCTTAACCTGGTAGTGCTCATCCTGATAGTCCTCAACCTAATCATGCTCGATTGGGTATTGCTGGATATGGTAGTCCTCCACCCGAGAATCTCGCCTGATAGCGCTCGACTCGGTAGTCCACAATCTAAGCATGCTTTGGCCAATAGTGCTCTACTTGGCAGTCCTCGATCAACCTAGTACCCGTCCACCTGGTAGTGCTTGACGCAAGTGTCCTCAACATGGTAGTCCTCGACCCAAGCATGGTCAGCTTGGTAGTGCTTGACCCGGTCATCCTCGACTCGAGCATGCCCTATCTGGTAGTCCTCAACTTGATAGCCATCGACCTGGTAGTGCTCAACCTAGTAGGCCTTGACTTGATAGTCTTGGACCCGACAATGCTCGACTCAATGGTGCTGGAAGAGATTGTGTCTGGTCCAAGTGTCCTTAATCTAGTAGTGCTCTGCCCGGTAGTCCTCAACGTGGTAGTGCTCGAGCTAGTAGTTGTCGACCAGATAGTTTTCAGTCCAGTTGCCTAATTGTTCTCGAGGTAGTAGTTGTCGACCTGATAGTTTCCAGCCCAATTGCCTGATTGTTCTCAACGCAATAATGCTCGATCTAGTAATTCTCGTCCTGGTAGTGCTCGACCAAGGAGTGCTCGGCGTTCTTTACCCGGTAATTCTCGACGCGGGCATGATCTGTTGATGAACATCTTGGAGGTGGTGGGTGGTGAAATGAAGACATCCCAATTTATTTATTTTAAAATCCCGTCTTTAGAATTCGACATCTCACTTAGAGACCGGGGTCGCTTAGAATTCTCTCGTCTCCACCTACCAAAACTTTTCTCTAATTTATTAAAAACAATTCTGCATTGGAATTAATATTACGATGATATGATTGCCATGACTTCACTTCAGAGTGGGGATCTGTTCCTTTCCCAAATATTTTCACACATGCATACCTTCACCATCAAGTTTACACTCTTATTCCCCATCATCTGTTCTTTTTGGACCCCCCTCATCGTTGTAAGCTGCTGGGAAGACTAATTTTTAAAATGCAAAAAAAAATTAAAAAATGTTAAGAGAATGGATAATTTTTTGATTGTGGTATTAAACCTGGTTTAATGGGTTAATCTTGAAATCTCGCATTCTATTTGCCTAATTCGAGTCTCCAACTAAATCACTCGGGAACTAATTCAAATTAAATTGATTTATTTCATGGGTCCAAATACAATCCTGATAACCGGTACAAATATGACTTGACTTTAAAAAAAAAACCTTTAAGATGATAACTTTTGTTTTAAAAAAATATTGAGATAATAACAGATTAGATTGATCTCAGTCCCTCAGTAACCCGTGTCATAGATTCCATTGAATTTATTATTTTTTTAATAATTTTTTATAATTATATGATAATAATATATGGTTATAAAATTGAGCATCAACCTAAAAATAAAAACTTATTTGATATAGTGATAATTCTATGTAAAGCAAAAAATAAATAAATCATACAGTTTATTTCTCAACCAATCTTATATTAAACGATAAAATCGAGAAAACAAATTAAAATAATTAAAAAACCAAAAAATAAAAAATATCCGATCAATGGATGAACTTCTCAAACTTATGAACCAAGTAACTCAGAGCTAGTACGTCAAACTTGTAAACCGGGTTATGACCTCCACTTATATTATAATTTATTTATTTTAGACTATTTGTTATTGAGAGGATGAACAGTAGGACAGTAAAAAAAACACACTCCTGTAGAGTAATACTGCATAACACAACGATGAGGAGCTAGCCCCACGACCCCACATCTCTCATCGACATTGAATATTCTACCTTAAGAAATGAAAATGGTGATCGATGAGGAATTAACCTGTCACCAGCAAGCTGTCGCGTCCAGAACGAAGTTGGGTTGCCTTTACTCCTTGGTTATTTAATGCCACCAACTCAAAGATTCATGCGCAATTAATTGGTCCCCTCCCTCCCAGATTCACCACAAAAGCAAAATAATAGTGAATTACCGGGCATGACGCCCCTGCATATTGAAATTTGGATCACAGGAATTGAATGTCTTGGATAGATATCGAAAGCTGCCATTAAAATCATATGAAAATAAAGACTTCATTTTCTTTAGATTAAATATGCAAGCTACACATTTCCTAGCAGTAATCCCCCGATGGCCAGCCTTTGTATGTCGGCTGTTTCAAAGAATTCCACATGCACAGTAGCGCGTAAAGGATATTGGACTGCTCGAAACCATGTAGTATTAGTAATTAAATATGTTGAATATCTCTGGTCCTGACAGAATCCGATGTCCTTCCTATCTCTAACCTATCCTAACAGGAAATGGGAGATCCCATCTGGATTTTCTATTTGCCACCTTTGGAGTTCTGACATCCAAACTCTGCTGATCTACAACACTGCAAGAGAAGGTTTGAATTATTATGTTATTCCATTATCGAATGAATGTGTTCAGATGTTGGGTTGGATTGTTTTGTTCCCAATATATTCATGGTACTAAATCAAAAAAAAAAAAACAACAACAACACTGTTTAGATCGATCGATCATAGGCTTAATTCTCACTCTAATTGATGAAATGATCGATCATAGGTCCTCCTCCTTATAAATTCAACAATATATTTCTTGTTTTTTGTGTCTTTATCGTAAGATGGAACTGTATTTTCTTTGGCCCATTCATTGGTCTATTCTGACGTGGTTTGCACACCAATTAACATTGAAGAACGAAGATTATTAGTCCACGAGATAAAGAAAGATGGACCATACTATCAAGAAGACTAGTATATAGATTATTACGGTCGGTTAGCTAGCTAGCTAGCTATCTGCCATGGGAATATTTATGATCAAGTCTTTAATCAATAGTATATAGATTACGTAAGCATGCAGCTCATCATGATCGACCAGTATTATTATTATTATTATTATTATTAATCAATATATCTTTGACACGTTAAAAGATCGAAGGTAATAATGTAAGGTATCTAAGTACAAATACAAGTGGGTTTAACGAGGAGTTAGATCTAATTTCACCATGTTGAATTGTATATTGAGTTGAAATATGTTGGTCTGATAAGATAATAAATTTAATATTATTAGATTCAGCTATGTGCTAAGTCCAAGTACATGTGAGTTTGATACGGTACTAGATTCAATATCATTGAATTCAATTTTACGTTGAGTTAAAGTGCATGTAAATATAGAGAGATGCTAGACCTAACATCCTTAGGTTTAACTATATTTTCTACCCAACTACATGTGGGTCTGATAAGATGTTAAACCTAAATATCTTTAAGTTTAGCTACGTGCTGACAAAAATATATTTGGATCTGACAAGGTGTTAGACCTATTACCCTTGAGTTTGAAATCATTCCAAACCAAAAATATATCGAGTTGATAATCTTTTAGACCCCATGCTGGGTAACATGGATTTGTTTGTTTATTCTCATGTCTTTTAATATAAAATATTAAAAGTCAAGAATAATAATCTCTCTACATTTTTAGGTGCATAAAAATCTTTAAAAAACCTATCATATTTTTATTAACATTAATATTGTGCATGAGATTTTTATCCTTTATTAATGTTGTATAAAAAATATTTATCACTCATTAATGCTATTAAGAGAAAATAATGCTTCAATCCTTCTATTTAAGCAACATATAAATTTTAGAGGCTATATATATCTTCTGAACTATCTAGGTAAATGGTTCATATTTTTTCTATTATCTATTTATGCTTTTATTTTACAATAAAAAATAAACATTCTTATTTTTAGAAATTTAAAACTCATTCTCTTATTTATTATAATTTATTATTAAAAATAATTGATTTTA
>Ga0307517_10000422_pt1 | contig 72516 bp, 95 predicted proteins | sample 23_EM_MG_FD_194515 | JGI IMG/M metagenome (GOLD analysis project Ga0307517, IMG submission 194515) | Populus trichocarpa ectomycorrhiza microbial communities from riparian zone in the Pacific Northwest, United States - 23_EM | ecosystem: Host-associated > Plants > Roots > Unclassified | place... | reverse complement strand
TAATGTCCGTTTCAGGATTATAGCGGCGTCGACAAAATCTAATATGATATGTTTTGCGATCAATGTTTCAGTGCTCAATGTATGTCACGAGCCACATTACCCAGCGGCTTGGCACCCTGGAATTGCTAGAGTGAGACTTGGGGTCACACAAGCATTGATCCGTTTTGTTCAGTTTATAATAAATGAAAGAGTTTCCTCTTTCCTTCCGTTGCCATCATGCTCAGCCCAGTACGACTTTCCATCCTCGCGCTAGTGTCATACTCTACTGCACAACGCCTTTCGGCCAACGCAAAATGTCGAAGTGGATATGAATGGGTTGGTTCTTTCTTTGATCCCAATTGCATTGTCTTACCGCTCTTTAGACATACAATAGTCTCACACAGAGTCCTTGCGACGTGGCTTACGAACTGGCGTCAGTCTGTGTTAGTGGGAGTGAGTGATTCCAAGTACTTGTCATATTACTATTCATCAAATCCAGGTGAATCCAATCTGGATCCCCTGCCTACCGGATATATGTATATTGGACCAACTCCAGCATATTCAAATCGGTGTTTGTGTAGCTCAGTTTATTATGCACTTTTAAGCGCCTGCGGCTATTGTCAGGTGAGGGACTACATCAGGTAAATCATAAACTTCTTTTTGAAACTTCTGGATGATCCGTCAAATCTCTAGCTGGGGATGGTACTCCGCCAATTGCACCAATAGATACCATCAAGTGTAAGAATCCTGCGTCTTGTTCAAAAGTAACTCCCATCACATGCTTTACAGCTTCCCTGAACCCATTCCAGTTGGACTCAAAGTACAGCCTTGGGCTTACGAGGATGTCGAGGTAATAAGTCGCATTTGATGTTGTTTGCAAAGCTGTCGCTCACATGAATACTGATAGACTGGCGGCAACTTCAATGTGACCCTCGCGCAGAGTTTGAGAGGAGGTGTAGAATCAACGCGCCCTACCCATACGAATGTCCCATCCACTTTGCCAATCATCGTTGGGGTCGTCGTTGGAGTCGTTGTTCTGGCTGTCGTAGGAGGGCTGTGTGCATTCTTTTTGATTCGTCGGAAGAACAAGCGGCGGTCTAGAGGGTCCTCTGCCTACGAACCAGTGTTAATGAAGGCTCACTACAGTTCCGACATGGCACACAGTACCGGGGATTCACTAGCACCCACTTCCCCTGGCAAGCTCTACGTGAGTGTAATACAGATTTCAGCTATTGTATATATTCTCAGAAATTTCCAGAATCCCAATGACCCAAGCACGTATCCAACGACCTGTATCCCATCTGACAGTTCTCCAGATTCTTTAAGTTACGGGCTTCAATCGCAGAATTTTCAACAACAAAATCCATCATCGGTAGTGTCTGGACGAAGTAAGGCACCTCTCGCAAATTCATACTTCAGTGCGACACCAGAGTTATGAATTTTAAAAATGTCACTGCAGAACCTTCCTGGCAGCATTAATTTTTTGTTGAATAACTTCAATAGTATTTGATTGTTACCGGTCACGGACTCTGTCACAGCGACGCAGCAAAAAAAGTGATTTCAATTTGAACTCCTTCGTCCGCAAGCACAAACCGCCATGGCTGAATTGAAGAGCAAGGGTAAACGGAAGGCTGTCGAGATGGAAGAAGACGAAAATGGAGAGGCTGAAACCCAAGCCCCGACCCAAAAGAAGAAAAACAAGCAAAGAGTACTTTTGCTGTCCTCGAGAGGGGTTACACATCGAATGAGACACCTCATGAACGACCTGGAAGCGCTGCTACCGCATGTAAAGAAGGGTATGTGTCATGTTTTTAATTTCTCAAATCACCAAATGGAATTTGATTTTCAGATTCGAAACTGGACGCCAAATCACAACTACACCTACTCCCGGAACTCGCGGACCTGAATAACTGTAACAACACGCTCTACTTTGAAGCTCGACGACATGAAGATCTATACCTTTGGGCTGCAAAGACTCCGAATGGACCCAGTATCAAAATGCATGTCCAGAATGTCCACACGATGGATGAACTGAAGATGACCGGAAATTGCCTGAAGGGAAGCAGAGGCTTATTGAGTTTTGATGCAGCTTTTGAGACAACAGAGTGGGGAAAGTTTGTCAAGGAGCTGTTCACTCATGTCAGTGACTTCAGTCTATTCCGTATATTTTGAGTTGATCACCCTTTGTCGTCATGTAGATCTTTGGCGTACCTTCCACTGCACGAAAGGCTAAGCCATTCATCGACCATATCTTGACGTTTTCCATTGTCGACTCTAAAATCTGGTTTCGCAACTTCCAAGTAAGGTTTTATTATTATATAATATCGGGGCTGTTCTGATGAAGCTTTCTTCATATATTGCTTGCCCATTGTTCGCCCAGATTATCGAGAAAGATCCCTTGCAGCCCAATGGACCGCCGCAAATGTCATTGGTAGAAATCGGACCGCGATTTGTTCTCACCCCCATACGTATATTTGAAGGAGCATTTGGTGGGGCAACGGTGTATTCGAACCCAGGTAGGTTTTACGTTTCCATCAGTATCTCGCTTACAATGAATCCCTGAATAGAATACATATCACCTGCTGCCACACGCATGGAAAGGAAGCGAGAAAAGGGAAGCAAGTATAACCAGCGAAAAGATGCAGAAACGGAGACACAAAGAAGGAAAGAAGGTCTTCGTCTGAACGAAGATGCATTGGGAGTAGCAAAAATCTTCAGCTGAAAAAATACAAGCCCTTGTTTTATTTTATTTTTCAGAAAGCAACCGGGTGAATTAAGAACAAAGAGTTGTCTGCGGTCACGTAATGATAAAGGCGATTACTCTTTTGGACACAAGGCATATTGCGCTTTGTGCTCAACACTAATAAGCCATGCAACCGACCAGGGGCAAACCACCGCCCATGTCTTTAATCCTCCAGATCATTCCGTTCAACGATGAGCTCGACATGTTTGGTGAGCCAGACCCAGTGTGCGTGTTCACTTCCTATCTCTAGACCCCTTTCTCATTCGTTCTATCTAGATCTGCGTACTCATTATCAGGACATGTTTCCATATCCCTAGCCTCTTCGTTTTCTTTCTTCGAGTCTCGTCGACCCTCCCGTCTTCTTCTTCAATCCCTGTCGCTGACCTTTGAGGGGCAGTCCGAAATCTTTACCCAATCCACGGGTTATTCATCTGTCCGCCTATGCTCTACTACCCATGAGCTTGTGCCCCCAGAGTCCATCGAGCTCACAAACGAGGGCAGCGAAGAGTCAAGTATGTAACCGCATTTTGATTTATTCCGTTCATAAAGTATTCATCCGCAGCTCCAGGTTGGAACGTCGTGTTCAATCTTCCCATCCCAGGATGGCTACCTGGTTCTTCTGCTCATGGCGAAGGAGATTTTGGTGTGAAATACACCCTCGCAGCGACCGCACGCTTCATGAGCCTTGACGCCGACAACTCGATCTCCTCGTGGAGTCCCTTTTCAGCGCTGTGTGCCCCATTTCGACCTCGTTTCCGATCAGCCGAAACATGCAAGACGATAAAGCTCCGCAGGTTCATCAACCCTCCTAAAGCAGAGGCAGTGGAAGTGCCAAAGATCAATTATCTTGTTAATTCGAGTCTTTCTGGGACGAAGGATGACAATAGAATACCCGCTGAGGTATTGGCAAGCATCCAAGTCCTGGTTTCTGTGCCAGAGTATGTCGACTTGAAAGGGAAGGAGGTCCCACTCTCAATACGGCTACGCACGAAGAATCTATGCGAAGAGGAGTGCAATAAGGTGCAACTGACAGCTACTTCCTTGGACATTACGCAGCACGAGGAGTTCAGGTGTGTGTACCGAGACCCAACTACCACTTTGATAATTAATCCCTAATCCCTAGATGTCGACCAAGCCCATCATATGTCGCACAATACCCAATTCCTCCTAAGGAAATGCAACCTCCGAATCTCCCATTGCATGATTCGCACCCAATGAACTTCATTTACGACGACTTATTTTCTACGAGCCGCACAGAAACATCCACGCGCTCATTCTCTCTTCTTCCTGGCGCCGAAAGTGGGAGATTCAAGTTGGACGAAAACAACTACCTCTTCAAGAACGATAGGAAAGAAGATGTTCCAACGTGGTACACTATTAACGTTTCCCTTCCCTTTGACAATAATGGGACGACAAGTTTCGATACCGATGGAACATTTTGTTGGGCTGACTTTGTCGGACTTCGAGCGAGCACATGTGAACCACTTTACAATGTTCACCATCAACTCGCGATTTCCCTTGCACTCCAGTACGATCGGGACAGTGGCGGGGTGGTGAAGGAGAAGCTGAATTTCAAGGTCCCGCTCACTTTCGCCAATGTCACTCCTCGAATCCCGACTCCTTCAGCAAATCTCATCCTGGCTGGTGACTCGAGCGTCAAAGAAGTTGATTCTCCTACCCCTCCACTATTACCCGCATATTCGCAGCTATACCACCGTAATGGGGAACGGAAGATCGATTATTCTGTGCCTCTGCCACTTTATACCCCGAATTCATGCAAGAACGATAGCCCCCATCTTAACGACGAACGGAACCCATTGTTTGCTGGCGAGGAGAAGCCTCTCATGCTTATTAACGGGGACGCAGAACAGACAGCCTTGGTTGTCTGAATCAGTCATAACTCATGGTGTGTAGCATCATCACATTTATCTAAATTCCATACTTTTTTTTTGCTTGATATGTAGCCTATACTCCCTAGATCCTTCGTTTTCCCATGGCAAAGTTCGTTCAACATCTGTATTTTTAATTGTTCAAGTTGTCCTGCAGAAATTCTTAATATTACAATACCATTTGCATCGCATTTCCTATATAATAACACCTTATAGCTCATTTTCATTATAAAAAATATCCATTGGTCCTGTGGTGAATAACCGAAAACCTTGAAAATCACCCCACCTCCGCACATTAAGGTTGACAACGTTGACGTATAACTTGAGGCGCAAGGGGAAAGTTCTGACTTCTGTTTACCAGTCGTCTTTCCTCAATGGGATTCCATAAGAATCCATATCCGTTAACAGTCGATGTGCCGGTCCGAGGTCGCTTTGGACTGCGGTCATCTGGTCAAAAATATCTTAGATATGGTTAGCTGATTCAAATCGCATTGGATAACGATCACTAAAAAAAAATGAGCCCAAAAAACGTTTGGGGAATTGAGAGACATGTTCCGAAATTGGAATATCATTATGGCAAGTCACATCAAAGTGACATATCGATCACCGGCCATCAACGCGGAGGGAGTTCATAAATAGGCCCGGGAAATTGCCAGAATCCACGGGTCTTGTCGTTCGATGGAACCAATTCGTGCAGCGGACGAAGCAAGAGTACTCGTGATTTATACAGGTACCCTCTACATTGATTTTTTATTAACAACTAAGCTCTAGTCTCCAGGTGGCACCATTGGGATGCTAGTTGGTTTACACGGATATGTCCCCGAGCCCAATTTCCTCACTGACACGCTGCGATGCCAAACACGTTTTCATGACCCTTTTCAAGAATCCTTGTTTTCCAACTCTGGTACTGTGCAGGGGTACAGAGCCTGGAGCAGTGGGAGGTCAAGCCCACAATCCAATGACATTAGGACACAACCGGAGGAACCCGTTACTGGATTGCTCGTGCGCTCGACTCGCCCAATTGGATGTAATTCTACGTTGGATGCACTGCACTCTCCTCAGCACCCCAGAGATCATCCTAAATGCACTCATGTGTCTGAGAACATTTACGAAGCCCATTTACCTTCTTTGATCACTCCGAGAACGAAAGCCCCGAATGGGACTACCAGTAAAGCAATACGATATGCCGTTCTTGAAGTGAGTTGTCATGGAACTCTTTATTGTCTAGAGTCTCATCTACAAAGATTCTAGTGGAATCCCTTGCTCGACAGCACAAACATGGACATTGCCGGTAGATCCGGATTTTCGCTTCCCACTTACTCTGCTGACGTTAAGACAGATTGGATCCGTATAGCAACCGAAATTGAGCTCAACTACTCGTTCGATGCCTTTGTAATTTTACATGGCACGGACACCATGGCTTATACCGCAAGCGCACTCAGTTTCCTTCTCGAGGATCTTGGGAAAACAGTCGTATGTCATGATAGTGTTAAATTGATTTAGTCAATTCACGCTAATTATTCATACTTAGATACTGACTGGCGCTCAAATTCCTCTTTCTCAGCTGCGAAATGATGCAGTGGATAACCTAATGGGTGCTCTTACTATTGCTGGAAATTATATCATCCCAGGTAACTTGCTTTACATATCCCAAAATTTCGTCTGTAACATTTGACAGAGTGTTGCCTCTATTTCAATCACACTCTCTACAGAGGAAACCGAGTGACCAAAATGTCATCTTATGACCTGAGCGCATTTGATAGTCCGAATTTTCCTCCTCTAGTGAAGGGCGAGTACTCTGAACTGGTTCATATTCTCCTCCCACTGACAACCTACTAAAGTTGGCATCGACATGGTCGTGAACTGGAATGATGTCATACGACAAACAGCCATGAGAAGATTTAGAGCTCATCGAAGTAAGTAGCAATCGTTTTTTTGGACAGTATCATCTGAAGGCTCCTCCAAGCGATGAGCCCCAATGTGGGTATGTGGACCCTTACTTGAAGAGACTCTTGAAGCTCATTCTCTGCTAAAGCTACACTTCGCTTGTTTCCTGGAATTTCTGGCACAACACTCAAAGCCTTTTGTATGCCACCGGTACGTGGTGTGGTCTTAGAAACCTTTGGTGCTGGCAATGCTCCGCAGCGGCCGGATATCACAGAAGCCTTAAAAGAAGCGTGCAACCGAGGGATTATCATAGTAGCCATTTCCCAGTGCACGAAGGGGATGGTGTCTGATGCGTACGAGACAGGAAGGGCTCTGCTGCAGATTGGCGTTGTTCCTGGAGGAGATATGACTCCTGAAGTTTGTACCTTTTTATCTTTCGAATGCACATTACAAACAAGTTTTATAGTGTGCGCTCGCAAAGTTAAGTTACTTATTATCGAAGCCAGAACTCTCCACCAAGGAAGTCAGAAACCTCATTGGCATCCCTTTACGCGGAGAGCTCACCCGTCCATCTGGTGGTGGCATGCAACAAACATCAATCGAAGAGAATGTCCAGAATATTCAACACCTCCTTTCACAATTCGTCAAGTTGTCAAGCCGTCCCTCGCTGGTCCCTCAGGGTGGTGTCACGACCGAGTCCGTGGACCCCACCTCTTCCGATTCTGCTGCGCCTTGGTCGTGGACGGCTGCTGAAGCCGCAACCACCGAAGCTGCTCTACTTCCCTTCCTTATCCACCTTGCAGCGGCTAGAGATGATATCGACAGCCTGACGTATTGTTTGAAACCTACGATTGTGCAAGATTCGGCTGACTCTCTGAAACTTGGCACTGTGATACCGGGCGGGGTCGTCAATTGCTTGGAACCTGGTTCGGGGAGGTCTCCTCTCCAAGTAGCCTCTCTGAATGGTCACATTCGCTCTGTAGAGTTGCTCCTACGTTCAGGCGCACTTGTTCATCTACGAGATTCTCTGGGACACACAGCATTGTATTTCGTAAGTCTCCTTTCTTTCCTGCAAGCTGAACACTCATGAAAGGTTATTAGGCCGCGCGACAAGGTCACGAAGACATCGTCGAAGTCCTTATACTTGCTGGTGCTATCCTTGGTGGACAAGATGAACACTTTGTCGATGGCCTTGCGAAGGAAGCCATTAAGACAGGGGATAAAGTTTCCTTGCGTGTTTGGGAGAAGGCTGGATGGCGTAATAATTCATGAATTTTAAATTAAATGCCTGGAGTCCCATTCATTGTGCATATTACTACCGCAATACACAGTTTCGAGAACGGAAAACTGGTCTGGCGACCTGTTTTATGCTCCGCACCAACTGCGTCAAGAAAGAGTCATAATGTTAAATGTAAGTAACTCTAATATTCAAGAAACCACTATAGTACCTTTGGGTAATACTATATTACATACCAATAAGATAAATTCCAGTAGACAGAATCTTGCGAAAACAATCAAGCTATAAACAAAAAGCAAAACAAAACCTCCTAGCTGAATTATCCAATGACTTGAATTTCGTCGTCCGAACCAGAGTCATCATCGTTCTTTCCGTCTCCACTCACCACGTCGTGTAGCGTTCGTAGAAACAGAGCAAGCTGATCTCGCTCGAAAGTGAAAGGATTGTTGAGAAACCCGAGTGACTTGACAAATTCTTCCGTCTCTTTGTCTAATTCAAGTGGCGTATATTGTAATGACTCGGCAAGGTCATTCTTGCTCTTCGGTTCACCCTGAAGATTAGCATTCGGTTCAAAGCATTGCCGCAACTTGAAAGACAAGCCTGCGGATACAAGTGTTGAGCAAGCCAAATACATTTACAAAAGAAGAAAAAAGCAAACTTTTTGCTGATGACCTCGTATCCACTACATCCCGATGAGAATAAACGCATGTCAACAGCCAATCTTCGAGGTGTAGGTATCGACCGGGTTGGGGTTTAATGTCCGTTACAAGGAGATTGGTAAGGTCTTCGTAAAACCGGACGACCTCCGCCATCTTTGGATCTTCACCTGGACCCAGTACTCGACCTTGGCGACCTCGAGAGGCAGAGTCGGGTGGTTTCTGGGATGACAGACTCTTCGCCCTCTCAATTTCTAACTGCAGTTCGTATCTTAGGTCATCCACTAAGCCATAAGTCAGATAATTTCAATAAAAGCAGAAGAGATACCATACCGGACGCTTTCAACCCACTGATCTCATCATCTCTCTCTTTCACAATCTGGTCCCGTTCTCGGATGGCATCCTGGTAAGTTTTAACTTGATCTCGAAGAACTTGTGTTTCTTTGTTTGCCTCTTCCCTAGTCAGCAACTCGAAAACTGAATTTTTGTTCTTTCGTAACAAAGGATCCTTTCGAGCAACTTGTTCCCTTAGGTCGTTAATGAGGGATTCGCTACCTGGTAATTATATCATATTGAAAGTCATTTTGCTATGAATGTCAAACACAGATACCTTGTTGCCATTTACGGTGCTGCCCTTCCATTCTCTGCAGAAGTAGTTCCGGCTCCGTCTTTCTTACATGGTGCAGCTCTTCTATTTGAAGCTTTAGATCTTCAATGTGGCCCTGAGCCTATCGGAAAAGAAATCCAACGGGAAGATCAAATAAGATAATTGTCGGACGGTTAGTTCACCCAAAAACGAACCTGCTGCAGTTGTTCGCGCAGTCTCGTGCACTCATCGTCCGCTCCCCGAAAATCCTGCTTCGTCCGCGTGTTTCCTTGCTTCGGCGGCCTAAGTGACGCATTGATGACATTCGCAAGGTTCTCCACCTCTGCCCGAGCGTCCTCCTCTTCAATATCCAATGATTCGAGCTCGATGAGGTCAATAATTGGAACCTTTGCTTTAGTCTTTCCCTTCCCTTTCACTCCTCTCGCAGTCCCGTTTACTAATCCTTCACCTTTTCCAGAGCGGGATGTAGGCTTCCTTGAGCCCCCACGACCCCTCTTCGTGGCAGCAGGAGGTGGCACTTCCTGGATCTGATCCTCCAGCCCACTCCCCTCTTCATTTTCCTCTCCATCTCGTCTATTCCGACTCTTCTTTGTCTCGTGTTCACTTTGCACATCTTCTGGTTCCTCTGGATCATCGTCCTTCTTTCGCTTTCGATTCAATGTCCCTGTTGCACTGCGGGTGCTGCGTTTGCCTCCTTTGCCTTTGGGCACTTCCTGTATATCATCGTCGTCGGAGTGAATGGAAAGAGGGGCATTCGCTGCCTTTCCCTTATTGACACGAGAAGGTCCTGCTGTATTAGTACTTGGTGGACGCTTCCGAGCTGGTGTTGGTGTTGTCGCAGCGAAACCACCTGATCGCAGAAATTGGGATGATAGATATGAGCTTAGGACAATGCTACAAGAGTCCAATAAGCGCACCAAAATCGTCTGAATCAGACATTCGAACTAAATGCCAAAGTTCGAGACTTCGAGTTTAGCAAGTTCGAGAATCGAACGTCGAAGTGTGGAGAAGAAATCCCACGTGACTTATGTTGCCAGCTAAATTTAAAATTCAGAGCTTTGGCACACACGCTGCAACAGCATGGAGAACTATTCAAGTTTGTGGGTGCCACCACGGAACTATCTCGATATCCCCCAATGTCGCAAGGTGATCTCGAACTTAAGTCAGGCTGGCACTCATAACTGACAATCATATTAAAAGGTCCCAACATCATCATCTTTGGTCAAACGGGCGCAGGAAAGAGCTCGTTGATCAATATGCTAGCTGGCAAAGACATGGCTGGGGTGACCTCCGCCTACGAAGGTGGTACAACTATACCCAAAAGCTACGACATACAAAAAGGAGACATGACGTACAGGTTCTGGGACACCTGTGGCCTGAACGAAGGCGAAGAAGGCAATGTACCCGCAAAGGAGGCGATCGAGAGTCTAGTCAATCATGTCAAAATCATTACCATCAACCTCATCATATACTGTGTACGTGGTAGATTCACGGACATAGTTGGCCACAATTACGACTGGTTCTGCCGGGAGATATGCCAAGGAAAGGTACCGACCGTGCTCGTAGTGACAGGACTGGAGCAAGAGGACAAGGATAAATGGTGGACAACAAATGAGGTGCACCTCAAGCGGTTCAAACTCGCTCTCGAAGGGCATGCCTGCGTGACGACCTACAAGGGGAGGGACAATAGGTACGAGAAGGAGTATGACGAGTCTGCGGCCAAGGTATGGAAACTCGTGGAGGCGAATTGCAATCCAACTTCTTGGGCGATGTCTCCGGAGTGGTATAACGCAATAATCGAGAGAGTAAAAAAGTTTTTTAGACCGTTCAAGCGAATTCGGAAACATAAGTACGTGTCCAGCTTCATTGGAAATTCACAAATTCACTTTAATTTAGTAAATAATATTCTCTTTGGCTATGTTCTCCACCGCTGCGAGTCGGAGGCACTATCAAATGTACTTTCCAACTAGATACCGTGCGGTTTACCAAGGTCGTGTTCCCTCTTGAAAGGCAGTTCACCACTCTCTCTACATGCTTACTCACAGCTGTCGATATTATTATTTTTCCGTTAAACAACTTCATTCACCGCGCCGTTTTAGAGTGGTTCATCTGTAAATAAGTGTTTTGATTAGTTCACCAATTTTCCGACAAGGCCCGTCACTCGGACGTTCAAAAATGTGGACAACACAGAAAATATTTCTCGTGAGTCCCCACTTGATTTCCTCCTCAATCTCACGTGCCATATCAAAAACCAGAGGACGCCGACCTGATCGCCTGCTACGATATGGACACCTCTGTGTGACCCCACCGAAATTTATCACTCGCGAGATTTGAAGCGTTTCCGCGAATCTTCAACTCGTGAGGACTCAAACGTGCTGCCGATTGATTGCCGAGAGTGAAAGAGTTATTGATTCTCACGGTTATCAATGCTAATCGCAAATGAAAAATGCGAACTCACTTGCCTAGAGACGGGTTCATATGGTTCTTCTCAAATATCAAGAATTGTGATCTCTCTATCGTTGGCATTCACAACCCATGGAGTCCCTCAGAGAAGCGTTCAAGAGAAAGGTAGAGTTACCGTCCTTTGTTTCTACTCGAAATTCTCGACGTTGTTCAGGATACCCCTGTGTTAGTGACTTTTGTCACCGCTGGATTTCCTCAAAATGAAGATACAGTTCCGATTCTGCTTGCCATGCAAGCTGGAGGCACCGACATAATCGAGCTTGGAGTTCCTTTTTCAGATCCCATAGCAGATGGTCCAGTAATCCAAGAAACGAACACGGTATGTCTAACATCAGAATATATATATTTGGATTTTTGACTTTTATGAAAAACAGATTGCGTTGAAAAATGAAATAGACTACGTAACAGTGCTCGTACAATTGTCTGAAGCAAGAAAACAAGGACTAACCATACCAGTCCTCCTCATGGGTTTGTTTTTTAAATGTTGGGATTCAACGGGCTAAAGGACGTACAGGTTATATTAACCCGTTATTGGCATATGGAGAAGACAAAGCCATTGAAGACGCCGCTAAAGCAGGTGCTAATGGGTTCATCATGGTCGATCTCCCACCCGAAGAAGCAATATCTTTTCGAGAGAAATGTCGAAAAGCAAAGTAGGTCATTCAAAGCCTCAACTGAATAAGACCATTAACTTCATTCTCCTCACAGTTTATCCTATGTTCCTTTGATTGCGCCATCTACAACCCTTCCAAGAATCAAGTTTCTCGCCTCTATTGCGGATACGTTCGTATATGTCGTCTCAAAGGTAAGTCCCAGTGGTCCTTGCCTTCGATTAGCGATTTAACTCCTTTTTTTCCACGCCCTGTTAGATGGGGACCACTGGGTCATCCGACAAAGTAGCAATGAACGTAGCCCTCCCCGAAATCATCAAGAGGGTGCGAAAATATGCTTCTGTACCCATTGCTGTCGGTTTTGGGGTTGCTAATCGAGGTCATTTTGAGACCGTCGCTAATGCCGGGGCGGACGGGGTCGTCATCGGAAGCAAATTAGTGACCGTCATCCAAAACGCACCACAGGGCGAGGTTGCGAAACACGTAGAGGCCTTTTGTCGTGAAGTTAGTTCAACCGAAGAATCGCCAAGAACCCCTTCTGCTTCTCAGGTGACGACACCAAGCAATGAAGGTTCTCTTCCGGAAAATTTATCACCAAATTCAAACACTCTACCACCGAGGTTTGGCCAATTTGGTGGTCAATACGTTCCGGAGTCTTTGGTAGACTGTCTCGCCGAGCTAGAAGAGGCCCACAAGAACGCCATGGTTGATCCAGAATTTCAGGCAGAGTTTAGAAGTCATTTTGGCTATATTAATCGCCCTTCTCAACTATACTTCGCGGAGCGTCTCACCGAGGACGCCGGTGGGGCCAGAATTTGGCTCAAACGTGAAGACTTGTAAGACTTCTTTTCTACTAGCCAAGTCACTGGCTAAAAAAAGGACACAGGAATCACACTGGTTCACACAAGATTAACAATGCCATCGGGCAGGTATGAAAATAAGTCTTCACCTGAAATGTGCCTAATGCTGTAATTATCCAGATCTTACTGGCAAAAAGGATCGGGAAGACACGCATCATTGCAGAAACAGGTGCTGGTCAGCATGGTGTCGCAACTGCGACTGTCTGTGCTAAATTCGGTCTGGAATGCGTGATATATATGGGTGCAGAAGATGTCCGCCGGCAGGCGTTGAATGTTTTCCGCATCGAGATGCTTGGTGGAAAGGTAAAATTTTCCCATCCACCCTGCCAATCATGATGACTCTGACTATGTTTGGATGTAGGTCATCCCGGTCCATTCTGGTTCATGCACCCTCAAAGATGCCGTGAACGAAGCCCTTCGTGACTGGGTTACGAATCTATCCACCACACATTATCTTGTCGGATCTGCTATCGGACCCCATCCATTCCCAACAATTGTTCGCGATTTCCAGAAAGTTATCGGCGAAGAAATCCGTCTCCAAATGGGGACAGAGCGAGGGAAGCTTCCGGATGCTCTAGTCGCTTGTGTTGGTGGTGGAAGCAATGCCATCGGTACTTTCTACAACTTTATCGGTGACAAGAACATCCGTCTTATAGGTGTGGAAGCGGGAGGGGAAGGTAAACCATTTTATTGTCGGAGCGATTCTCACTAATTCTTCACTCTATAGGGCTTGATGGTGATAGGCATAGTGCCACGCTTTCCAAAGGCCAGCCTGGTGTGTTACATGGCGTTCGGACCTACATCCTTCAATCAAAAACCGGTCAGATCATCGAAACCCATTCAATAAGTGCTGGGTTGGACTATCCAGGTGTTGGGCCTGAACATGCTTGGTTGAAAGATTCAGGAAGAGCTGAGTATGTCGTTGCGACTGATGAGGAAGCCTTGCGCGGTTTCAGAATATTAACACAAAGGGAAGGGATAATTCCAGGTAAGAAGTTATTTAATTGTGCTCGAACTCTAGTTGATTGTTTTGGTTTCAGCTCTGGAATCATCGCATGCAATCTGGCATGCGGTTCACCTTGCGAAAACGATGCGAAAAGATCAAGATATTGTTGTCGTGCGTTTTTTGTGTGATTATTCCAATTTTTGGCTTTATTCATGTCCGATGTTTCTTAGTGTCTTTCTGGAAGAGGAGACAAGGATGTGGAACAGATTTCACAATTGCTACCTAAATGGGCTGACACCCTTGACTGGCATGTGTCTCCTCATGCTGCTGGTTCAAGTAGATAGACAGCCCCAAGTTGGTTTGGATAATGGCTTTGAATAATATAAATTGTCAGTGCCTTCTCGGTTGTTTTGATGAACATCCAAATCGGGGATAATTACTGTGTGACTCACAAAAGCTGCATTTCGTTTCTCCCTTGATCAACTTGAAGACGACACGGAATGAGTTCTGAAATACGAAGTATTCCAGCTTCTCGCGCAGTGGAAGTGTTGGCATTGAAACTGAGGCGGCGGTCAGGAAAGCTTCTCCTTGGGCTATCGACATTATTTTTTTATCTTTTTCTGGATCTGATTTTAGGCAGATCGTTGGATCAAGAGCCACAGCGTTCGAAACCTTGCTAGTCTTACGACAGGTTATCACAAAGGCAAAATTCTCGAATATTGAACAGTTGGTTGCTATCATTCGAGAAGCCGGTCGGAGGCTTGTTGACGCTCAACCAAAAGGTAGAAAGAAAAAAAAAGTCCGTTCTGAAACAATTTCTTTTACATCTCCCTTGCGATTTAGAACACTCCGTTGGGAACACAGTAAGGAAGATTCTGCATCACATACGCGAGGAATACCACGCAGCAACGCGGACGACTCATCCCCAAGAGCCGGCATCTTTCTCGATCTCAAAGTTTGTGCTGCAGGGTCAACCAAGAAAACAAGCCGTCGTTCACCAAAAGTCACCGTCATCAGAACCAGGGGACAAACCTGAAGGAACGCCCAAGGAGAGCGATCTCGATGATCCCGATTCATTTGCACGGGGAATAAAACCTGTTCTCATGGAAGCGATCCAGGATGTATTGGACGAACTGGAGACTGTGTATGACACTATCTCGAAGAACGCCAACAATCATATCCATTCAGAGTGAGCCTTTTTTTGATATTCGATTACTTGGGCTTAATTTTTTTTTTTTTTCAAAGTGAGATTATCCTGACACTCGGAATGTCTAAAACCGTAGAACACTTCTTGAAAGCTGCCGCTCATGTACGAAATTATTCTGTGATCGTCGCAGAGACAGCTCCCTCGTACAACGGCAGAGAGATGGCAAAATCCCTTTCCTCTGCATCAATCTCCACCTTTCTCGTCCCCGACTCGTCCATATTCGCCCTAATGTCCCGCGTAAACAAAGTCATCCTCGGCGCCCACGCCATCCTCGCAAACGGTGGGATGTTCGCCATCAGTGGGTCTCTCATGGCCGCCACAGCAGCACGAGCTCACAGCACACCCGTCGTCGTATGTGCCGGTCAATTCAAAATGACTCCCTTGTGGAATCTGTATCATGAATACGGTGCACTCGATTTTGGGAATCCAGACGACGTACTGGGTTTCGAGAACGGAGATCTGGTGGATAACGTTGACGTTGTCAATCCGTATTATGATTATGTGCAACCTGAGCTCATCATGGCTTACATCACGAACGAGTTGGGTTTTTCTTGTTCGTCTTGTCAGATTTTTACTGACTGAATGGCCTCCCATAGTGGAGATCATCCTCCATCGTCAATATACCGACTCTTGAAAGAAAGTTACGATGACGAAGATAACGAGCTTTAAAATATGTAACATCGCCAAAAAGTAATATTAATAATGCACATTAGACCTTACATTCCAGAAAATACTACTACTAAGATGATTTTTTTTCATTGGCATTCACTTTTTATTGCGAAGGACATCAAAGAAAGCTTCCTGAGGGAGGTCAATCTTGCCAATCTTTTTCATTTTACGTTTCCCTTCCTTTTGATTTTCAAGATGCTTCATCTTCCGCTCATAATGGCCACCATACAGACCAGCCGTGACGTCTGCCCGCATAGCTTTCAAAGTAGCACGAGCAATGACTTTACTCCCGATCACTGCCTGAATCGGTACCTCAAAAAGATGGCGAGGGATCACACTGTCTGGAGAAGTGAAAAAAAAAAGGTTTTTGAGCGGGCGTGAACTCTTGAGTTTGGCAAACGTACGGAGCTTCTTGACCCATTGTCGACCTACTGCTTCTTGTTGTGAACGATGTACTATCAAAGCAAGCGCGTCAACGGGTCTTTCGTTCAACAAGAATACCATCTAGAATTTATTTAAATAAAAAAAAATAAAAAAAGAGGACTCAGAGAGGCTCACCTTTGCAAGGTCACTTTTCCTATACCCCGCATCCTCATAACTTGAAGGAAAGTCAATTAAAAATGAATTTACAAATGATAATCCCTAGTAAGAGACTCACTCAAAGCTTGCAAAACCAGAACTACGACTCTTCAACTGATCAAAAAATTCCGTAACGATCTCACTGAGCGGTAAAATGCAATTAAGCATGATCCTCGGTGACGAACTCGTGCCAGAATCCAAATAACGATGATCAAGTTCCTCTGCTCGATGTGAATAGCATAACTCCATCATATCACCAAAGTACTCTGGAAAGAGAGAGAGGGGGGGGGGAGGGATTTATTACAAAAAGAATATAAAATCCCAAGAAAACGTTACCTTCGGGAACGATAATGGAAGCTTTCACGACTGGTTCTTGAACTTCCTTCACACGCAGTCCTGTATCGCCCACATCAGGAAAATAAGTCGGATTACTGATAATGGTTTCCTTATCCTTGTACACCACTCGAGTAACCAACGTGTCAGAACCCATATATGTATAGAGGACAAAAAGATACTTACGTTTATAAGGCACTGTGGGAGCCGTGATGATGACATTCGCATCATATTCATCTTCAAGTCGTTGGCGGAACACGTCCATGTGTAAAGTACCCAAGAAACCAAGACGACAACCTGATCCTAACGCGGCGGAGAACTCTCTTTGGACAGTGACGCTTCTATCGGTTAGAGTCAACTGAAGAATGTCAGACGGAAAAAAAAAAAGGAGTGTTTTTTTGTTACTCACTCTGTTAATCGATACCTCCAGCTTTGGGAAATTATTACTCTCTATTGGATAAACCCCCGCAAAGACCTAGGTTTAAAAAAAATATTGAACATTCACGTGGTTTGAGTAAGGGGTGGGAGCCTCACCATTGGTTTCGCAGGTTGAAAACCAGCAAGTGGTTCCACGCTCTCCCCAACTCTATGAATAGTATCGCCGATATGGGCTAAAAAAAAAAAAGAAAAAAAGAAGAGGTAAGTCGCCTCGAATTTTGAAAAAAAAAAAAGGTGACCAAACCACCTTCGGAGGATTGCTTCATGTTACACGCGATATAACCGACTTGGCCCGGGTTCAAACTATTCGTTGGGACTTCTTCCGGATGCATGAGGCCGAGTTCCATAATTTCATACTTCTTCCGGGTATAACACGAAGCGATCTTATCACCTATGTACAAAATAAAAATCAGTGTTGCGTCACAAGGGTGAAAATTTTTTTTTTAGAAAGAAAGAAAAGATCGGGATCGGACCTTTTCGTAATATGCCGTCTTGGAGATTAACCATCGATATAACACCTCTATATTTATCATAACTATATTCCGAGAAAATATGTCAGCAACTTTGAGGAACCAGAAATTATCTCACAACGAATCAAAAAGAAAAGCCCTCAACGGAGCGTCCACCCGACCACGAGGCGGAGGCACCCGTCTGATAATAGCCTCCAAAAGTTCTTCCACACCCTTTCCCGTTTTAGCTGAGACGCACAGCGTTTCCGAAGGGTCTTTAAACCCGAACGTGGATTGTACTTGTGAAGCGATCCTTTCTGGCTCTGAAGCTGGTAAATCGATCTGCACTACGTGTGAGATTGTGATGTATAAAGTTTGGGGTGGGGGTGAGGGACCTTGTTTAAGACAGGAATGATCTTTAACCCTCTTTCCTTGGCGTTGTGAAAAACGGATATCGACTGTGCTTGGACACCCTGAGTGGCATCCACCTATGAGAAAACCTGTAGAGTCAAGGTAGAGGGCAACGAGTACCGGGTACGAACGAGTAAAATGGCGCCCTGGCAAGCGGCTAAGGATCTTGATACTTCCCAAGCAAAATCCACGTGTCCCTAAACAATGAATACAAAGTCGAAATATATTTTTAGCGGACCCACTGGCGTGTCAATCAGGTTCAACAGATACTCTTTTCCTTCGAATGTGTGTATCATGCTAAACCACCACATCGGTCTTTCAGCGTTTTTAGACCTAAAATATCCAACATACCTTGCGGTCTGAGCCTTGACTAATAATGGTTTTACAGTCATTCTTTCATGTTCATGGGAGAGTTCCGAACCTGTTATTCCTCTCTCTCTTTCTACTTTCAACTTGTCCAGTACTTGTTCATTCTTCCCACCCAAAGACTTGGCGTGAATCGTCCCCGTCAACTTTGGAAGGTTCAGTGACAGTCAAGTTTTCTCGTTGCGAGCAAAAGTACCTCCAGAAGCCTGATGAAGAATCACAAAACCTGGTCATGAATATATATATATATATTATAGACGTACCTATCTGCAAGAGTCGACTTGCCGTGGTCTGAAGATGTGCAAGTATACAAAGAAGGATGATCAGCGCACATACCTATATGCGCAATAATAGAGAAATTTCTACAGAACATAAGACAAAAGCCACTTGCAGTGTATGCACCGTACCGTATTAGATCACAAGGATAGTCCTCCATAACCAAGCGCCTTGGGGTCGTGGCATATCCCCTCCATAGAAGAGCGCAGGCTGACCGGTGGACAACGCCATGCAGCATGAGAGAGAACGAAGATGCGGACCGTTCCGGACCGGAACTCTTTCCAGAACTGTGATGTCACTCGCGGAGGCTTCAGAGGCGCGAAAAGCGCGTTTAATCGCACTGCGGAAACGAAAGGAAGGGGGAGATGACGACGGGTATGTAAAGATATCTATGTGGATATATTGGTCTGAACATGGGGACAGCCCGCTGATAGTAAACCGGAATTTTGATCCTGAATCTCGAACGTTGAGGAAACACAAGGCAGACGATGTCGCGATGGAGGACACGGTGGAACATCTGGCGCAAAGCATGGCAGCACAGATCATGATTGATGATGAGAAACGCAGAGGACAAGAATTGGTATGCCAACCTTTCCCTGTGGATTCGTTTGGCTCATGTGAGAAAAAAAAAAGGATGTGTTTAATATAGCGCCTAAACGTCCGAACTGGGATCTGAAGCGCGAACTGGAGAAAAAGAATGGGAAACTGGAGCGACGGACACAGGAATCAATTCATATTCTGATTCGTGAGTGATGTCGAGGGCCCCCCGATCATTTTCGCAGTACTGATATAGCAAGGGCAACGGCTGGCGTCGCAAAAGGGAGAATCTGATGATATTGTTGGAGCGATGAAGGCGCAGGAGAAACAGGATGAGATGTCAGACGAGGAGGAGTGAAGATAACTGTCTATCTATGAATCTAGGTCTAGGTCTATGTGATAATATTTATTACTTTTGTATGTGGGATCAACGGACGTGCCGTGAGTTTAGCATGTGAATGAGACGCTGGTCTTCGGGAAGACGGACGCCGTGGGGCAGGGGCGAGCGTGAGGGGCTTGCAGGCGGGGGGGCGAGGGCAGCGATGGAGGGGAGGGGATATGGACTGGGGTCGGGATACGGGTGGTGGTACCTGTTGAGGGGGACGGGGTGATGGTCCTGGGGATCGTCTTGTCTGTCGAGATCGGCGCGGGTGCGACTGTGGCTGCTGCGATACCTGCCGACGGGGACGAAAATGTCGCGGAGGAGGGGGTAGTGGTCGATGGTGGGGAGGTGGGGGAGGTCGGCGTAGGTGAAGTAGGCGGTGATGTGCCACTTCTGGGGCCTAGCGTCGGGGGAGAAGGAGACCCAGGCGGAGTAGGCCTGCTTGACGAGGCCGGCGTGGTGGTAGGCGGTGCGGTCCTGGTGGGAGACGGCGGATGAGGTGGGGCCGGAGCGGGGAGCGCCGTCAATGAAGCGGTAGGCGGGGCCCCTTTTGCTGGGCTGAGTGAGCGGGATGGGGTTGGAGAGAGAGCAGGACACACCGGTTGGTCTCGTTGGCAGCGCGTGCGGCGTCGTACGGCAGCTTCTCGTCGTAGAAGAGATACGGCTGTGGGGGATGGAGTGAGCGACGTGGGGATAAATAAAAATACTGACCTCGCGCATGCGGCTCTGGCCCCAGGAACGACCGTCAGTCCAGCGCATGAGCCCCGCGTCGTCCTCGGCCTCGAACCAGACGAAGACAGCGCCCGGACGGACGAGATCGCGACGCTCGGCCTCGTTGAGACGGCGGGTGATGGGGACGAGGGCACGACGGGCGACGGCCTCGAAGACGACGTGGGCGTCGTGGGCGTCGCGCAGATGGAGACGGGGATGGGTGGGCTGCTGCATGGTGAGGACCGTCCGTGGCCGGGTCCCTTTATAGTAGTACCCTGTTCGCTATTTTTAACAGCCCGCTTCTTCATGGTCCCGTCTTTGGTGCTGCTGTGTCAACGAGGTGAGACCGCTCTTCCCCGCTCTTCCCCTCCTCTCCTCACCGTCGCACACAGCGGCCATCGCTAGCATCGACAGCATCGACTCACTCGGCGACATCCTCTTCCCCCTCGTCCAGCCCATCCTCGCCCGCTGCTCCCCTGCCCAGCTCCTCCGCTTCGAGCGTCTCTCTCCCGCAAGTATTTCCCCTTTCTCTCTCCCTCCCATCTGTTAACTACCCAGCATCTCGAGATACACACATCAGGCACGTTCCACGTTGTCCTCCTTCAGCCTACGGTCTCTTACGCTATTTCCAGACATCTGGCGCGATCTCTGTTCCCAGTCCTATCCACTTGCTCCCTTCTCCCCTAGCGACCACCTATATCCGGGCTCCTGGAGGTCCCGTTTCTTCGTACGTATCCATCCCAATCGCCGCCTCCATCCCCTCATATGTCCACAGCATCTCCACGCCCAAGAGGCCCACCGCATCGAGCTCGTCGGCTCAAAGATACGCTCCCAGCGTCAGGAAGCCGACCACCGGAAGAAAGAAAAAGAAGTTAAAATCACTGATCGTCTCCCCCCGGCCAAACGCCCAAGATCTTCTCGTCTGTCCTCTTTTTTCGTACCCCCCCCTCCCCTCTTCTTCTCACCCCCTTCCAGTCCCACAGCCCAGGTCTCTCTTCCAAAAGACCCGCTCAGAGGCCTCAAAGATACAACGTGCCTTGAATGCCCGCATTCTTCCCCCGCATCGCCCTTCCCTGCCGTCGCCGGTTTCAGTCAACGTTAATTCCACTTCCGTTCATCATCGTCCATCAATTCCCATTCCGACTGCTTCTACCTCTCTCCACATCCCCCCGTCATCTCCACCACCTCTCCTCGCCGACTCACCACGCCCCCTTCCCAACATGCGCTCACCCGCAAAGAAGGATCCGATGGCATCTTTGTTTCTACCAAAACGAAACCGTCCGACTTAGATTACCGACCTCAACCTCCGTTCACCAGTCAGTTCGGTAATCTAAACCTCCTGAAACGTGTCCCATCTTGATCGCGCCTCTTAGCAACCCCCGCTATTTCAAGAATTAGAATTGTCTCTTTCCTTTTATGATCTTTCACCAAGTGTACATCAGAAGGAACAAACAGGATCGTACATCTGCTGAGAATGCGCGTCTCTCGCGTTGTATCACTGATTCAAGAATCATCAATACTGCACAGGCCAACTACTGCCAAGCTCACTGTTCCACTCCACTACACTCGGATTCATTCCCGAAAGCCCGAAAGACTCCAAAGCTGTTTTTTACAATTGAAATTCTAACTAGTAAAATAAAATAAAACCGAGTTGCACATCAATCCGCGCAGATGCAAAGGTTGGGAAGGGAGGGGGGGTATTCTGGCTTTGACTGTGATCGTGAGAGGCTATGCTTCTAAGGTAGAATGTGAAAGTGATTGAAGATGGTTGCGGCGCAAGCGTAACAATGAGAAATGGGAGAATCAGCACGTGACCGTTCGGGCAATGCAAGGGCCAAGGGGGAAAACAAAAAAGTCGGTGTCCAAGGGTGCAGGGTGAGATTACAATTGAAACGATGAGTTGAGGGAGAGAGATAATCTGTTTCATCTTTATTTTCTTTATTTTTTTTTTTCCTTTCACGAATGATCGCCAAACAGCGTTCCCGGTGACCCATCACTCCCATCCTGAAGCTGCTTCGTTTTCCCCTTTCCCTTCTCCACCAGCGTCGACGACGATGCAGAACTAGCCTGCGGGATTTCCAAAACTGGCTCACCGACGTATATTCCATGCGGGGGAGCCTCCCATATCCGAATGGTTCCATCGTCGGAACATGAAGCCAACATCCGCTCGTTGGTCGGATTCCACGCCACACAATTCACGGTACCCTCACCATGGCCTGTGAGAGCTTCGAGCAAGACACCAGTATCCCGATGCCACACATACACAGCAGCATCTATGAATCAAGGGTGAAAATGTTTTGAAAAACATGAAACAAACGATTTCGACTTGCCTTCACTACCACTCAACACAAAATTCCCATCGATACCTCCGAAACAGCTCCGGATTACGTGTCGACTCTGTTTCAAGTCTTTGTATCTGCAAATAATCCGCAACGTCTGCACATCCCATAATTGGATTTCCTAAAAATAATTGACATGAACAACGTGACGCAACAAAACGGGAAATTAAAAAGGTTACGTTTGAAGAAAAATTGATGAGAACATGTTGCGAGTCTGTTGATGTCTTCATGCTCATTCCCGTAGGTTCACTCTCCAACCGCACCGATCTTAGTAATAATAATTGCGGGTCAGAACGAACAAAAATAAGCAGTCACTCACGACTCTGGTTCTTTCGTTTTCATATCATACACAATCATCCTATGACTCTCCTTCCCTTGCGGCTGTGGACCACCACTTGGGGGTATGGAAGTATCCCTCGTTTGTGAGTCGGGAGCCTGATAACGATGCTCCATCCCAACACCAACCAACCGCTTCTGGTCAGGAGAGACCGTAACGCCAGTCAAGCGAAGGGCAATAGGCCCCCATGCATCGCGCACCTTCCCGTCCGAATTCTGTCACGATAAAGATGAGCAAGGGTTTGTTATAATGTCAATATAATTTACCCAAATGATGATTTTCCTATCTAGCCCTGCAGAAATAAAACCTAAACCGTCTGATAGCCATTCAAGGGTCGTTATGGTGTCTGTATGATCACTGAGTGAACGTATGTGTGAACCCGTCTAGTAAAGTCAGCCATGAATGACTAGAAATTCACGGAATTTGATTTACTCTTGTATTCCACATCATGATGATTTGTTCTGCACTTGTAAGCAGAATCGTGTCATCCGGGGACCACGCCAAACACCCAACACCATATTCGTTCCGAAGGATATATTTTGCTGTCCATTCTGTGTGAGAGGATGCATTGAAGGTCGTCTGACAAATCCGACCCATCAGCCTAAAATCCCCGAACTAAAAGACCAAAAGCAACTTACCCCTCTCCGCCATATGATGGCAGACTTATCCTTGCCACCACTCGCAAGATAATTCCCGTCATGACTCCACTCCAGCTTCCACACCTCGTCTGTATGAACCTCCAAGATGGTTGTCGTGATTCGGGGGAAGTCGTTCTTACTACAACGGTGGTCAGAATATAGGGAATGTCGTGCATCAGGAGGTGGGTTGTGATATGTGCAACGTTGTCGTTGAAGTTCTTGTGCTTGGTGAAGGAGGGTACCAAACCGTCGTTGTGGAATCATTATGGCGGAGGGAATGTAATCTGTAGGTTGAATGTAAGTCATCTAACGCCTAAAAAACAGCAATGTAATTTACCGTGTAAGGCGTCTAGTAATTGATGTCGTGATGTACCTGATGCACCGTCCCAACCAGCTCTTCTCCGCAGGTCCTCTGGTTCTGTGCACATTATTAAACTAGGTAGTTGAACTCAAATGAGAGGGTGAACTAAGCAGCAAGAAGCGAAGATATCTGACCTCGACAACGTGTGTAATTGATCAGGATCTACGTTCAGAGGAGCGAGCTCATGACGCAGGACCTGCAATGCTGATGTTGGTTTCTTTGCTTCTATAAATTCCAGATATTTCTGTCGGCTTATTAGAAATTTTGCATCCTGACATGAACGACGTTAACAAAGTCAGGCGGGGACAGGTGCCACATACCCATAGTCCCTCCTCATCATCCACGCCTAATCTTTCCAGAGCAGCCTCAGCTTTAGCCCACATGCCATTCAGGATGAACTGTCTAAATTGCGACACCTCCGGAGATTCCATCGTGTATCCAGATTCCGCTTCCAGCGTCGTAGCCGATTGCCTTCAATGAGCTAATTAGGCGCGACTCGGAACAGCAGCATAAGAGAGACTGACGCATAGCCTATGTCACGTAGACTCTGAATTACAAGGCGTACAAACTCCTCGCGATTGACAAGCGAATCATCGTAAAGAGCAGTCCCGGGCAGAGTGACCCTTGCAATGGAGGGAGAGTGCTTTTGGACCCCGTTAGTAAAAGCGGAGCCCGTTTCTGATTTTCCGTTTGTCATAGTCTTGAAGCCATTTGTGTGGCCGTTGGTAGCTACAAAGTCATTGGACGAGCCGCTGGCTAGCGAGGACGGTCCGGCATGTACGGATAGATCGGGCGAGGTGGACAGAGGTAAGGCCAGATCAGAATCAGTGAGCTTCATCATGTTTTGAGATGGAGTTTTGGATTGGTCGAAAGGGGTAGTTGTCTGTGAATGAGAAGAGGATGAAGAAGGGCGGCCTATTCTTTGTCTCTTACGAGCTCTTGAGTCTGCCGAGTCTGCCGTGGGGGTGATCGTTAGCTGAAAACAGTCAGAACAGTGCTCAAATAGACAACACACCGGGTGCCACTAAGGAAGGTAGATCGTCAAGTTCGCTGTTTCCTTGCTCTAGTTCAGACCGAGGACGGATGGCAGGAACGAGGCTTGGTACGGTCAAGTCTGTGGGAACGCTTTGGGTGAGAGGTTGCGTGGACGTCGATGCCGGTCGACTGGCGACGGTAGGTAGCTCCAAAGGGGAATCGGACTGAGTTGGGCTGGACAAGGAGTCCCTTGAAAGGCCTGAATGAATCGTAGAATCAATGGTTGCAAGAGGAGATGGTTATAGTTCAAGACAAGATGATTGATATGGTGAATATAATAAAATCAACGCTGTGATGGGCAGAAAGGCAGAAAGGGATGACTGGGACAACGTGGCCAACAACAACGAGCAGTATTGAGGTGTATAGAAGGTGGTGGTAGTAGAATGAGAAAGACCAGGCGGCTGATGTTTCTCTTGACAGGTCCCAGAAAATAAACTAATTATGGTCACGTCTTCTCTATTGCTAATAAATTCCTGGAGGCAACGACTATGAAAACAGAACAGTTCAAGTAAATACTCTTTCTCCCGAACTTGAACATCTGCTGCACATTTATCCGACGTGAGGGGGGGTCGGTCGTCGGCCCGCGTCTGCCTTGCCTCTGCCAATTTGTATTTGTGAAAGGCTGGCGTGGAATATAACATTAGCGATAAGCCTAAAATGTGCGAACCTAGTGCATATGCATGCAGCATGTTCAGGAACAGATCAAAATGGCCTCTTCTTGCGAGGCGACAATCACCTTTGGTCGGAGCTGATTGATTAACATTCTCCTCTCACTTGTGGGAAGAGCCTGCCACCTTGGCTGAGGAAGACGTTCAGAGTTAATCGATAATCAGACGGGTCTGTCTACCAGCAATTAAGTCGGGTTGCCTATATGTAGTAAGCCCGAAGGACCTGAAATGTAAATATTCTGGCAGTGTCCGGGGTCATAAGTCTCCTTTGCGTCCTTCACGAGGCACAAGCCAGGTAATTAACCCTCCATGTATTGAAATCATAATGTAATTCCAGAGTGCACTCGCTTGTGCGGATCCAAAAGCTCGACACTCCGACTGTCGCATGACTATTAGGGCACATGGTAGCAGCAGATCTCCGCGAAGCTCGTCATTCTGAGCGCCAACGGCCGAACACAACTGCGCTACCATAAATCCACTGCTGACAGCCCTCAGATTCGTGCGGGGTATAGGTCAAGTGATAATCAGCGAAGGAACAATTATGCATGTACCCCGATTGAGTCTCAAGTACCATATGCATCGCTCCAAGAACTTGCAAAAGGTCCACTAACGGACCTCGACCGACTTGTCAACTTGACTCGCCAGAAACGAAATGTTGCCCCAGGTTACCAAAGGGGTATGTCTGACCTTTTGATTAACGTTTAGCTCTGACATTTCCTTGCACCAGATAATAATCTCTTCTCTGCCATCGAAAAACGTGTAACCCAAGAAAGCTATGGGTAAGAAATAAGGCACGAAAGATCATACGAAATGTGGGAAGGTTCGTTCCTCATTCTCAGGTATTGACCCAGCTGACTCGATCCCGCATGTCCCTCTGACATCAAGTGATATGTATTCGGTGTCTCAGAGAACGAACCGTAGCTCAGAACATAGACATCCCCTTCTGATTCCCTTTCTGATCTCAAGTGCCTGTCATTGTCAAATAGCTCCGTCCTCAGTTATGGAAGATGCAAATTATTATTCGTGGCTATGTAGTCCTCTTGTGCGATATGTATGCCGGTAATAAGGGAAACGTAGAGTGGTGATGACAATGACATGCTAAAAGTCTATTTTCGTGTACGGTTGAAGTTCCTTTTCGAAAGAGAACAAAATGACAAGTAGGCAGCAAAAAAGGTCGCTTGAACCCATGGCTAGCCCGATTTTTGAAGAAGTGAACGAATGGGAAAAAAGAAAATGAAAACATTTAGAAAATGACTATGGGGTAAATGCATCAAAACTTTTTGTGGATAGCAGACAAATGATTCGTACAGAAATTTCGTGGTGGACAAATGATTGCGAATGCGAATGCGAGACAAGCAGGACAGGACAGCAATGTGGAAAATTGAGAGGTAAGGGCGTCAACGTGTGACGGTTTTTGACAAAATCGGTCGGGGAGGCGTAAAGGCGAGATTTGTTACTGAATCTTGTAGATCCGAGCCGACCAAAACGCAGACGGCCAAACTGTCATGTCGTTTTTTGGGATGCCAATTAACATTCCGTAGACCGAGGGAAGAAGTGTCATAACAGACTTTAACCTGTGGGTTACTCCGAGATAGCGCAATCGATGATTGTTGTTATTGAGTCACAGCGGAACTTGCAAGAAATGAAGAGTACGTTCGCGATTGACCAGTCCACTTCGACCAGACCCGTACCCAGGTGCGTCCATCGAAGATCCGATACCATCTAAATCCTCTACCCTTGTGCGGCCTCGAGGTCGTGGTCGCGACCTGCTGCAAAACGGGCTACTACTGGCTGTCGAACGCATTCCAGCGTTCATTGCGTCTGAAATGACGACCCTTGACAGCGGCGAGCTGCTCCTGCGGATAGTCGGACGTCCTCGAATGAGTAATGCGAATTCCTGAGCGGTCCAGTCATAACCTTGCAAAAGACTGTGCTGCATGGCGTGATGCGGACTATCATTCGCGCGTACACGCCTGCGCCTCCTCGAGCTGGACTGAGAAGAATTCCCAGAACGATTGCCGCAGGACGAACGGCCTGCTTCTCGACGTCGACCTCGAGGGGTGTTGTAAAGAGATGATAAAGGGACAACCGTGGGCGACATATTCAATGTGGAACTCGGGAGCTTAGATAGCAACCTCGGAGTTGGCGGAGACTGACGAACAGTTGCATTTCCAGATGATGAAGATATGGGAGGTGAGCGAATAATCCTCCGGTCTCGAGGAGATATAATCTGTAATAATGAGAAGCAAGCAGATAAACTTGCTCTGTTGCGCGAGCGTTTCAAATTATTGTTGACTTCAGATTCCGGGTCCAAGGAGGAGAAGTCGGCGTCTGAGGCATCGTCAAGTAGGGCATGTGACTGAATGGAAGGGGAGCCTCCCACGTGTCGAGAGCGAGAGTGAGGCTTGACTTGAGGCACCAGAGATTGATTATTGGTACTCGACGGTATGCGTGTATATGATAGGGCAGAAGGATTCAGAGAGTTTATGGAATTCTGGATCTTCATATTGGGGTCAAATACTGAATCCGGACCGTCGTGGTGGCTATATTCGCTGCTGCTGCTGTATTGGTGATTTGCATCCCGGTCTTCATCATCCGTGAACAGGGACCACGAAGCGGAAGAAGTTGACGATGAAGAAGACGTCGAGTAGTGATTCCTTGCTGTATAATTCTTGAGAGCGGAGCCCAACATGAGTGAGGGGACGTCACCGCCCAGAGTATAACCAAGCTGTGGTGAGGAAAGCACACTGCTTGAAGAAGAGATGGAAGGGGAATACATGTCGTTATTCTCGCAGTCATCGCTGCAGTACGCGCGCCTGGGAATGAGATGAGTGGCGAGAAGAAGCGAGGGAGGTGCATGAAGAACGTACCCGTCGTCGGCGAGATGGAGCCCGCACACCAGGCATCTTTCCTCGAACATAGTAAGGAGGGGGGCAACGGGGTCAGAAAACAGAGATCATGGAGGTTTATATTGGCACGAGTGACACTATAGAAATTTATATCCCTTGTGACTTGCGTGACATTAATTGGAGTCATTGCACGTGATCTTTAGATCAAGATCTGTCCCGATCTTCACACACTGAGATTGTTTTTGACAAACTGAGGATTCCTGGTCTATGAGGCGATAGGCTCTAATTTCCTTTGCAATCAGGACAGTGGTCGCTATCCGTCGCTGCGCTTCTGGACGGGATCCCTGTTGCTACGCATTCCCCGAACAGCGAATATGATCGACATGACTGCATTTGTCAACTGATGATGCTCTGTACCTCAACGTATTCTGTCATCGCCTCCGACTCGAGCGCCATATGTTACTGTGGACCTAAAGATGTCACGGCCGCCAAATTGTCGGTATATTATCACCATCTCTATTCTCGGAACGAGATCCAAGTTCTATCTAGCCCAGAGCCTAAACTTCTGATACCATGATCTCGTACGTACATGGACTTGGAAAATCCATTGATTCGGACAATGAAGTGTTGTCTCATTGTTCATTAATGACATATCAGGTTAAATTCGCGTCTCGGGTTACCAAAAACAATGATAGAGCCCACAATTTCTCCCAAAAGACCCCTTGTTTGACTTGGCCTTAGCTGAACTCTTATCATACTTCTACGGATTTCTATGAATATCACGACCTGAAACCTAGGAAACGGTGTGCAGATCAGTTACGCGCTGTCGATGCAAAAACAAAAATTTAAACTGATTTTTACTCTCTTGTCAAGCGCGACACAGCGCGACACACATATGAGTATGACTCCGCATGCGCGGTTTGTTGTAAATTCTCACGATGACTGGAAATCGTAACTCCAACGGTAAACAGAAGGTTCCGCATCAGATCTCAGTGTCTCACCATGCCGCTCGAAGGCGCGAAATGATGCCATTTTTATTCCATTCGTCGGATGCTATTCGGCCGAGAATGGCAGGGTACTCGTTCCTTTCAAGATTTTTAAATTCCTGTCAAATTTTCCAAATATATGTCAGGGGAGAGTGCGTGAAATTTAAAGGAATATGTGATGAGGCGATTCTACATAGAATATGTGTACGTAGGGAAAATGGCAGTTTGGATGTAACGGAGTAGATGGAGTAAACTGAATAAAAATTTCTTTAGTTTGATTAAATGATTACCGGATTCGTCGGGGTAGAAATACTAATGACCCAATCCGCAAAGCGAGTCGTGCTCAGGAAATGGATATCAAAGAAGGAGGAGCTATCGAATCTTCAGAATTCGAAGACATAGTGATAGAAGGTAGGTCAACAATTTGTGATAACTGACCATTGTCCAACTAACAAGCTCAGGCAAACCCACATCCGTAGATTTTGCAGTGGCCAGGCCTCAACACTTCTTCTCTTCCATTGTCGCGACGATGATGCCTTCTCTTCCGCCCAAAAACCACGTGAAAGCGATTTCAGCGACTGCAACAGCGGCGTTACTAAAAAGCTGCGGTTCTTGATTACCAGGGAACACTGCTGCTACTCAGTTTGGATTTTTTGAGCCTTCTGTCGATCCTTCACCGTTTCTGGTCGCATTGCCACTGGTGTCAGGGAGGGAAATTTGGCTAACACTCCCAAATTGCTCGGCGATAGGGCTAGAGGCATAAATACTATTGGCTTGCAAATGTTGAGGCAGTACCGGTGACCGAGGCTTGTCGGAGGCAGAGGGAGGTGGCGGAGGCAAATTGGAAGGCTGAGGAAGCGCCTTCTCTGTGCTCATCATGAAAGATGGTCTTTTGGCTGATATTAGGCCCCGAAGGCGTTGATTTGTGGTTAAAGTGTTATTCCTCGCCAGATTACTAGCAGAAGTGGGGTTAGACAATCCGCCATCCTGTTGGCTCGAATCGGGTTTGCCACCATGACCAATAATCTTCTCTAAAACAATAGTCACGAGCATTCCAGTCGGAGCTCCGACATTCTTAAGCGCAGAAAACTTCTCGTGCATATACTTGGCGTCTCCAAGCAACCTAAGTGAATTATTTGATCAACATCGGCTTGGAAATTTTTCATGAGGGGGATTAACCTTTCCTTTGCTTCTTGGTTGGGTAACTCAATAGTGGTATACTTTTCTGACAATCTGTGGTTGATGGCTGCGAAGACTTGCGTCATGACATACTGCGTGGATACGGTACGGTCAGTACGGTTGAACCCGACGACGACAAAAGTCCTCACCTCCACAACAATTGGTGCCAAGTAGCGAGAAAGGACCTTGTGAAGCGTAGCAGTTTCTTTGACGAGGATTTCCATATATTCATTCACTCCAGTTTCGGGCATCGGTGCTGTCCAATCAATGGCCTAATTTATTCGACATTAGTCTTTTAAGGAAACGATAAGGGTGAGACTGACCCTGAGGGATTTTACATGGGCATTCAAGCGGTCACCCATGATTGCGATCAGCTTCGAATGTATTTCGTTCTGATGTTCTTGATAATCCTACCATAGTATAAGATTTGTCCCCAAGTGCTGGATGTCACTTACCCTCTTGAGCTTGTCGAATTCTATCAACATAACGGATTGTTTTTGACTTAAGTGTCTCCTGAATGTTTCTCGTATATAGGGAATGAGCTCGAAAATAATTGACAGGGACTGCGAAGCCAACGCTATGGGATAAAAATAAATTGCCTTGAAACCCGGAAAGAAATAATTGACGACCTACCAAGATGTCTCGCTGTGATATTTCTCAGGCCAGCAGATCGCATTGCGCCTGCGCCTAGTACTACCTGACAAGTCCTCGAGTTGAAAGCCTTCAAGAACTCGATGACACGACTCATCGTATCCGTAGTCAACATCGAGAGATTGACTACCAGCCTGAGATAATCCAATAGCAATGACAAGACCTCTGCAGTAGCTGTAACCGCATAATACGAACGATCTTCAATGCGCAAATGTTTGGTACTTGCCCCCCTAGTGGGATTGGCGGCGGGAATCGCAGTAGGGTCATGGCTGCTGGTCTGCATTGCCATTTGGAAAGTTGGAGTTACAGCAGAATCGCCGTTCGGAGCAGGCGATGGGGAAAAAGTCGCGTGGGGACTGAAGACACCATCTTCAGTCCTAATGACGACCTCTGGAGGGTCCCGTACTGCAGAATCCACGATAATATTAACGATATGTTGAAGTGCGGGTGTGATTTCTGCTGGATTCCACAATTCATCTTCGACAAGTTTCGCGGAACGAGATATCCTTGTTTGATGAAAGGCCTGGAGAAAGAGTTTGGACTATGAAAGTGTATTCTCGTCAAAAATCTTTACAAAAAAAAAGTTGCTCTTGGAACGTACCTGACTAACGACGGTGCCTCGGAGCCCAACTATCATCCTCCTACAAAGGGTCTCGCATTTGATCACAAATGCCCACGAATCATTGAAAAAAGTCAGGAAGTCTGCAAACTCCAGCACAGCGTGTTGCTCTGCTCTGCAACTGATGACTTTCGCTGCCTGAGTGTTGGATAAGTCTGCGGCGGATGAGACAATATCGGATAAGTCTTCTCGCACAGCCGGAATGTTGGTCAGGTTTTGGTTAAGCTCGGATCTGTATAAAGTGAGCAGGTTATGATGGTATGAAAACGAAGATCACAAACCCAAGTGAAGTCAAAATCTCGATGATGAGGTTGCTTTGGTTTTGTAGTCGCTCAATGGCATTGAAAAGGCCACGATAGACTTTCTGGATTAAAAAGATGAAATCCACATGCTTCATGTCTTGAAGTTGGTTTACCCGTCCACCCCTACTGCAATGTCAATGTCTTCAACAAAACACAATCTGTCTGTAGTGCTTACTTAGTCTCCAAACCGACCGCTTCGACGCTGGGATCGTCTTCGTCTGGTTCGAAGCCGGGAATAATCTATCCAGAGTCAGATGGCAGTGAGAAGGATTGTCAGATCCACGTCACCTTTTTCACAACGCCGCGAATCTCAACTTGTACTACCTCCCTCCATGACAGCATTCCCTCCTTCAAACCTTTCGTCCGTATAAGGTTCAGTAATAAAGGTTTTAAAATCTGTTTGAGGTTTCGATCTTCAGTAGGTGGGTCAATGCTATTTATCCGCAACTCCAGATCGTTGCGAAGGACGGTGACAAGTTCATTGGCGAGAGAACCAGCAATTTCCATGGTCAAGTGTCGAAGTTGAGCTGGAAGAGAACTGAACGCATGCAAAGAGGAAAGCGGAAAGGGTGACTGGGGTGGTCGTTGCGTTGAGGAATATGCTTCCGGTTCTCGGTTGCCGTTCCTTTCTTGTGTGGGGGTGAGCAGGGGTGAGTGTGCATTGCCATTCCCTATGCCCTTTTGAACCGTAGTGTCGACATTACTTGATCCCAATAATCTGCCCAAAGATGCACTGTCTGGAGCAGCGCGCACAGAATGAGGATTGAGGTTCGAATCCCACAACCTCTCTATATCTTCAATCACCCCCAAAGCCTCACCCCACTGCCCTGCATTCACCAGACTCTTTACAATACCCGTCATCTCTATGACCTCTCCGATCATCTTCACCCCATTTCGCACTTTCCCAAGATTGGCCATTTTTGACTCCTTCCGCACCATTTCCAACCCACGTTTTGCGCTGTTATTATCCACATCATTCAGCTCTCTGCGCAACTTTGTAATCCTATTCAGACACCGCTCGGACTCAGATTGAAGATCACGAAGGTTTGTTAGAGCAGCGAAGAAGGATGGTGACCGTATGAATACCTCTCGGACGAGGTGCTGCTCTACTGTATCAGCATAGTGAGAGAACTTTTCTAGCAAAGGCAAGGAGTAAGACAACGACAGAGGATCGGCAAATGCGTCATCATGTGGGGATATTAGTGTGGCAATGGGATCCTGTTCTGTAACGTCAGCGAAGGTTCTCGGATCGCCGAGGTTGAAATCCGTCTGAAAAAACACTGCTGGCACAGAGTCGAGAGGTGGCATGGATTTATTCTGTAGAGCTGGAGGTAGTTGTATTGGAAGATCGACTGCTTCATCGCTGTTGTCGAACTGTGCTAGGCCTTCTTGACCTAGTTGAATATTGCGTTCATAACGCTCCCATTCAGGTGCGACTGTTCGGAGGTAGGAATCAAAATCTTTCCGCCGCACACGAGGAAGTTCGGCTGGAGATACAGAGGGCAACGTGGAATGGGGCTTTGGAGGAGCTTGTCGTTTGTGGGGATTGTTCAGGACTGTGGATATGGCTTGTGAAGAAGTTAGGGTATGCTTCAGATAAATAATATCGAATACCATGAAAGCCTGTCCGAGAGCTACTCCATTCTGTAGGAAGACTACCCAACGCGAGGGATGTTGTTGACGCATTTAGGAAAGCCAAAGGATGTGGGCCACTGAAATCGTCAGCTACCCTTCCCTCTGTCGTCCCAGCTATACTCTCTGGTCCCGGTTTGCGAGATGATGGATCCCATGTAAACCGGTATGGACGAGCAAGAGGCACATTCTCGTTACCAGGACTAGACGGTCTTGAGGGAAGGGATGAAACCTCGGACATTTTGTGCGCAAGAGCGCATATACGTTGTTGAAGACAGCCAAATGCGTGACCAAACAACCGAATTTCTCTTACGCCGCGATGCCCTCGTTCTTCGCTGTGCCATCCTCCATCGCCGCATTTAATTCCCATTTTCCTATCAAAACAAATCCGCCAATAATACCAATAGGGAAGACAAGAATAACCACGCCTACACTATGGATACTCCCTCCGCGGCGAACCTCCGAATCACTCCTGTCTGGAGATGTTGTATGTCTCAAATGGCAGGCATATCTAGCTCTTCGCGGCATGAAAGGCATAAAAGTGCGCTGGGACATTGCACCAGAAGGAAGTATGAGGGAGTCACTTCCCAACTTGCACGTTCCACATTCTGAGTGTGAAAGGTCATCGAAATCTGAAGGCGCTGAAGATATTGCATTGCTAGCAGCCCACTCTATTCTGACTTGGGTTGACGTGAAACTTGAGGTTGATAGTACTGCGAATCCTCTAGAGGGTTACAAAGATGAGGAAACAAAAACAGAGAGCAGAGCCTGGGTTTCGCTCTTGGAAGGCGTCATTCATGCAGCTCTGGTAAGTGCACAACCCCATGAATCACATTTTATTTTCGTGTTCATATTACCCAGCTTATTTCCCAACCGCCCACTTCATATTGGCGATCCATTCTTTTCCCGCAGTCAATGCCTTCACTTGGCGAAAGTCTGCAAAAGATCTTATCCCCACCTCCAGCACGCATTACGGGTCTATGCGCGTTCCTCCCCTCCTCTGGAGTTCGGATAAACACAACCTCCGTTATGTCGCGGTATAAGGAAGCCATTTTATCCTTGTCACATCGACTCGGGACAGACAAGTGGTTCCTCGGATCGAGGTATGTTTGTTACCTTTTCACCTATAGACCATCGAAATGACTTTGGACTCAGTTCACCAACTCCTCTCGACGCACTTGCCTTTGCATACCTCCATTCCATTCTGCATGCGTCTGATAACATACGAATTGAAGTTTCCCGTCGTGCCAACCTAGTTGCATGGGAACTGAAAGTTCGCCATTTAGTCAGCGAGGCCTTCGCCATCTAACGTAACATTTTATTCTTACAATATATCTCGAACCCCACATCAAGCTATTATCTGACATCAATTTCCATGAATAATTTGCTAAAGTTTGAAAATATGAGAAATACAGCCATTTCTACTTCGGTATCCATTTTTCAACAAAAGCGTCCAGACGTTTTGCGTTGCTGTCCCTCGCAGAAGTGCTTTTTAAGTCTTCTTCAACTGAATCTGCAATCGACTGCAATTCTCCCGCTTTCTTCCTGGTTCTCGCTTCCAGATCTTGTATAGCTGATGGAAGTGCAAAAGGGGGCGAGGAGTGCAAAGGCGAATTGACGTAAATAAGAGATAAAGCAGAATGTAAGGGCCTGAAAAAGATTAGGATATGACTTGTACGTCACATAACGAAACATACCTGACTGCAGCCTGCCGAATAATTTCTTCCGTACAAGCCCGTTCAGTTGGTTCAACATTCCTGGTTCTATTTCGAATCCCTTGCAACTCAGCCAAAGTCGTTTCCCGAGTCATGAGAGCTAATGGGATTGCACCAGGGGACCGTGTGCCTACATTTTCGTCAGAGGAATGATATAGCAGTTCTGAAAGGACTAGACCTTGATTTTCGATTAGCACACGTCTCAAGTTCTCCACCAATTCGGTATCTTCTAAATCCCAAGCTCGATTTCTATCGTCACCTTCTGGAAGTGCAATGTCTGCAAGTTCTTCTATAAATGCCTCAACTACAGCTTCAACTTCCTGGGTGCTGGACACAAGTGGTAAAATCAATGACCGTAAGATTTGCAGTGGCTCGACTACGGAAGCGAGGGAGGTGCAGGCCTAGTCCGAAATTGCATACATTTAAGTCGGAAGAGAATAAACAGCTGTTCACTTACCCCATCCAGGATCGCGTTTTCGGTCTGCAAAGTGGCCATTTGATCTCGCACCCATGCATGGTGCAGTACACCTTGGACGGTGAGATTACGGTGCTCCACCCATCCATTGACAGACGAGACTCCATCTGTTTCGGACAGAAGTGTGGAAAGCACTTCGGGTGCTATCCCCGTTCCACTGCTCTTCGGGGCTTCATCTTCCAACAGCAGACAGATCTTCCGAAGCTCCATCCCAAAGACCACATCCTCATCTCCTATATCCAATGCACGAAACGCTGCATGCAGTCGACTTGATTCGGTTTCAATGTCTCGAATCATTTCCGGCTGTCGTTTTCTGAAATCTGATAACAAATCGAGGGCATTGCGAACATCACTGGTTATCTTTGAAATTTTATCACTGATGGCAAGGAGGGACGCTCGTATAGTTGTGAGGTCAGGGTTTGGTTCGGATGAATCTGCATTTGACGGCTGTATCAGGTGTGCGAACATCACGAAAATTCAACTATTGTACCTGATTCCGTGCGGGTTTGTCCTTCACATTCTGCAGGAATATAGCCAAGGGAAAGAAATGCTTCTCTGGCATGTGATATCGTTGTTGCGACGATGGAATCTGCCTGCACAACCTGGGCATAAGGATCACATGCCAGATCAGACAAAAGTTTGACAAACGAACACGAAAAGAAAGCTCGGTGATAGTCGCTTCTTCACTGCGTATCTTGGCATCGAGGGTGTCGACGACGCGCTGGAGTGACTTGATCGAATATATGAGTGCTTTGCATGCCTCTCTATCATGAATTGCTCAGAAATAATATGGTCTGGGCAATAATGTTCGCTCACTTCGTTTTGGAAATTCTCGATGTCAGGACGTCAATCTGACGTTGTACAAGATCATTTTCGTCTTTGATAAACGCAGCCTGTCTCCTGCGCATTCGACTGAGCCCCAGAAATATACAATGAAAGGTGGATAACAAACATTAATTTTGACGGAGGCATATATGTCTTCGAGTTTATCGAGTCTGGGGCCTTCTCATCGTGTAAGGATTTGAGGTCAACATTGCAAGCACTGTAGTTGGGCTATAAAAATCAGTGCCCAGAAAACGAGAATAATCCCTAAATGAGACGCACAAAGGAACCTCGTCTTTCTCCAACGTCACATCCCGCAAAATGACCTGAATGCGATCGTCCAAACTCTGCTTCGATTCTTCAGGACCTTCGTCATTCAAGAAAGATGCCTGTTGTGCCAGCCACGCTAAAAGGTCTTTCCCTCCTTCAGCGTAAGCCAAATCGATATCGGCATCATCCAGAGAGCCTCCTAATGCATTGATGAAGGTTTTTAGACTAGTGGTTGTGCAAGGATGCATGTTCGTCCAACTGAATGAATTCAGAAAGATGCAATCAACAGTCAACTTCAAGTTTGCCAATCAATTGTGTCAATTATGTAAATAACTATTTAAATTAATTCTTTACATGAAGCAGCAAGCAAGTTGGAATGGTTATGGCCAGAGCCCATGGCGTGGCATCTCGGCGTTTGTATGCGCTAGGGATTCACAAGAGGCAAGTCGATGAACCTGAAAGAAGCCTGCAGTGCATGATGATGAATATTCCAGACTACGATAGAAGACGAGAATGAAGCAGAGTAAGACGAGCATTATACAGGGAAGCAGCCACAGACAGAATCAGTCGGCAAGTCCTAAATAGCTTCGGAGCTCCTTCGAAACAGCAATCTTTTTGTATTTCTTTTCGACAGCTTTTAAATCTTCGAACATCTGGGTCATCCAATGTTCATTTCTGGCTGGCAGGTTCTTGAGTCGTTCCAGTACGGGATTAACTAGTCCAAGACGGAGACATGAGTAGCAGGTAGACAGATATATATGAACGCGAAGTGTACGGGTTCTATCAGCAAATTCTTCAAAGCGAGCGTACAGCGCATCACATTCGGCGAAATGAGCTGCGATCTGCTCCTCGAGTCGGTTACACGCCGCCTGTAACCATGTGAGCGTAGGTAGACGCAGAAATAGGGTGTAAAGACACACATTGTGACCTTGGAACTTCTCGATGATCTCTGCAAAGCCAAGACATTGCCTTTCCTCGTCCTTGCAAGCCATGTTAAACCTTAAAAGTTCTTTGCCGATGGATGGTTCCACTTCATTGTCCAAGGAATTGACACAGTTCTTGACCTCGGTATTGGTTGAGACAAATATATGCGCCATCTCTGACTTGGATGCTTGCCCTCGGTCCACCAAGGCATCTCGTAGACTTCCTGTCAACGCGAGCACAGAGGGATCGTCGGGTTGCGCCTTACTGAACGAAATTCCAGAAATGCAGATAGTCAGTAATGAACGTACGGCTTATCCATCAACGCGTCTAGAAGGGTAGATTCTTCGTCCCATAGGAAAAGTGACTCTGACTCTGACTCTGACTCTGAGTGTTCTGCGTCGTCATTGTCATCGTCAAAGAGGCAATCGGCAGAGTCTTCATTCTGTGATTTGAGAGGAGAGGAGGCAAATGTCACCGACCGACGCGTTTTCTTATGCTTACTACGGTGGAGAGGCGCTGCATTACCATCAGCAAGCATCGCGTTGTCAATGTGAACAAAGGCATTACAAGGAACGCCGTGTGTGCTCCTGCGGGACCTGGACATGGAAGCTTGGGAGAAAGTGGATTTCAAACTCCGTTGGTGTGAGCGGACCAGACCGTTGGGTTCTTCACTCCCCTCTCCACAATCTGCTGCACTAACACCCTTCGTTCGTCCCTACTTTCACTCTTTTTACTCACTGTAGCCGTCTTCGGTGCTACCTTTCAATTTTATCTGACATAAGACTCTCGCAGAAATGAATTCCCGACCTCACAAGGTTCGTGCTCGACATTTCTCGCATAAATTTTGTTTTAACTCCTGTGTCAGCAATCCATGTCGGAGCTGAAGCTACGCAGGTTGACAGAGCATAACCAACGGCTAAGAGAAGATTTGGCTCGTCCTGTGGTTCGCGTCAGCGAGGCTAGTGCAAGGTCTGTACTCTTTGCCTTTGTACTCCTTTAGGACTGAATGTATCAACTGCCTTTAGTCTAATTCGCTATTGCAAAACAACGCAGGATCACCTTGTATGTACCTCGCTTTGTGGCTCACGCTCATTGACATTAACGGATTGTTCAGATACCCTCCCTATGGGGCCCAGTAACAAAGGGTGAAGATCCATATGCACCTCCAACGCAAGGCTGCAGCTGCATCGTCATGTAATCCATAGCATTCGAATTCCCCTCTACACTTGCAGGTAGTTTCTGTCGTCGACTACCTGCTCCTCATACCAGCTTCTCTGATACCTGGACTGGCGTCACATTGATTTCTTATATTTCTGTTTATCTTGGTGCTTGCATCGTGACCGGGCTACATAAAAAATTATCGGTATATATTATAGTAGATTTGCCGCATTGCATATGTTATTGAATCTGCTTCTGAAAGATCCTGAGAAATTATGGTTTGCTGTTGCCACATCAGTTCGAGAATCTGAAATTACATCGACACACCGTGCCACAACATACATAGCAACTCCGAGTTTGTGCATCGACTCTGTCGTTGACCACTTCTTCTCTCCTTGACCCAAAATTTCCGTGAGCGCATTTGTTTCTTTGCTGTCGGGATTTATATACTGACTCCTTCTCAGCCATTTCACCCACTTTAATCGTCATCATGAACCCTACAAAGCAACCGCACCTTCGAAACATGTCCGAACTCAAGCTGAGGCGCCTCTTAGAACATAACCAACGTCTCCGAGAGGACCTTGCCCGACCGAGGGTGAAAGTAAGCGAAGCAAGTGCAAGGTATGTTTTTCCCCCTTATGACCCCAGACTCATTGATTGTTATTCCTACAGTCTAATCCGATATTGCAAAACTACCAAAGATCACCTTGTTCGTCTCTGATACCTTCCAGACCACTCTTATTGATTCCGCCCAACAGGTACCATCAGTATGGGGCCCCGTTGGAAGAGCAGAAGATCCCTATGGCCCACAAGTTGGAAACAGATGCTGTACGATCCAGTAGGACCAGCGCCCGCTGCCTTGACCTTTGAAACTGTTACGCGACGTGATACAAGGTTCGATTCCTAGAAGGTCCTGCTTCACACCATGAAGGTCGCAACTTTTGAAATTTTTCATTTTCTCAATGCATCAACTGTATCACCAACAACAACGTTCCACTGTCTTTACCATCATCCCCCTTGTTCTTTTTCCAGCGAATGCTTGGTTATGCTCGCCGAAGCATCATTGTATCCTCTTCCTTTCCTTCCCTTTTCGGTTTTACGTTTACATGGAAAAGATATGGAATTTACATCCCCACCTTTCATTTTTTTTGCTCCTCTTTCTTTCCTTTGTATGAGTAAAGTTATGTCACTGATATATATATTCAAGGTTGTTTATTGAATAATCTGCCCAAGTGAAGTTGACGATGGTATAGTCATTTCAATTCCTCAAGGAATCGCTTTACAGAAGATTCAGACGCTGCTCCCTGAAAACTACCTATAGGCACATTATCCAAAAAGGCATGCACAGTCGGCACTGCGGTCACCTTGAATAGGTAATGTCAATTCCAGATGACATGTACAAGAAGAAGGAGAATTCATACCTGGTATTTTGTGGCCAACGACTGACCGTCTGGCGCATCGATATCTACTTTGAGTAAATCAAAAGGAAGGCCGCTTTTCGTCGTGCTTGGCTCTGCAGTGAGCTTCTCGAGAAGTGGAGTCAATGCTCTACATGGTCCACACCAGCTAGAAGGCATCAGTCGGTTGTCGCACTCCCGAAGGAGAAGGTGACGCACTCTGCGTAAAAATCGACAACTGCTATTCTGTCTTTCTGGGCTATTGCCTTTGTGAATAACTAACATGCCGTCAATACTTCGGATGGTGGAAAACCAAGTCACTCACACCAGTGTTGGCATTCTTATAAAGTGTTGAACGTCGCGCTGTAAGGTGCAAAGGCCGGCAATGTACCCTCAAAGCTGATCCTAGAAGAAAATCTATCTTTCTTTTGAAAGACATTGAATGTGATTATATAATATGATTATACAGTGTTTGTGTCGGTTTGTAAAGATATCTAAACGGAACGGATCGTAATCGATGGATTACTATTCTGGAATGCTGATCCCAACCCTCCCGAGTCGCGCCATGGCCATCCACAGTGTCCAAGCTCCCTGAGATCTGCAAAGACCTTATTGTTTTTGTACAACAGATAGGGCCACTTGCACATATACCGTTCTTTAAACGACGTGCTTTTTTATCTGGGTTCTACTCTTGTTCAAGTTGCGCCAAAATACCTTGCTTTTAAAAATATTTCTGTTGTTAAGGAGATTTTCGGTCTTCGGAACAATTTATAAGGCCTTCGCCTCAAACAAATACCCAACTCCCTCCTTGGTTGAACTCGGCGGTGTGTCTTACTTGTGCATCATCTCCTACAGTCCAGACAATGCGTGCATTCATCACTGCTCTTGCTCTTTCCCTGCTTGCCGTCGTCAATGCTGCCGTATTCAATGTGACAGTTGGTTCCAACGGCACGGTAAGGGGTTTATCTATCTAAATATTGGATAGTACCTTGACTTTGGTTTGCCCTCCAGTTAACTTATCGTCCGTGGAACGTGACCGCCACGAATGGTGATGTTATTGTCTTTCATTTGTGAGTATTTTATGTAACTTTGTAAACATTGATGAACATGGATTGTAGCGTAAGCAAAAACCACGTTAGTTCGATTCAGTTGCAATTCTTTCGTGATGATTAAATTTTTGCAAATTAGACTGTCACCCAATCGACCTTTGCGGACCCTTGTACACCCCTTGCCTCAGGTGTTAACTCTGGTTTCCTTCCTGCTTCCAACACCTCGCACCAGACCTTTAACTTCACCGTGACAAACTCTTCTACTCCCGTTTGGTTCTTCTGTGCTCAACAAGGGCAAGTTTTTTCTTCGTTGTAGAGACTGGTCGCTTACTACTGGAAACAGCCACTGTGTAAATGGAATGGTCTTCGCTGTGAACCCAACTCCCGAAAGGAGCTTTGATGCATTCCAAGTCAACTCAATGTCCTCTGTTTCACATTTCTTATTCTCAAACATTTTTAGGCCAAGGCTAAAAGCCTAGCTCAACCAAATACCACAACCCCTCCGTCGACGCCGTCGCCGGTTTCTAGCACCGGTGCTTCCGCGTCCCCAACTAATAGCGACAGCGCTGCCACGAAATTAGGCGAAAACAATCTTGGTATTATGACGGCTTTTGCTGTTTTATTTGGACTTGTCCTTTAGGCAGTCTTCTTGCAAAGCATCTTCTAGAAAATTGATGCAGGTCTTCGCCAAAATCATTATTTATTTAGTAGTGTTGAATGTGAACAGCCAACTTGAAAAGATCCCAAGAGCTATTTCAGAGATTCTTGTGACATCCATTTCGACGGCCCGCAATCAAGAGCGACGATCGAAGTGATTCTGAAGTGCGGACCTTCAACATTGCACCTCCCTCTGATTGTTTTCAGCAATTGGACGTATTTTGGTAAGGTAGATCAGCTCCTGTAATGTGCTATGGACGCCATCAGAATATCCAAGGTATTCTTCCGCGCTATGCCATGTCCTTGCATTCAAGCGTTCCCAGGTAGAAAATGTCATCTTCACCAAGTCGGGGTCAATTTCAAACGGAACCCTTCACTTGACCGCTCATCATATTATATTTCGATACGATGCTGAGGAGAAGGAAATGTGGGTGCGTATCAACTGAAATGAGTCAGAATTAGTGCTCACGGATCTGTGATAATTAGATACCTTATCCAATGATATCCCAGGTCAACCGACTACCACAGACTCTATACGGGCAGTCACGGTTGAATTTTCATACGCGGACGTTTGAATCTTTCTCTCTGACGATGGATAAGGACCCGGACGCAGTGGATGTCTTTGAGAGCGTGAAAGAGTTAACAGTGGCTCGTACGTTCAGTCGCTTTCAAAATACAGGCCTTGCTAACATTGAAAAGCCTCTGTCACACATCTATATGCTTTCTTCTACACCCCAAAGCCTCCATTCCCCACCAATAATGGTTGGGACATTTATTCGCCGCGAGACGAATTTGGACGCATGGGTGTTGGTACTCGATCGAAAGCTTGGCGATTCACGGATCTGAACAGGGATTACAGCGTGAGCTCGATTTTTTTTTTTTTTATACAACTATGCTGAGATGTCAAAAATGGTTTAGTTTTGCCCTACATACCCGTCACGACTGGTGGTTCCTACAAAAATCAGTGATACGACTCTTCAGTATGCTTCGAAATACAGGAGCAAGTGCAGATTACCGATTCTGAGTTACCTCCACTGGGCCAACTTTGCAAGTTCCCTTTTTCTTTGTGATGCCTTTGCCTAACTTCGGTCTGCCAGGGAAGTATAACGCGCTCAAGCCAACCTATGGTTGGCATAAAGCAAAGTAGATCCATTCAAGATGAGAAACTTATTGAGGCCATTTTTCAATCCCATTGGTCACCGGAGTCTCGTGTTTCCAGTGGACCTGCCTATGGAGCTACGCCGACGAACCTCATCATCGATGCGCGGCCTACAGTCAACGCCGTCGCAAACACTGCGAAAGGGGCTGGGACAGAAAACATGGAGTATTATAAGGAGGGGAAGAAAGTTTATCTCGGTATTGACCACATCCACACGATGCGAGAGTCATTGGGAAAAGTCGTAGAAGCACTGAAAGAGGCCGACCAACTCCTCGCCAGCATCAATAATGACCTAAATGAGCGAGTCACCGGCCTCGCAGTTCTTGACAGGCAAGCTTTGAGGAGGTCAGGTTGGCTTCGACATATTACAGCCATTCTGGAAGGCACTTCGATCATTATCAAGAACGTTCACATCAACTCCTCCCATGTTCTCATTCACTGCTCGGATGGGTGGGATCGAACTTCCCAACTATCGGCGTTAGCTCAACTATGCTTGGACCCGTTCTATCGCACGATACGAGGATTCGAGATCCTGATTGAAAAGGACTGGATATCAGTTGGACACAAATTCCTTGATCGTTGTGGTCACCTCTCTTCGGAGAAATTCTTCTTGTCAGCGTCTGCGGATCCAAACACAGGTGATGCTGCTCAGGCTTTTATTGCCTCCATGCAACATCGATTCGCATCGCAAAATCACATCAAGGAGACTAGTCCTATTTTTCACCAGTTTTTGGAAGCTGTTCGACAGGTCCAGAGACAGTACCCGGAGCGTTTCGAGTTCAACGAACGCTTCCTACGTCAACTTTATTACCACCTTTATTCCTGCCAATTCGGGACCTTTATTTTCAATAGCGAGAACGAAAGGAGAGTAGGTGACGGCGTCCGCCCCCCTTGCGAACGCACGGTTAGCGTTTGGGACTTCTTCAATTCCCCTTCAGAAATGGCCCTAAATCTTAATCCTTTCTACGACTCTACGTTGGATGATCCAAAGCGTCGCGGTTCCGATGCGGACATGGGAGTCTTACTGCCTAAATCTAAAGATGTTCGGTTCTGGAATGAACTGTATGGTAAAGATGATGAAGAGATGAATGGGAGGGTTGTGCTGGCACGCGATCTAGAGTCACTGGTTCCAGCAGAGAATACCGTGGATGATGAGTCTGCCATCCAGAGGTCTAATACACCTGATGTTACTCAAGAAACTCCTAAGGTCTCCGTCCCGTCTGAGCCCTATTCAAATTCACGACGTGCTTCGCCAGCCCTTTCTCCGATGACTAGTTCGATGGGTTTAGGGGGCGGCCTCCGGGACTTAACTTCATCCTTGCCAGACTTGGGCTTTACGCGGCACCCTCTAAATAGGACGCAGGATCTCAACACCATTTCAAGAAGACCTCATATCGTGACAACTTCAGTACATGCTTCGAGCCCAGTTTCACCACATGTAGGGCAGCCCGACTTGGGTGTTAAGTCGATGTGGGGAAAACTCTCCTCAAATGCTTCCGCTGCATTCTCTGTGGTCCAGGATGCATACGCTGGTGTCGCAAAGGATTTCATGAATCCTGGACCAAACGAAGGTGAAGCAGGGTCTGAGAGGGAGCTGAGGGGACGGGATTTGTTGACCAGCCGATCGTCACCTCCAGTCCACCAAGTGGCCCCTATGTATATGGGCAACCCGTGGGCAACCTCGTCGTCTTCATCTGCAACCGCGACAAAACCCTTCTCTGTTTTCGACGAGAACCCTTGGGGTTTGCCTTCAGAACCAGAGCGACTAGAGCGATCCTCGCCGATTCATCGACTTCCTTTAGATCCTACTATACCGTCAATTCTACCTCTGCGTCCAGCCAGCGCCGCACTCAATGTCACGGATTCTGCATCACACTCGGACTCTCATCTAGCACCAGAGACACCTCCCAAAGATAGTACTAGTGCCAATACAGATCCCCTTGGAGTCGGCCTGATTTAGATTATTGTACTTAAGTATTGGTATTCACTGTGAATTAGCTCCTGGACCTGGGCAAATTTGTAGTGCTAATTAGCAGCTGCGAATTTCGACAGCCTAATTCACTCAATCGTACGACCCTTCGTCAAGAGATGGCGTGATAAAGGCACAACTTGAAAAAATGCATTACGTAAGCAGCCATTCATATATTTTCGACGTGTCATGTAAAGGTTGCCTTTGTCCATCGTATCAAAGGTCTCCTCTGTCATTCCTGAAGATGTCGCCTAACGGTCGAGTTGTCCGTGCTGCTCTGCCCCCTGGTCACTTCCTCTTCACTTCGGAGTCAGTCGGTGAAGGTCACCCAGGTGTGTACAAAATACCTTTACTGGACATTATCTGATCTACCATTAGATAAAATCTGTGACCAGGTGTCTGATGCCATTGTAAGTCACCTTCCTGGAACGAATGAAAATATCTATATTTAAGAATTTAGCTCGATGCTTGCCTTGCTGAGGACCCATTCTCCAAAGTCGCCTGTGAAACTGCGTCAAAGACGGGAATGATCATGGTCTTCGGAGAAATCTCGACAAAGGCGAAGCTCGACTACCAAAAGGTCATTCGCGAGACCATCAAAAAGATCGGATATGACGACTCTTCCAAGGGGTTCGACTACAAAACTTGCAATATCCTCGTTGCTATCGAGCAGCAGTCTCCCGATATTGCTCAGGGTTTGGATCATGGTACACTCGAAAACATGGGCGCTGGTGATCAAGGCATCATGTTCGGGTACGCCACTGACGAAACAGAGGAGTACATGCCCTTGACCATCATGCTCGCCCATAAGTTGAATGCAGCAATGGCCGTCGCTCGTCGCTCAGGTGAGCTTGGTTGGCTCCGCCCCGATTCCAAGACCCAAGTCACAATTGAGTACAAAAAGGATGGTGGCGCTACCATTCCTCTCCGTGTGGACACCATCGTTATTTCCACTCAACACTCTGAGGATATCTCAACGGAGAATCTTAGAAAAGAAATCCTTGAGAAAATTGTCAAGAGGGTCATTCCGGCAAAGCTCCTTGACGAGAACACCATCTATCATGTAAGTCATTATTTATGGATAATTAACCAATCATTGACATTCTCCACTAGATCCAACCATCCGGCCGCTTCGTGATTGGGGGTCCTCAAGGTGATGCCGGTTTGACGGGGCGCAAGATTATTGTTGACACCTATGGGGGCTGGGGTGCTCACGGAGGCGGTGCTTTCTCTGGCAAGGACTTCTCCAAGGTCGATCGTTCTGCCGCCTACACTGCTCGTTGGATCGGTATGATTGATTATTTTTCTATTTATGTATATCTAAGGATTCTTGTAGCCAAGTCACTCGTAGCCTCAGGCCTCGCCAGACGTGTTCTTGTCCAGCTCTCCTACGCGATTGGTGTCGCCGAACCTTTGTCAGTTTATGTCGACACCTATGGCACTGGCAAAAAGTCTGATGAGGAATTGGTCGACCTCATTCGTAAAAACTGGGATCTCCGACCTGGTGTCATTGGTGCGGTTATATTTATCTGTGAAAATACTCGTGACTTATGAGGTTGGTAGTTCGTCAACTTGATCTGCAGCGACCTCAATATCTCAAAACTGCTTCCTACGGTCACTTTGGCAATCCCGACTACGCCTGGGAAAAGCCCAAGCAGCTCAAGTTCTAACTCATCATTAGACTGCTGTCCTATTTTCACATCGGAAGTTCATCCTTCCGCACACTCCTTCCAGCGATGAGATACTGTCGTGACGACCAACTGACACGAATTCTACACTAATTGGAATCCTACAATCGAACCCCAAAAAAGAGTATAATATGTGTAGTTAAATATCGGAATTGAATGCGTTCAACCGCCATTTTCATTTTTTCTGTAACACGCCGATTGAAAAACAGTTGATCGTGAATCTCTATTAGGGATGATCACGCTGCCTAAATTGCTGCCTAATTCCGGGTCAATTACTCCCGGCGAGACTCGGAACTCCCATTTTTGGCCACCGTGACCGGGAGATCCGAAATAAAAAATGTTCGCCGGACATAGACTTGGAGTTTTTCGCATCTCCCTCCAATCATCTTGTTCAGTTTCTTGCGAATCAAGACTATAACCAAGGAGGTCGTGCTTCTACTAACAACATCTTCTCCTAATGTGCGGAATACTTGGACTTCTACTTCACGACGCCATTCAAAACGCTGCCACAGAGATATGTGAAGGCCTCTCCCTTCTCCAGCATCGTGGCCAAGACGCTGCTGGGGTGATTACTTGTGGGCCAAAAGGTCGCTTTTATCAATGCAAAGCGAACGGCATGGTGCGCGATATTTTTGACGCAAATTCAATATCTCGTCTGGTTGGTGGAATGGGTGTTGGTCATGGTACGCTCTTAAAATTTCGACCTATCGTTTTGGATCTGAGTCCTTCTCTGTAGTCCGTTATCCTACTGCAGGGAGCTGTAACAATGCAGAGGCACAACCGTTCTATGTGAACTCTCCTTATGGCATCTGCTTCGCTCATGTAAGTATCAAGTTCCAGAAAATGAGCTTTCACTCTAATGATAATTGAAGAATGGGAATCTCATCAACACTGCAGATCTCATGCGGTTTATGGATCATGAAGCCCACCGACATATAAACACGGCTTCTGATTCTGAACTCCTGCTCAACATCTTCGCCTACAATCTCCAACAGACGGACAAATTCCGCATAAATGAAGAGGATATCTTCACCGCAATACGGGGAATGATGACCCATGTCATAGGCGCCTATGCCTGTGTAGCCATGCTTGCAGGCTTTGGTATTATTGCTTTCCGTGATCCAAATGGTATTCGTCCTGTTGGAACGGCCGTTAGAAAATCGGGTACGGGCACAGATCATATTATCGCAAGCGAAAGTGTGGTAGCAGATGCTAGTGGGTTTACAGATTGGCAAGATGTCAACCCTGGTCAGCTCCCGTCCCCTTCACTCTAAATTATCTGATAAATTTCAATCGCAGGCGAAGCAATTATCATCACAAGGAATCGCATTTCGCGGCGCCAGATCGTCACACCAGCTACTTTTGCGCCCGATATCTTTGAATTTGTCTACTTCGCTCGACCAGATTCCGTCATTGACCGAATTAGCGTCTATCGATCCCGAATGGCCATGGGAGATGCCATGGCGAATAAAGTCAAGAAAGTATTGGCGGAAGCTGGTCTGACCGTTGATGTAGTAATCCCAGTATGGATCGAATTTTCATTTTGAGAGTATCCCTGTTGAGACAAAAGCAGGTCCCTGATACATCACGAGTTGCTGCTCTGAATTTGGCTCAAAAACTCAACCTCCCTTATCGTGAGGGCTTCATTAAAAACCGCTATGTTGGGAGGACATTCATTATGCCAGGACAACAAACGAGGTAGTTCTCACTTTTCATCATCTCTCTAATGACCAATTCATTTTCTAGGAGGAAGAACGTCCGTAAGAAATTGAATGCCATGGCTCTAGAATTTGCAGACAAGAACGTCCTAATCGTTGATGGTGAGTTTATCCGAGATTTTGAAGTGCTGGTGCTGACTCACAAAATATGAGACTCCATTGTACGTGGTACTACATCCAAAGAAATCGTTCAACTCGCTAAAGACAAGGGGGCTAAAAAAGTGATTGTTGCCAGTTGCGCACCACCCATTCGGTTAGTCCAAGCAATCCCTTCATTTTTTCTCAACGCTCATCCCCCAGTTTCCCCAATGTCTATGGCATTGATATGCCGTCTCGAAGAGAACTTGTTGCTTACGGTCGAGATTTTAAAGCCATCGCGAGTGCCATAGGCGCTGATCTTGTCATCTTCCAATCACTTCCCGACTTAGTGGATTCAGTGAGGCAGTTTAATCCCACTATCAGTAATTTTGACTGCTCAGTTTTCACTGGCGATTATGTTACTGGAGGCGTCAGTGAAGAATATCTACGACACTTGGAAGTTCTACGGTCGGACAATATGCGGGTTGCGTCCGACATTGGGGCCCAAGAAGAGAAGGGAAATGGCAGCATAAAAACCGATGCTGATGCAATCCAGTCGCCGTCAAGCCCAGTTATGTTCAAGACAGACGATACTGTGGGTCTTCATAATACTTTCAATGGGCAGTAGTACACAACAATCGCGGTTCTGTTTTATCAATGGAATTTACTTATGTGTGAATATTCATCATTTGTCTTGCAGTACAAATAATCAATCGATCATGTTCGAGCTGAATGAAGGCCCCAAACCTGAACCGGAGGTGGCTATAACAAATTTTCAAAAAATGGCCAACCTTGGAATTGGTAACCGGGACAGTAGGATTCAGAGAGGAAAAGCTTCGAGTGGGGGTAACACCCTCCATGACCCATGTGGCGTTCATCATGATCGTCTTCGTTGTACAACTTGAAGGTCCTGCACCTACACCCGTCCCTGACTGTCATAGAGGCGGTCTTGTCAAGTTGGCGGCATTGGCTCAGAGAGGAGAAGGTGAGGATGCGGGTAACCTAACCGTCCTCACAAGGCGCGGGACCCGGCGGTCATTTCTGTGGAAGGCATCCTTGAAACAAATATTCTGCGCGAAATCGAATTGTATAAATGTTGGGTACCCAAAAATCAAATGGCCCAAGGTATCTCATATCCGGGTCTGGAGCATAGAGAATTTGTATCTACTAGTAGGAGTTTGGCAATGGGTCGTCCAGAATATCGTGAACGGTCGCTCGGCACTCTTGATCTGGAGGGGCAAAGCAAAATAGCAAGACGAGTGCAAAAAAAAGTAAAAACAACATTACCATCTTCAAACGAGCAAGGAATGCTCCAAGTTCAAGGAACGTTCGTTTGTATCAGCGGAATCTCCGGCTACGAATGCCTTCTCGCCCGGCTCTTCGAATTATCCAATGGTACCAGATCTCATGCGGAAGTACTCCTTCGCCATCTCCCGATCTGCTTCCACCGTTAACGGTGGAACTTCTGTATCCTCCGACGAATCACTCGAGTAATGCTCTCTTCTTTGCACGATTAGGCACTAACCAGTCCAAGACGCACGCGAGCAGAGATTTGCTCCATGACACGTCGATTGACAGTCTGGATATCGTTCCCTCCGAGTCCCCAGTTAGAAACATCAGGCAGGGTCAGCATACAGTTTTTTATGGCACTTGTCATCCATTTCGTTTTAAAAGTACTGTTATAAGGTGCAAGCGAAACAGCTTCGCTTGCTGCATCCAACGGACTGCTGCAGTGCCGATTCGATGGGTGTATCGCTTGACAACGCCTTCTGTAGGAAGTCAAGAATGATACAGATTTCGGCCTGGACGCATGTATAAACTACAGGATTCCATTTGTCCCTTAGAGCTGGGTTTTTCGCAGCGACTGCACTCTCGATTTGTTCGGCAGTGATCGTCGAGTTCGGGTGGAGATTATGTTGTATGGCCATGATGTAATCAACCAGTTCGACGACAGGTTTTTCAATATCGAGGGTCTGGTCAACCCATCTGACTCTGAACTCGGTTTCGCGAAGGCGCTGCCAACGGGATATGAGTAAGTTGATGCCGTGATCGTATTGGGAAAGCTTCAAGAGACGGCGTTTGAGTTTTTCCGCGAGGAGTTTCTGCTCCGTGTGCAGTCTGTTCTGGTCTGCGCAGATTAAACTCAGGAATCTCGAGTTCGATGCCTTGAACGAAATTATAGCGAACTCTATCTTTTCATGTTTTCCGTCCGAGATGTTGATCCGTTTGCAGTCTCCTAGAACGGTGTAGTTGAGATCGCGGATTACTTGAACAGTTGGCGGGAGTGCACCCGTATCATCCTGAAAGGCATGGAAGCCTGGCAGTTCTTCCTTCAATGACGAAGGCTGATAGCCAGCCAACATATATCGATCGATGCCAGGAACGCCTCGATAGTGTCCCGAACATTATTGATACTCTTTTCGATGTTCGACTTGCATCTGCCAAACAGAAAGGGATACAAGGTTTGGGCAGTGGTCGCAGTTGAGAGCAGGGTGATGAATGTTTCAGCAGCAACGACGTCGTCGGGCGTGACCGGGGCCAACACCAACGCCAAATGGCTTCTCTTGTCGAATGCTGCTGCATATACATCCCCAGGCCGTCCTGTTGTCAATGCCACAGAGATCGTGTCGAGAAGGCGAATTTCGAGCTTCGTATCGGCTGAACGCAGGTGTTTGCTGGTTAGAAACCCTGCGCCCGAGTAGGGCATGTCAAGATCAGAGTAGAGAAAGTGAGTGAGGAGGTGAAAATTTTCTGAGAGCTGTTCTTGGTTGTCCATGGTGGTAGTTTGAAAGGACTGGGAGTCACAATCAGAATTTATGTTTTACGGTTTTATCACAATGAGGTGGCTTGCTGCCTCATCAGGGGATAAGATTACGGAGCGATTTCAGCTACTCTACAAACAGGACTGCTAGTGACGTCAGATTTCATCAAGTATTCGAACTGCCAGGACTTACAGAAACGGGATTTCGAACGCAGCGAACCTCAGTCGCCAGTACCGGAATCGCTGCTCAGATGACAAGCCCTGTGGTATCGCCTGTAGCGGCGATAGCGTCGAACATCCGAGCTGCATTTGCGGCCCGAGTCCTAGAGGGTCTGTAAGGGTAAAAAGTGGGGATGCATAATCCAGTTACACTTGTGGGGTTCAGAATAACAGGTCAAGATAAGCGGGGTTCGGCAAATCGACTGTCGCAACATTTATCGGAATACCTAACTGTCTGAAATGCAGGTGATTGTTATAGGTACACACTCCGTCCAATGGGAGTTGTCAGCCACTTCAGTACCTTTCTATGTACCGGAGAAAAGGCTCGAAGGGACAAAGAACTGGACGCAAGAATCCATTGTGGCCAGAAAACCCGTAGAAAAGAGACCGAGACACTGAGCCACGGAAACTGAGAAATATATGTTTAGCGCAAAGTTGTCATATAGTAGATGTTGAATGTTGACGCGTGACGTCACGCGTAGCACTCTTTCCCGCCTTGTGGATTTTCAACGATGCTGCTTTTAACTGTACTTTTGTTAGCTCACGCAGGGTTTATTGGAGCGCATGAGAAGGCTTGGAATGGCTTCACAACACCTGGTCCCCTTGTCACTACATTTACGCCTTACTACGTCCCGCTGGGGGCGAAAAGCTACGATTCGACTTCCCCTCTCATATCGTACAAAGGAATTTGGTCAGATCAGTATTCAAGCGGGTTCGTTGGAAATTCTCTTAGGACAACAACACAACCTGGGGCCGAAGTCTCTTTCACCTTCAATGGTACTGGCATCGAGTGGTTCGGGTCTATCTGTAAAACCTGTGGACTGGCTATTGTGAAGATCGACGGGAAACCCCAAGGCGAGGTGAATAACTACTGCGAGAATGATAGACCCTCCAAGCAGCAAAGGCTATTCTGGAAATATGATCTTCCTTCTGGCATGCATACTATCAAATTGATCAACACTGGCGAAAGGGCTCGCTCCATCAGGTCAACGGGGGATACTGCGATGAATTTGGATGCTTTCGTGGTAACTAGAGGAGTTGGTGGAGGGAATTCGACACAGGTATCACGAAATGTCGGACAATGGGCCTTAACTCAAAGGGGCTCTACTGGCGTTAATGCTATGCAACTGGCTATTATCTCCCAGACCCACGCTCTGATAGTGGACAAAGTTGAACACAATCCTCTCACAATTGACAACCATCCTGCCTGGGCGGCTCTTTATAACCTCGACAACCATTCTGTCAAACCCCTCAGGATGCGGTCGAATTCCTTTTGTGCTGGCGGGTCATTCTTATCTAACGGGACTCTTATCAACGTCGGAGGCAATCCTGTTATTGAGTCTCGCACTTCTGCTGCGGATTTCGGTGATTTTAATGGACTACAAGCTATTCGCCTTTTCCAACCTTGCGATTTACCCAATGTCAATGACTGCGAAATGTACGAGAACCATGCACGAATTCAAATGGCTAGTCCACGATGGTACAATACGGTCGTCCGACTTTCAGATGGAAGTGCTATGATTATCGGTGGTTCCAAAAAAGGTGGATGGATCAACAACGCAACTGTCAACAACCCTACTGTCGAATACTATCCCCCGAAGTCCATTGCAGGTTCGGATGGCATACTTCATCTTTCGTTTCTGGAGCAAACTCTGAACTCCAACCTCTTCGCAATTGCCTTCGTACTTCCAGACGGTCAAGTGTTCATGGCTGCTAATCGGGATGCAATAATCTATGATTGGACTTCAAACCGCGAGAGGTACTTGCCCCAAATACCTAATGGAGTACGAGTCACCTATCCCATGACGGGAACTGGTTTGTTGCTCCCGCTGGGCCCGAAGAATAATTATACTCCAGAAATTCTTCTGTGCGGGGGTTCGACTGTGGATGACCGCCAGCCAAGCAGTGAGATTTCTTCCCAGCATCCTGCTTCCGCCCAATGTTCTCGAATTGTTTTAACGGAGGAAGGTATCAAGGCCGGTTGGACAGTTGAACAAATGCCCCAAGCCCGAGTCATGCCCGATGCCGTCCTGCTTCCTACTGGTCAGGTCCTTATTGTTAATGGAGGGGGTACAGGCATTGCAGGTTACGGAAACGTTCGTAACCAAGTTGGCGTTTCAAATGCAGATAACCCTGTTCTCACTCCTATTTTATACGACCCGAACGCTCAAGCTGGGAGTAGGTTTTCTTCGGATGGCTTACCAACGAGTGCAATTCCTCGGCTATATCATAGCGTGGCTACCTTGACGCCTAAAGGAAACATAATGATAGCAGGCAGCAACCCGAATCTCGATCGCAGCGAAGTTCGTTATGGCACCGAGTACAGGGTGGAATGGCTCGACCCTCCCTACATGTCACATCAACGACCCGAGATTTTGCAGGCACCGACAAGCATCGGATTTCGCAAGACCTTTCAGCTCCAAGTGTTGATTCCTGACAGAAACTGGCGAGAAATTCAGGGCAAGTTCGTTTTCTCAATCTCATTGCAACTCAATCTGATATCATAATGCAGTCGTTCTCATGGATTTAGGTTATGTTACGCATGCAAATCATGCCAATTCAAGGATGGTTTATCTCGAAACATTACCTATACAGGGCAACTCCTTATTCATCACCGGTCCCCCCAACGGGGCTATCTATCCTCCTGGCCCTGGTTGGTTATATATTGTTGTCGATGACATTCCGAGTGAGGGAATCAAGGTTATGATTGGGGACGGACTGCGGCCACCAGTAGACGAAAACCCTCAGGCTGTTCAGAAGTATGTGATTCTGATTTTCACGTTGGCGCCTTCTCAAGGATTCCTTTGTGGTAGCATACTAAGGAAGTCGCCCTAGTGTTGTTTCAAAGTATAAAAAGCTATTTTCTTTTGGATGTTTTTAGTGTGCATGGTCTAATTAGTTTTGTATGGTCTTCGTGCTATTTTCCATGATCCACAATACAAAGTTCTCTTTTTAAGTATGAAAGTCGACGAAAATGTGCTCATAATACTACAAGGCTCTCTGTTTCATTCTCGTACTTACCGTCCTCAATCCAGCGTAAACCTTTCCTGGAGGAGAGCCAAGGATCAGAGCAACAATTGCATCACGGGCAATTTTGATGTTTTGGAAAGATCCAAGGATGTGAATCTTCCTGAAACAACGATCAGCCAGAAATCAACCGACACAAGTGAAATAAAAACCTACGTATCGGCAAGAACTATTCGTGTGCGACTTGTGTTTTCTATCGTGAACTTTGTCTTCCCGTCTTGACCTGCAATCCGACCTATTGCACGAGATAGATGGTCACCGTGCAGAGTTTTTACATCCTTTATCTCAAATGAGTCCAGGTATAAATCGTCTAATCGTAAAAGTGCAATAGCATCCTGGTGTACACTGATCAAAAACGCAAAGTCAAGTTTTTAGTAGAATCCTACGTTGACGTCAAAGCCCAAAGCAAATGCTTTTACGAAATCAGCGCCTTTCTGTAGAGATCCGACATCTTTCGTCTCTCTCGATGTCTGTATGTCGTGCGATTGATTTTTTAATCAATAACAGTAGGAGATCACGAACCCTGATTTCCACACATCTTCTCTGCACATTCATCCGTATTTGAAGTCCCAAAATCTCCGTCAATGGTCCAAAAATATTCAACCAATCTTTCTTAAGAGGTGTCATCCGATGAGGGGGTATGGGTATCCGTCGGGTTTCTGATTTCAATGTTGTCTTGTCTGTTCCAGGCGCAACCCTCGCGAATAAAGGCGCTCCTGTAAGGTTCTGTGGAAGAAGCGAAGCATCCAAGCCAATCATGATTTGGCCGTCATCGTTTTCTTCCAGCCCTGCTGGAATACGGTCTGCGTCGGGGGATACGAATGCCTCATCTGCTTCGGGCATTGTTTCGTCATCTCGATCTTGGTGAATGGATGAAGGGTTCGATTTGGAGGTATGCGGATTTTTGCGAGTTATTTTGCGACGATTTCTCTTTTTCCTCTCCGAAGATGGACCCTCTAGTACTTCCATAGGAACATGTGTCACAACCATGATGAGAAAGAGCCTTGAAGTTAAGATTTTTTGATCAAAAAACACTTTCTATGATTTCACACGCTTACAATAACTCAGTAATCAGGCTCCAGGTAAATTGTATTGCTACAAGGTGAAATGATATATCATACGCTACATGTGTCAAGAAATGCGAAAATTTACACTACCAGTGTTTGAAAGGAATGTGATGGCTACAACAGGTGGCTACGATACCATGGCATGTCAATTTATACTGTACAAGATGAGAGGGAAAATATGGAAATCTTAAAATATGTAATAAGAGGATCACTCCCAGTGAGATAAATTTACACGGAATGCCTTCGCAAGCGACCCAAAAGCACGTCTTTTGCTTCTTTGAAATGCCAAAGTTTGGGTTTATCGAATGAATAAGGCGTCAGATTGAACCGACCACGGCGAAGGATTTCCATCATGAGAAATGATACTGTTCGGAGAGCTTTAGATAGGTTGAGGGTTTAGAGGAACGTACATACGTATGATCTCGATATCATGTGCCAATGGGTGTGGTTCGAACTCGAGATAATTTGAACCAAGGCTGGGTACATGAGCTGGGAAGAAGGTAGAATTCAGAGATTTGCGCTCAATTGTTGCAAAGGAAGGTGATGATGAAGTTGGAGAGACTGGTGTTTCCGGGTGTGATGGCGATGGTTTAACTTTAAATCCTTTGGATTTTGCTGGGAATCGAAAAACATTCTGGTGGAAAGTACCTTTGATACTCTCAGTATCATAGTTGTAAAGCTAAAGAAGTGTGGATGAGACGCCGACACATGGTGAAAAGACAAGCCTTACCGTTAGGGAATCTGGAGTGGCAGTCCAGATACATTCCGTGTCAAAGCGCGTGGGGATGGCAAGAATTTTTGGCCTAACGAAAGCCTAAGATTAAGCATTACGGATGGCAAGGGGCAAAACTCACTGAAAAGGAACGGATGTCGAACCAAATAAATCTGCCAAGGCACCAACCTTTTCGCCGCAAATTGTGATTGTTGGGTGTCTGCCTTTCCACTGGATATCTGTAACGACAGTACCCGCTGCATCCGTAATTTTGGTCTGCCGTGTCTGGCAATTCATGACCTCGTCTTGCTCTTCGGGGTGGGATTGCTTCACAAAAGCTGGGGATGAGGAAGCCATTGTTTCTGACAATTTCGAAATCTGGTCCTCGTGCGTCGTGTGAGAAGAGGAACCAGAGATCGAACACCGAGGGGGTTCTGGGTCCTGTTCCTTCGTTCCTTCAACGAGGATTGTTGAAATGTCATACGCATGTTCACCAGTAGCAACATCGACTAGAGACGTATTCAGCATGTCTGGGGCGGTGAATCTGAGTAACATGGTGGGGGCGGCTGACATTCATCCTGTGGCCAAGTCGATGTATATGTACCCAGAAGAAAGACAGTGCCGAAATCGGAAGCAGGCTTCATATTTCCCAGTTGGGAAAGTCCCTTGTGATTAAAAAAACCAAAGGAATGTACCTAATTCAATATAACCGTTACTCATCGGAAGTTGAAGCATGAAAGTTCTCAGCGCCCGGGCTGACGGTGAAGCAGTACTTACCTTAGTCGACAAGTCAAAGCGAGGGATGTTGATTGCCGGATTTACCGGCGGACAGCACGTGAACATATTTGGTTGGCTTTATTTGCTGTGTTGCTGCATTGTGCAAACAAAATCGGAAAGCAAACCACTCTGCTCATCATTCACCACAGCCCCAGCCATCGACAACGACAGTGCGGCATCGTTCATATCGGGCTTCAGGGATTCCCACTGGAGAGGTTTTGCGAATCCTGGACGACTTTATACAATCTTTAGCCTGAACTCTCTTACGAAGTGGAGGAACCTATAGATCCTAGTGGCGTCAGTGCCGGGTTATGGCTCATGCAAGACGTTTACCGCAGCATAGGGCACCGTCTTCGACTATCAGTTCCCCATCTACGACTCGTAGCAAGACCCTACGACGCGCTGCACGTAGATTGGCATCTGACGCGTCCACCGAATTTATCTCCTCTCCTCTACCACACCGCCACCGACCCCCTCTAGTCCCTCTCCAGGCGAATCTTCGCCGCTTACCATCTCGCATGCGCCTTGCTGCGAAGGGAGGAGATTTCGATTCACAAATGCGGGAGGTTCTTCACGTGACGGTTGGCTCGAAAAGGAAGAGGTTAGGAACTGGAAATGAAAATGCTCTCGCTAATGGCAGGGGAGGGCGCAACTCGAAACGCAGGAAGATGGCTTCTGAAATCAGGCGAAGTTTTTCGTCAACAAGCGAAGAGAGTCAGTCAGAAGATGAAATGGAGCTGGACAATTCCACCGTAATCACTGATGATTCTAATGAAAACGACGAAGAGGATGACGATTCATGTAAGCTTCACCGCATGAACGGTTATTTTAGTTTTTACTAATTTTTTGGCGTTCATCAGCTGATGAATTCTTCCTCAACGAGGCATCTCCCAAAAGGCTTCACAAGCTATTGAAGAAAAAACTTGTGGAACTATACGCACTCACAGGGTTAACTGAATCGGCTGATTCGCTCAAAAAATCAGAAGTCATTGACGCCATTATCAATGCTCGTGATGACGCACCTCTTGCCCCACCGTCCTCGCCTGGGAGAACAGACTGTGCTTCCTCTGAGTACGTATCAAGCGATGATGGAAATGCTGCTGGAGACGAGACGGATGCTTCTCATTCTCTAGAACTTCGGCACCCCCCCAATGGGAGCCAGCTTATAAGGCGAGCTACAATGCATGATGTCTCAAAGCTGACTCCCCGGCCAAGGAATACGAAAGGCCGAAGTGCATCTATGGGTAGCATGTATTGCCATGGTGAATCGTCCAACTTAACAAAAGCTGACAAGACTCTAGAGAAGCCACGGTAGGGTTGATTACTTAAGTTGTAGGATATGCTTGCTAAAATTCTCTTCAAGTCAAAGAGCTTCTGCCCGGTCGTCCCCAACAGCCGCACCCCCTGTCGCACCTCCAGTCACCCGTCTAAGATCGCGGCAGGCCTCCGGATGCCTTCCTGATGTTACGATTTCGAAGGGGAAAGGCAAGTCCAAGCAGGTCGAGTTCAGTAAGGCAGTCCAAGTACATCTGCAAACCCCTTCCAAGCGGGGATTGAAGGGTAAAAGGAGGGATTCGTCCTACACTACAGAGGCAGAACCGAAGGTGTCGGAAAACTTAACAACCGTTCAGAGTCAACCCAGTCCGCGGCGATTACGTAGCAAAGGTCGTGACCATGAGTCCTTGAAGACTAAGGAGAACGAAGATTCTCAGGCGAACACAACTTCCAACTTGCGACCACGGCCTATTGCGAAGAAAACGGACTCAGAAGAATTGGGAATCGAGCCTCAGACGAAACGGAAGTTGCGAATCACGCCGATGAGACAGGCCAAGGTCAAAATTGATAATTTCCAGGAACCTGGCCAAGACGAGGAGGAGGGAGAAGAGGAAAATAGTCAAGATGATGAAGAGGTAATAAAAGAAATTGATGAACTAGTGTCTTCGGCATCATTGTCGCCTCTGCCAGAGTCCCATGGGCGGCGAATTCCATTTAGAAGACGGGCGCTTAGGCCAAGGGCAAGACGCGTCAAGGCTGTCCCCACGGGCGACGAGGGTGATGATGAGGAAGAACCAGCAGAGGACGCCGAACAAGAAGATGATGGAGACGGAGGAGAAAATGAAGAGGACGAGGATGACGCTGAAGACACTCTTGCTGTCGAACCGCGGAAGCTACGCAGCGGAAAGATTGTTGGTGACGATAATGGTGATGCGGAGGAGGAGGGAAGTATGGAAGTTGACCAGGAATCGGTAGTGATCGATGATGAAGCTGACGACGACGAAGCTGTGGACGACACCGCAAGCATTGAAGGCAGTGATTCAATGGACCAGGAAGACCAAGAGCAAGATGAAGCGATGGAGGACGATGGTAAGAAGCCAATTCTAGAAATTATTGGGATTGCTTATTCATATGAATCAAGTTGATCTTACCATTGCAACCACCAAGATGCTTGTTCGTTTACGAAGAGACGATCTCGTTCGACTATGCGAATCGAGGGAAATCGAACCATCTGGAACAAAGCCACAGCTCGCCGAGGCTCTTCTCCAGTGGAGAGATCGGCAAACAAATGATCTGTCTTCCCCGTCTTCAACTGGTACAGTGCGCCCTGCATCTCACAGGCGCAATCGGAGGACAAGGAAGGACTCTGATGTCACGACGATGACTAGTGATGTACCTGTTCTTCTCCGCTCGCATCACGTCCACCATGATGAACCCCGTACTCCAGTTCTTGAAAAGGAAAATGAGGATTTAGAATTAGACTTGGAAAGCCTAGGTTTAGAAGACAGGGAAATTCCTCCAGAAAAATTGACCAAATTGGAAAAAATAGGGAGTGGTGGTTTCAAGGACGTCTTCATTGGTAAGTTTAAAGGTCGGAAGGTTGCCATTGCCGAGTTCAGAGGTCAGCTTAGTTCCAGTATGTCGTGCTTGTTTTGTTTCGTCAATTTGTTAGTCCTCATAATTTCTCAGTGGATATCAAGGAACTCAAGCTACTCGGAGCCTTCCATCACAATAACATCGTTCGATTCGTCAGTATGATCCGTTATCCCAAAAGTTAAATCTAACATGCCGTTGTCTAGGTCGGTGTCAGCATACCAGAGAATACTAAAGAATCCCCTGTCATGATAATCAGCGAGTTATGCTCTAATGGTGATCTGTTCGACTATATTCGAAACGAGAAGGCGCCCTCCCTGCATAAAGTGGTGTGTAAAGTCTCAACCAATTTCTTGAAGCGTCTCACTATTTCGCAGTTGAAGCTGATGCTTGACATTGCCCGAGGCTTGGAGTACCTTCACACACGGAAGCCATCCATCATCCATAGGGACTGTAAATCCTCCAATATCCTTATCACCGCCAAGGGCGTCGCGAAAATAGCTGATTTCGGGTTGGCAAAGGTCAAACAATCAACAAGGTCGATGGTTCGAAGTCTTGTTGGAACGGTCAATTGGCAGGCTCCTGAACTGTGGACTGCGCATCCGAGATATGATCATAAAGTCGATGTCTTCTCGTGTGCAATGGTATTTTGGGAAATACTTCAATGGCATGTGGCAGACAAGAAATTCCCCTGGGAGGTATGTTGATCTTCTCAGTGTGATTTTTTTTCCCATGATGTTTCTCAGGGAATGAACGAGCACGCTATCTATGACCTTGTTGGGGCGAAAAAGCAACGGTAAGGCACTTCTCTCTCACAATTTTACGCTTTCTCATTTTTGCTCTCTTTCTTATAGACCTTCCACACCAGGCCTCAAAAAGCAGTGGTGTCCGGAAATTGTAGAACTAATAGAACACATGTGGTCTCAAGAACCCCAGGATCGTCCAGCGATAAGTGAAGTGGTTGGATATCTCGACGAACTCTACGCCAAGTTCTAAGATAATCCAACTCGCCACCTCATCTCGTATTCCCTTTGTTTATCTACTTCATATACTAAACATTTCAAGTGTACTGGTCTGCGAACTGATTACCATTGATTACATTTCTCCAATATCTGCATGTTTTAATTTGTGACGCCTTTCAATGTAAATTACTCCTAACCAAGCCAACAAATATATATAGTGAATCAGACTCAAAAAAGTGTCCTATGATCTCCCTGGGCTATACGAGACAGTGATTGGTGGAATTGACTGTTTCGATCTTTGCGGAGCCATCGGTTCTCTCGACTCCACAACCCTAGAGGTGATTATCGTTGGAGGACGGACAAGCCGACTTGAATTTTGCGAGTAAGAAGGGGATTCAATAACCATGGGCTGCATCGGGCGTGCGTCGTAAAGGTGACATGGAGAATCGGAAGTCATCGGAAGAAGCGATTCTGAAGGTTCTTGATTTGTGAGAACCAGTGCGGGTTGAGGCGCAAGTTGTGATCCAACAGAGGCTGCCGCAGCGGGACGGGACCTTTCACCGACAGTGGGAGTCATTACTGGGGTTGTTGGCGTACCGAGTTTTGGGGATGATCTACTGTCATAAGAAATTGGAGTTGTAGACGTAGACGAAATTGGTGTGTCTATAGCCGGAAGCGAAAGTGATCCAGGGGATGGTCGTCCAGCGATAGCTCGAGAAGCTTTGAATTTGGATGTTTTTGAAAGCATGCTTGGTGCAGGAAATGTACTGGTTTGGAACGGAAGAGAGTCACCTCCCTGCACAGATGAACTTGCAGAATGATGGGATGACTGAGACCCTGCATTGTATATTTCACCTTTTCGAATAAGCTCAAGCATATCCTGTAGGCCCTCGGCTTCATCCTCACTGGCGCTATCCTCTCCTTTACCTAGTAAATGTCCATCAGAGTCAAGTTTACCAGTGCGAATGGACCGTTGTAAAGTGCGAGACGACGAGACAGGGACGATAGTAGCACCAAGGGAACTTGAGGACGCAGACATGTGTGCGGAGGCAAGTCTACCTGCCTTGAAATGAGAAATCGTGGGTTTCAAGGATTCCGTTGAGATGCTATGGGGCGTGTGCTGGAAGGAGGTTTCAATGAACTGAATCAATCAATGAGTTTCAGTACGAACTTCATTAGGTGCCATCAGAGCCTGGGCTGCTTCCTCTCCTATAGTACTCCGCTTCATGTAATACTCCAATGCGATCTCTCGTTCATGCTGAGCTGCGTCAAAGTCAATTTCGTCGGTTTCTAAACTGGGAGCATCTTTCTCGTCGGACGAGTCAGGAGGGTCTGGTTCGGAATCGTCATCAGAATCTGCTAGATTTGTCGGCTGTGTAGTTTCCTTGGAGGGCATACGTTCGACGACATTCATTTTCATGGGATGTTTATCGAGTAATGCTTGAGAAAGGAGAGTTGGACGTTTTCTTTGAGTAAGTCGCCCAGGAGTGAGATCTCCCCAGTCCGTGGAGGAGGCTGAGTCGGGCTCCGCCTCTGACTGGTCAATTTGTTCGGTGCATTCAGCAAAGGCAACCGTCTTCTTTGTAGTCGGGGATCGTTTCTTGTCTTGATCGGCTGCATCGTCTCGTTGACGTTGCGCGGTCTGTTCCTGGCGTTCCTTTTCCCTAGCCTTTGAGACATTGAGCAACAGAGCTCGACCCATTTTCTTTTGCAGTTCACGCGCTTCCTTTAGTCTTTCCTTCTCCCTAATAGCTTCCTCCTTTATTTTATGAGACGAATCTTCTTTTTCTTCCATCTCGCGTCGCCTCTGGGCAACTTCTGTCTGCCTTTCCTCTTCCTCGAGTTGGTCGAGAATCTGGTTCCGCTTTGCGCGCAATGTTGCTCGCACCTCATCTGTAAGGGAGGCAAGAGGTAACAGAGGTTCAACAGTTACCGGAGTGGGTAAAGATACACTTGTTCGAAGGTCAGTTGGGTCGACGGGTTCGGTTATCTCAAAAATAGGTAGCCCTTCTTCATTGACCAACTGAATGCAATTAGTCGTTAGAAGTGCCTATGCCGGTTGAGCATACCTCACCCCTCTCGTTTCGTATTTCGATAGGTAAAGGTTCCACTAGTTCTGCCAGTTTGTCATTGAGCCTTCTAGCCACTTCTTCGCTGGTTAGATTACCACCAGAATTCCTGGATATGTCCGGCGCTATTGCGTCGATAAGTGCACGGATTGCTAAAAAAATGTTCGTGAATAACAATAAACATAAAAAACCACACTTTTCTGACATTCTTTGCCACCTTGGTCGATGTCCTGCACATTTGAATTCGACATGAGCATTGAGCAGAGGCGTGTGACAATGATATCTCGTTACGTGACAGATCATTCCATGTGACACACGCGACTCGCGTTTCTACTAATCGCGTCGCCACCATGTTCACTCCCACAGGACTCTTAGGGCTAACCAATGCAATTTCACCCGTGCGAACTGCTGAGGATACCCAGAAGCTTTCCATTGGTTTGACAGGGCAGTCTCGAGAGGAAATACTGAATGAATTGGAGAATCTCACAGATTCAATTGAAGATAGAAAAGTGGAGTCGATATCATCGTTTTCCTTTGTTACCAATGGTTTGCCAGAGCCGTTTCAGGAGGAGACACAGAATGAGGCTGAAAACTTTACGGGTATGTCGTTTCTCTTACGATTGCTGCTCTTAGTCTCAAATCTTCTTGGAAGGAAAAGATGATTTGGTGTCGACGTTTTCCTTTGTCAGCAATGGGCTTCTCTCAACTTCAACTGCTGTGGCTTGTCAGTTCTGCTGCTCTGTCACTTCCAAATTCTTCGACTGATTTCTCTTCAGCCAGGTCAATACACACAATACCTGCTTCTTCACCCCCTAATCCCGTTCCACAACCGGGTGTACGAGCAATAACATACAGTGGAAAGACTATTTATCTTAAGCGAAAATTAAAGATCCCTCTGTCTGAAAAGGTACGGTATTTTGTATCCTGCATTGCTGGTCACCAAATCCTTCCTCCAAGATCCTCCCGTCGAATCAATCCTTTTGCAACCTCCTCGATATTCCAATCCATAGACTCGTGGATCACTTATCTTCTATTACCGCTGTAAACCTACAAAGAACGTGCGTCGCTCAACTATCATAGAAAATTTCGTGAGCCTGATGAATCGTAGCGAGTTATCAAGAGAAGAGGTCAATTCCCAACAAGGTTTTGTCGTTGATGACACGCTATGGGTGGATAAATATCGTCCGAGAAGATTCACAGATCTGGTGGGAAACGAGAAGGTCGCTAGAGACGCGCTTGCTTGGGTGAAGCAATGGGATTATTGCGTCTTTGGCAAAACAAGGGGGAAGAAGCGAATTCGGGAAGATGAAAACACTAACCAAGACAAGTATCGGCGACCGTATGAAAAGGCAAGATAAGTTTGCTTTTATTTTCGTTTCATCACGCTAATGGAAATGCCTATGTCAGATTCTTTTATTGTCGGGGCCTCCTGGTCTAGGGAAAACCACCTTGGCTCATGTATTGGCTCGACAAGCGGGGTACGACGTAATGGAAATTAATGCGAGGTGAAACTGAAACATGAATGTCCTTGAGAGGCATTCTGATACTTTTTTCCCCCAGTGATGCACGTTCAGGGTCAATCGTAGATGACCGCATACGACCTACACTCGAAACTGGCTCAGCTATTGGTAGTACGAAACCCGTTCTACTTGTGATTGACGAAATTGATGGCGCAACTGGTGCTGGTGACAATGTACGAGAAATTTTCATTCCATTTCAGATGCTTATAGTTTCGAATTTAGTCAAGCACTTTCATACATAAGCTTGTCCAATTAATTCAGGTTAGGCCAACTAATAAACGTAAGTTTTTTTTTCGAGATGTCATTCCTTGTGCTTACACCCGACTAGGCATAAAGAAGGACCAAGGCCCTCGACCTATTCTACGACCTATCATCTGTATTTGCAATGATCTAAATGCCTCGACGCTAACCAAACTACGTCCATTCGCCTATTCCATTCGATTCTTCAGGCCAGCCGATACCCACATCGTGACGAGATTGAAAGAGATCTGTCAAGTAGAGCGACTGAAGGCAGAGTCGAGGGCATTAGCAACGTTGGTCAGCGCTGCCAAAGGTGACCTTCGTGGGTGTCTCAACACTCTACAGGTGACTACACACTTGCATGATCCTAGGTTGAGTGGCTTACCATCTCCTAGTTTATCAAGAAACGAGGCGAGAACGTTACCGAGCCAGTCATACGACGGGCTACCTCGGGGATGAAAGAGGCTGATATCAATTACCTGGCAGTTCTCAACAATATTTTCAGCCCCTTACCTAAGAAGCGAGTGAAAGAACTTGGCATGACAGACGAAGAAGAGGGAAAATACGTTTCTCGGCTCAGCCGCGAGATAGAAGGTAGTGGGAAGGAGAGTAACATAGCCTCGGGTGAGTATCCAGTTTCCCCGTGGATCAATTACTCAATTTCATAGGCTGCTTTGGTCATTACGCCACACTTCGTCGCCACGACGCCAACCTGTCACGACATGAACAGGGTGTTGAATGGCTGACGGTTTTTGATAAATTTACCTCCGCGATGTATAATGATGGCGATTTTGCTCTAAATCATTATCTGCCATATACCCTTGTGCCATTCTATCCGCTGTTCCAACAACGGGGTGGAGACCGGGTGGAGAGAAACCAAGACGATTGGGGGGTGAGCTTTGATTACCGCATATCCCCGTTTATATCTAACTACTTTCAGCACTTCCAAGTCACTAGGAGCAACGAAGAAATATTGAATTCATTTTCCCGCTGTCTGCGTAATGCCACAATACGTTTTGGCGGTGATTTCAGACATTTGCTCAGTGATCCCATCCTCCAACTAGAATTTGCTCCGTACATCAATAGAATCATATCTCCGCCCTTGCGTCCTGTACGTTGCGAATTCCCTTCTGATCATGATACGTTTAACGGACTCCATTTGTATAGGTTAATAGCCAGATCATCCGGCCGACGGAGAAGTCACTAATGACTCGATTAGTTGACATCATGACTTCACTAGAACTACGCTTTGTTCAGGAGAGGGCTGACGATGGACAGACGTCATATCGACTGGATCCGTAGGTGTTTTGCTGGCCATCCTGTCCATAGGGGACTCATTTCAAGAATCTCTAGTCCAATTGATGTCTTCGTCACTTACGATGGAAAACGGGCAGCCGACATCACGGTTTCTAGATACGCAGTCCGTCATCTCGTATCAGGAGAGGTAATGTCTGCCCCTCGACAACAAGCAGGGCACTGATATCGCAATTATCCGTTAGATTGAAGCTAAACTAATTACCCGTGACACGGAGTTCGTGGAGAAAGGCAAAAAAGGGAAACACAGCACAGCCAAATCAAGGTATGGCTGACTCTAATTTTATGCACCCTGAAACATTCAAAAAATTAATACCCTTGGGAAAAGGTCAATCGACGACAATAAAGAGGATAACCTACATCCTATGACTGGATCCGATCACCCAAGCAAGCGCCGAAAGTTAGACACACGGGATATTGCTGATAGAGTATGTTTCCATTTTATTGTGACCTGCTTCGCCGTAATTCTATTTTCCAGCCCCCTACTGATTTTTTTGGCCGAGCCGTCGTCGTGCCAATTGGGTCGTCAACGGACCCTTTCGACCGCAAAAAACCGGAGAAGAAGTTCAAAGTGAGCTACAAGTTTTTAGAAGGAAATTCTGCAGCGGTCCGAAGGCCTGTGAAAGTAACTATGTTTTTGTGATAATTGCTCTTACATGTTCAAGTGTAATTGTTCTGAATTATCTTTTCCTGGGCAAATTATTTGAAATTCGCTTTCTAAACAGGCATAAACGTTGCTTTAAGGGGACAAATTCTCTGCGGTCCAAGAACGGGATCACAAAATTTGATGGTCAAGTGTCGGCGATTCATTCCTTGTCAGTGGTGTGTCTGCCCCACCATCCAGTGATTTTAGAGGGTTCCATTTCCGATTATTTTGGTCCATGTCCTTCGAAGCACGCCACTGTCCCCTTGACCTCGATACTCGTCTTTCCGTTTTGTCTCCAATGTCGACTCTAGAAGTCGACAGTTTACGCTACGGATTAACGCCGTGGCGCCACAACTTGTGCATGAAAGCGACATTTCGTTTCCTTAATTGCTGATTCACAATGGAGATATTCGTTTTAAGATCAAATTGTTCTCACTTTAGACTAGGCTGCTTGCTCCAAGTTGGCTGGGCCTGTCTCGTCCTCATTCTGGCATAGTTTCAATCAAGTTTGATGGATGCCGTTAGTTTCTTGTTTGTTAGATCCGCTCTGGCATCCTTTACTGTGCCCGTGCATCCACTTCGTCATTTCCAAAGCCATGGCCAGAGCCCTTCGGTCAAGTATAAAAACCAGGCTGTCTAGCTCGAAAAAAATCCCCATCGCTCCAAAGCTCAAGCCTCCAGTGCCAATTCTAGTTATCTTCAATCCCCCATTCCATTTATCTCAAAAATGAAGTTCTCCATCGGATTTGTTGTCCTCGCCCTCCCTCTGTTGGCGACTGCTGGTCCTCTCGTAGGTTGACCCCGGTGTCATCATCGTAAATCCCACTGACCGCTATGTGTTAGGCTGAGAGGGCTACTCCGGGATCGGCCACGGAGTGTAACAGGAGCGATTTAAAATGTTGCAACAATATTCAAGACGTTCGGCTCATATTTCTCCACATTTATGTTGTTGATGAATTAACGTCTGTCCAGCCTAATGCTCCTGCTACTGCCAACCTTCTTGGCCTTCTTGGCCTTCAGACTGCCATCGGTACCTTCGTCGGCTTTGCCTGCAATCCCATTACGGTCATCGGCGCTGGCAGCTCTGGCTGCAATCAGCAGACTGTCTGCTGCACAGGCAACAATTTTGTAAGTGCACTTCATTTTTACTTGTCCCTTTTTTTATATTTATTGATCTGGCCCTTTACCAGAACGGCGTCATCAACTTGGGGTGCTCTCCCATTTCGCTCGGTCATTGATGTGGCCCACCCACAAAAAGTTCCGCATCATTACTCAATTCGGTCTGTTCAGCCGCTGTGTGCAGGGACTCGGGAGAACATCGTTTCATAACGCGTAATACATCTTGTCGGCTTGCAATGACTTTTGTCGAATGACAATGTTTAGTATTTCTAAAACGATCCAGACTCATCGAAATCATATTTCGATGCTTCTAGTAAGTTAGTCACGACTCACAGTCTTCGCCGAGGGGTCGGACTTTTATGAACGGTGTCTAAGACGTTAATTTGCCTTTCAAGGTCAAATCGTTGTCGAATTTTCGGGCGTTCGAGTTCAATGCGCTTACCAGCTCTGGCCTGTCCCGAACTAGATTTTACATGCTAGCAAGGGAGTATGCGACTATATTCACAAGCTCGTGCTTCTTTAGATTCGCGAGCTAAAAAAAATTAAAATGAAGTCCGAAGGATTGCATCAGAGTCGTCGGAATAATTTAAAGCAATAGTTGGTGGCTCCCGGCGTGTAAGGGATCTCTCACAAGAAATAAAAAAAGGCAACCGAAACTCATCGAGGACACCCGTCGGCGTCAACCATTACTAACTAATATTTGATCTCCAAAACATATCCTGACGCGCCCATCTAGTGACATATTGCCCTGAGATCCGCATTTCCGAGTCCTTCGTCGGGCAAGAGTTGATGTCGAGTCCCTCATGTGCAGTATGCCCGTAGACCAGTGACGACCAAAATAATTGCAAAGAGAAACCCACACCGCTTTATTTCCTTTTCTGTCCCAGTGCTGAATTTGTCGCGTCGGAGACGGACACCAAGCAACAGTACGACGCACCACAGCGGGTAGGATGGCGCACATAGGGACTAGTCTGCCTCGTCCTCAAGCCACTTTCGTTCTGCAAAGCTGAAGAGCCTTTCCACGTAAGCAATGTCGGGCTGGTCGAGCAGGTTTGTCAAAGTCTCGTTGCGCTTGTTCATTGTTGCTCACATCACCGCGACTAGTTTCACCACCCTTCGATACTTTGATCTTGTGTTTTAATCTAGTTGGCAATGCTGAACCGCCTTCATCCCCTTGCTCTGTCTTTCGTCTTCTCTTCGCCATTGTCTCCGTGAAAAATAATGAGAATATTGAACTACTTTCTCTTCACGGCTATAATCATCCCAATTGCCTCGCTTTGCTGGATTGTCGTCACCAGCCCCAGTCCGACTGGACTCCTTAGCCGTACTTCACTACTTAGCGTCACATCCAAGGAAGCTGATCCATCCCAGCCAAACCTCTGGTTGGGTATGTTTTGTGAGAACAGTCACCATTCCTCCATTTGCGTTATTTGACCTATTTCAGCCTCTTGTGCACGGCAGTATGACAATTACACAATCAAATGTAAGAATAATTTCAGAGACCCCCTGGACTTTAGTCTTCGATACGGTAAGGATTTCCAATCTCCTGGAAAGGTGGCGTTAACCATACCCTTTCAGACCTCTCAGTCTTACCACAGGGTTCGCCGGATTACATACTTCAGAACCCACCTCCATACTTTAGAGGAATGGCCTTGTTTAACTGCGCTCTCGTGGCGGTTCTCTTCTTTCTCCTCCTTTTTATGTGTGCCCTTCCGTGCTACATCCCGCGGACGACATCTAGATTAGAGAAATGCCTCTCTCAAATCAAATTATTTATTTCAATGGGTTTGTTTCTCCTTGGTGGCACTGGTAGGTTTCTGCCCTGTTTGACCTCGTTTATAGTTATTCATTTATTATTTTCCAGGTTTGGTAAACTCCCTGGTTCTAAGACAATTTTTCAAGCAGACCAGCGACCATTTCAATGTGATTGTCACAAACTATGGCTCCAATCCTCATCTTGTTGCATCCCTTGGAAATTGTTTTCGATGTGGGTCTCGGGGCATTCTGATTCTGGAAATCTACCTCATTCTGCTTCATTTTAGATGCATTTACTTGCTACGGAATGGCGATTGTTCTTGCCATTGCCATACTTGTGGATAGAGAGATTTCCTATCCACCTCCACCTCCACGTACTCCACCTCCACCTCCACGTACTCCACCTCCACCTCCACCTCCACCTTCACCTTCACCTCCACCTCCACCTCCACCTCCACGTACTCCACCTCCACCTCCACGTACTCCACCTCCACCTCGATCTCGATCTCGATCTCCACCTCCTCGATCTCCTCCACCTCCTCTATCTCCACCTCCACGTCCTCCATCTCCACGTCCATCTCGTAGCGTCTACCACTCTGCACGCTCTTCTGTCCACTCTGCCGACACTTCTGTCCACTCTGACGACCTGAACTCGAATTTCGCTATGGGGCAACACCCTGTATCACCCACCGCACCTACACACACTAGGCACTCAGACGATGCTCCCGGTACTATCGGGGGTAGCGCAGCAAATTGGGCTGAAATTGGGGCTTGACCTAATCAAAATTATTACTAGCGCCGCCGAGAGCGGCAAATCCCATGCTTGCGTTGGGAACAGTACGCTGCTGGAACAGGACAATCTGTTGGCTAAAAATGACGAAGAGACACGACAATGGTATGAACACGTAGTGAAAATGTGATTGGATTGCCGGGTACGATCTGAGCAATTAGATACTTAACATCGGCTTACGTAAATATCGAACTAATATTACTTCAGCAGATATTCTCAGCTTGACCTCAATTTGACTTTTCCTCTTTCACGTTGTCGACAATGCGAGCTTGCGTGTCTCCTCTCGACGTCGACGGTTGTCGTTCTCGCCTCTATAAGGCGAAGCCTCCATGCCGAAGACGAGGAGTTTGCAAATTTCATCAATGCTGTCATGCACAAACAACTGAGTAACCCAGATGCCCTCTTCCATCATCCATTCCGACTACGTCGCCTGCCGACTATTGATCTTGAAATATTACGTGTTAAAGTACTGCATATGCAACTGCCTTCAACAGTTGTCAAGGCCTCACGTTGGACATAGGAGTTCCAACCCTTTTTTCCCCGAAAATTATGGATACACAGCATAGTTATGAATTCGTATAAGGGAGGGCTGGCAGCAGGAAATAGAATGGAGACGACGAATGTAACATCAGGCCTCAGGAATTACTACTATAAATATAAATCTCCACTCTATAGAGGCCGCATCTTGTTCTGGATCTCTAAGCAACCCCCTCAAAAAAAACCCAAGCCTCATCAAGGCCTCTAATTTTTATCGTTTTTCGTCCAGAGTCACATTCAGCACCGATCATTCGGGGTTATTGCTTTTGCGGTGTAATACTTACACGAGGCTTTATTTCCTTTCCAGAGAGGATCAAGTCAAATTGTAATTGCGGCCCAGCGCTTCGTCGCGTCGGAGACGGACACACCTAGCAACGGTGCACCACAGCGGGAAGGCCCTTCAGCTCTGCAGAACGAAAGTGGCTTGAGGACGAAGCAGACTAAACTCAGACCCTATGTGCGCCATCGACTACCCGCATAAGCAATGTCGGGCTGGTCGAGCAGGTTTGAGTTTGCGATTGTTCATTGTTATACCGTGACTAGTTTCACCACTTCGATACTAATGATCTTGTGTTTTACATGGCAATGGTGCTGAACGTTTGAACGTTTGAACCTTCATCCCCTTGCTCTGTCATTCGTCCTCTCTTCGCCATTGTCTCCGTGAAAAATAATGAGAATATTGAACTACTTTCTCTTCACGGTTATAATCATCACAATTGCCTCGCTTTGCTGGATTGTCACCACCAGTCCCAGTCCGACTGGACTCCTTAGCCGTACTTCACTACTTAGCGTCACATCCAAGGAAGCTGATCCATCCCAGCCAAACCTCTGGTTGGGTATGTTTTGTGAGAAAAGTCACCATTCCTCCATTTGCGGTATTTGACCTATTTCAGCCTCTTGTGCACGGCAGTATGATAATTACACAATCAAATGTAAGAATAATTTCAGAGACCCCCTGGACTTTAGTCTTCGATACGGTAAGGATTTCCAATCTCCTGGAAAGGTGGCGTTAACCATACCCTTTCAGACCTCTCAGTCTTACCACAGGGTTCGCCGGGTTACATACTTCAGAACCTACCTCCATACTTTAGAGGAATGGCCTTGTTTAACTGCGCTCTCGTGGGGCTTCTCTTCTTTCTCCTCCTTTTGATGTGTGCCCTTCCGTGCTACGTCCTGCGGACGACATCTAGATTAGAGAAATGCCTCTCTCAGATCAAATTAT